>Ga0070698_100001304_pt1 | contig 27778 bp, 46 predicted proteins | sample KBSK1502metaG_FD_65477 | JGI IMG/M metagenome (GOLD analysis project Ga0070698, IMG submission 65477) | Corn, switchgrass and miscanthus rhizosphere microbial communities from Kellogg Biological Station, Michigan, USA - KBS K1-50-2 metaG | ecosystem: Host-associated > Plants > Roots >...
CGTGTTCCGCGAGGAGCAGACGGGGTTCTACTGCTGGCGGTTGCTTACCCGCGCCGAGTGTCCGGTCGGTGGGTTCGAGGACTTCCTCGAGGGTGTTGAGGAGGTGACACTCGAAGCCCTCGAGGGACCCGCGGACCCTACGGACCCGGTTCCGCTGCCTGGTCCGTCGCCGTCCTAGCGGCCGACCTGCATCTCGCGCCGACTGCGATCCTGGATGCCCCGGTCGAAGTGCAGCAGGCGCTCGTCGACTATCACAACGAGCAGATCGAGGAGATCGAGCGGCTTCGACGTGAGGCGGGGGTGAGGGCGCGTGGCTGACAGCGGCATCGTGATCGAGGGCTTGACCGCGTTCCGCGCGTCGGTGCGTGCTGCAGCAGGGAAGTATCCTAGTGAGATCCCGAGGGCGTTGAAAGCCGCAGGTGTTCCGATCGTCGCTCAGGCATCGGCGCTGGCGCCGCGCCTCTCGGGTGCCCTCGCTGGCGGATACAAGGTGAGCGTGCGGGGGACGACGGCCAGCGTGGTCTCGTCCGTGCCTTACTCAGGTGGGGCGGAATGGGGCACGCGAGGGAAGTTCAGCGGGTTCAACCGCTACGGGTCACCGCCGCGCTTCGCCGGACTAGCTGTCGAGATGCAGGAGCCGGTGATCGCGCTCATCGTCGAGGCCGAACTCCGCGACATCATCGGTGCGTACGGCTGGTTCGCCTAGGCGCGCAACCCGATCCATAGGCCGGTCGAGCCGACGACCAGCAGGGCCAGGACCAAGGCCCACCACGGGATCACGATCTCGCTCTTTCTCACGTCCACGCCGAGGAGGATATACGTGGCTGGCAGAGCACTGACAATCACGTACCTCGCAGACGCTCGGTCGGTCCTCGCCGCCCAGGGTCAGATCGACCGTGGGCACACGACGATGCAGGGAACCACGGCTAAGACCGGCAGCATCTTCTCAACGACGTTCGGCTCTCTCATGCCGATCGCTGCTGCCGCCGCCGGTGCCGCGGTCATCAAGTTCGGCGTGGACTCGGTGAAGGCGTTCTCCGAATCCCAGCAGATCATGGCCCAGACCGAGGCTGTCCTGAAATCGACGGGCGGCTCGGCCAACGTCACCGCCGACCAGATCGTCGGACTATCCGGGCGCCTCCGTGACATGACGGGTGTCGATGACGAAGCGATCCAGGCATCTTCGAACCTCCTGCTCACGTTCCGCGCCGTCCACAACGAGGTCGGCAAGGGCAACGACATCTTCAACCAGGCTCAGGGCGCGATCCTCGACATGGCGACGGCGCTCAACCAGGGGGCGGTGCCCTCGTCCGAGCAGCTCAAGTCGGCGACGCTCTCGCTGGGCAAGGCACTGAACGATCCGATCAGCGGCATGACCGCGCTGCGACGTGTCGGCGTCTCCTTCACGCAGGGACAGCGCGACACCATCGCCTCGCTCGTCGAATCAGGCGACCTGATGGGCGCGCAGAAGATCATCCTCGGTGAGCTCACCAAGGAGTTCGGTGGCGCAGCCGAGGCGGCTGGCGACACGTTCGCCGGTCAGATGGCGATCCTCAGCTCGAAGATGGGCGATGTCCAGGAGCAGGTCGGTGCCGCGCTGATCCCGGCGCTCGAGGGCCTCGCTGATGTGGCGCTTACGCTGGTCCCGGCGTTCGAGCTGGCCGCGAAGGCGATCTCCGCGTTGCCGTTGGTCCAGATGTCCGAGGACATCCAGCAGGTGAAGAACAGCGCCGACGGGAGCGGCAAGAGCATCGGCGACTATGCGGACATCGTCATCGACACGATCCCAGTCCTCGGGCATTTCGTCGATATCAACGACCACTCCTCGGACTCGTTGGAAACGCAACGTGGCGTTGTGGGTGATCTCTCCGACTTCTACCGCGGGAAGTTCGCCGAGGCCATGGACACTGCGGCCGAGGCCAACAAGCTCACCGAGAACGCGACACGCGCTCTGACCGATGCCCAGCGTGAGCAGCGGCTTGCGACGTTGGCGCTGACCGATAGCTACCTCGGGATCCTCGACTCGGCGAGCGATGTGACCGAGGCCCAGAAGGAGCTCAACCGGCTCGAGCGCGCTGGTCGTGAGGACACGAAGGCGTACGAGCAAGCCGTGCTCGACGCCCTTGAGGCGCAGGTCGGGCTCGAGGATTCGGTGCTGTCCTACGGCAAGGAGCTAGCCGACTCGGGGGAGACCCAGAAGGCCGTCAAGCAGAAGGTCAAAGAGCTCGCCGATCAGTTCGGGATTCAGGACAGCGTGGTCGACGACCTGCTCCGGCGGGTGCAGTCGTACATCCGCGAGCTGAACAACATTCCCAGCAACGTGACTACGCACATCGGCGTCATCACCGAAGGCGGCTTCCAGACCGGCGGTGATTTCCAGCACGGCGGCGTCGTCGAGCGCACCGGCATGGCGCTCGTCCACAAGGGCGAGGTGTTCTCGGGCGTCAACAACGAGATGGGCTTCGGCGGTCCCACGCTGAACGTGAGCATCGGCACCGTCGTCGGCCCCGGCGGGATCGAGGAGGTCGCCGGCATCCTGCTGCGCGAGCTGCAGAAGCACGGCATCCGCAACGTGACCGCCGGTATCCCGTGAGCCTGCCGACCGTCACCTGCGAGATCGCGTTCGGCGACCCGACGGACACCCCGGTATACACCGACGTGTCGGCGCAGCACATCTCGACGCGGATCACGCGTGGGCGCAACCACGAGCTCGACCGCGTGGAGGCGGCCAAGTGCGTCACGCGGCTGCGCGACCCGGACGGCTACTTCGACACGACGAACCTCGGCTCGCCCTACGCGGGGAACGTCCTGCCGATGCGGCGGATGCGGGTGCGCGGGACGTGGCAGGGCGTGACGTACGACCGGTTCAACGGTTACATCGAGTCCTACCCGCGGTCGTGGACACCCGGACCCGCCGGGATCGCCTACGTCGAGATCCACGCCGTCGATGCATTCAAGGTGCTCGCACTGGCGAAGGTGAGCACGGTGCGCTCGGCCGAGTCCTCTGGCGCACGGGTCGGTGCCATCCTCGACGCGATCGGATGGCCGGCCGCCGACCGTGCCATCGACACGGGGCTGTCGACCGTGCAGGCCGTGACGTACGTCGACCAGCCCGCGCTGACTGCCCTGCAGGCCGTCGAGGCCACTGAGGGCGGCATCCTGTTCGTCTCGCGCGACGGCAAGATCACGTTCCTCGATCGGACCAAGCCGATAACTGTGGCGCTCGACGACGTGAATCTGACCTGGGGAGACTCCGGTCTCGAGAAGGACTACCTCGAGCTGACGACCTCGTTCGACGACTCGCAGATATGGAACGACGTCAAGGTCACGGCGCCCGGCAACGCGGACGGGACGGCCGAAGACCTCACGAGCCAGGATCGGTTCTTCCGCAGGACGCTCGTGCAGTCGACGTTTCATGAAGACGAGAACGAGCAACAGTCCAAGGCCGAGTACCTCGTGACGCGGTTCTCCGAACCGGCGCTGCGCATCACCACGCTCGATCTGAGCTCGGCTAGGGGCCAGGACATCCAGTGGCCGCACATCCTGCCCCGCGAGCTTCACGACAAGGTGCGCGCCCGGAAGACGTCGGTCGGGGGCGGCACGATCTCGCAGGACTCGTTCATCGAGGGCAGCGCCGAGGTGATCCGCCAGGGCGCCTGGGACATCGTGTGGAACCTGTCGCCGCTCGATCGCGCTACCGACTACTGGATTTGGGGGCAGTCTGCATGGGGCGTCGACACACGCTGGTACTGGTGAGGGGGGCCGATGGCCTACACCACGCCTGACACGGCCGTCACTGGTGTCGTCGCACCGGCGGCCATGTGGAACTCGGGCGTACGCGACAACCTGCTCGCGATGATGCACCCCATCGCCCGGAAGACCGCCGACCAATCGGTCACATCATCGACGGCTTTCGTGGATGACACCCATCTGTTCACCCCGTCCATCCCAGCTAATGAGGTCTGGAAGTTTCATCTGCAACTTCGTGTGCAGCCGGGTGCCGGGGGCCAAAAACATTCCTTCTCGTTCCCCTCCGGTGGCACGATGAACTTCGTCGAGATCGGGGTGCACTCCGGGGGCACTCAATACGTTCAGCAACCCGGCGAGTTCACCACCTCGGACGCTAACTCCACCACCACTTCAACCTTCGCTAGCAACAACCTTTACCTCATCGAGGCTCTCTATATTCAGGGCGGCACGGCGGGCGTCGTGACATTCCGGTGGGCGCAGACCTCATCCAACGCAACCGCGAGCATCGTCCGAACCCACTCGACCCTTTGGGGAGCGAAGCTCTCACCATAGGAGGGCAGCGTGGCAGTCATCGCTATCCAGACCATCGACCTCGACGGCGAGGGCGCCGACTACGCCGCGGCCGTCGGCCCCGACACGTTCGTCAACGACGGGCGCACGTTCCTGCATGTGAAGAACACGAACGCGGCGACGCGCGACGTCACCATCGACTCGACGAAGCTCTGCGACCAGGGGTTCGACCACAACCAGGTCGTGACGATCCCGGCGACCACCGGCGACATGATGATCGGGCCGTTCCCCACGGCGCGATTCGGGACGACCGTCACCGTCACCTACTCGGCCGTGACCGGCGTCACCGTCGCCGCGTTCAAGCTGTCCGTCGCCTAGACAGGGGGACCACCGTGAGCAACTACCAGGATGGTGACTTCGCCACGAAGTACGGGACCATCACCGTCCGCAACCCTGGGCGTGTGCAGGCGCCGCCGAACCTCCACTCATGGAAGCAGGAGGACGGCAGCACCGTTACGCTGCAAGGCCCGGCCCTTCGCGCATTCAAGGCGGCGGCGGTGCGAGCGACTCCGCGACGCCTGCGCCGCAAGGGCCGCACCCTCCCCATCAAGCTCACCGGCGTCGGCTTCCGCAGCTACTCGCTGCAGAAGACCCTCTACGAGAACAGCGATCAGCCGGGCCGGTACGCCGACCCCGACGGCTCGCTGCACTGTGAGGGGCTCGCCGTCGACATCCACTCCGGCCAGAGCCTTGCGCGGCGCGCGCGGATCAAGGTCTGTCTTCTCCTCGAGGGCTGGCACTACGCCGTCTCCGGTGAGTCCTGGCACGCGAGCTTCCGCCTGAAGGGGTAGGGGTGAACGAGGAGGAGCTCGCCCGCCTCCACGACGACGTGCTCGTCCTGCAGACGAACGTCAAGGGGATCGAGGTGGCGTTCGTGGACTTCCGCGCCGAGAGCCGGGACGAGATCAAGTGGATACGACGGATGCTCATCGGCACCCTCGCCTCGGCCATCGTCGGCAGCTTCTTCGCGTCCACCGTCGCCGTCATCGTGCGATGACTCCCGAGCGTAGGATCGCGCGCCTTCGGACCTGGGTCCTCGTCCTCACGATCGTCGTCGTGTTCGGCGCGATCTCGGGTCCGATCATCGTGCAGGCGCTCGTGTCCAACGCCGGGGACGAGACCCAGCTCGAGGTCGGGTGTCAGATCATCCGCTCGGAGCTACGGACCCACGAAGACCTCGCCGACATACGTCGAGTCCTCGGTCTGCCGCTGGGTCCCCCACCCCAGGAGGTGCCGCCCGAGTGCGATGGTCACTGATCTCCCTCGTCCTGGCAACGATCGCGTCCCTCGCCCTGGTCGCTGCTGGTGGGGAGTCCTCGAGGGCACCATCACCTTGCACATGGACCGGGACTCCCGAGCGCGACGTGAAGACCGGGACCGCGGGCGCGAACGTCCTGTGTGCCTTGCCGGGCAACGACTTCATCCACGGTGCCGCGGGCAACGATGTGCTCCGAGCCGGCAAGGGGCGCGACGTGGCGGTGGGCGGCGGTGGCCGTGACGTGCTGCGCGGTGGCCGTGGACGCGATCGGCTATTCGCCGTGGACGACCAGGGCGGGGAGCGCATCGTTGGCGGGCGAGGCAACGACCAGTGTTTCGCCGACCCCGGCGATGTCGTGTTCGGATGTGAGCAGACCTTTCGATCCAACGAGCCCGAGATGGCGAGCGCGCTCGGTCAGTCGCTCCGTTCCGTGATGGAGATCGTCGAGGAGGTCGCGGCGACGGCGACCGTGCCGCCGCCAATCGTCACCGAGACGGCCACCGTGACCCAGACCTTCCCGCCGTGCGTTCCACCGAACACGCCACCACCGTTCTGTTAGCGAGGAGGGGTTCCATGCTCAAGCGCATCATCGCGTTTCTCAAGTCCCGGCCGACCGAGGTGTGGCTCGGCCTGTGGGCAGCGATCGTCGCCGTCCTGTACGGCACCGAGGCCCCCACGTGGGCGACCGGCGTCTCGGCGGTCATCGGCTGGGTCATCACCTTCATCGCGTCCCGCGACTCGAACAGCCTCGGGCCGCAGCCGGGTGAGTGACTTCCGCATCGTCGCGCAGCGTTCCGGCCGCATGATCCGCCAGAAGTTCTACGTGACCATCGTCGCGGCCAACGGCGAGACGCTGTTCACCTCGGAGCAGTACCGCGACAAGTCGCACGCGATCGAGCTCGGGCAGCGGTTCGCGGCCAAGCTCGACGGCAACTTCATCAACGCCACCTGATCGTCGCGCTCCGCGCGGCCCCAGCGCCCGTCTCGACCGTGGTTCTCCCTGGCGGTCGGGGCGGGCGCTTTCGCATTGCCCCATTGCGGGGCTCAGGAAGGCTCAGGATCGGCCTGGCGCTGATTCCCAGGGCTGGGAGTCCTGCCCACATCCGGGAGGCTCAGAGGCTCTGAACGGCCCGCCGGACCCGCTCGTCGGTCCCGGCCACGTACCGCGCCCACTGCGACAGGTCAGCGTGGTTCATGAACCGCCGCCAGGTCTCGGGATCTGAGGACCGAGCGACCCTAGTCGACGCCGCGTGGCGCAGGAGATGCGGCCAGACCCTGCCGAGGCCGGCCTCCTGCTCGGCGGCGTGGACCCACTGACGGAACCGCTCGGCGCCGACACCGATGAGGGCGTAAGATGACGGAGCCGGGGCACCAGGCCCCGTATCGCATCGGTCCCCAGCCTGCAGGCGGGACAACGAGCGATCCTGGTTCGGGAGTCCGTCAGCGCGGGCTCGTCCGCCGGGGGGACGCTCTGCAGGGCGCCCCCCACGGCTTAGTAGGTGCCGAGCCGCGATCACTCCGGTCCGCTCGAGCGGCACGCTGTACGGCTTCCCACCCTTGGCCTCGAGCAGGTCAATGCGAGCGTCCGGGCCGAGGTGGACGTCGGCCGGTTTCACCTGCATCAGCGACCCGACCCGAGCGCCGGTGACGTAGCAGAGCAGAATCGCCCACCCTCGCCGAGGCTCACGGCGGAAGGCGGCGCGGAGCAGCCGGCGCAGCTCGTCGTCGGACAGGTCCGGCGCCGGAGGTACCTTCGGCCGGGGGATGGGGATGTGTCCGGCTGGGTCGTCATCCTTCTCCCCGCTCATGTGCGCCCACCGACAGAATGCGCGGAGCGCCCGTAGGGCGTCGCCCCGTTTCGACCCGTTGCGGGGGAGGGCGCCGAGGTACTCCTCGACATGCCGGGCGCGGACGTCGGCGAGCTCGAACCCTGCCGGGAACAGGTAGTCCGTCCACCAACAGAGCAGCTCGTACCGGTACTTCCTCCGTGTGGCGTCGGATCGTCCGAGGACATCAAGGTGGCGGTCGAACCGACGGAGCACCGCGGGGAAGGTGCGGTCCTCCATCTCTACGTCATCGGCGACAAGGGCTACGGCGCGCATCGGTCGGTTAGGTGGTTCGGGTGGGGAGGCTGGGCTAGGCCGCTTGGGTTTGGGTTTGACCGTTGGAGGACGCCCGCGTGGCCGAAGGCGGATTCCCAAGAGGTGCTCCCACCTCGAGGAACCGCTCGAACGGCACATCGTATAGCCCGGCGAGCAGGAGCAGGTCTTCGATCTCGATCGCCCGCTCGCCCTTCTCGATCCTGGACAGGCGCGACGTGTCGATGCCGGTCGCCTGCTCGACCTGAACCTGGGACAGCCCGCTCTCGGCGCGTGCTCCGCGGAGTCGTCCGGCGAGCTTCTGTCGGTACGTCTCTCGGTCCATCGGCCCTCGCCCTCCCTGGGGAATGGGGTACGTAGTCTGGGGGATTCCTCCCAGATAGTCAAATCCATACCCGGTGAGGGGTTGACTGCTCGCCCGTGGGCGAGTACGGTACCCACCCATGCAAGCAATGCCCGCACTCGCAAGGCTCCGAGGTGCCCGCGGCCTCTCGCAGCGGCAGCTCGCCCAGCGCGCTGACCTCACCGTCGAGACCGTCTCGGACATCGAGCGTGGCGCGACGGCCAGGCCGTATCCGTCCACGATCCGCAAGCTCGCGCGCGCCCTCGAGATGGACTTCGACGAGCTGGCGGCGCTGCTGACCGAGGAGCCCGACGAGGTGTCAGCGTGAACACGCGCGAGCGGCTCGAGCTGATTCGTGAGGACTGCAAGGCCGACGCCGCGCGACCGATCATCGACCACCTGCAGGAGCCGACCCCGGCCGAGCTCCGGCTGGCATTGGGCGGTCGACTCGGCGAGGTCTACGCCATGCTCAACGCGCTCGCCGACTCGATGCTTGAGCAGCAGGATCAACTCGACGCCATCGAGGCGACACTCGACCGGGCTGAGGCGGCGGCGGCACCATGACCTACCCGCTCATGTGTTCTCGCTTCCCGTGCCGGCGGTGCCCGGTATCAATCCGGAAGGGGCAGGCATGACCTACCTGTACGTGGCCACGTTCAAGGGCCAGCACCTCGGCTCGGGCATCATCTGGGCGGACGACATCTACGACGCGTTCGACCAAGCCCGCCACCTGTACGGGGTGCTGGCCGACATCACGATTCGCGAGGACGAGGAGGTCAACGCATGAGCACGCTGAAGGATGAGGTGCTGGGCATTTCGGAGCGAGGGCTGGGGGCATGACCCTGACCCAGGATGGCGGCACCGCGCGGTATGCCGGCGGCGACGGCTGGTACGTGGAGGGCCGGGTCCCGAACCCGTGGCACGACGTGACCATGGGACCCTTCGACACTGCGCGCGACGCCGGCGAGGCTGGGCGAGAGCGCCGGCTCGGAGGGCGGCACCTGTTCCAGGTACGTGAGGGGCGGCGAGTGGTGGCGGCCGCAGCGCCAGCACGTCATCGCTGCGATCACTGCGGCTGGTCACCGTGCCGCTGGTGGTGCCTCGGTCCCGATGCCGAGTGGTACTCCGTCAACCCAGCCCGGCGGATCGCGTGATGCATCATCTCCTCCGCAAGGTCGGGTTCACCCCGCTCGCTGGCGTCCGCACACGAGCCGAGCTCGACGAGGAGATCGCCCAGGAGAACCGGGCGATCGCGCGCATCGAGCAGGCGATCGACGAGTACGTCCCGCCGACGTGTGAGTTCTGCACGGCGTCGGCGATGGACTGGTGTTCGCTCTGCGAGCGTCCGATGTGCGAGGACGATTCGGTCGCCGATGGCATTTGCATCGAGTGCGACGCGGAGGTGCTCCGGTGATCGTCCTGTCGCCGACCGAGCGCCGCGTGTTCGAGCTGTTCCTCCGTGGTCACTCGCTAGATCAGATCGCCGTCGCGTGCTGCATCTCGTTCTACACCGCGCGCGAGCACCTCAGCGCGGTCATGCGGAAGTTCGGCGTGCGGTCGCGGATCGAGCTCCTGTACCTGGCGAATCAGAGGGTCGCATGAGCCCGGCGCTGTCGTGGGCGGCGTTCCTGGTCTGCATCGCCATCGGCGCCGTGGTCTACGTCGTCGTGGCGGGCGGTGGTCGGTATCGCCGGATGGAGCGCGACGCTCTCTGGCACGCGGGATGGGACGACCCGAAACGGTCTGCGCCATCTCTGCGCGTCTACGGCGGCGTGTACGACCACGAGGCCCGCGGCGATTTCGACTGGACGTTCGACCACGACCCGCTGACCGACGACTGCGAGGTCTGCCGCGGGCGACGTCGTCGAGCATTCAACCGGCTCGCCGACCGACTTGGATCACCACGCGATGCCGACGAGCTACTGGCCGCGATCCGCGAGGAGCTCGAGTCATGAGGGTCAACGTCTACGCCGAGGAGCTCACCGACCGCATCGAGCACGTCACCAAGTCGATGCCGATGGACGATCACGGGCTCGGGGGCATCACGTTCCACGCCGTTCGCCTCTACCTCGGGTTCCCATTCCTGCACCGTGAGGACGACGACGACTCATCGGCAATCACCGTCTGGGTCCCGTGGACGAGGGCCGAGGGGCACGACTTCGATCGGGTGATCTCGACCTTGAGGGGCATGGCGCGGACGCTCGAAATCGTGCGAGACGAGGTCAAGGAACACGAGCCGGTGAAGTCGTGAGCGAGCCGCGTAGGGACAGGTGGGGTCGATACCTCCTACCCGATCCCGTCACCGGCGAGGAGCGCGCGTGGACGCGGGCGACGACCCTAGCGAACACGCTGTCGGACCCGTGGGGCCTCGTCGACTGGAAACTCCGCATGGCCGTCAAGGGCGTCGCCACGCGCGACGACCTGCGCGCGCTCGCGTCGGCGCTGCCGCTCGACACCGGGAAGAAGCAACTCAACGAGGTCGCGCAGGACGCGATCGAGTACGCCGGGGGCTCGAGCGGCCGGAACATGGGCACGGCGCTGCACGAGTGGACCGCGCAGTCCGACCGGGGCGAGGCCCCGGAGGTGCCGTCGCCGTGGGACCGAGACCTCGAGGCGTACCATGCGGCGCTCGCGGTACGCAGGGTGAGCGTTGCGCCGTCGATGGTCGAGCAGATCGTGTGCCTTCCTGATCTCGGCGTGGCCGGGACGCTTGATCGAATCGTGCAGTGGCATCCAGGGCTCTACATCGCCGACGTGAAGACCGCCGCTGGGCTCGACTATTCGTGGCTTGAGATCGCGATCCAGCTCGCCATCTACGCCAACGCGGAGTGGATGTGGGACGCCGACGCCGAACAGTGGATCGGGATGCGCGCGGTCGACCGCACGCAGGGGCTCGTGATGCACCTGCCCGTCGGCCAGGCTCGGTGCGAGCTGTATTGGGTCGACCTTGAGATCGGGTGGGAAGCGGTGACGCTCGCGGTCGACGTGCGCGAGTGGCGCAAGCGGAAGGACATCTCCCGGCCGTTCGGCGTCGACCTGCTGGGTCGGTCTCCGGTGCAGCCGGTGCTCGACTTGGCGGGGGAGGCCCAGACCGATGCTAGCCAGGGACCGGCCTCCCTCGTCGAGGATTCCCCGGTCGACGCAGGCGCGATCGAGACCGAGGGGGCGGGCGTGACCGCGCTCGTAGCTGCGCCCGCCCCCGCCGGGGATGACTCGTGATGCGTGCCGCTGTCGTGAACGGCGGTATCGGGGGGTCGCGGACCCCGGGCGTGAGGCTGTGCTGCCGCGACAGGGCCTCAAGATGCCTTTTTTCACCCCGGGTGGCGGGGGTCGGGCGACTCCCCTGGCCTCCGTCCCCGGGTCAAAACGTGGGGGACGCATGAGCGAGCCCGCCGCCATCGAGCGTCGCGACGATGCCCTGTCGCAGATCGTCGGAACCGGCGACACACGCGCGATGCTCGAGAGCGTCGAGCGGAACGTCCGCGACGTCATCGACATCGCCCGCGACCGTGGATTCGTGACCCGGTTCAATAACCGCGACTTCTTCGGGTTCCCCGCTTGGTCGCTGCTCGCCATGACGTATGGGCTGACGCCGTTCGTCGAGTGGACTCGGCCGGTCGAGAACGGTTGGGAGGCAAGGGCTATCGTGCGGACCCGCGACGGCGACGTGGTCGGATCGGCCGAGGCGATGTGCACGCGCAAGGAACAACCGCGGCGTAACGCCGACGACCACACGCTGCGGGCGATGGCCCAGACACGGGCGATGCGGAACGCGCTGCGGTCCTGCCTCGGCGCCGCACTGGTCATGGCCGGCTTCGACTTCGCCGACCCGGAGGGACCGGCCACGAACGAACAGGTCGGCCTGTTGCACCAGCTCGAGCGCGAGATCGGGATGTCGCACGACGAGGGTCACGCGATGGCGAACGTGGACTCGTACAAGCAGCTCAACCGCGAGGACGCGTCCACCCTGATCGACAGGTGGACGGCGGTCCGCGACGAACTTGGAACGTCCGCCGCTCTTGGGGAAGTTGCGGCGGCAGAGGAGTCCCCGGAGCCCGAGCCCGTAAGGGGAAGGCGAGCGAAAGGCGCCGGGGACTCCTCACCACCCTGCTCACACCCGTCGTGGAAGCGGTCGGAGGGTGAGCTCCGCTGTACCAAGTGTGGCACCGCGAAGAAGGCCGCGACGTGACGGCGGCGATCTGTTCGCACCCCGCCCACGTCGGCGCACGTCTCGTTGAACGCCGCGACCTCCTCGAGGAACGCACCGAGTGGCGCGACGTCGTGACGCAGTCTCGGTTCCTCGTTCGTACCCGTCGGCGGGTCTGCCGCGACTGCGCCCGGCGTGACGTCGCGCGGCTCGACGGCGTGACCGGAGACCAGGCGGCGATGCAGCTATGAGCCGGATCCGCACGGTCAAGCCGGACTTCTTCACCCATCCGAGCATCACGCCGCTGTCGATCCCGGCGCGGCTGCTGCTGCTGTCACTGCTGACCCAGGCCGACGACGAGGGCCGGCTGTACGACCAGGGCGCGAAGATTCGAGGGCTCGCCTTCGGCGACGACGACCGAGTGAACATCGCCGCGCTGCTGGCCGAGCTCGCCGATCACGAGCGCATCCTCCGGTACGAGATGGGCGGCCGAGCGTGTATCCAAATCCTCGGTTTCGCGGATCACCAGCGCGTCAACCGACCGACGCCCAGCGTCATCCCTCCTCCCGGTCTATTCAGCGCGCCCTCACCGAACGGTCAGGGAGTCCTCACTGAGCCCTCACCGCTGGAAGGGAAAGGAAGGGAAAGGAAGGGAAAGGAAGGGAAAGGAGTCACGCCGCGTGAGCGCGACGTGATCGCCGACACCCTGGCCCGCATCGAAGGGGGCAACCCGCTCGAGGTCCCGGCCTCCCACATGCGAACGCTCTGCGTCAAGGCGAACGAGCTGCGAAAGGTCGCGCCCGACGTGACCCCGACCGAGGTCGAACGGCGCGCGCGCAACTGGTCGGGGCACATGCACGACGCGACGATCAGCGGCCCGGCCGTTGTGAAGCATTGGGCGCGGCTCGCCAATCCGGCGCGCGTCGGCCCGGCGACGAACCACCCGCTCGATCGCATGGCCCGCGACCTGATCGAGGGGGTGAACGCGAATGGTGACCGAGGAAGCACGAGCTCTGGCGCTGCGCCTGTTGGCGAGCTACCCAGGGTGGCCGGTGAGTGAGATGAGCGTGGTCGCCATCGCCGAGTCGCTCGACCGTATGGGGCTGGACATCGCCGAGGCCGTGATCGAGCGCGCCCGCGCCGAGCTCGTCAAGCCGCCCTCGATCGCCCAGCTCTACGAGGTCGCGCACGACATCCACGTCGAGACCGCCGAACGAGATCGCCCCGCGCTGCCCTCGGCCGAGGAGTTCGTCTCCGCGATGCCCGACGACATCCGCGCGAAGGTCCGCGCGATGGTCGACCCCGACCGCAAGCGCAGAGAGCGCGAGGCCGAGATCGCCGATCAGGACGCCGACTGGCAGCGCGTGAAGACGGCGACGCTCGCCCGGCTGCGGATGCACGGCACCTGCCTCGGCACCGACAAGCCACCAGTGCAGGTCGACGGGATGCTCGTCTGCCCGGTCTGTCGCGTGGAGGTGGTGCGGGCGTGAAGTGTCCGCGCGAACGCTGCCTGCTCGAGGAGCACACCGGCAAGCACTGGTTCGGTTCGCCCCAGCGGTCGCCCGGGTTCGTCGATGACGCGATCGCCGTGCGCGAACTGTATCGAGCGATGGCAGGGGCGTGCATCGACATCGCCGCGGAACGGCGGGGTGAGGAGCTGCGGAAGCCCGCGGCCGAACGGTGGAGGCGTGGAGCATGAGATCGCTGGCCTTCCAGGTCTTCGGCGACCCGATCCCCCAGGGATCGAAGCGCGCGTTCGTCGTGAAGAACCGGGCGGTCGTCGTCGATGACAACAAGTCGACGCTGCGGTCGTGGCGGTCGGCGGTCATCGACGCGGCGCGCGCCGAGCTGAACGGCGATGGTCCCGAGCTCGGCCCGGTGCGCATCACGCTGATGTTCTTCCTGCGACGGCCGCAGCGGCCGAAGGCTGGCGTACCGATCGTGAAGCCCGACGTCGACAAGCTCGCTCGAGCCGTTCTCGACGGCATGACCGATGCCGGGGTGTTCCGCGACGACTCGCAGGTGACGACGCTGACCGCGCGCAAGCGGTACACGACCGAGGCGCCCTGCGTGCGCGTGTTCGTGGACGGTGACGCATGACCGACTGTCGACCGAGCAACGGGATGAGCCGATGAAGTTCCCGTCGCGTTGTGAGCAGGCGCTTGACCGAGCCCGTGCCACCCTAGCCGAGGAGGAAGCATGAAGTGCAAAGCCTGTGGGGGTAGCGGACTCAACCTAATCAACGTGAAACGAGCAGTCGTGTACGCGGCCGCCATCACCGTGCTGTTGGCGACAGGGGTGACAGCGGCCACCGGGGCATCAGGAGAAGCCCGGCGTTTGGAGGATAGACCGAGGGTCGCACGGTGCGCCGAACGGCACCCGTGGACCCAGGTAGGTCAGCGAGAGGAGCTCGTGTGGTGCATCGCCCATCTGTTCGACGCACCTGGATCGCCACGCACGGCAATCGCGGTGGCGCATTGCGAGAGCGGTGCCGACCTGCAGGACGCGTACGGGGGCGACGGCCACGTCGGGACGTACCAGCACATCACTTCCCGATGGGACGCCCGCTGGCGAACGTGGGGCCGTGCGATCGGCGTGAAGGACTCGGCGACGAACGTGCTGTCGCAGGCGGTCGTCTCGGTGCGGATGGCGCGCTCGCTCGGGACGTGGAATAGCTCGGCCGGCTGGGCCGGGTGTGCATGACAGGGAGGGATGGATGAGGACGTACAACGAAATGCCCATCACGAAGGAGACCGTCAACTTCGGGGTGGGTGGGGTGTTCACCCGCGACGATGGCACGGCAACGTCGAGGAGACGCTGATCCTCACGCTCGACGTGTCGACGTTCGAGGTGGTCGACGTTGAGGAGGCACCGCCCGAGCCGGAGCAGCAGGAGCTCAGCGGCACCGACGAAGGCGCCGAATGACGATGGCGCAGGATGTGGAGCGGTCCCCTGGGGGAGGTGGTCGACGAGGGGACCGCTCCCGCACGCCCGACGTCCTGCCCCAGCCACGAGCCGTACGCCGTGAGGTCCGGGAGCTCGTCGTCCGCGCGCACGCGCTCGCCCTCGTCTACAGCGCCGAGCATGAGGCGTTGCTGACGCTGGGTAGCAGTGAGGTGCACGTCACGTCAGCGCCAGGATCGGCGACCGAGAGCGCGGTCCTGGACCGGGAGAACGAGGCAGCTCGCCGGCGGTGCGCCAGGGCCGTCAGCCATCTCCGATCGGCTGCGACGCACATCGACCTCGCGCTGCGCGCTTTCGGGCCACTGGCCGACCAGCCGGAGCGATCACCGGATGCCGTGGTGTCGCAGTCGACGTTCGACAAGGCCAGGCGTGAGCACTACGAGCGGGAGAAACGGCTGCGGGTAGAATGACGCTCCGTGGGGACGTGCTCAAACTGTCGGCAGCAACGCGGGCGGCTGAGACAGGGGCGGTGCAACACCTGCTATCGCTTCTGGAACCGCACTGGCCGCGATCGCGATGCCGACCGGATCATCCGGACGAACGCACTACGGCTTGAGCGTGAGCAGGCCAATCCGTACGAGTTGCGGATCCGGTACCAGCAGACGGTCGCGTATGTGCGTGAGGCTAGGCACGAGAATCACTATCACGTCCCGCCGGTCCTTGACTGACCCGGCACGGTGAGGGTATAAGGCATCACGTTCGCGTGGTGTCCCCGCGAACCGCTTCACGTCCCTGATCTAGCCCTCCGAGCGCATCTCCGCGTGCGTCCCCACGCCCTGCGGTCGTGCGCTCGGACCCATGTCCGAGGAGGACGCAGTTGAGCAAGGTCCCCGACGTCGATCAGATTGCGACGAAGCTGCTCGACCTCGGTCTGTCGGCGCGAATGATGGCCCCGGCATGGGACAAGGCGGGCATCCGCCAACCCGCGATGGGACCGGAGGGGCAGTTCGTGGGATGGATGCTCCCCGGCAAGGGTCTGCTCCTCGACGGCCTCGACAAGGACCGGGTCGGCATCACACGCGAGATGCCCTACGTGTACGACTATTCGCCGTTCGCACGCAAGCGTGACTTCTTCCTTCGCCGACTCCGCGATCTCCATCGGAGCGAGGTCGGGGCCATCACGACATACGACGACATAGTCAACGCGCGAGCGAACGGCAAGGCGCGAGACGCGGCGTTCCAGAAGGCGTCGATCACCACTGCGGCAGGGTTCTGGTACGACACCTGGCGCGCTACTGGCTCCGGGGGCGCCGGAACGTTCCTCGGCACAACGGCCCCGACTGACGCTGCGCTTGACGCCACAACGACTGGAACGCTGTTCGGCGGATCGCCTTTCAATCCGTCGGGCTCGGACAAATCCTACCTGCTGACCATGGGCATCTTCGCGGGGTCGGCGCACTTCATGGCTCTGCTCATCGACCGCCACATCTCGGGCGGGGCCTATCGCCTGTCGGTGTCCACGACCGAGACCACGGGCACGCCCGACACCGTCACGCGCGACTATGGCGGAGGTGCAGGCGTCGGAGCCCAGCTCATCGCCACCGTCAGAACGGCTCGCGCGACCCCCGGCGCAGGAACCTGGGCCGTGACCTACCTCGACCAGGGCGGCGCTTCGTCGGTGAGTGCCGCGAACGCACTCCCCGCGACGGCCGACCCCGTGGACCGGCTCGTCGCCCACGTCAGCGTGTCGCACCCATTCGTTCAACTTGAGGCCGGTGACACCGGGGTCAAACAGATCGTTTCATCGGCTCGGGTGGCGGCGCTCGACACCACTGGGGACGTTGCTATCTCCATCGTGCAGCCGCTCGTGTGGATACCCATGCTGAACGCGGCGAGCATCTATCTCGAGCGAGACCTGCCGTCGGACCTGTCGGGTCTGATCGAGCTGGCTAATGTCAGCTTGGCGACCGGGGCACTCAGCCTCCTCATGTACGCGAACGCAGCCACCCTCGGTGCGGTCATGGGGTTCATCCGAACCTGTCAGGGATAACCGATGGCTCTCATCGGCAACTCCACGGGGTCGGCATTTCACGGCAGCATCGAGGGCGCGTTCAGGGGAGGTTGGCGGTTCTTCCTCCACAGCACGAACACGACCGGGTCAGGAACCAGGGAAGCCTTCCAGGGTCAGAGTCTGAACGGGCAGTTCCGAAAGAACAACGATGGACCGGGATGGACGAGCAACCGGACGACCTCGACACCTGACAAGTTCCGGCCGATCCCGTTCAAGGCCATCGTGTCTGCGGCGGTTTCGCTCATCGCAAGCCTCGCTCGCCGAGACCTACTCGGCCGACGATAGGAGGGACCATGCAGGGTCGCATCTACACCGTCCAGTTCGACAACGTGGCGATCACCACGGCGGCGGACTTCTTCGAGCTCGACCCGGCGGCCGACAAGCCCATCCGGATCCTGGCGATCGACATCGGCCAGACGAACAGAACCGGCGATGCGAACGAAGACATGGTGCGGTGGGCCATCGCCCGTTTCAGCGGTGCGACGATCACCTCCGGCTCGGGCGGGACAACCCCGACCCCGGTTCCGCTGAACCCTGGGGACGTGGCGGCGTCATTCACCGCCGAAGCGGCGAACACGACTGCGGCGACCACGTCCGGCTCGAACTTCGTCGCCCACGTCTCGACGTTCAATACTCGGGTGGGTCTGCTCTGGGTTCCACCGCCGGAGTGTCTGACGTTGTGCGTCGACAACGGCGGCAACTCGAAACTCCTGGTGCGGCTGCTTGAGGCACCGTCCGCGTCGACGACGTTCTCCGGCACCTGCTACGTCGAAGAACTCGGCTAACCGATGGGGCTGCACCGTCAGCCCTCCCGGAACGCACATCGGCTGGCGATCTATCGGCGGCGCAGGGCATTCGGGGTTACGGGCGCAGCTCCGACGGTGTCCCTGCTGCATAGGCGAACGATGGCGAAGCTGGTGACGGTCCGGTGAGGTTCCGCCAGCCACCCAGGCGCGCGATCCAGCAGGCGGTCTACCACCAGCGCCGGCCACTGGCGATCGGCTCGAGGCCGGCGCGGTCCTCGCTGCAGTTACAGGCTCGCCATCGTGGGGTGCGTCACCGTAGGCGCTACCCCACGCAGCAGCGCACGATGGCGTTCCTACATCACCGCCGGATCATCGGCTCGGTGTTCGTTGCGCCGACGGTGTTCTCGCTGGCGACACGGCCCAAGGGCAAGGCGTCGCGGCGTCCACGGTCACGGCAGGCTGGGATCAACGCCATGCAGCGAAAGCACCGCCCGCTGTCCATAGGATCGAGGCCGACAGGGAGGGCGCTCGTGCGGTCTCACCCCATGAGCCGGAACGTGTTGCTGCGCCGATGAGTGCCCCGGTCTACCGCCGGGGTCCACGCCAGGCTTACGGCCAGCGCAGGGCACGAGGCTGGGTCGGCTCACGCACTGTTGTCGCTGGTGCATCCCTGCTCCCTCGGCGTCGCCAGCCACGGCGACGTCGAGCACCACAGCTCCATGCTCGGCTACCACGACGTCTGACCCTAGGGCCATCTGGCGTAGTCGTTGTCACCCCAGTGTTCATCACCGAGGGCGACGCCGACGCACTGGTCACGCTGCAGGGTAGTGGTGCGATGGCGTCTGCACTCGAGCTCGACACCGATGCAACGGCAGGCCGAGAGGGCGACGACGGCAAGGCGGACAGCATCGAGGGCGGCGTGCTCATCGGGACAGGGCTCGAGTCGTGAATGTAGTTGACCATCGCACGTAGCCCTTGACGTGCAGTTATCCGACGGATGTATGATCGGGGTCGCTCCGGCCACGGACACCCTACGACCTCAAGCGAGGCAACGACGTGGGTTCTCCCGGTGGCAGGCTGCAGGTCCCCGACGGATACAACCGAGGCGAGCATGGCTTCATGGTGCTGCTCGAGGCGCAGGGTGGCAGGTGCGCGATCTGCGGGGATCAGCAGGGGATGGAGCTCATCCCCGACCATGACCATCTGAGCGGTAGACCTCGAGGCCTGCTCTGCTCACCGTGCAACCTCGGTCTCGGGATGATGGCCGATGACCCCGAGCGGTTGCGTGCCGCCATGATCTACGTCACGACATGGCGTCTGTCTCACGCCGAGCAGGCCACGGCCCAGCGTGAACGACGCAAGGCCCAGCGTGCCGGGGTGAAGCGGTCGAACCTATACGGGCCGAACGCCCGCCCCGTCTCATCGGGGTGAAAGAGCGAGGCTCCGTCGTTCGGGAGGGAGTGCGGTGCGAAAGTTCGCGCGGATTCACGCCGCGACACCCGCCAGTCGCCATTTATCCCCAGGGCCGCTGACCTGCGGGGACGCCCGATGAGCATGACTCGCAACGTCGTGTACGGCTCGCGGTGGCGCCAGGTCAGACTGACCGTCCTTCAGCGCGACGGGTGGCAGTGTCAGATACGGGGACCGCGGTGCACCGGGCGCGCGAGCGACGTCGATCACATCATCGACTGGCACATCGGCGGCGCCCTGTACGACCTCGAGAACCTGCGCTCGGTCTGTCGGACCTGTCACAACCGGAAGACACACGCAGGGCACGTACAGGCCGAGCGGCGGCCCAGCCGCGAATGGTAGGGGCCTGCGCGCCCAGGTACGCGACGCGGCGCCGACCCGAGCGGTTCACGTTCGGGCACCGGCTCGCTGCGCTGGCCGAGGTGCTCGGCGTGCCGTTCATGCCGTGGCAGTCCTACGTCGCCGACGTCGGGTGCGAGATCGAGGCCGAGACCGGGTTCCCGGCGTACAACGAGGTCATCGTCACGGTCCCGCGGCAATCGGGGAAGACCACGCTGAATCTGTCGTGGCAGCTCGATCGCTGCCTGCATTGGGGCTCACCTCAGCGTTCGGCCTTCACCGCCCAGACAGGCAAGGACGCGCGGGACAAGTGGATCGACGAGCTGTTCCCGCAGCTCGAGGCGTCCGAGCTCGCCGGCAAGATCGCGGCGATCAACCGCGGGATGGGCAACGAGGCCGTCCGGTTCCGTAACGGCTCGCTCATCCGCATCCTGTCGACGTCGGCGTCCTCGGGGCACTCGAAGACGCTCGACCAGGCCGTGATGGACGAGGTCTGGCACGACTACGACGACCGGCGCGAGCAGGGGCTCCGGCCGGCGATGATCACGCGGGAGGACCGGCAGCTCCTGATCTGCTCGACGGCCGGGACCGCCGCCTCGACGGTGTACAACGCGAAGGTCGCGGCGGGACGGCGGGCTGTGGAGGCCGATGTCGGTCACGGCATCGCGTACTTCGAGTGGTCGGCGCCGGAGGAATGGGATCCGGAGGACCGCGAGTCGTGGTGGTCGTTCATGCCCGCGCTCGGGTTCACGATCACCGAGCGGTCGATCGAGTCCGAACGTCTGGCGATGAAACCCGGCGAGTTTCGCCGGGCCTACGGGAACCGGCCGACGATGGGCGTCGAGATGATCCTGCCGCTCGAGACCTGGCAACGGGCGTGCGACCCGACCGCCAAGCCCGAGGGCGCTTTACGGTTCGGCCTGGACGTCGCCGAGGACCGGGCCTCGGCCGCCATCGTGGCCGCGGGCGCCAACGGCGTCGTCGAGCTCATCGACCACCGGCCGGGGATCGGGTGGGTCGTCGATCGCGCCAACGAGCTCATCGACCGCCACGGCACGGCGATCGCCCTGGACTTCGGCGGTCCCGCGGGGGTGGTGGCCGACTCGTTGCGCCGGTGTGAGCGGATGACCGGCCGCACCGTGCTGCAGGCGTGCGCCGCGACGTACGACGCGATCATCGAGGGCACGGTGCGCTTCCGCACCGACCAGGCGTTCGACGCCGCGATCCACGGGGCTGTGCGCAAGGTCGTCGGCGATATGTGGGCGTGGTCGCGCAAGGGGTCGGTGGCCGACATCACGCCGATCATGGCGGCGTCGCTCGCCCTGCGGTCAACGGTCACGACGCTCGCGCCCGGCTACTACGACCTCGACGATACGGAGACCGGATGAGCCTGCTCGAACGGCTGGATCAGTTCCTCTGGGCGCCCGAGCGCCGCGCCGAACAGCACGCCATCGACCGGATGGATCTGTGGGGTCGGGGCGAGTCGATCGGCGAGCCCGTCCACGCCGGGGTGGAGGTCTCGCAGGAGGGCGCGCTGCGCCTGTCGGTCGTGTGGCGGTGCGTGAGGCTGATCTCCGAGACGCTCGCGGGACTGCCGGCCGACGTGGTGCGGAAGAAGGGCGACATCCGCCAGCCAGTCGAGCGGCCTCCCGCGTGGCTCGAGCAGCCGAACCCGGAGGCGACGTGGTTCGAGTTCACCGAGCGCGTCTTCGAGTCGCTGCTGATGGATGGGAACGCGTTCATCGTCATCACCGCTCGGGACTCGACGACGTTCCCGAGCGAGCTGAACACGCTGAACCCGCAGATGGTGCAGGTCAAGCGTCGTCGCAACGGTCAGACGTTCTTCCTGTGGGACGGCCAGCGTGAGCTCGAGCGGTACGGGCCGACCGCTCCCGGCGGCGAGGTGCTGCACATCAGACTCGCGTCGGGGGGGACCGGGCGCGGCTTGTCCCCGATCGCGGCGGCGATGCAGTCGATCGGGCTGGCGCTGGCCGCCGAGAAGCAGGGTGCGCGGTTCTACGGCCGGGGACAGACGCTCGCGGGTCTGATGGAGTTCGAGCCGACGGCGACGCAGGAGAACGTCGACCTAACCAAAGCCAACTGGCGGCGTCGGCACGCCGGCACCGATCGTGCGTACGAGCCCGGCATCCTGGTCGGTGCGAAGTGGAAGCCGATGTCCGTCACGCCCGAGGAGGGGCAGTTCCTACAGACGCGGGCGTTCCAGGTCGAGGACATCGCGTCGAGGTTCTACGGCATCCCGCCCCACCTCGTCGGGCTGACCGAGAAACAGACGAGCTGGGGCACCGGGGTCGAGCAGCAGGGGATCGGGTTGTACCGGTTCACGCTGCGCGGTCACATGATCCGGTTCGAGCAGGCGATGAGCCAACTGCTGCCGCGGGGGCAGTTCCTACGGCTGAACCCAAGGGCGCTGCTCGAGGCCGACTCGGAGACCGAGGCGAAGGTGCTGCAGACGGCGCTGCAGAACGCGGTCATCACCCGCAACGACTGGCGGGCGATCCTGGACAAGGCTCCGGTGCCAGGGGGCGACCGGTTCATCCTTCCGGCGCAGATGCAGATCCTCACCCCGGCGGGTGAGATGGAGGCCAAACCCGAATCGGCACCGAGCTCCAACGGGAAGGTTCCAGCGGAGGTGAACCCGTGAGGCAGATGGAGTACGAGACGATGGGGTTCGAGCTTGCGCAGCTCGAGCTGCACTCAGACGGCGACGGTCGCACGATGGTCGGATACGCGAGCGCGTTCGACGTGCCGATGATGGGCGACGCCGGCGAGACGGTCGTGATGGACCCGCGCGTGTGGGACAAGACGCTCAAGGAACGCGCCGGCCAGATCCAGGTGCTCTACCACCACGGCCGCGACCCTCAGATCGGGACGAAGCCGCTCGGGGTGCCCTCGGTGCTGCGGACGGATCGCAAGGGTCTGTGGACCGAGACACCGCTCGCCCACACGTCGTACAACGACGAGATCGTGATCCCACTGCTCGCATCGGGGGCGCTGCGCGCCATGTCGGTCGGGTTCGGCGTGATCGCGCAGTCGTGGGACGACAAGGGCAACGAGCGCAGGGTGACCGAGGCGATCCTGGGCGAGTTCGGCCCGACGCCGTTCCCGCGGAACCTCGGTGCGACGGCCGCCCTGCACTCGATGGATCTGATCGAGTTCCTCGAGGAGCATTGGGATGGTGCCGCAGCGATGCGGGCGTGCTCGACCGCCGCCGACTTCCGGCAGATCGCGTTCGAGCGTTCCAACGACTCGGACCCTGACACGGCCGCCCACTGGACCCTGCCGCATCACCAGCGCCCCGGCGCTGGCGCCGACTCGGCCGGCGTCGCCGCAGCGCTTGGGGCGTTGAGCGGCGCTCGTGGTGGAGCACCGGACCTCAAGCAATCCGTCGAAACAGTCAGGGCACATCTACAGGCGCACCAGGCCGAGTCATCGTCCGATGACGACCGCGGCACCGATGAGGCCGCCGCATCGTCGATCGGCGACCGGCTCACCCGGCGCATGGACGAACACGCAGCCGACCTCGCAGAACAGGAGGCACGATGGCAAGCACTCGGGAGCTGATCCGCGAGCTCCACGATTCACGGCGCCGCGACATCGAGGAGCAGCGCGCCATCTTCATCGAGATGGAGGGCAGCCTCGACGATCCGGGCAACGCGGAACGACAGGCCAAGTGGGACGCCCTGGACGGGGTGATCGTCGACAAGGGCAAGCGCATCGAAGTGATGACGTCGATGCTCGAGCACGAGTCCGAGCAGGCCAAACAGCGCGAGAAGTACAGCGAGCTGTTCCGGTCCGAGGCCGAGGACTTCGCCGAGCACAAGGCGGTCGAGGACCGCATCCGAACGTGGATGTCGGCCTCGCTGCCCAACGCCGAGGTGTACGCCCCGAAGGCGATCACGCTGACCTGGGAGACGCACGACCTGGTCAAGGGCACGACCACGGCCGGCGGCTTCACCGTCCCGCAAGACTTCGTGAACGAGCTCATGACGCACCTGGTCGAGGCGGCGGCGGTTCGCCAGACCAACGCACGGGTGTTCCAGACCGCCGAAGGCCGCGACCTGCCGGTGCCGAAGACCACGGCACACGGTACGGCCGTGCTTCTGACGGAGGGTGCGGCGCTGACCGAAGGTGATCCGGCCTTCGGCCAGGTCACGCTCAACGCCTACAAGTTCGGCGACCTGATCCAGGTCTCGCGGGAGCTGATCCAGGACACCGGGGTCGACCTGCTGGGCTACCTCGCCGAGCAGGCCGGGGAGGCGATCGGGAACGTGACCGGGACGTACTTCGTCACCGGGACCGGCACCGGCCAGCCTCAGGGCATCGCCAACGCCCCGACGGTGGGTAAGACCGGGGTCACCGGCCAGACGCTCACCTGGATCGCCAACGACATCGTCGACCTGTATCACTCGATCGTGACCCGCTACCGTCGGAACGCGACGTGGATCATGAACGACCTGACGGCGGCCATCACGCGGAAGATCAGGGACGACACCGGCGGCGCCGGGCTCGGCAATTTCCTGTGGCAGCCGGGCCTGCAGGCCGGGGCGCCGGACACCATCTTCGGGCGTCCGGTGCTGACCGACCCGAACATGGCCGTGATGGCGGCCAACGCCAACTCGGTCGCGTTCGGGGACTTCTCGAAGTACTACGCGATCCGCGACGTGCGGGAGATCGCCTTCGAGCGGTCGGATGACTTCGCCTTCGCGAACGACCTGGTGAGCTTCCGTGCGATCTTCCGCACGGACGGCAAGCAGATCATCAACGGGTCGGCCGCGGCGGTGAAGTTCTACAAGAACAGCGCCACGTAATGCCGTTGACGAAGGCGACCGTGGCACCGGTGCAGGGTGGGGGGACTCCGGTCCCCTCACCCTCGGAGGGAGGAAAGATGGCAGGCACGAAGGTCCGCATCCTGTACCCGTCGGCGTTCGAGGCGCGCGGCATCGAGACGTGGAAGCGCGAGGAGCTCAAGCGGCCCGACGGGCGGGTGTACGTCCGCGACCTCGAGCAGCTCGAGGAGGTCACGATCGACCCGAAGGTGGCCGAGGAGCTCATCGCTGCCGGACACGCCGAGAAAGTCGCTGACAAGTAGGTGACCGTTCAGCGCGTCCTCCGTGACACACGGGCGCAGCCCGAGGTGGTGTTCTACGTCGGCACGACGCCGACCGACGCCGACGCGTCCGTCACGGTGGACATCTTCCGCGGCGACGGCTCGATCTTCGCCACCGACGCGGCGACGACCCACGGCGCGACGGGTCACTACTCGTACACGCTCGCGCCGCAGTCGGTGCTCGAGCGGTTCCAGATCGTGTGGGAGGGCACGTTCGGCGGCGTCGTGCAGCGGCAGACGTCGTACGTGGAGGTCGTTGGCGGCTACGTCGTCGCGCTCGCCGATCTGCAGGCCGAGTCCGGGCTGTCGACGAAGACCCCGGCCCAGCTCGCCGAGGCGCGACAGTGGTTCGAGGATCTCGCCGAGCAATACTGCGGCGTGGCGTTCGTGCCGCGGTACGCCCGCGAGGTGCGCGACGGCGATGGGACCAACGAGCTCGAGCTGCGCCATCCGTATCCCCAGACGGTGCTGTCGTGCAAGGTGGGCGGCGTCGCCCAGACCGGCCTTACGACGTGGGACCTGTATCCCGAAGGACTCGTGGCCCGTGACACCGGGGCTTTCAGCGTTGGCCGGCGCAACGTCGAGATCATCTACGAGCACGGCCTCGACACGGTTCCCTCAGACGTCCGAGAGGCGGCGCTGACCGCGATCCGGTCGAACGTGTTGAGCGCAACCGCGGGAGGCGGCATCCCGGCCGGGGTCACGCAGCTCATCACCGACGCGGGCACATACAACTTCGGTCGACCTACCTCGCCGTTCGGGATTCGTGACGTCGACCTAGTGTTGGCCGCGCGGAAGATCATCCCCGTCGGCTGATGTCGCGGACGTCGCGCCTCGCCGCCGCTGAGATAGGGCTGTTCCACCTGCTCGAGGGACGCGCTGCCATCGGGGGCAACCCGCTCTCGGGCGTGCCGCTGTCCTACGGGTGGCCGGGAGATGAGCTCGCCAACGAGCACGTGTGGATCGGTGAGGAGGCCACGTCCGAGCAGACGTGGGAGATCACCGGATCGGGCACGCAGGCCAAGACCGAGACGGCCTCGCTCGAGGTGTGGTTCTGGCACACGGTCCCCGGCAGCGACTACCCGACCGCGCGCGACCGCATCCTCGAGATGGTCGCCGAGCTCGAGATCGCGCTGCGCGACGACTGGAAACTGCAGGAGACAGTCTTCGACGCGACGCTGACCCGCATCCGCAAGGCCGCGGCGCCCGCCGAGAACGCGCGCGGGCTGTTCGTCCGCGCTGACGTCGAGTTCAGGGCATGGCTCTCGTGACGAGGAGGTCGTCGTGAAGTTCCGCGTGAAGGAAGACGTCTCGGTGTCGAACCAGTTCGGGCCGGACACCGAGTTCAAGCAGGGCGTGCATGAGGCGAAGGAAGCGAACCGGGCGCAGCTCGAGCAGCTCGAGAGCCTCGGCCTCGCGGAACGGGTGAAGTCGTCCGACAAGGAGGCATGAGGTGGCGCTGAACAAGAAGATCGCGGTCGTCGCGTTCGACAAGCAGACCTCGTTCGGCACCCTGGCGGCGAGCCGGAAGTACGGGTTCGGGGTGCGGTCGGGCTCCATCCTCGACGCCGGGGTCGACCAGGCGTACGAGGAGCTCACGACGGCCAACCGCTTCCCGCCATCGGCCTACCGATCCGGCGCCCAGTGGACGGTCGACGCCGTTTCGAGGGCGTGGCCCCGGTCGGTCGTCATGCTGCTCGAGAACGCACTCGGGTCACGGAACACGACCGGCGCCGGTGACCCGTTCACCCACACTCTCACCCCGGCCGACGTCCCCGGCTACCTCACCGCGGCGACCCGGCTCGACACGGAGTACCACAAGATCCGCGACTGCCGCGTCGATGTGCTGTCGTTCTCGTGGAACCAGGCCGAGCCGGTCGAGATGGGCGTGCGGATGATGGGAACCGTCGGCTCCCCGTACACGACCTCCGGTGACCCCACCACCGACGACTCGGACCAGCAGTCGTTCTACCCCGCGGGCGGCGTCTTCCAGATCGACTCGGACTCGACGACGCCGGTCACCGCCGACATCACGGGCGGCACCATCACGATCGCCAACCACCTCGAGGCAGTGCGCGTCTCCCGGTCGCTCGAGCCGATCGACGTGTGGCCGGGTCTGCACGAGATCACCGTGACGCTCCGACTGATCCCGACGAACACGACGCTGTGGCGCTCAGTCGTGACCGGCGCCGACGCCGGAACCGCGCTCGGGAGCGCGCCAGTGTATGGATCTTTCCACACGCTGTTCACGATCACGGCCGGCACCCGTGACCTGGATATGACCGCTACGCGCATCGCGTTCATGGGCGACTACCCCGAGCCCGACCCCGCGGGCGGGCCGGTCGAGATCGAGCTCACCGGCACCGTGGTCAAGCCAGCGGCCGCGGCGTTCACCGCCGTCGTTCACAACCAGGACGCGGCGACCAACTACGCGGGCTCCTAACCCGCGGGAACAGGGAGGCACCATGTTCATCGTCAACGACCTCGGGAGCGAGGTGCTGAACGCGGACAACGTGTTCTCGTTCGCTGTCCTGCAGGCTTCCGATGGGAACTCGATCCTGATGGCATTCGCGCCCGCGCTCGCCCAAGCGGGTCCGCTGCAGACGGCGCTCGTCGTCGGGACGAAGGATCGCTGTCAGCGCGCGCTCAAGTGCATCACCGACGGCCTCAAGCAGCGACAGCACATCGTCGACCTGGTCGGCATCCTCGGCCAACGGCCGGACATCACCGTCCCGCAGCAGAAGATCGTGCTGCCCGGCAACGGCGAAGGGCGGCCGTGATGGCGTCGATGCGCGTGGTCGCCGTCATGCTCGACGGGACGAAACACGAGGCCGTCGGGGTCTACATGGCGCTGTCGGATCGTGTCGCGTTCGAGCGGCACTTCGATGTCTCGATGATGCAGCTCCGGCGTGAGGCGCGCGGCGAGGAAGGGCTGAACGTGTTCCGCGAGGAG
>Ga0070698_100001305_pt1 | contig 27776 bp, 28 predicted proteins | sample KBSK1502metaG_FD_65477 | JGI IMG/M metagenome (GOLD analysis project Ga0070698, IMG submission 65477) | Corn, switchgrass and miscanthus rhizosphere microbial communities from Kellogg Biological Station, Michigan, USA - KBS K1-50-2 metaG | ecosystem: Host-associated > Plants > Roots >...
GCGTAGTCGCGCGCCTTGTCGATCGGCACCTTGTCGAAGCCGACCTGCTTGGCGCCGCTGCCGGCCACGTCGGAGAACTTGATGGTCTCCTGGTCGAGATAGAGCTTGGCGAGATCGTCCATGCCGTGATTGTGCTTGCCGGCATCGAGTACGAAGGAGAGCAGCATGGTGTCGTCGACCGGTCCGATCTCGACGCCGAGCCCGCGGAAGACGCACATATCGTACTTGATGTTCTGGCCGACCTTCAGCACCGAGGGATCTTCCAACAGCGGCTTCAGCTTGGCGATCGCCGTGTCGAGCGGGATCTGGTTGGGCAGCAGCTTGCCCTCGCCGCCCTTGGCCGTGCCGGTGCCGCCGAGATCGAGCGCGCCCTGCGCCTCGCCGGTGGGCTCGCGATGGCCGAGCGGCAGATAGGCCGCGCGCCGACGGCCGGAATTGACATTGCCCCACGGCCCTTCGAGCAGCGCCAGCGACACGCCGACCAGCTTGGCGTTGTTGGCGTCGAGCGCATCGGTCTCGCAGTCGAAGGCCACGGTGCCGGCGCGGGTCGCCTCGGCAACCCATTCGTCGAGCGCCCTTTCGTCCTGGATCAGCTCGTAGTCGGCGGCGGTGAACGGCCGGTTGGTCCGCGCAGTCGCTGCCCCGCCGGGCTGGGATGGCGCGAGGCCCGCGGTCGGCGACGGCGCGGGCAGGGCGGGCTGGACCGGCGGCGCGGCGGGCGCCACCGGGTCGGTGGCCTCGCCCAGCTCGCCCCTGAAGCGCTGCAGCAGGCTTTTAAAGCCCTGCAGTTCCAGCCAGGGCAGCAGGACGTTGGGATCGGGCTTCCGCTTGTCGAAGGACTCGGGCTCGGCCGGTGTGGGCACGTCGTGCCTGAGCTCGACCAGCTTGCGCGAGATGCGGGCCAGTTCGGCATTCTGCTGCAAGGCCTCGCGCCGCTTGGGCTGCTTGATCTCGCCGGCGCGTGCGAGCAGCGTCTCGAGGTCGCCGTACTCGTTGATGAGCTGGGCCGCGGTCTTGACACCGATGCCGGGCACGCCGGGCACGTTGTCCGTCGAATCGCCCGCCAGCGCCTGGACGTCGACCACCTTGTCCGGCGTGACGCCGAACTTCTCCATCACCGCCTCAGGCCCGAGCTTGACCTTCTTGATCGGGTCCATCATCTCGACACCCGGACGGATCAGCTGCATCAGGTCCTTGTCGGACGAGATGATGGTGCAGGTGGCGCCGGCTTCGACGGCGAGGCGGGCATAGGTCGCGATCAGGTCGTCGGCCTCGTAGCCGTCGGATTCGCACACCGTGACGTTGAACGCCTTGGCGGCCTCGCGGATCAGGGGGAACTGCGGGATCAGATCGTCCGGCGGCGGCGGCCGGTTGGCCTTGTACTTGTCGTAAATCTGGTTGCGGAAGGTGACGCTGCCGGCATCGAGGATCATCGCGACGTGATCGACTTCGGGCTTGTCCAAGAGGTCGGCCACCAGCATGCGGCAGAAGCCGTAAACGGCGTTGATCGGCACGCCGTCGGGCCGCGTCATGGGCGGCAGCGCGTGATAGGCGCGGAACAGGTAGCCCGAGCCGTCGACCAGGTAGAGGTTGCGGATCGGCTTGTTCTCGCCGTTCGCCGGCGCGGTCTTGCTGCCGTTTTTGCCGCTATCGTTCTTGGCCGCCGGGGCGGCCGGTGCCTTGGATTTCGCCATATCGAAGCCCTAGCATGTGGGACGGGCGTCCCTCCAGTGCCAGGTCATTTGACCGAACTGAGCGTCGGCAGCCGGTAGCGGTCCTCGGGATCGTTCCAGCCCTTGAAGTTGGGTTTGCGCTTCTCGGCGAAGGCGGCGCGCGATTCCATCAGGTCGCTCTTGGCGCCGTGCTCGTGCAGGGCGGCGGCGAGCTGCTGCATGTCGGGCCCCGGCGCCGGACGCATCTGGCGCATCATGTGCACGGTGTTGACGCGCGAGGCCGGCGGCAGGGTGAGCAGGTGCTCGGCCATCTTGAGCGCCTCGGGCATCAACTGATCGGCCTCGACCAGGCGATTGAGGAAGCCGACCTCGTAGAAGCGCTGCGCCGTGAAGCGAAAGCCCAGCGCCATCTCCATGGCGATGGGGTAGGGCAGGTTGGCGACATGGCCGTGATTGTAGCCGCCCAGCAACCAGCGCTTGGCCTCGGAGACTTCGAACACCGCCTCGCGGACGGCGAGCCTGAGGTCGGTGCGCTCGACCAGCATGAAGCCGCCGCCCATGGCGAAGCCGTTGACTGCGGCGATGACCGGCTTTTCCAGCGTGCCCGCCATGAAGGGATCTTCGAGGGCCGGCCGCTGCCCGCCGGCCACGCCCTTCTGCAGCGACTCCTTCATGTCCTCGCCGGCGCAGAAGCCGCGGCCGGTGCCGGTGAAGATCGCGACCTCGAGCTCCTTGCTGTGGCGGAACTCGGTCCACGCCTTGGCCAGCTCGGTGCGCATCTCGTGGCTGAGAGCATTCAGCCGCTCGGGTCGGTTCATGCGGACCACGAGCACCTGTCCGTGACGTTCGGTCTCGACGACGGCCATGTCATCTCTCATCGTAAAAGGGTGGAACGGCCGAGTTTGCCGCCGTATCGCCCGTGGGAGCAAGTCCGGAGGCTGCGATGATCATGACAGGCGGATGTGCGTGTGGCGCCTTGCGCTATCGGGCGGAAGGCGAGCCTCTGCTGCAGGGCCTTTGCCACTGCCGCAACTGCCAGCGCGTCAGCGGCGCGGGCCATGTCGGCTTCCTCTGCCTGCCGGAACGCGCCGTGACGGTGGAAGGCGCCACTGCGAGTTACAGCCTGACGGGCGGCAGCGGCCGTACGGCGACGCGCTATTTCTGCCCGACCTGCCATAGCGGCGTGTTCGGCCGATCTGAAGTGATGCCGGGCCAGATCAACCTCTACGCCGGCTCACTCGACGATCTTTCGTGGTTCACGCCTGCGATCGCGGTCTTCACCAGGAGCCGGCCGGCTTGGGACACCAGCTCGAAGGGGCTGAAATGCTTCGAGACTGTGCCGTCTGCGTAAAGAACTCGCAGTTCACAGATACGTGGTTGCCGATTTCGGCTACGTTCTCGCCATGGCCAAGGCGGTCTTCACCATCCGCGCCCATTCAATCTACGACGATCTGCCCGAGCAGCAGTATCACTTCCCAAAGATTTATTTGCGTACTGCTAACGCCGCAGTAGGCGATTGGATACTCTACTATGTTCCGAGCAAAGAGTCGGTACGGCAATGGGGGTTGGGCGCCGTTCAGGCTTACGTGTCAGCCGCCTTCATCAGTCACATAACGCCAGATCCTGCACGCGCCGATCATTACTACGCGTGGGTTGGCGACTATGCGCCCTTTGTGCGACCTGTTCCTTTCCGCCGTGACAATCATTATTTCGAGCGCAAGCTTTGGTCGGAGGATGGTTCAACTAATCAAGGAACGGCGAGACGATCCGTTCGGTCGATTTCAGATGACGAGTTCAACGAAATTTGGGTTGAGGGAACGAGTCTCATCATTGGCGAAATACAGACTGATCAACGCGCCGTTCCGCCAGGCTTCGCCGATGAACCACTAGAGTTCGACCGGCCCGTCGTTGAACAGCTGGTGAATCGTAAGGTTCGTGATGCCCTTTTCCAGCGCACGGTGCGAGATGCTTATGATGCCCGTTGTGCTGTCACCGGATTGAGGATTCTTAATGGTGGTGGGCGCGCAGAGATCGAAGCAGCGCATATTCGACCTGTCGCAGACAAGGGACCGGACTCGCCGCGCAACGGAATAGCGCTTTGCCGAACGGCGCATTGGATGTTCGATCGTGGTCTAATTGGTTTGAAGAGTGGCGGACTGTTTGATGTCAACGTCGCGAAAGTGCCCGAAGACGCAAGGCGAATGCTGCGTCAGGACGGCAAACTCATTCTACCTAACAGCAATGGCCTTCGGCCCGCGGACAAGTTTGTCGAATGGCATTGGCAGAATCGATTCGGGCCGAAACTAGTTTAGCCTTCGACGCGTCGCTGCGGTTGCTCAGATGAATCCGAGCCGGCGACGTGACTCGCTTCCTGTATCGCTGATCAACGTCGCAATGAACTCAGCGGCTTCGGTGGAGGCTTTGGCCTTGGCCGTGACAGCACAGGTATAGGTTGTCGCCAGCTCATAGCCCGGCGGCAAAGCTGCCACGAGCAGGATGCCGGACGTCGCGAGGATCTCGGTGGCCTGCGTGCATCCGATTGGGCGGCGGCTGGCCGATGCCGCCAGCGCGCGCATGGCCGTGGCGCCGTTCGGTGCGGGCTTCAGCCTGTCGGCGACTTCGTCCCAGATACCGAGCTCTTTCATGACTTTGGCGAAGTGGATGCCGGCGGTCGCCTGTTCGGGATCTGGTAAGTGGATGGCGTCGGCGCCAAGCAGTGCCGCGCGCAATTCGGCCGCGCTCGCGATCGCGGGCAACGGATCGCCGCCTCGCACGGCGATAGCGGTCTCGACGGCGCCGATATCCTTGGCCGATGTCCGCAAGACCTGCCCATCGCGCGCCAGTCCGTCGATCAGGGCGCGGCTCAGGATCAGAACGTCGACCGGTTCGCCGGCCAGCAGGCGCGCCTTCATGGCGCCGACCGCGCCGAAGACGCCGTCTATCCGGCAACCCGTCTTGGCTTCGAACGCCGGGCACAGCGCTTCGACCAGGCCTTGCGCCGCGCCGCCGCTCAGGACGCGCACACTCTTCACTGTGGCTTGATGCCGGCCTGCTCGATGACCTTGGCCCATTTCTCGATGTCGCGCCGCAGATAGGCGTCGAAGGCCGCGGGGGACAGCGTCATCGGCACTGCGCCCTGCTTGGCCCAGGCCTCACGGATTGCGGGCTTGGCGATGATCTTGGCGATCTCGGCGTTGAGCCGCCCGACGATCTCCGGCGGCGTGCCCTTGGGTGCCATGAGGCCGAGCCAGATCGTGGCCTCGTAGCCCGGCACGCCGGCCTCGCTCACCGTCGGCACGTCGGGCAGCACGGCAGAGCGTTTCTCGCCGGTGGTCGCGAGCGCGCGCACCTGGCCAGCGTCGATGTTGCCTTTCATCGCCGTGACGGCGTCGAACATCATCTGGACGTGCCCGCCCATGACGTCGTTGCGCGCCTCGCCGCTGCCTTTGTGCGGCACGTGCAGGATATCGGTGCCGCTCATGGCTTTGAACAGCTCGCCCGCCATGTGATAGGGCGTGCCCGGGCCGGACGAGGCGTAGGCGAGCTTGCCCGGGTTGGCCTTGGCGAGCGCGATGAACTCCTGCAGCGTCTTGGCCTCCACCGACGGATGCACGACCATCACCAGGTCCGACGAGTTGACCGGCGCCACCGCTATCAGGTCGCGCATCAGCACATAGGGCTTGTTGGTGAGCAGCGTCTCGTTGGTCGTGTGCGTGTTCGACATCATGAGCAGCGTGTAGCCATCGGGCGGCGCCTTGGCGACGATATCGGTGCCGATCACAGCACCCGCGCCTGGCCGGTTGTCGACGATGAACTGCTGTTTCAGGACTTCGCTCAGCTCCTGGCCCAGGATGCGGGCATAGACGTCGGCCGGCCCGCCCGGTCCGAACGGCACGACGATGCGCACCGGCTTGGTCGGCCATGACTGTGCCGCGGCTGGCGTCGACAGTGCCGCAAGTGCGGCCATTGCGAGAAGGAACTTCATCGTCCGGCGCATGTCAGCCTCCCAGGATTATCGTTGCCTCAGTGATGCCATGGCCGCGACAAATCGAACAGACTAGAACGGAGACAACAAAGAACAGGAGTTGGGGGGGAATGGCCGAGGCCGCGACCGGCGGAGACGCTGCGGGGCACCGCAGCATCGAGAGCCGTGCCTCGTGGCGGGCGGCCTTCATGACGCTCGCGATCCTCTCGATCTCCTTCGGCTCGACGCTGTTGATTGTGGTCGGCATGAAGCCGATGCAGGAAGCGCTGGGAACCGATCGCGCGGTGATGGCGCTGGCCGGCTCGCTGCTCTGGATCGGCACCGGCTCCGGTGGAATCCTGATGGGCTGGCTGGCCGACCGCATCGGTTTGCGCCCCACCGTCGCCATCGGCGCCTGCATGATCGCGGGCGGTCTCGCCCTTTCCTCGACCGGGCCGATCTGGGCGCTTTATGTCGGCCAGGGGCTGATGGTGGGCTTCCTGGGCAACGGTGCCGTCTATCCGCCGCTGTTGGTCTATGTCAGCCGCTGGTTCGACCGACGGCGGGGCACGGCGATCGCCCTGATCTCGTCGGGCCAGTACATCGCGGGCGTCGTCTGGCCGTCGGTGTTCCAGAGCGGCATCTCGGGCTTCGGCTGGCAGGCCACCATGCTGACCTACGCCGTGGTCGTGCTGGTGGTCATGCTGCCGTTGATCGCGTTGCTTCGGCCAGCGCCAATCCCGCCGGCGCCGCCACAGCAGACCGCCTCCGCGACGGCGGCAGCCCGGCGTCGTCGCGTCGCCGGCCTGCATCCCAACGTCGTGCAGGCGCTGCTTTGCCTGGCGGGCTTCTGCTGCTGCATTCCCATGTCGGTGCCCCAGGCCCATCTCGTGGCCTTCTGCAGCGACATCGGCATCAGCCCCGCCCGCAGCGCGGTCATGCTGTCGGTGATGCTGGCCTCGGCCTTCCTCGCGCGCCAGGCCTGGGGCGCGCTGGCCGACCGGATCGGCGGGTTGCGCACGATCCTGGCCGGGTCGGCCTTCCAGGCCGTCATCATCGCCTGCTTCCTGCTGACCCAGGACGAGGCCGGCCTGTTCGCCATCGCCGCCGCGTTCGGCTTGGGCTTCGCCGGAATCATCCCGGCCTACTCGGTGGCGATCCGCGATCTGTTTCCGTCATCGGAAGCGTCGTGGCGTATGCCCTTGACCTTGTTCACGGCGATGGGCGGCATGGCCTTCGGAAGCTGGTTTGCCGGCTTCCTCTACGATCACTTCGCCTACTACGCGCCCGCCTTCGGCATCGGTGTGCTGTTCAACCTGATCAATCTCGGTCTGATCGGTTTCCTGGTCTTGCGCACCGGCGGCCTCCGACGGTGGCCGGCGTGGCCCGCCGTGGCCTGAGCGCCCTCACGTCGTGGCGGCGCTCGATGCCGGCCGCCAGCGCAGCAGCTAGGCCTGGAGGCCCTCAGGCGCACGTGAATGCGCCGAGTCCGGCATGATTTGCTAGTTTGTTGGACTCGGATAAAGCCACGGCGTCCTGGCGCGCGCCTTGGCCTGGTGGGCGGCGATCTCGGCCTCGCGGCTTAACGTCAACGCCACCTCGTTCAGCCCTTTGAGCAAGGCATCGCGGCGGATGCCGTCGACGTGGAACGCGATCTTGCGCCCGCTCGGCGTGGTGACGGTGCGCTTTTCGAGGTCGACGCTGAGCCGTGGTTCGCTGTTGGCGCCCGGCCGGGTCGCCGCCTCGAGCTCGGCGGCGATGGCTAAAACCTCGGCGCGCGGCAGCTGGATCGGCAGCACGCCGTTCTGGAAGCAGTTGTTGAAGAAGATCGGCCCGAAGGTGGGGGCGATGACGCAGCGCACGCCCATGCCCATCATCGCCCACACCGCACCCTCGCGACTCGAGCCGCAGGCGAAGTTGTTGTCGGCGACGACGATTTGTGCCCCGCGATAGGCCGGCTGGTGCATGAAGAAGTCGGGATTCTCGCTGCCGTCGGGCAGGTAGCGCCACGGCTCGAAGGCATAGGGGCCGAGATCGGCTTGCGCCACGTCGCGCAAGCGGTGGATCGGGATGATGATGTCGGTGTTGACGTTCTGCCGCATCAGCGGCGCCGCCTTGGCATCGAGAACGGTGAAGGCTTCCATGGTTTTCTCCGTTCTCAGATCGTCCGGACGTCGGCGATGCGGCCGGCGATGGCAGCGGCCGCGGCCATGGCGGGGCTGGCGAGATGGGTGCGTCCGCCCGGTCCCTGGCGGCCGACGAAGTTGCGGTTGGAGGTCGAGACGCTGCGCTCGCCGGGCGCGATCGTGTCGCCGTTCACCGCGAGACACATCGAGCAGCCCGGCTCGCGCCATTCGAAGCCGGCGTCGAGAAAGACGCGGTCGAGGCCCTCGGCCTCGGCCTGGCGCTTGATGTTCTCCGAGCCCGGCACGACCCAGGCCCGCACATGGCCCGCCACCTTGCGGCCCCGGGCGATGGTCGCGGCATCGCGCAGGTCGCTGAGCCGGCTGTTGGTGCACGAGCCGATGAACACCCAGTCGACCTTGGTCTCCTGGATCGGCACGCCGGGCCTCAGCCCCATGTAGTCGAGCGCCGCCTGCATGGCCTTCTGTTTGTCGGGATCGCCAGCCGAGGCCGGGTCGGGGATCCTGTCGGTGACCGCGATGACATGCTCGGGGCTGGTGCCCCAGGTGATCTGCGGCACGATCTTGGCGACGTCGACCGTCACCTCGGCGTCGAACACCGCGTCGGGGTCGCTGGCCAGCGAGCGCCAGTCGGCGACGGCGTGGTTCCACAGCGCGCCCTTGGGCGCATAGGGCCGGCCCTCCAGGAATTTGAAGGTGACATCGTCGGGCGCCACCATGCCGATCTTGGCGCCGAGCTCGATCGAGAGATTGCAGACGGTGAGCCGGCCTTCGACCTCCATGTCGCGGATGGCGCTGCCGGCATATTCGACGGCATAGCCGGTGCCGCCGGCCGCGCCGATCTGGCCGATGAGGTGAAGGATCATGTCCTTGGGCGTGACGCCGGGTGCCCGCTTGCCGTCGAAGGTCACGCGCATGCGCTTGGGCTTGGGCTGGACCAGCGACTGCGTCGCCAGCACATGGATCACCTCGGTGGCGCCGACGCCGAAGGCGATGGCGCCCATGCCACCATGGGTGCAGGTGTGGCTGTCGCCGCCTACCAGGAGGGTGCCGGGCAGGCTGACGCCCTGCTCCGGGCCCATGACATGGACGATGCCCTGGCCGGGCTGGCCGAGATCGAACAGTTTTATGCCCCAGCGCTTGGCCTCGTCGCGCATGTGATAGAGCCGCGCCGCATAAGGTTTTAGCGTGTCGTGGGTGCGGCCGGGCTCGGTCGAGATGACGTGGTCGAAGGTGGCGAAGGTGAGGTCGGGATTGCGCACGCGGTAGCCCGCGTCCTTGATCGCCTGAAGCCCGCGGCCGCCGCCGTCATGCATGAGATGGCGGCTGATGTGCAGGAGCGCGTAGCCGTCGCCGAGATCGGCGATGACGTGACGATCCCAGATCTTGTCGAACAGGGTCTGTGCTGGCATGTCGTTTCCTCCCGCCCGATCTTTTTGCCGCGCGGACCCGTACCCCATCATCTTTCGGGGGCGCCGACAACGGGGAGAGGCGGAAGGAAAGACCGCAGCGCGGCATTCAGTCATCCTGAGCGCAGCGAAGGATCCCATGCCGGTTGCTAGCGGCGATGAGGTCCTTCGCTGACGCTCAGGACGACATAAGTTACTGCTGTTGCTGTTGCTGCTGCTCCTGGCCCCAGCCCTTCTTCTCGGCCTCGAAGAAGGAAGCGAACACCTTGCGGATGGTGCTCTCGGCGATGTCGCGGGTGATGAACACCACGCGGCTCTTGCGGTCGTCGCCCTCGGGCCAGGCGTCGAGCGTCGCCGGCGGATGGAAGACGTGCTGCACGCCGTGGATCACGACGGGCTTGTCGGTGTCCTTGACGTTCAGGATGCCCTTCATGCGCAAGAGGTCGGGCCCGCGATAGGTGACGAGCGCGTCGAACGCGGCGGCCACCGTCGACCAGCTCATCGGCTCGTCGAAGGTCATGCAGAAGGCTTTTATGCGGTCGTCGTGGCGGTTGACGTTGTGCGGGTCCTGCTCGCCATGGCCATGCTCATGGTCGTCGTGGCCGTGATCGGGATCGTGGCCGTGATGGTGATCATGCCCGCCGCCATGGTCGTGGCCATAGGCTTCCTCGTGCAGCCAGCGCTTGACGTCGGCGCTCTTGGTCTCGGGGTTGTAGAGGCCGGCATTGAGGATCTCGTTGGGATCGATCTCGCCATCCGCGACGGCATGGAACGGCGCGCCGGGATTGAGCTGGTGCAGGCGGCTCTTGAGCGCGCTGAGCGTGGAAGCGTCGGCGATGTCGGACTTGGTGAGCAGCAGGCGGTCCGCGACCGCGGCCTGCTTCACCGCCTCGTCGTGGTTGTCGAGCGTGCTGGTGCCGTTCACGCCGTCGACCGTGGTCACCACGCCGTCCAGCCGGTAGCGCGAGGCGAGCAATGGATCGGTCATCAGGGTGTGCAGGATGGGTGCGGGGTCGGCGAGCCCGGTGGTCTCGACCACCATGCGTTTGAAGTTGGTGACCTCGCCCTTGGCGCGCTTGAGGAACAGCTCGCTCATGGTGCGCACCAGATCGCCGCGCACCGTGCAGCACAGGCAGCCCGAGTTCAGGGTGACCATGCCCTCGTCGTCGGACTTCTCGACCAGGAGGTGGTCGAGCCCGATCTCGCCGAACTCATTGATGATCACCGCCGTGTCGGCGAGCTCCGGCCGGCGCAGCAGCTTGTTCAAGAGCGTGGTCTTGCCGCTGCCCAGGAAGCCGGTCAGTACCGTTACAGGAATGCGCTGCTCGGCCGCGTTCTGCGTGTCGCTCATCTTTTGTCTTCGCTCCTACCTCGACGCGCCAGAAGCGCCCGGCCTTCCTGAATTCCTGCCACGCCCGCTCGACCTTGCGGCGGCGGCGTTTGCCGCCGGCTGCCGCCTGCTTGGCGAGGGCCTTGAGCGGCTGCTTCACGTCCTCGGTCGGACGGGCCGCCGTCGCGAGGTCGGCCAGCACATGGGCCGCCACCGCGCGATCGTTCAGGGTGCCGAGCGCGCCCTGCAGGCGCACCGTCGCCTCGATATAGGGCTTCGCCCTCCTGGAGGCAAAGGGGGGCGACGCAAAGGCCGGCTGCAGGAAAGCGGCGGCGTAGCGTAGTTTCTTGATGGCGATGCGCAGCCGGTGCAGACGCCTCTCGTTGAGCGAGCCGAGCTTGTGGCCGCGCTGCACGGTCTTGTTGTGGCGTTTGTCGAGCACGGCGCGGGCGAATTCGTCGAGGCGCTCGTGCGTGCCGGCGGGTGGCAGGGCGATGAAGGCCTCGAGCTGGCGGTGAAAGCCCTCGAAGCGGGCGCCCGACAAGGCGGTGCGGGCGCGCTCGAGATGGGCCTTGGCCAGCCGGTTGGCGATCCGCTTCACGAGCGGCGGTACGTCCGGCACGGTTTCGTTGAGAAAGACATGGAGGTCGCGCGCCGGCGCGCATTCGCCGGCCAGCCATTTGGCCTCGGCCGAGAGCGCGCGCACGACCGGGCCGTCGACGGCGCTCCTGAACAGCCCGAAGGCGGCGCGCAGGCGGCGCAACGCCACCCGGGTCTGGTGGATGCCGACCGGCCGGCGGCTTTGCAGGGCGACAGCGCGATACTTCAAAAGGTCGGCATGGCACTCCCGCACGATGTGCCGCAACGCGACATCGGGGGCGGTGTCGGCGGCGAGGCCGGTAGCGGGCTGAGCCATTTCAGGCCCGACCGTAGCGGCCGGCGGCGGCCGGGCAACCGCAAAGAACGACACTCTGATGAAGGTTTTATTGCAGCGGTCCAACTGCAGTTTGCCGGAGTTTTCTGGCGATTTCGCTTGCCGGCCATGCGGTTAGCCGGCCGCGGCCGCGGCCGTTTCCGGTGGCGGCCGACCGCCGGGCTGCCCTAGAGTCGGGGCCATGAGCATCGATCAGGCTGCCTTCAAGAAGGGCATGCGCCACCTCGCGGCGAGCGTCACGTTGATCACCACCCGGCACCGCGAGTTACGCGGCGGGCTGACCGCGACGGCAGTCTGTTCGGTGTCGGCCGAGCCGCCGCAGCTCCTGGTCTGCGTCAACAAGACGGCGAGCGCCCACGATCCGATCGGCGAGGCCGGCTTCTTCTGCGTCAACATCCTGGCGCCTCAGCACCGCAAGATCGCCGAGCGCTTTGCCGGCATGGACGGGGTGGAGGGCGACGAGCGTTTCCACGACATGGGCGAATGGTCGAGCCTGTCGACCGGCGCGCCGGTGTTGAAGGGCTGCCCGGTGTCGTTCGACTGCCGGCTGGTGACCCGGGTCGCCGCCGGCACGCACACGATCTATATCGGCGAGATCGTCGACCTGGCGCTCGATCCGGCGGCGTCGGCGCTGCTCTATTGCGACGGCGTCTTCGTGCACGGCGACGCCCTGAAGAAGGCGGCCGAGGCGGCGTAACCGCCGGATTAACGACTTTCGCGCCATTCCCTAAGCCACTATGTTCCGCCCGCCTGATGTGATTTTGGGGCGTAGCCAAGTGGTAAGGCAGAGGATTTTGATTCCTCCATTCCCAGGTTCGAATCCTGGCGCCCCAGCCAGTCCCCTTGCCGTCGCCTTGCGGGTCTAACGAATCGGAACGCCACGAATGCCGGCAGCCTACGATGTCGCGGTCCTCGGTCTGGGAGCCATGGGGGCGGCGGCGGCCTATCAACTGGCCAAGCGCGGCGCCAGGGTGATGGGCATCGACCGCTACGCGCCGCCGCATGAATTCGGATCGACTCATGGCGAGACGCGCATCACCCGTATCGCCTGCGGCGAAGGGCCGGAATATTCGGCGTTCGCTGCGCGCTCGCACGAAATCTGGCGCGAGCTCGAAGCCGAGCTCGGCATCGAGCTTCTCACCCAGAACGGCTTCCTGGTGATTTGCGGATCGGGCGAACGGGCCGCCAACCACGGCGTGCCGAAATTCCTCGAGGCAACGGTCGCCGCCGCGAAAGCCGCCAACGTCGGCCACGAGATCCTCGACACGGCAACGATCCGGCGGCGCCATCCCGCCTTCAAGGTCGCCGATGGTGATCAGGCCTACCACGACGCCGTCGGCGGCTTCGTGCGCCCGGAGAGATGCATCGCCGCCCAATTGCAAAGGGCAAAGGCGCTGGGCGCCGACCTGCGGCTCGACGAGAAGGTCATCTCCTTCGAGCAGACGACCGGCTCGGTCACGGTAAGCACCGACAAGGCGACGTACCACGCCAAAGAACTGATCGTGGCGGCGGGGGCGTGGCTGCCCGAATTCCTCAAGCCCGCACTCGCCGCCAACTTCAAGGTCACCCGCCAGGTGCTCTATTGGTTCCGTGCCAGGGGCGCCCGCGAACATGCGCAATTCTCGCCCGAGCGGTGCCCCGTCTATATCTGGCAGATTCCGGCACCCCAGGTCGTCTATGGCTTCCCCGCCGTCGGCGAGCTGGAAGAGGGCGTCAAGCTCGCGACCGAACAGTACGACGTCTCGACGACGCCGGACTCCGTCGCCCGCTCGGCCAGCCCACGCGAAATCCGCGAGATGTACGAGACCTATGTCGGGCCTTATTTCCCCGGCCTGTCGTCCCTCTGCGTCAGGCACAAGGTCTGCCTTTACACCTGGGTCGACGGCGCCCGCTTCATCATCGACCGCCATCCCGACTTCAACCGCATCATCGTCGCCTCGCCCTGCTCAGGCCACGGTTTCAAGCATTCGGCCGGCATCGGTGAGCTTCTCGCCCGCATGGCGCTGGGCGAGCACCATGGCGACATCGCCAAGTTCGCCTTCGGCTACACGCCGCCGACATCCTGAAGGGCGGGACCGAACGTCTAGAGCCGGTAGTGCCGCGTGCGCGGCGGCCGCGCCGCCAGTACGGCGATAAGCGCCGCCAGCGCCGGGGCGCCCTGGACATAGAGGATCGACATCCTGGCGGTCAGCCCGCCATAGACCCCGGCCGCGATCACGCAGCACAGGAAGAAGACTTTGACGTCGCGCCGTCCGCTCACCAGCCCCCAGATCAGGCCGGCGGCGAGAAAGCCGTTATAGAGGCCCTGATTGGCGGCCAGCACCGCCGACGCCGCGGCGAAGTCCGGCGTCGTCTCGAATATCTGCCGGCCGATCGGATGGTTCCAATAGAACATCTCGAGGACCAGGAAGCCCAGGTGGCTCAACGCCACCACGGCTACCAGCAGCACTGCGATGATCCGCATCGTCTCGGTCTCCCCCGTTGGTCAAACCCTAGCACGCCTCGGCCCGACGCCAAGGGCGCCTCGGCCGCGACTTTGTTACAGTCGTTGCTCTTTTCGCAGGCGCATCAGGCCGCCCGCCCTCGCTCAGGCGCGCGTCATCGCGCGTTCGCGCGCCTGATAGGCGCGGGCAAGCCGCGCCGCGCGATCCTCAAACAGGTCGGGTCCGGCGCTCTTGGCGAGCAGCGCTTCCTCGACATCAGAATGCGGGCGCGTGGCGCCGTCGGCTAGAAGATGCTCGATGGCGACGCCGCGCTCGGCCAGCCGGCGCGACACCAGCACGGTGCGATGGCAGTCGAGCGGTTCTTTCTCCGCGCACATCAGACAGACTGTGGTGTCTTGTGCGCGGTCGATCAGACGGGCGAGCGCGGCATTGAACGCAGGCCGTGCCGCCAGCGCGTCGTAGCTGGCGCCGCCTTCAGGCTTGCCGCCAAGCGCGCTTTCATGGACATAGGCGATGCCGGCGTCGGCCAACGATTGGGTCAGCCGCTCCTTGCCGAATTGCGGAAAACGGCGTGACCACGGCAGGGAGCGCACGTCGACCAGCAGCTTCACGCCGCCCGCCGTCAGGAGATCGACAAAGCGTTGAATGGGATGGTTGGAATGGCCGATGGTCTTGATGCCGATGGTCTCGATGGTTGTCATTGGCGAGCGATCCCATGATCACGGCCCGGTCGGGGCCGTGCGAGGCCGAGACCATCCGTTCGACGCGCGGCACGGTGCCCTGCGCGGCGCACCAGAAGCGCTGGGTCCTGGCGGCGACGATCTTGGCGTCGACCATCGCCTATGTCGACGAGTCCGTGGTCAACATCGCCCTGCCGGTGATCGGCAGCGATCTCTCAGCGGCGGCGGCGACGCTGCAATGGGTGATCAATGCCTACACACTCTGCCTCGCGGCCTTTCTGCTGGTCGGCGGTGCCGCCGGCGACCGGCTGGGCCGCCGCCGCGTCTTCATCGCCGGCGTGGTGCTGTTCGCCGTGGCCTCGCTGGGCTGCGGCCTCGCGCGCGACGTGGCGCAATTGATTGCGGCGCGGGCGGTGCAGGGCATCGGCGCGGCGCTGCTCATTCCCTGCTCGCTCGCCATCATCGGGGCCGCCTTTCCCGAGGCCGAGCGCGGCCGCGCCATCGGCATCTGGGCCGGTTTCTCGGCGATTTCCGCTGCGATCGGCCCGCTGCTGGGCGGCTGGATCGTCGATCACCTGCCCTGGCAGGCGATCTTTTTCGTCAACCCCATTCTCGGCCTGGCAGCGCTGTGGATCGCCTGGCGTCATCTGCCGGAAAGCATCGATCCGCAGGCCCCCGCCGCCATCGATTGGCTGGGCGCCCTGCTGGTCTTTGCCGGCTTGGGCAGCCTGGCCTACGGCTTGATCGCCCTGCCCGACGGCGGCTGGCAGGACATGTCGATCGTCGCCGTTCTCGCGGGCGGCGTCGTGCTGCTGGCGTTGTTCGTGTGGCATGAAGCGCACGCCCCCGCGCCAATGATGCCGCTCGGCCTCTTCCGCTCGGTCCCCTTCAGCGGCGTCAATGCGCTCACACTTCTGCTCTACGGCGCTCTGGGCGGCGCCTTCTTCCTGCTGCCGTTCGATCTGATCTCGGTGCACGGCTATTCGGCGACCATGGCGGGTGCGGTGTTCCTGCCTTCCACCGTGATCATGGCGGCGCTGTCGCGCTGGTCGGGCGGCCTGCTCGATCGCTTCGGCGCGCGGCTGCCGCTGATCGCCGGTCCGGCCATCGTCGCCGTGGGCTTCGCGCTGTTCGCCCTGGCCGGGCCGCAGGCGTCGTTCGCGATGGCTTTCCTGCTGCCGGTGTGTCGATCGTCGGCCTCGGCATGGCGGTGACCGTGGCGCCGCTCACCACCACGGTCATCGCCGCCGTGCCCGACCGGCAAACCGGCGTGGCATCCGGCATCAACAATGCAGTGGCCTCGGTGGCCAACCTGTTTGCCATCGCAGCCTTCGGCGCCCTGGCGCTGCACGGCGCGCTGGCTGACGGCATCCGGCTGGCCATGCTGGTGGCGGCCGGGCTGGCGCTGGCCGGCGCGGCCTGCGCGGCGCTGGCTATTCGCCGAGGCGTCGCACCAGCTCGATGAAGCCAAGCGTCGCGGCCGAGCGCTCGTCGGCGCGGCAGGCGAGGTTGAGCGGCACTTTTAGCGCTGGCCGGCCCTTCAGCGTGCGGTAGGTCACGCGCTCCAGCGGCAGGCGGCTGAGCGAGGCCGGCACGATGGTGATGCCGAGACCGGCCGCCACCAGGTTCAGCGTCGAGACGATACGCGGCGCCTCCTGGCCGACATGCGGGCTAAAACCTGCCGCGGCGCAGGCCGCGATGATCACGTCATAGAGGCCGCGTCCGTCCGGCCGCCGGTAGAGGATGAAGGTCTCGGCCGCGAGATCCTTCAAGGCGAGGTGCGGTCGGCGCGCCAGCCGATGGCGCGAGGGCAGGGCCACCGCCATGTCCTCCTGCAGGAGTGCGTGGACGGTCAACCCTTGGGGATCGGCCAGCCCGGACCGGATGAAGGCGATATCCAGCCGCTCCTCGCGCAGGCCGGCCAGAAGATCGCTGGAGCTGCTTTCCTCCAGCACGAAGGAGACGTCGGGCCGCGTCGTCCTGAACTCGCGGATGGCGCGCGCCACCAGGGGATGGAAGGGCGCCGAGGTGGTGAAGCCCACGGCGATGCGGCCGGTCTCGCCGCGCGCCGTGCGGCGTGCGCGCTGGGCGGCGCGATCGACCGAAGCCAGGATCGCCTCGGCATCGGCCTGGAAGGAGCGGCCGGCGTCGGTCAGCGCCACGCCGCGCGGATGGCGCACGAACAGGGCCGCGCCGATCTCCGCTTCGAGCGCCTTGATCTGCTGCGACAAGGGCGGCTGCTGGATATGCAGCTTCTCGGCCGCGCGCGTGATGTGGCCTTCATGGGCGACGGCCACGAAGTAGCGAAGGTGGCGGAGTTCCATTTCTGTCGTCCTGAGCGAAGCCCCCTCTCTCGTCCGGAGCGGACGTTCTGTCATCCTGAGCGCAGCGAAGGATCTCATCGCCGCTTGCCACGGCATGAGATGCTTCGCTTCGCTCAGCATGACATATGTTTTTTATATCGAATAGCCATTTATCATATATTTGATGTGTGCAGGCGCTGCCGCCAAAGTCGCCCCCATGACCGCCCTATTGGCCGCCGGCCTTTCCCTCCTGATGATCTTCACCGCCTTCCTGTCCGGCATCTTCGGCATGGCCGGGGGCCTCATCCTGATCGGCGTGCTGCTGGTCGTCTTCCCGCTGCCCACCGCCATGGTGCTGCATGCGGTGACGCAAATGGCCTCCAACGGCTGGCGCGCGCTCCTGTGGTGGCGGCACATCGTGTGGAAGAGCACGGCGTTCTACGTCGCCGGCTGCCTGGTCTCGGTCGGCCTGTGGTCGATCTGGCTCTACGTCCCCGACAAGGCGGTGGCGCTGCTGATGCTGGGGCTCTCACCCTTCATCATCCGCGCCGTCCCCGAACGCATCCTGCCGCGCAGCTTCGGGCCACTGCAGGTGGCGGCGACCGGGTTGTTGTCGATGATGCTGATGCTGCTGACCGGCGTCACCGGCCCGTTGCTCGACACCATGTTCCTGCGCTCGCCGCTCGAGCGGCGGCAGATCATCGCCACCAAGGCCTCCTGCCAGGTGTTCGGCCACGGCTTCAAGCTGGTTTATTTCGGCGCCCTGATCGAGCAGGCCGGCCAGGTCGAGCCGTGGTTCCTCGCCATCGCCGTCGCCTCGTCGATGATCGGCACGTCGGCGGGCAAGCTCCTGCTCGAGAAGCTCACCGACCAGCAGTTCCGCACCTGGTCGAACCGCATCATCACGGTGCTCGCCACCTACTATGTCGGCTACGGCTTGGTGCTGCTGGCCGGGATTGCCTAGGCGCTCTTGCTCCCCCGTAAGACGGGGGAGGCAAGTGATGAGCTGTGCCCTACAATGGCGCGTGTCCATTCCCCCAGGCTTTCGCCAACTCACTGAAGCGTCCGGTTTCGCCGCGGCCAACGGCCCGTGGTTCGAGAAGCTCGAGGATGGTCGCGCGATCCGCGGCTTCCGGCCCGGGCCGCAGCACGCCAATGCGCTCGGCATCGTGCATGGCGGCATGCTGGCGGCGTTCCTCGATTCGGCGATGGGCACGGCAGTGTTCCATACGCTCAGGCGCCGCGCCGTGACGCTCAGGCTGTCGCTCGACTATCTCGGCCCGGGCCGCATTGGCGACTGGCTGCAGGCCGAGGGCGAGGTGATGGGCCATGACGAGCATGTGGCGCAGGTGCGGGGCCGTCTTTATGGTCCGCGCCACGACGTGCTGGCGGGGCTCGGCGCCTTCGCGCTGTTGAGCCGCCAGCGCCCGCTTCAGGCCCGGAGTTAGATTTGCCCGACAACAACATGGCCGTCGATAATCCGCCCGACGGGTTTTTGCGCATCGATTTCGATCGCGGTTCAGACCCCACCTTCAACAGCCATATCGGCACCCTCTACGCCAAGCGCGGTGAGAAGGGCACGCGCGACGAATTCGTCATGGGCTTTCGCGTGCACAAGCGCATGTGCAACCCGGCGGGCGGCCTGCATGGCGGCATGATGATGTCGGTCGCCGACCTGGTCGGCACGATGGGCGGCGGCACCCAGGTCGGCTTGCGCAAGTTCCTGCCGACCGTGAGCATGACCTTCGATTTCGTGGCGCCGGCCAAGCTCGGCGATTGGGTCGAAGGCCGGGCCGAGGTCGTGCGCCAGACGCGCTCGCTCCTGTTCACCAACATCTCGCTCACGGTTGGCGACGAGAGGATCCTGCGCGCCTCGCAGATCGCCAAGATCCCGTCGGGTGACGGCCTCGCCTTCGGCAAGGCCCGCCTAGACCGCGGCGCCGAAATGGCTGCCAAGGGCACGCCGACCTGAATCGGTGAGTCGCACCGAGCGGCTGCGGCGTAGCCGCTCGGCCCAGCCGCGCTTGAAGAAGGTATCGGCGATGGCCGCACCCAGCGCGCCCGAGATGTGCGGCCGCCGCTCGCTCCAGTCGAGGCACTGGCGGGCGAAGTGGCGGGTGCCGGCGCGCCGCGCGCCGGCCAGGTCGACGCCGATGCGCTGGCAGAACAGCGCGCCCGTATCCGTGAGCGTCCAGTCGCGCGAACCCTTGGGCTCGATATGGCCGGCGCGGGTCAGCGAATCGGTGACGGCGATGCCGACCTGGCCCGCCAAATGATCGTAACAGGTGCGGCAGAAGCGCAGGTCGGGATCGCGCCGCCACGCCGCGCTCTGGGAGGCCGGCGGCGCGCGCGTGCCGGCAATCGCCATCAGCGATTCGATGGCATGCGCCACGTCGGGCGAGGCCAGGCGATAGAAGCGGTTGCGGCCCTGGGCGCGGGCGGCGAGCAGGCTGCCGTCGACCATGCGGGAAAGATGTCCGCTCGCGGTCTGAGCGGTGATGCCGGCGGTGAGCGCGAGCTCGGACGCGGTATGGGCGCGGCCGTCCATCAGGAGCGACAGCATGGCGGCACGCGTCGGGTCGCCCATCAGGGCGGCGACTTCGGAGAGGGCGTTGACGGTGATCATGGCCGGACTCTAGGCCGCTGCTGGCCCACCGGCCAGGGTCAATAGTTCGGTGCAGGCCGAAGGATACTACCGAAGGATCAGGTCTCGTCCTCGGCCGCCCGCGCCAGGCAATTCAGCGCTTCTTCGTGGCTGATCTGCTCGGCCCGGCCGTAATATTGGCTGAGCGGGCCGAGCTCGGCATCGCGGCGCAGGCAGACCACCTTGTCGGCCGCCTTGGCGAACCGAGCGGCGCCGGCATGGGAGGCCACCGGCGTGGCGGCGACGAGCATCGAGGGCCGCGACTCGCGGATGAGGCGGAGCGCGCCCGCCATGGCGTGGCCCGGGCCGATCGCCTGGTCGACCACGATGGCGACCCGGCCGGTCGGCGACACCGGCCGGCTGCCGTCGCGATAGCGCCGGCGCCGGCGATCGACTTCCGCCAGGGCTTCGCTCACCTGTTGATCGAGCCAGGCGCGCGACACGGTCTGCGATTTGTCCCAGTCCGGCTCGATCCGCACCTCGGGCGGGTCGCCCTCCAGGATCGTCGCCAGCAATTGGCGGCGGTCGTCGGGCGTGCGCACCGTGCGCACCAGCGCGACGTCGAGCGGCGCGCCGAGATGCCGGGCGATTTCATAGGCGACGGGCATGCCGCAGCGCGGCAGGCCGAACACGATCGGCCGGCGGTCGGCGAAGGGCGCGAGCTCGGCCGCCAAGAGGCGTCCGGCTTGGCTGCGGTCGGCGAACGGCGTCACGGACATCGTCACCTCCACTTGGGATTGGCGATGGCAATCTTGTCGGCGATGGTGGCTTCGAGATGGGCCATCAGCGCCGGGTCGCGCTCGTCACGTTGGCCCTCTCGAAGCTGCTGCGCAAGGGCGCGATTGAGGTCCTCGAGCGTGCCGTCGCGGCCCAACAGCTCGACGAGCCGCCGGTGCTCGCGCGCGTCGGCGGCGGGCCCAAGCCGCGCCTCGCGTTCGAGGATGGCGAGCGAATTGGCGGCCACGCGCATCTGGAAGCCGAGATCGGGATGGCTGCGGTCGAGCGCGGGCATGGCCTCCTCGCGCAGGAAGTCGGCGACGGCGGCCAGCAGCTCGGCCATGGTGGGACGGTCTTGCGGCATCGCTCAGCCTCCGCTCTTCAGCAGTTGCAGCAGGTCGACCTCGGTCTCGACGGCGCGCCGGCCGATCGAGGCGAGCTCCATCGACTTGATCGAGCCCGAGAGATGCCTGAAAGCCTGGTTGTGGCAGATGATGCCCCAGCGCACCGTGCCGATCACCTCCCACCAATGGGCGCGCGCCGGATCGACTCTACCGCCGCCTGCCCGCTCGTAGGCCGACCACAGTTCCTCGCGGCTGCCGAAGCCGCCGGCCGGCTTGTCGACGGCGCCGAACCGCCAGCTCTTCACGCACAGCCAGCCGAGATCCTCGATCGGATCGCCGAGATGGGCGCCTTCCCAGTCGAGGATCGCGGTCACGCCGGTTTCGTCGGCCAGGTAGTTGCCGGTGCGGTAGTCGCCATGGACCAGCACCGGCTGGGCGATCGGCTGGGGCTTGCGCCGGTCGAGCCAGGCGAGCGCCAGTTCGAACACCGGCTGCGGCCGGCCGAGCAGGTCGAGCGAGCGGCGCAGGCCCGCGATATGGTCGGCGGCTTGCCGGCAGCCAAGCGGCGGCAGGCTCGCCCGGTCGGTGGCATGGATGCGCGCCAGGATCTCGCCCAGCTGGCCGGCGATCAGCCGCCGCGCCTCGGCATAGGGCGGATCGCGCAGGAGCTTGCGGGCGATGGCGGTGCCGCCGATCCGGCGCATGACATAGGCCTCGCCCAGGCCGTCGGCGGCTAAAAGCTCGAACAACGGCTCGGGCGCGCGCACGCCGGCTCGATGGGCGGCCGCCAGGACACGGAACTCGGTGGCGCGGTCGAGCGAGGTCGAGCGCTCGCCCTCGATCTTGCCGGCGATGGGCGGATCGCGGCGCAGGATCAGGCCGTGGCTCTGGCCGCTGACGACGGCGTCGAAGCTCCAGGTCTGGCGCGAGGCACCGCCCGATTCGCGCGACAGATTTTCGATGATGGCCGGCCCGCCGAAATGGCGGCCGGCGGCGCGGGCCAGCACGGCCGCGACTTGTTCGGCTTCGGTCGGCATGTGAACGGTCATTCACCGGACTGTGGCACAGGCCTCGCAGCGTGGTAAGAGGGCGCCGCCAAAGCAGGAGATCGAGCAGCAGTGAACGCCTTCGCGGCCATGAACGGCCTCTTTCTGGAAGACCTCAAGCCCGGCATGTCGGCGATGTTCGGCAAGACCGTGACCGAGGCCGACATCGCCGCTTTCGCCGGCGTCTCGGGCGACACCAACCCGATCCATCTGCATGACGGCTTCGCCCGCACCACGCGGTTCGGCCAGCGCATCGCCCACGGCATGCTGGGGTCGAGCTTCATCTCGACGGTGATCGGCACCAAGCTGCCCGGCCCCGGCGCGGTCTACATCTCGCAGTCGCTCAACTTCCTGGCGCCGGTGCTGATCGGCGAGACCATCACCGCCGTCGCCACCATCACCGCCATCGACGAGAAACGCCGCCGCGTGACGCTCAAGACCCAGTGCCTGAACGGCGACAAGGTGGTGATCGACGGCGAGGCGACCGTGCTGGTGCCGCGGCGCGACGCGGCATGACGGTCGTCTTCGACGATTGGCAGAGCACGCCCGCGGCGTGGAAGGGCGGCGCGGTGGCGCTCGGCAATTTCGATGGCGTGCATCGCGGCCACCAGGCGCTGCTCGGGCACGCCGCCGAACACGCCACCGCACTCGGCGCGCCGCTGGCCGTGCTCACCTTCGAGCCCCATCCGCGCCGCTTCTTCGTGCCCGACACCGGTCCGTTCCGCCTCACCTTGTCGCCGGCCAAGGTCCGCCTGCTGGCGCAGCACGGCGTGCAGGCGGTGCTGGCGCAGCGCTTCGATGCACCGTTCGCGGCCCTTTCGGCCGACGCCTTCATCGACGACGTGCTGTTGAAGGGCCTCGGGGCGCGCCACGTCGTCTGCGGCTACGACTTCACCTTCGGCGCCCGCCGTAGCGGCAATGTCGAGCAGCTGCGCGAGCAGGGCAGGCAAAAGGGTTTTGGCGTCACCGTGCTCGATCCGGTGATGCGCGAGGGCGAGATCTATTCCTCGACCAGCATCCGCGAGGCATTGCGCGCCGGCTGGGCGAGCGAGGCGGCCGAGCTGTTGGGCCATCCCTGGGAGATCGAAGGCGCGGTCGAATTGGGCGACCAGCGCGGCCGCACCATCGGCTTTCCGACCGCCAACGTGGCGCTGGGCGAGCATCTCAGGCCGCGCTTCGGCGTCTATGCCGTGCGCGTCCTGGTCGACGGCCAATGGCGCGACGCGGTGGCCAATCTCGGCCGGCGTCCGACCTTCGGCAAGCTGCAGGAGAATTTCGAGGTCCACGTCTTCGATTTCTCGGGCGACCTCTACAGCAAGACGCTGCGCGTGGCGCTGATCGACTTCATCCGTCCGGAGATGAAGTTCGCCGGCCTCGACCAGCTAAAAGCCCAGATCGCGGCGGACGGCCAGGCGGCGAGGGCGATACTGGCCGGCGTTCCGAGGTGAGGTCGGGCGGGCTCAATGCGCTGGCGCGGCGTAGACCGTTGCGCCGCCACCCAGCCAGCTGTTGAAGAGCGGGGCGGTGAGCAAGACTGCCGCACCCTTGCCCGGAAAACGCCGATCGTAGAATTCCGCCCAGGCATGCCCGGCGCTGCCCGGCTTCAGGGAGTCGCGATCCTGAGGCTCGGGCGTGTAGTGGGTGGTCAACGTCGGATCGTCGATGGCGCGTAGCAGGAAGTGCACCGCATCGTGAATCGATCGCCCGTGCGGTTCGACGGCATAGAGATCGATTTGCTGACGCTTGGCGAGCTCGGCGATCAGGATCAGGGGTTGTAAGGCGAAGCTCTGGTAGTGGAGCGCCCGTTCGTGGCGCTCCATCTCGAGTGGCCAAGCGCCATTCTCGTCCAGGTTGGCGACTGCCTCGACGAATGCCTTCAGGCCCCGTCGAAACAGCTCGTCCTTGTCTGCGACCACGCCGACCGCGGCGGCCATCAGGCCGCGCCAATGGGCGTGGTTGTTGCGCGCCGAGGTGACTCCCGGGCCGGGGTTGGGGGGAAGCTGCGAAAGCTGGTGCCCGGCCACCTTCACCAGCCATGCCGTCACCGTGTCGAGTTGCGCGGGATCGACTTCTGGCGCGCCGCGCGCCACCGACAACGCCAAGGCGGCAGCGGCCGTCGCCCATTGGACGGTGAACCAGGCCTGCCGACTTTCCTCGTGCGTGTAGTTGAGCAGCGCACCAGCATCGGCCCAAGCACCGAGAATGCTCAGCAGGCACACTGCCTCGGCGCTGTCGCCCGTCGCGACATATCGGGTAGCGGCCCTGGCGACGGCTTTCCACATTGCGACGTACGGAGCCTCGGCTGTCGCGTGCGCTGGGTTGACCGGGCCGTGCGACCCTTCGAGGTAGTAGTCTGGAATGATCATCCGGCCCTGCGGCGGCACCGGGACCACGCCGGGCGAGCAAGATGGGAGCGCAGCGACGGCCGCCTTGAGGCGCGGCGTTGTCATTCCCCGAAGCTCGTCGCGTCGAGCCACGACATCGAAAAATGACGCGCTTGGATTGCGCACCTTGGCTTCGGCGATCATTCGCTCCTGTGACAGGCTCGGTTGAGGCGACATGTCGGAGGCTAGTATATCCAATCGCGCAAGGAGCGAAGGCCGGAGGGCCAGCTATCGGCCCGCGCGCTCGGACCGTCCAAAGGGGCTGTCGGCCTGGAACCGGCAAGCCGCGCCTGACACAGTAACGGCATGAGCCGGCCCAAACGCATCGCGATCTGCGGCGGCGGCGCGATCGGTGTCGCGATCGCCTATTTCTTGAGCCGACGGGGCGCACGGCCTGTCGTGATCGAGCGTCACGCCGTCGCCGGTGCGGCTTCCGGCAAGTCGGGTGGCTTCCTGGCGCTCGACTGGTGCCGCGGCAGCGCGCTCGATCGACTGGCGCGGCGGAGCTTCGAGCTCCACGCCAAACTCGCCGCCGAGCTCGATAATCCCTGGCTCTATCGTCGTCTGGCTACCTATGGCGGTTACGCCGTCGAGAACGACACCGCGCGCGCCACGAGTCAGCGACCGTGGCTGTCCGCAGCCGTGGCGATCACAGGTCGACTCGGCTCGCCGCAGACGACGGCGTTGGTCGAGCCGCGCGCCTTCACCACTGAATTGATGCGCGCCGCCGAGGCGCAGGGCGCGGAGCTGCGGCTCGGCACGGTCGTCGAGCTGGCGCGTCGCGGGAGCGGAGCGGCAAGCGGCGTCGTGCTCGACAGCGGCGAGGTCGTCGAAGGCGACGCCGTGGTCATCGCCATGGGACCGTGGTCGATGCTGGCAACCCGTTGGCTGCCGCTGCCCGCGGTGTTCGGCTACAAGGGCCATAGCCTGGTGTTCGAAACCGCTGAGGCCCTTCCCGCAGAGGCCTTTTTTCTCGAGTACCAGGAGGCGAGTGGCGAAATCCTCGCTCCCGAGCTGTTCCCGCGCGCCGATGGCACGACGTGGGTGTGCGCGATCTCGAGCACCGGGCCGCTGCCGATCGATCCCGCCGACGTCGCGCCCGACGAGGGCGCGCACGCACGACTCGAGGTGATGTGCCGGAACATTTCGCCGGCCCTGGCCGCGGCGCCGATCGTGGCGCGCCAGGCGTGTTTTCGCCCCGTGACCGAGGATGGCCTGCCGCTGATCGGTCGGGTGCCGGGGGTGGAGGGGGCCTACGTGGCGACCGGCCACAGCGTCTGGGGCATGCTCAACGCGCCGGCGACCGGAGAGGCGATGACCGAGCTGATCCTCGACGGCACGGCGCACCATGTCGACCTGGCGCCGTTCGCGCCCGGGCGCTTGGCGAGGCTCGACCCGGCGCGGCTGCGTGGCGCCCTAGACTAGGGTCTGGACTCGTAAATCGAGCTGCTGAGTGTCCGCCCCGGGTCAAAGCGACCGAATCGCGGACATATCAGCGGGTCCGAGTCGTGCCAATTGCAGTCATTCGCCGCCTTTGCTGTATTGCGTGAGCAAAGCGATAAGTGTGGGCGGAGGCGCAGCGACTTTGAATACCGGCAGGTGAACAATGCTGTCGCGTTTGGAACAAGAGGCGGCCATCCGACAGTACTATGACAGCACTGTCGAGGAGGAGGATTCCCGACTCGAGACCTATCCTTTCGAGTTTGAGGTAACGATTCGCTTCATAACGAAATATCTTGATCACGGCGCACGCCTGCTCGATGCAGCCTGCGGGACTGGACGCTATGCAGATGCCCTTCTGGCGGCCGGGTTCTGCGTTGGTGCCAGTGACCTCGCCGATGCGAACGTCCGTGTAGCGCGGCAACGCCTCAGCGGGAAAGTCCTCGCGGGACATCTGCAGTTTATCCGTCAAGGCAACGCGCTCGACGCGTCAACGTATGCTGGAGGGCCGTGGGACGGGATTCTGCTGCTGGGACCCTGCTATCACCTGCCTGAGCGGCAGGATCGGATCGCCGTGTTGCAGCAGGCATGTGCGCACTTGGCGCCCGGCGGCTTGCTCTACGTCAGTTTTGTCTCGCGCATTGCGGCCTTCTGGTGGGGGCTGGAGCATCGCCCGGAGGGCATTTGGGAGACCGAAGCGGTCCAAACGCTGCTGGCACGCGGCACCGAGTTCAACTTTGCACTGCCAGGAGATGGCCTGCCCAATTGTTATTTTTGCGATCCCGGCGAGCTACAAGCGCTCTTTGCCGATGCCGGCCTGGCGGTACAACACGTCTGCGCGACCGAGGGCCCGTTCGGAGGACGCGCTGGCCGTTTCCACGCGTTGGAGAGACCAGTTCGGGAGGCATGGCTGCAATTCATATTGCACAACTGTGAGGAGCCAACTTTGGTGTGGGCTTCGGAGCACATCTTGGTCGTAGCGCGAAAGGAATGACCCGGTTCGGCTCAAAGGCTGGCATTCGCCAACTCGATGGGCATGTCGCCTTTGTGCCAATTGCGGACTCGGGGCACTTGGTTAACGGCCCGTTGCCGGATTTTGTCGCGGTTCGACGGGCGGTGGCGCGCCAGACAATAGGATTATCCATCTTGACTAGGCCTGCTATGTGGTCTTCCATGGAAGAAGATAGCAGCCAACCTGTTGGCCCTAGTCCACATACCAGTGAGGCCGATCCATGCTTCCACGCAGCGACAACGAGAGAATCTGTCGTGTCGGCGCCGGCACGCCGATGGGCGAGGTCTTCCGGCGCTATTGGCTTCCGGTCTGCGTCTCAAGCCAGATCCCGAAGCCGGATTGCGATCCCTTGCGCGTCTCGCTGCTTGGCGAGCGGCTCGTGGTCTTCAGGGACACCAACGGCAAGGTCGGCGTGCTTGACGAGCTCTGCCCGCATCGTGGGGCGTCGCTGGCGCTCGGCCGCGTCGAGGAGTGCGGCATCCGCTGCCTGTACCATGGCTGGAAGTTTGCAGTGGACGGCACCATCCTGGACACGCCCAACCACCGCGATGAGAGCTTCAGGAAGCGGGTCAAGGCCACGGCCTATCCGGTGCGCGAGGAGGGCGGCCTGGTTTGGACGTGCCTCGCCCCGACGGCAAAAATTCCGGCCTTCACGCGCTACGCCTTCATGGATGCTGCCGACGAGCATCGCATCGTCCTGAGGGTCAACACCAAAGCGAACTACCTCCAGCTGCTCGAGGGCGGCTTCGACAGCTCCCATGTCGGCATCCTGCACAGCAACGTGGCGCGTCCCGGCTGGATCGAAAACGCGGTGAGTCAGAGCACCGACGAGACCAATCCAGCCGCTCTCGCTGTCGATGACAACGCGCCCACGCTCGATCCGGAGAACACCGACTTCGGCTTTTACTATGCCGCTTTTCGCCAAGCTGGCGCCGGCGCCGGGGACACGATCAACGTGCGCGTGGTGCCGTTCATCATGCCTTCGACGCGCGTCATTCCGGCGCCGTCGCTCTATTTCACCGTGTTTGAGACACCGGCGGATGACGAGACCACCAGCACTTATCTCGTCATCCACGGCAAGGCCCCGGTCGACCGCGCCAAGATGATCGCGCTGATGGGGCTCGGCGACAGGCGCTACTGGTCCGAGGACGATTGCGATTTCAAAGCGACCTGGGCCGACCGGTTTGGCCAGGACCGCCAACGCATGCGCGAGAACTGGACCGGCTTTTCGGGTGTTGAGCAGGAGGATGCCATCATCGCCATGTCGATGGGGCCGCTGTTCGATCGAAGCAAGGAACATCTCGTTCC
>Ga0070698_100001306_pt1 | contig 27744 bp, 24 predicted proteins | sample KBSK1502metaG_FD_65477 | JGI IMG/M metagenome (GOLD analysis project Ga0070698, IMG submission 65477) | Corn, switchgrass and miscanthus rhizosphere microbial communities from Kellogg Biological Station, Michigan, USA - KBS K1-50-2 metaG | ecosystem: Host-associated > Plants > Roots >...
TGATGCGCTTCTGCTCGACGACATTGTCCTTGTTGACCACCAGGACGTACTTGCCGGCCTGGTCCTCGCCGATCACCCGGTCGGGGATCAGCAAGGCCGCTTTGCTGGCCAGCGCCGTCGGCACCCGGATGCGGGCGAAGAAGCCCGGCAGCAGGTCGCGGTTGGGGTTGTTGAACAGGCCGCGCACCAGGATCGTGCCGGTCGCCGGATCGATCTCGGGCGAGACGTAGTTCAGGAAGCCGGCGTGCGGAAAGCCTTCCTCGTCCATCAGCCCGATGTCGAGCGGGATCTTGGACAGCTCTTCGAGCGACAGGCGGCGTTGGTTGAGGTTGTCGCGGATCCGCAGCACGTCCTGCTCGCTCATGTTGAACGTGACGTAGATCGGGTCGAGCTGGATGATGGTCGCGAGCTTGGTCGCGACCCCGTTGCCGACCAGCTCGCCGACCGAGACCAGGTGCTTGGTGACGATGCCGTCGAACGGCGCGGTGACGCTGGTGTAGCCCAGGTTGGTCTGGGCGACGATCAGGTTGCCTTCCTGGCTTTCGACATTGGCGCGCGCCGAATCGCGCTTGGCCTTGGCCTGGTCGTAGGTGTTCTGCGCCGTGACGTTCTGGCGCAACAGCGTCTCCTGGCGGGTGAACTCGGCCTGGGCGTTCAATAGTTGCGCCTTGGCCGAATCGAGGCTGGCCTCGGCCTCCTTGACCTTGGCCTGGTACATCGTCTGCTCGATCTGGAAGAGCAGGTCGCCTTTTTTCACGAAGCCGCCATCGGTGTAGTTGATGGAGCTCAGGAAGCCTTCGACGCGGGCCACCAGGTCGACGGTGTTGAAGGCCACGGTGTTGCCGGTCAGCACCTCGTAGGGCTGCACCTGCTGCTGCAGCGGCACCGCGACGCTGATCGCCGCCGGCGGCGGCGGCTGGAACTTGTTCTCGGGCTTGCAGCCAGCCAATGCGGCGGCCAGCAAGGGCAGCAGGATCAGGCTGCGATTGAACATGGTTCGAACGACGCTCCCCGCGAAACTGTTTCAAGCGTTACCGCATCCCGCCCGGCAATGCCACCTCATGCCTCTTCCGGACCGCGCGCGTCCCGCGCGCTCAGACTCATGTTCCTCTCCCCCGCTAGGGGGAGAGGCTAGGTGAGGGGGCAACGACGTGCGCATCCCCCTCACCCGACCTCTCCCCCTAGCGGGGGAGAGGAGCCTGAGCGCGCGGGACGCGCGCGGTCCGAAAAACCATGACGGACACGTGATCAAGCGAACGGATAGGGCCCGTCGAAGCGGCCGATGTAACTCGTGTGCGTCACCATCACACCCTCGCGCCACCAGTGGAGCAGGCAGGCCGGCGGCTCGCGGAACGACGCCGGTCGGGCATCAGGTCGAAGTTGCAATGCAATTTGTGTCGCCGTGCTCGGACAGCAGCACAGCAGGGTGCCCGCCCAGCGCTGCAGGATCGGCCGATGGACATGGCCGCACAGCACGCGCTCGACATGGGAGAACCGGCCGATCACGGCGGCGATGCGCTCCGGCTGCCGGCACATGTACTTGTCGATGTAGGCAATGCCGCAGGCGATCGGCGGATGATGCATCAGCACGACGGTCGGCGCGCCGCGCGTGGCCTGCAGCGCCTGTTCGAGCCAGGCCAATCCCGCCTCGTCGACCTCGCCGTGATGGTCGCCCGGCACGGTCGTGTCGAGCGCCACGATGCGCACCGGATGGCGGTCGATGAGGTAATGCTTGGCGCCTCTCGCCGGCAAATAGGCGTGCTCGGCAAAAGATCGCGCCAGCACCTCGCGGTCGTCGTGATTGCCCGCCATCAGGAGATAGGGCAGGTCGAGCTTGGCCAGCAGGCCGCGCAGCGAGTCGTATTCGGCCTGCAGTCCTTCATCGACCAGGTCGCCGGTGATCAGCACCAGGTCGGGCCGGGGGTCGAGCCGGTTGAGGTGATCGATGGCGTCGGCGCACATGCGGTTGGAATCGACCGCGTCCTTGTAGAGCTCGCCGGTCGGCCGCACGTGCAGGTCGGAGATTTGGGCCAGCAGCATGGTCCATCCTACGCAAGAAATGCGCCTCAGGTCCTGAGCGTCTCCGCATTCTTGGCCTGTCTCTTCTCGTCCCACCAATCGCTGGCCTGCAGCCGCCAATAGACGAGCTGCGTCGCGATGCGGCCCAGCGGACCGCCGGCCCAGTGGACGCCGAACGGCTCGAACAGCCGCCAGCGGTCGTCTTCTCCGGCGATGCCGGCGGCCACGGCATCGGCCCCGGCTGCCGTCTGGGCCAGCCCGTGGCCGCCGAACGCCGAACACACCCAGAGGCCCGGTTCGATCTCGCCGACCTGCGGCATCATGTGCGACGCGTAGCCCATGATGCCCGGCCAGGCATACTCGATCGCGATGTTGCCGAGCTGGGGATAGACCGCGAGCATGTCGGCCCGCATCATCGCGCGCAGCCGGGGCGGCTCGTGCGTGTCGGTGGTGATGCGTCCGCCCCAGAGAAGGCGATCGCCGTCGACGACGCGATAATAGTCGCCGGCGCGGCGGGTGTCGGAGATCGCGCCGGTCCAGCGGATGGCTTCGGCGAGCCGGGGACCGAGCTTCGCCGTCACCGCGACATAGGTCGCCACCGGCAGGACGGCGCGCGCAAGCCGCGGCTGTACCCGGCCGAGATCGGCATTGCCCGCGAGCACGACGTCGCGCGCGGCGATCTCGCCGCCGGGGGTGCGCAGGCGCCAGACGGCGACCTGTCGGTCGAGGCCGACCGCGTCGCTCAGCTCGTGGATCTGTCCGCCGCGCCGTTCGATGTCGCTTGCCAGGGCCAGCGCGAGGTTGAGTGGATGGATGTGAAAGGATTGCGGATCAGCAATCGCCTGGTGATAGCGCTCGCTTACGAGCAGGGCGCGCACGCGCGCGGTCTCCCACGGTTCGAAGCTGGCGCCGAGCTTTTCGGCTAGCGCCCGCGTGCGCTCGACGAAGCCTGCGCCCTGATCGGTGCGCGACACGGTGAGCTTGCCCGACCCCATGCGTATGTCGGGCCGGTCGAGCTCGTCGATCGCCGCGCGCACGATCGCCACGCCGCGCTGCGACTGGGCGTAGAGCCTGCGCGCATGGCCCAACCCCAATCTGTCGATCAGCGCGCCCGACCGCGCGGCGAAGCCCGGGCTGACGAAGCCGCCGTTGCGTCCGGAGGCGCCCCAGCCGATGCGCCGGCGCTCGACCAGCACGACCTTGAAGCCGCGCATCGCCAGCAGCCGCGCCGTGTGCAGGCCGGCAAAGCCGCCGCCGACGACCGCCACGTCGACCTCGACCTTGCCCGATAGCAGCGGCCGATCGGGGCTAAAATCTCGCGTGGCGGCATACCAGCTTGCCGGATAGTCGGTGTCGGCCATCTCGGATTGTCTCCGCGGCAACAGGTGCCACAGGAAGGCTTGCGCGGCCACCGTCCCTGTCGCACTAAGAACGCATCAGATTGGGTTCGGTGGAGGAAGCAATGGCGACCGATTTCGATGCCGTGGTCATCGGCGCCGGGTTCGCCGGTCTCTACATGCTGCATCGTCTGCGCCTGAAGGGCTTCACGGTGCGCGTGTTCGAGGCCGGCACGGGCGTCGGCGGCACCTGGTACTGGAACCGCTATCCCGGCGCGCGCTGCGACGTCGAGAGCGTCCAGTATTCCTACCAGTTCTCGCCCGAGCTGCAGCAGGAATGGGAATGGACCGAGCGCTACGCCACCCAGCCCGAGATCCTGCGCTACGCCAACCACGTCGCCGACCGCTTCGACCTGCGCCGCGACATACGCTTCGAGACCCGCGTCACCAAGGCCATGTTCGACGACAAGGCGCATGCCTGGATTGTCGAGACTGATAAGGGCGACCGCGTCGTCGCCCGCTTCGTCATCACGGCGATGGGCTGTCTCTCGTCGCCCAACACGCCCAGGATTCCCGGCCTGGAAGAGTTCGCAGGCCCGACCTATCACACCGGCAACTGGCCGCACGAGGGCGTCGACTTCACGGGCAAGACGGTGGGCGTGATCGGCACCGGTTCGTCGGCCATCCAGTCGATCCCGATGATCGCCCGGCAGGCGCGCCACGTCACGGTGTTCCAGCGCACCGCCAACTACACCGTGCCGGCGCACAACAGGCCGCTCGACTCGGCCTATGTCGGCGAGGTCAAGGCGAACTACGAGGCCATGCGCCGGCGCGCCAAGGCGATGCCGGCCGGCATCGACTTCGCCTTCAATCCCGCCTCGGCGATCGAGACCGACGAGGCCGAGCGCCGGCGGTTGTTCGAGGAGCGCTGGGCCTACGGGGGTCTCGGCTTCATGGGCTCGTTCTCCGACCTGCTGTTGAACGCTGAATCGAACAGGACGGCGGCCGACTTCGTGCGCGCGAAGATCCGCGAGGTGGTGAAGGATCCCGAGCTCGCGGACAAGCTCGCGCCGAACAACGTCATCGGCTGCAAGCGGTTGTGCGTCGACACCGGCTATTGGGAAACGTTCAACCTGCCGCACGTCACCCTGGTCGATGTCGGCGACGAGCCGATCGAGCGCATCACGGCGCACGGCTTGCGCGCCAAAGGCAAGGATTACACGTTCGATTGCCTGGTGCTGGCGACCGGCTTCGACGCCATGACCGGCGCGCTGCTGCGGGTCGATATTCGCGGCCGCGACGGCCAATCGCTGCAGGACAAGTGGAAGGAGGGCCCCAAGACCTACCTCGGCCTCACCATGGCGGGCTTCCCCAACCTGTTCACCATTACCGGGCCGGGCAGCCCGTCGGTGCTGACCAACATGCTGCCGTCGATCGAGCAGCACGTCGAATGGATCGCCGACTGCATCGAATACATTCGCTCGCGCGGCGCCACGCTGATCGAGGCCGACGCTGCGGCCGAGGAGGCCTGGGTCGGCCACGTCGGCGAGACGGCGAGCGGCACGCTGCGTTCGACCTGCAGCTCGTGGTATCTCGGCGCCAACATTCCCGGCAAGCCGCGCGTCTTCATGCCCTATATCGGCGGCTTCCCGGCCTATATCGAGCGCTGCGAAGCGGTGGTGAAAGCGGGCTACGAGGGCTTCGCGGTCCTCTGAAGTGTTTCCGTCGTCCCGACTCGCGCGGATCATATCTGCGCTGGAGCGTGTAGCGCGTAGCGGAGGGACCTCGAGCAAGAATCAGCCCGTTCTCATCGATGGAAATCTAAAGCCACATCTTGACTATTACTTCGATACGTGGTTTGCTCGCCCGCTAGACTGCCGTCAAAACCGGTGGAACTCGCCATTGCTGAATCTTGGAATTCACTTAAGCATAACTACACAGGATCTCGTCGCCATGCCCCTCGGCCGTTCGAAAACGACCGCCGGAAACGCCGGAAACGCCGCTAACCTAATATTGTTGCGCGCGATGCACCCGGCCACAGAGTCAAGGGTAGCGGAAATTGCGGAAACTGCGGGAATTACCCGAATCTCGGTTGAGATATGCGAAAATGTTCAACACCCGACCGCCTCTCCGTCACTGCGTGGGTCGGCGCCGCCCGCCAGCATGCCGCTCGCCGGATCGATGGTGATGCCATGCGCATGGCCCGCCGATTCGTTCCAGTCGCCCCAGCGGTTGACCTGATGGCCGCGGCGTTCCAGCTCGGCGATCGTCTTGGAGGGAAAGCGCGCCTCGATGTGCAGCGTGTCGCGCGCCTCGCCGATGGCGAAGCGGCCGGACAGGAAGCGCGGCATCTCCAGCGCCTGCTGGATGTCGCATCCATGATCGATCATGGCGCTGTAGGCCTGCAAATGGATCTGCGGCTGGCCGTCAGCGCCCATGCAGCCCAGCACGCTCCACAGCTTGTCGTTACGGAAGGCAAGCGAGGCGATCAGCGTGTGCAGCGGCGTCTTGCCCGGCTCGACGCGGTTGGGACTTTTCGGATCGAGCGAAAAATAGGCGGCGCGGTTCTGCAGCACCACGCCGGTGCGGCCGGCCACCACCGCCGCGCCGAAGACGCCATAGAGCGAATGGATCAGCGACGCGGCGTTGCCCGCTCGATCGACGGCGGCGATGTAGACCGTGTCGCCGGCCAGGCTGCCATAGGACGGAATGCGGTCCCACGGCAGGGCCCGTTTGGGATCCATCAGAGCGCGCCGTTCGTCGGCGTATTTCTTGGAGATCAGCCGCTCCATCGGCACGTCGGCGAAGCGCGGATCGGCGAGGTGGCGGTCGCGGTCGTGGTAGGCGAGCTGCTTGGCCTGCACCATCAGATGCACCGAATCGGGCCCGAGGAACGGCTTGCGGTGCAATTCGAAGGGCTCCAGCAGGTTCAGCATCTCGAGCACGGCAAAGCCCTGGGTCGGCGCCGGCGTCTCGTAGATCGTCACGTCGCGATAGCGGCCCTTGATCGGCTCGCCCCAGCGCGCCTGCTGGGCCTTGAGATCGTCGGCCGTGAAAAAGCCGCCGTTGGCGTCGGAGTAACGCACCAGCTCGCGCGCCACCTCGCCGTCGTAAAAGCCGTACCAGCCGTCGCTGGCGATGGCTTCGAGCGTGCGCGCGAGGTCGGGGTTGGCGATCCTGCCGCCGTCCTTCAAGAAGATTGCCGCCGCTTCCGGACTCTTGGCCAGGTCCGGGCGCGCGAGCTCGCGCCAGTGGGCCAGCCGCGCCGTCACCGGAAAGCCTTCGCGGGCATGGCCGATCGCGCTTTCCAGGCAGCGTTTCAGCGTCAGCCGACCATAGGCCGCATGCGCCATGCCCCAGCTCGCGACGCCCCCCGGAACGGTGAGCGTGCCGGGCAGAACGCCCTTGTACGGCACGTCGTCCAGATCGAGCTTTGCGAAGGCATCGATCGTGCCACGCGATATGGCACGGCCGCCGCCGTCGATGTAGCGCACGGCGCGCGTCTTGCTGTCGTAGATCAGCCAGAAGGCATCGCCGCCGATGCCCGTCATGTGCGGGTAGACGACGGACAACACCGCGCTGGCGGCGATGGCGGCATCGATCGCCGAGCCGCCCTCGCGCAATATGTCGGCGCCGGCACGGCTGGCCAGCACATGCGGCGAAGTCACCATGCCGTGCGGCGCGAGGACAGCCGGACGGCCGTCGCGAATGTCGATCATGACGCCTTGGTTACTAGGGCCATTGTCATGACACAATTTTTTTCGACGCAGGCCCGAGCAACGGTAGCGCCATGGCAGGTTGACAGAAACGTTCGCCCTTCCTAATAGTTAACTCATAGGTTAAGTAACGTGCCGAAGGTCACCATGCTGAAAATGCTGCGAAGCATCGCCATGCCGGCCCTGCTGCTGGCCATCGCGACGGGCTCGACGACCGCTGTGGCGCAATCCGCGCCGCCGGGCCTGCCGCCCGGCGTCTATATGGGCGAGGCCGACTACAAGCAGGCGACGGCCGGCACCTACACGCTCGATCCCGACCATGCCTCGGTCATCGCGCGCGTGTCGCACCTGCGCTACTCCTACAGCGTCTTCCGCTTCGATCGCCTGAGCGCGACGTTGACCTGGGACCCCGCCAATGTCGCCAATTCTGCGTTGACGGCCAAGGTCGAGACGGCGTCGATCACCTCGAACGTGAAGGGCTTCGGCGAGCAGCTGGCGGGCGATGAGTTCCTGAAAGCGCGCAGCTTTGCCGAGGCCAGTTTCGTGTCGACTGCGTTCCGGCAAACCAGTTCGGGCCGCGGCAAGGTCGACGGCCAGCTCACCTTGATGGGCAAGACCAAACCGGTGACCTTCGACGTCGAGCTGGTGGGCGCCGGCAAGGGCTTCGCCGGACAGCCGCGCATCGGCATCAATGCGCGCACCAGCATCAATCCGGTGGATTTCGGCCTGCCGGCGCTACTGGGCGATGCGATCGAGATCGTGGTCGACAGTGAATTCCAGAGGAACCCATGAACGTCATCACCAAACCGACCGCGCACGAGCTCGTCCTGACGCGCGACCTCGCGGCGCCGCGCCACCAAGTCTTCGCGGCGTGGACCGACGAGCGGCTGGCCTCGCGCTGGTGGGCGCCGCAGAACTTCACGCCGCTGTCCTGCGAGATGGACGTGCGCCCGGGCGGCGCCTGGCGTCGCCGCATGCGCGCGCCCGACGGGACCATCGTCACCAAGTGGGGTGTCTATCGCGAGGTCGCCGCACCCGAACGGCTGGTCTTCACCTACCTGACCGAGCAGGCCGGCGTCGTCGATCCCGAAACCCTGGTGACGGTGACCTTCGCCGATCTCGGCGGCCGCACGCGGCTGACACTGCGGCACACCGCGTTCGAAACCGACACCGCGCGTCTCAACCACCAGGGAGGCTGGAACAGCGCCCTGGAGCGGCTCTCGACGTTCATCGCGACCGACGAAGCGGCGGCATGAGCAAGACGCGATCGGCGCGCCTGCACGACGTGCTGGCCCAGCACGTCGCGCGCGGCGACATGCCCGGCTTGGTGGCGCTGGTGAGCCGGCGCGGCGAGACTGAGGTCGAGGCGATCGGCCGGCAGTCTTTCGAGTCAGATGTTCCCATGCGGCGCGACACCATCTTCCGCATCGCCTCGATGACCAAGCCGATCACCGCCGCGGCGGCCCTCATTCTGGTCGAGCAATGCAAGCTTCGCCTCGACGATCCGGTCGACGCGTTCCTGCCCGAGCTGGCGGATCGCCGCGTGCTCAAAAGCCTGGAGGGGCCGGTCGACGAGACAGTGCCGGCAAAACGCCCGATCAGCCTGCGCGATCTTCTGACCTTCACCTTCGGCCTGGGCGCGGTGATGGTCTGGCCGGCCAGGCATCCGATCCAGAAGGCGATGGCCGACGTCGGTTTGGCACCCGGTCCGGGACAGCTCGACCTCTCGGCCGACGACTTCATGAAACGGCTGGGCAGCTTGCCGCTGATCCATCAGCCCGGCGAACGCTGGCTCTATCACACCGGAGCCGACGTGTTGGGCGTGCTGATCGCGCGCGCCTCGGGCCGATCCTTCGCCGATTTCCTGCGTGATCACCTGTTCGAGCCGCTCGGCATGCGCGACACCGGCTTCCAGGTGCCGGCGGACAAGATCGGCCGGCTGGCCAGCGCCTACATGATGGATCCGCAGAAGAAGGAGCTCACTTTCTTCGACGATGCCCGCAACAGCCGCTGGAGCAAGCCGCCGCCCTTCGCCGCCGGTGGCGGGGGCTTGGTGTCGACGGCCGACGACTATCTCGCTTTCTGCCGCATGATGCTGAACAAGGGCCTGCACGGACGCGAGCGTATCCTGTCGCGGCCCGCCGTCGAGCTGATGATGTCCGACCAGCTCACCCCGCAGCAGAAGCAGGGCGCCGAGCTGTTCTTCGGCCACGGCGCGAGCTGGGGCATGGGCGGCGCGGTGGTCACGCGACGCACGGATCTTTACACCACGCCGGGACGTTACGGTTGGGATGGCGGCTACGGCACGTCGGGTCATCTCGATCCGGCCGAGGACATGGTCGGCGTCCTGTTGACCCAGCGCATGATGGACTCGCCGCAGCCGCCGCGGGTGTTCACTGATTTCTGGACGTCGGCCTACCAATCCATCGACGACTGACAAAGGAGAACGGTCATGCAGGCACAGCCATATGTGTTCTTCAACGGCAAGTGCGAGGAAGCGCTCGAGTTCTACAAGCAGGCCCTCGGCGCCAAGGTCGAGATGATGATGCGCTTCAGCGAAGCGCCGGAGAAACCGCAGCCCGGCATGGTGCCGCCGGGGTCGGAAAACAAGATCATGCACGCCGCCTTCAAGGTCGGCGACACGCAGATCCTGGCGTCCGACGGACATGCCGACGGCAAGCCGGTTTTTCAGGGCTTTGGCCTGGCGATCAGCGTGTCCAACGATGCCGAGGCGGCCAAGCTGTTCAACGCCGTCGGCAAGGGCGGCAAGGTTCAGGCGCCGCTTGGCAAGACCTTCTTCGCCTCGAGCTTCGGCATGGTGACCGACAAGTTCGGCGTGCTGTGGATGGTGCTGGCGCCGACCGAGATGGCCTAGCGCTTGTCCACGTTGGCGCTGCGCAGGGGGACGCCGAACTCGCGTCGGCAGACCTCTGCCAGCACCGCGACGCCCTGCCTGATGGTCTCGGGCTCGGGGTTGGCGAAGCAGAGGCGCAGCCGGCAGCGGGCGTACTCCTTGTTGGTCGACCATTCCGGTCCGGGATTGAGCGACACGCCGGCGGCGAGCGCCGCCTGGGCGAGCTTGGTGGTGTCGACATTGTCGGGCAGTTTTATCCAGAGATAGATGCCGCCCGGCGGATCGCCGAACTCGGCCGAGGTGCCGAACTGCTCGGCCAGCGCCTCGCGCAGCGTCTGCAGCTTGGCCGCCAGCGTCTTGGCGAGCTTGGGCACGTGCTGGGCGAAGTGCTGCTTGCAGAACTCGGCCAGCACCATCTGCTCGAGCGCGCCCGAACCCGCGTCCTGTTTCAATGCCAGGATGCGGGCCAGCACGTCCCACTTGGCGACGATGTAGCCGACGCGCAGCGCTGGCGCGATCGACTTGGAGAACGAGCCGATATGGATCACGCCTTCGCCGCCCGCCATGGCGTAGAGCGAGCGCGGCCGCTTGCCATTCCACACCAGGTCGGAATAGCACTCGTCCTCGAAGATCATCACGCCATGCTCGGCGGCGATCTTCAACAGCTCGGCGCGGCGGGCCTCGCCCATGATGGCGCCGGTCGGATTCTGCACCGTCGGGATGGTGTAGATGTATTTGGCTTTGACGCCCTTGCTCTTCAGCTCCTCAAGCTTGTGCTTCAAGACGTCGAGCCGCAGCCCCTCGCCGTCGAGCGGGATGCCGATGGTATTGATGCCGAGCCTGGTGAGCTTGGTGAGCGCGCCGCCGTAGGTTTCCTGCTCGATCAGCACCGTGTCGCCCCGGGCGAGCAGCAGGCTGTTGACCAGGTCGAGGCCCTGCATGGAGCCCGAGGTGATCAGGATCTCGTCCGGGGAACAGTCGATGCCGGCGTGGCCCTTGAGCTTGCCGGCCAAAAACTCGCGCAGCGGCCGATAGCCGAGCGGGCCGCTGTTCAGCCCGTAGGTCGCAAGCGTGGCGCCCTCGCGACGGAGCACCGCGGTCGCCGCCGCGATCAGGGCGTCGACCGGCACCTGCTTGGCGTCGTTGTGGCCGCCGATGAAATTGTACTTGGGAAATCCGTTCCACTTGACGGCGGGCGGCGGCGTGCCGGGCGCCAGCAGCGGCGCGAAATCGAATGGGGCGGTCATGGCGGTTTCCTCGGCTTTTCTTGAGCCCAATTGCTGGGCCAAGATCCGCCGGTCCGCAACTGGTTTGGCCCGTTCCAGGCCACGGCGCGGAACGAACGGCCGTCGGCCAGCAGTATCGGTATCACGGCCTCACTTTGGCCGAACCTCGCGCAGCCGGGCATCGGGCTGTGCCAACTTTCCGCGGCGCAAGAGCTTCACGGCTTCGACCAGCGCGCGGGCGGCGTTGCGGGTCTCTTCCTGGAAAGCCTTGTCGCGGTCGAGCGCGTCATGACTGGTGGCGTAGGGTTCGAAGTAGCCGACATAGCGGTCGAGCTCGGCGGCGTGGCCGGAGGAGACCAGACCCATGTCCTTCAGCCAGTCGACCAGGATGCGCCGCAGCGTCTCGCAGCCCGCGGCATCGCCATGGACGACGACGGAAAAGACCCGGCCGGCGAGATGGCGAGGATAGTCCCAGCCTTTCATCTCGAGGTCCTTGGCTTTCTGCGGATCCTTGCCCGACGTCGTGGTCGGGTCGGGATTGCCGCCGTCGGCGCAGACCAGGCGATCGATCATCGCCTTCAGCCCCGCCGGCGCCTGATACCAGTTCACCGGCGTCACGATCATGACGCCGTGCGCGGCCGCCCACATCGGGTAGATCTCGGCCATCCAGTCGTTGACCTGGCCCATCGCATGGTTGGGATAGCAGGAGCACGGCCAGTGGCAGAGCGGCATCGCCGTCGACACGCAGGCCTTGCAAGGATGGATGTTGCGGCCGTACTCCGCTGTCAGCCGGCTGAGATCCAGCACCTCGACCTCGAAGTCGCGCTCGCCGGCGAAGACCTGGCGGGCCATCTCGACCAGGCGAAAGCTTTTGGACATCTCGCCCGGGCAGGTCTGGTCGTTGCGCGACGAGCCGTTGATCAGCAGGACCCGCGGCTTGGCGGCCGGCGATTTCTGCCGCCGCTCGGCGCGGGCGATGGCGTTGCGCGTTTCCGACCATTCGACCGGCAGCTCGTACTTGGGATCGGCGTAGCGCGACCCCGCGCGCTTGGTGCGTGGCGACTTGCGATAGCTATGATAGCCATCCCATGCCACGTCGATGATGCGTTCGATCTCCGCCTCGACCGACTTGAAGGCGGGATCGTAGAAGCGTCGGCGCACGCGGCGGGCGAACTCCGCCTTGTCCAATGCCACGCTTGGCATGCCTTTGCGGACTTTTACCCTGGCCACGGCGGTCCTCCCGTTTCCGCCGAGGATAGCGCGTTATTTTCTTCGTCGGCTGCGGGAAATTGCCTGCAACGCCTTGAGATGGGAAGCCGCGGCGGTGAGCGCCTTGCGTTCGATGGCGCGGTAATGGCGGATCAGTTCCGCGCCCCGCGGCGTGAGTGCGGCGCCGCCACCCGCCTTGCCGCCGGTTTGGGCCGCGACCAGGGGCTCGGCGAAGCTCTGGTTGATCTCCGCCACCAGCTCCCAGGCGCGCTTGTAGGACATGTTCATCGAGCGGCCGGCCGCCGAGATCGAACCCTCGCGGGCGATACTTTCGAGCAAGGCAACTTTGCCCGGTCCCAGGCGTCCCTCATGATCGAAATCGATACGGATGCTGAGATGGGGCATCGTTTCTCCTAGCTGCGCTCGAACGACACGCTCTTGATCACGGCATGGACCGGCCGGCCGGGCGCCAGCGCCAGTCGCTGCACCGACTTGGCGGTGAGCCTGGCCGTGAGCGCAGCGCCGTTGCAATCCAACCGGACATCGGCCTGCGCGCCGTTGGCGAGCGGGCTGATCGCAACGACGCGGCCGGCCAGCACGTTCAGCGCGCTGATCTCCTCGGGCGGCTTTAGCGACAGCATCACGTCGCGGGCGCGAATGTAGGCGCGCACGGGCGCGCCAACCGGAGCGCTGAGCCGCGGCACCTGCAGTTCGCCCGCGGCCGAGGCCAGCACCGAGAGCTGGAAGGTCTCGTCATGGCGGACCACCGCGGCCTCGAGCACGCTTCCGCCATCGGCGGTGTCGGCCTGCGCCAGGATGTCGGCCACCGGGCCGACCGCCGTCACGCGGCCTTCGCTCAGGATCACGACCGTGGTGGCAAGCCGGGCCACCTCGGCCACGGAATGGCTGACATAGAGGATCGGCACGCCCGCCTCGTCGCGCAGCCGCTCGATATAGGGCAGGATCTCGGCCCGCCGCGCCTCGTCGAGCGAGGCGAGCGGCTCGTCCATCAGCAGCAGCCGCGGATGGGCGAGCAGGGCGCGGCCGATCGCCACCCGCTGCTTCTCGCCGCCGGAGAGCGAATCGGGCCGCCGCTCGAGCAAGGCGCCGATGCCCAGCAACTCGACGACCGCGCCAAGGTCGGCCGCCGCGCCATCGCCGTTGGCGCGGGCGAACCAGCGTCCGTAGAGCAGGTTGCGGCGCACGCTGAGATGGGGGAACAGCCGGCTGTCCTGGAAGACGTAGCCGATCCGCCGCCGATGCTTGGAAACGAAGAGGCTGCTTTCGGTGTCGACCAGCACCTGGCCATCGACGGCGACCTTGCCGCGGTCGGGACGGATCAGGCCGCCGACGATATCGACCAACGTGGTCTTGCCCGAGCCCGAGCGGCCGAACAGCGCCGTCAGGCCGGGCGCCGCCGAGAAACGCGCGCTGAGGCGGAAGCCTTCGCGCGCATGGTCGAGGTCGACGTCGAGGCTCATGCCGCCATCTGCCGCACGCCGATGCGCCGGGCCAGCAGCTCCGAGCCGAGCAGTGCCGCCATGGAGATCGCGATCGACACCAAAGTGAGCCTGAGCGCGCCGGCATCGCCGCCGGGAATCTGGGTCAGGGTGTAGATCAGCGTCGGCAGGGTCTGCGTCTCGCCCGGGATGTTGGATACGAAGGTGATGGTGGCGCCGAACTCGCCCATCGCCTTGGCGAAGCACAGGATGGCGCCGGCGATCACGCCGGGCAGGCAAAGCGGCAGGGTGATGGTGGCGAACACCAGGAGCGGGTTGGCGCCGAGCGTGCCGGCCGCCGCCTCGAGCCGCGTGTCGACCGCCTCGATCGAGAGCCGGATGGCGCGCACCAGCAGGGGAAAGCCCATCACCGCGCAAGCGAGCGCCGCGCCGGTCCAGCGGAAGGAGAAGACGATACCGAACTCGTCGGCCAGGAAAGCGCCGATCGGCCCGCGCCGCCCGAACGAGATCAACAGCAGGTAGCCCGTCACCACGGGCGGCATGATGAGCGGCAGGTGGACTAGCGTGTCGAGCAGGCTCTTGCCCCAGAACCGCCGGCGCGCCAGCAGCCAGGCGATGGCGACGCCGAACGGCAGGCTGGCGAGCGTCGCCGTCGTGGCGACCAACAGGCTCAGCCTGACCGCCGTCCATTCCTCGGGAGTCATGTCGCGGAAGCGGATCGTACCAGGACGGTAAAACCCTGCTTCTCGAACGAGGTGCGCGCCTTGGCGCTGCGCAGGAAGTCGAGAAAGGCCTTGGCGTCCGAATTGCGCGAGTCCCTGGTCAATGCCGCCGGATAGATGATCGGAGGATGCGAGTCCTCGGGGAAGGTTGCCACGATCCTGACTCCGGGCTCGGCCGCCGAGTCGGTGCTGTAGACGATGCCGAGCGGCGCCTCGCCACGCGCCACCAGCAGGAGCGCCGCGCGCGCGTTCTCAGCCTGGGCGATCTGGTCCTTCACGTCGTTCCAGGCGCCCAGCTTCTCGAGTGCCGCCTTGCCGTACTTGCCTGCCGGAACGGAATCGACGTTGGCCATCGACAGCCGGCCGCCGTTCAGCGCCTTGGCAAGATCGGCGCCCTTGATGGCGACGGTCGCGGTCTTGGAATCCTTGGGCGCGATCAGCACGATCTTGTTGCCTAAAAGGTTGAAGCGGGTGTCGGCCTTGATCAGGTTCTTGGCGGCGACATAGTCCATCCAGTCGAGATCGGCGGAGATGAACAGATCGGCCGGCGCGCCCTGCTCGATCTGCTTGGCGAGCGTAGGGCTTGCGCCATAGGAGATCTTGGGCGCTGATTTGCCGGTGTCCTTGGACCAGGTCGCGGCGATCTCGTCGAGCGCGTTCTTCAGGCTGGCCGCGGCAAAGACCACGACGTTTTCCTGTGCCTGGGCCACGCCCGGCAGGAACGACAAGGCAAGCGCCAGGCCGAGCCAACTCCGTCTCTTCACCATGCCGGTCTCCGTGTCAGGGAGCCGGTATAGTCGACTGGATATAGCGCTTCGTCCAGAGCCTGTTTGCGGCGAGCGCGAGCCGGCGCAGCGCCACCGCCAGCATCACCAGCAGCGATGCGATCAGCACCTTGTGGGCCGGACGCGGCGCGAGGTCGGGGTCGAGATTGGCCGTCACAATACGGACGGGATCGACGCCGTTCACGAGGTTGTACCAGGCGGCTTCGAAGAAGACGGTGGCCAGGCTGGCGCCCACCGCCAGCACTGCAAGGCCCAGGAAGGACTTCTGCAGCCGGACCGGCAGGACCCGCCACAGCATCAGCCAGGCGAACAGGCCGGCGGCGAAGGCAGGCTCGGCGATCTTGAGCTTGGACTGGATGAAGAAATGGACGAGTGCCACGAAGGCGGCGGGATAGATCAGCCAGTGCAGGCGTTTCCAGTTGCGCCTCAGCCGCTTCTGCCAGCCGTCGGTCGAGGTGATGGCGAGCGTCGCCAGCATCAGCAGCGTGGCGAAACCGATAGTGAGATAGAAGCGCTTGGCGATCTCGGTGGCGACCACGATCAGGTCCCACTTCTGGTCGAGCACATAGATCAGGAAATGAGCGCCGGCATACAGCGCCGCCGCCACGCCGATGCGCCGGCGGATCTGGACCAGCGGCATCCAGTCGAACAGCGCCCGCGCCGGGGTCATGAAGAGCGACAGCAGCAGCAAGGTGACGGCCCAGTCGCCGGTAGCGTGGGTCGCCAGGGTCACCGGCCGCGGCTCCAGTGCGCCCGTGTACCAGCGCCAAGCGAGCTCCAGCGCGGGCAGGCAGAGCCCCACCAGCGTCGCGAGTCGCAGCCAGAATATCTTGCGTTGAACGGTCACGATGCGAACTTAGGTAATGGCGCGATCACCGACAGGTCAAACTTGTGTCATCCCGGCGCGACGTCGCGCCTCATCGGATCGAAACGCGCTCATCGTTGATTTCCAAACAGGAGCCGATAGGTGCCGATCGTCGGTGCCACCGAAACGCCAAAATTCTTTAATGCGGAAAGCGTGAACACGCTGCGTGCCGCCGCGCCGACGGCGCCGGCATCGGCGCCCTCCAGCAGCGCCACCCACTCGGCTTCGTCGGCGCGGGGATGATCCATGCTCTTGTGGCGCAGCGGCGCATGAGCCACCTCGAGATCGTTCTCGGCCACCGCGGCGCCCAGCATGCCGGGCCGTGCGATGGCCTTGGGCAGGATGGTCCCGTGCAGCCAGGTGACCAGCGGCTTGCGCTCGTGCGGATCGGGCACGAAACGCACGGCGGCAACGGCGCCGCCCACGCCATGCGTCATGTCGACTTGGACGCGCAATGTCAGGCGGTGGAACTGGGTGAAGCGGGCCATCACCGCCTGAGTCCACGGCGTCTGGTTGGCCAGTAGCTGGAGATAACCCGGCGTGGCCAGATCGCCGACGCTGTCGCATTCGTAGGTGGCGAGATATTTCGGGGTGCCGCGCACGGCGACGTAGCGGCGGGCGCGGCGGAAGCCCGGCAAGTTGACGCGCTCGTCAATATGCTCGCGATTGTACCATTCGTTGAAATCGCGTTCGTCGCCTGCTTTCACGTCGGTGAAGACGATCAGCATTCCCTTGCCGCGAAGGGCCATGGTTTCATCCCGCTTGTGCCTTCGCCTAGTCTATGCTGTTGGCCGAGGGAGAGGAAACATCATGAAAATCGCCAAGATCGAGGATCTGCACTGCGACGCCGGCTGGCGCGACTTCTCGTTTCTCAAGGTCACCACCGACGATGGGCTTATAGGCTGGTCGGAATACAACGAGGGCTACGGCAGCGCCGGCCTGACCGCCGTGATCCGCCGCATGGCGCAGGGCCTGATCGGCCACGACCCGCGGCCGATCGAGCGCATCATGACGACGCAATACGCCATCACCCGCCAGTCGCCGGGCGGTATGAACCAGCAAGCCATGGCCGCCATCGAGAACGCTCTCTTGGACGTCAAGGCCAAGGCGCTGGGCGTGCCGGTCTATGAGTTGTTCGGCGGCCCGGTGCGCAATCGCCTGCCGCTCTACTGGTCGCATTGCGGCTCCTACCGTTTCCGCAACGCCGCCATGATGGGCGTCGAGCCGGTGCGCTCGTTGCACGATCTGGTGAAGCTCGGCAAGCACGTGAAGGAGCGCGGCTTCAAGGCGCTGAAAACCAACATCTTCCGCTTCGACCAGACGCCGCCCAACATGCACCAGCCGGGCTTCGCGCGCGGCCCGGGCTATCCCGAGCTCAACCCCGACGGCGCGGTGCTGGCGGCGATCGCCGACGGGCTGGCGGCCTTCCGCGAAGGCGCCGGCCACGACATGGGTATCCTGCTCGACACCAACTTCAACTTCAAAACCGAGGGCTACATCAAGGTCGCGCACGTCTGCGAGCCCTACAACCTGTTCTGGCTGGAGATCGATTCGTACGATCCCGAAGGCCTGCGGCTGATCCGCGATCGTGCCGCCATGCCCATCGCGTCGTGCGAATCGCTGTTCGGCCGCCGCCAGTTCCGGCCGTTCTTCGAGAACCGCTCGATCGACGTGTCGATCATCGACGTGCCGTGGAACGGCCTGATGGAATCGCTGAAAATCGCCGCCATGGCCGATCCCTATGAGATCAACTGCGCGCCGCACAATTTTTACGGTCACATGTCGACCTTGATGAGCGCCAACCTGTGCGCCGCCATGCCGAACTTCCGCATCATGGAAATCGATATCGACGACGTGCCCTGGAAGGATGATCTGGTGACGCATCCGCCGGTGATCCAGAATGGCGAACTGATCGTGCCGACGCGGCCCGGTTGGGGTGCCGACATCAACGAGGAAGCGCTCAAGGCGCATCCGCCCAAGAATCCACATCCGTAGGGGAAACATCATGGTCTACGAGCTTCGCTGCTACACCCTGCTGCCCGGCAAGATGCCGGAATACCTCAAGGCCGCCGAAACCATCGGCCGGCCGGCGCGCGGCAACAACTACGGCGTGAACCACGGCTACTGGACGGCCGAGTTCGGCGCGCTCAACCAGATCTGGCATCTGTGGAAATACGACAGCCTGAACGACCGCGAGCGGCTGCGGGCTGAGCTGGCGAAGAACGAGAAATGGACCAAGAGCTACGTGCCGGTGATCCGTCCGCTGATCCAGCGCCAGGATCTGCGCGTGATGAACGCCGTCGTCGACATCCGTCCGCACGACAACACCACCGGCAACGTCTACGAGCTGCGCATCTATCGCACGGTTCTGGGCGGCGCCCAGCAATACGGCGAGAATTTCAAGGCGGTGCGCGCCGCGCGCGACAAATATTCGCCGATCTGGGGCGCCTGGACGGGCGAGTTCCCGCAGCCCAACGAGTGGATCCATCTGTGGCGCTACAAGAATCTTGCCGAGCGCTTCGAGGCCCGTGCCGCGGCGATGAAGGATCCGGACTGGCAGGCCTATCTCGCCAAGGGTCCGCCGCTGCTCGCCGAGATGCATTCGACCCTGCTGATGCCGACGAATTATTCGCCGCTCAAGTGACGGCGCAGCCGTCATCCTGAGCCGCAGGCGAGGGATCTAATGGCGTCGATGGCGATGAGATCCTTCGCTTCGCTTCAGGGCGGAGGTTACTCCGCCCGCGATGACACCGTGAGTACGGAGAAGTTGCAATGGACGCGTTCGACGACACCAGTCTTGCGTTGATGAAGTTTGGTGTCGGCCAGCCGGTGCCGCGCAAGGAAGACCCGACGCTGTTGCGCGGCGAGGGCCGCTACACCGACGACATCAACTTGCCGGGACAGGCGCATGCCGTGATGGTGCGCAGTCCGGTGGCGCACGGTGTCCTGAAAGACATCGACACCAGAGCGGCATCCGCCATGCCGGGCGTGCTCGCGATCCTGACCCATGCCGATCTCGAAGCGGCGGGCTTTGGGCCGCTGAAATGCGCGATCAACATCCCGCAGCGCGACGGCTCGCCGATGAAGACGCCGGCCCGGCCGTGCCTCGCCACGGATCGCGTGCGGTTCGTCGGCGAGGCGGTGGCCTGCGTCGTGGCCGAGACGAGGTCGCAAGCCAAGGATGCCGCCGAAGCCGTCGTGCTCGATATCGAAGAGCTTCCCGCCGTCACTCGGCCGGCCGACGCCACGAAGGCGGGAGCGCCCCAGCTCCATGCCGATGTACCGGCCAACGTCGCCCTCGACTTCCATTACGGCGACGCCAAAGCCGTGGAGAAAGCCTTCGCCGAAGCAGCGCACGTGACCAGGCTCGAGATCGAGTCCAACCGCGTCGTCGTCAACGCCATGGAGCCGCGCTCGGCCATCGGCTTCTACGACCCCAAGTCGGAGCGCTGGACCTTGCACGTCGGCTGCCAAGGCGTGATGGGCATGCGCGGCGGCCTGGCGCGGGACGTGCTGAAGGTGCCGCCCGAGAAGGTCCGCGTGCTCACCGGCAATGTCGGTGGCTCTTTCGGCATGAAGGCGCAACCCTATCCCGAATACGGCCCGCTGTTGCTGGCGAGCAAACGACTCGGCCGTCCCGTGAAGTGGACCGACGACCGCTCCGAAAGCTTTTTAAGCGACCATCATGGTCGCGATCATCAGCGTATCGCCGAGCTGGCGCTCGACAAGGACGGGCGGTTCCTGGCCGTCCGGCTCACCGGCTACGGCAATGCCGGCGCCTACATCTATCCGCCGCTGCAAGCGACCACCAACGCGGTGAAGAACGTCATCGACGTCTATCGCACGCCCGCCATGGAGGTGAACTCCAAGATCGTGTTCACCAACACCACGCCGGTCGGCGCCTACCGCGGCGCGGGTCGGCCCGAGGCCAACTATTTCATGGAGCGCCTGATCGACACCGCGGCGCGCGAGATGGCCATCGACCGGGTCGAGCTGCGGCGACTGAACCACATCGCGCCCGGGCAGATGCCGTACAAGGCGCCGTCGGGCATGAACTACGATTCGGGTGAGTTCACCACCGTGCTCGACAAGGCGCTGTTGGCCGCCGACTGGCAGGGCTTCGACAAGCGCAAGGCCGAGAGCAAGGCGCGCAACAAGCTGCGCGGCCGCGGCATCGGCTCCTACCTCGAGGTCACCGGACCGCCCGCCAAGGAATATGGCGGCATCCGCTTCGAAGCCGACGGCACGGTCACCATGCTGAGCGGCACGCTCGACTACGGTCAGGGCCACGCCACGCCCTTCGCCCAGGTGCTGAGCGACAAGATCGGCATCCCGTTCGAGCGCTTCCGCCTGCTGCAGGGCGACTCCGACCAGCTCAAGGTCGGCGGCGGCACCGGCGGCTCGAAGTCGGCGCTGGTCGCCAGCCAGGCCTTCCTCGAAGCCGGCGACAAGCTGATCGAGCAGGGCAAGCAGATCGCGGCCCACGTGCTCGAGGCGTCGGCCGTGGACATCGAATTTTCCCGCGGGCGCTTCACGATTGCCGGCACGGACCGCGGCGTTAGCATCCTGGAGCTCGCCGACAAGCTGCGTTCGGGCCTAAAACTGCCAACCGACGTGCCGCAGTCGCTCGACGTCAGCCACATCTCGGACAATCCGCCGTTTTCGTTTCCCAACGGTTGCCATGTCGCCGAAGTCGAGATCGACCGCGACACCGGGCAGATCGAGGTGGTGCGCTACTTCATGGTCAACGACTTCGGCACGGTCATCAATCCGATGCTGGTGGCGGGCCAGGCGCATGGCGGCGTGGTCCAGGGCATCGGCCAGGCGCTGATGGAGCGCACCGTCTACGACCGGCAGGGCCAGCCGATCGCCGGCTCGTACATGGACTACGCCTTGCCGCGCGCCTCGGACGCGCCGGACTTCTCGATCGAGCACCATTCGGTGCCGTGCAAGACCAACCTGCTAGGCGTCAAGGGCTGCGGTGAGGCGGGCTGCGCCGGCGCCCTGCCCTCGGTGATGAACGCGGTGGTCGATGCGCTCTCCGAAGTAGGCGTCACCCACATCGACATGCCGGTGACACCGGAGAAGGTGTGGCGGGTGCTGAACGGCCTGTCATCCTGAGCGTAGCGACAAAAATAACGCTACATCGGCAGTTCGTAACCGATCTTCGATTCGACCTCGATCGTCTTCTTGACCGCGGGACGCGCCATCACGCGTTCGTAGTGCTTCTCGATGTTGGGGAAGTCTCCGGGTACGGGATTGAGCGAGCCGCGGAAGCGCCAGTATAGCCGGAACAGGTGGATGTCGGCGATCGAGTAGCGATCGCCGACCGCCCACTCGTTGTTGCCCAGGCGCTGGTCGGCGAGCTTGTAGACCGAGCGCGCGTGCTCGAGCCCCTGCCGTCGCGCCGGATGGATGGTGGCGGCGATGAACGACATCCAGGAGACGACCTGCGCCTCGGCCTCGATGTCGCCGTCCGGCAGGAGCTTCGCGGCCGGAAAGCAATTGGCGAGATAGAACAGGATGCCGGCCACTTCGGTCAGCCGCCGGCCGTCGATCAGCAGGGTCGGCACCTTGCCTTCGGGATTGATGGCCAGGAAGGCCGGCTGGCGCATGTCCTTCTTGTTGAACGACAGGGGCTTGCCCTCGAACGGCGCGCCGACCTCGTGCAGCGCGATGTGCGCGGCCATCGAGCTGGCGCCGGGCGCGAAATACAAGGTCAGCATGGGCGTTCCTCCTGATCACGAATCAGCCATTTGGCCGAAAAGATACCCTTGAATGCGCTAGAATAGGCATCCACGGCGGTGAATTACCGGGCTCCGGCGTCTTGAAGCCCGTGGCATAGGACTTGCGTCTCGTTTCATACTGTCCGCGCGCCAACCTGGACAGCGAGGCACCATGAAGCCACGTCGGATGATGCATCTCGGAGCCTTCGTGCACGAGACCGGCCAGCATGTCGCCGCCTGGCGCCATCCCCAGGCGCACGCCGAATCGGGCACGAGCTTCGCCCAGGCGGTCGAAGTCGCGCAGGCGGCCGAGCGCGGCAAGTTCGATCTTTTGTTCCTGGCCGACAGCGCCGCCGTGAACCTCTCGGCCAATCCCGACGCCCGCGGCCGCATGGGCAAGGTGGTGAAGTTCGAGCCCATGACGATCCTGTCGGCGCTCGCGGCGGTGACCAAAAATCTCGGCCTGGTCGCCACGTCAACCACGACCTTCAACGAACCCTATACGCTCGCCCGCCAGTTCGCCTCGCTCGACCAGATCAGCGGTGGCCGGGCCGGCTGGAATCTCGTCACCTCCAACAACGAGGGCGACGCGCTGAATTACAGCCGCGAGGCGCACCTGTCGCATTCCGACCGCTACGACCGGGCGATCGAGTTCGCCGACGTGGTGAACGGGCTGTGGGACAGCTGGGACGACGACGCCTTCATCCGCGACAAGGAGTCGGGCGTCTTCTTCGATCCGTCGAAGGTCCATGTGCTGGACCACAAGGGCAAGCACTTCCAGGTGCGCGGGCCGCTCAACGTCGCGCGCTCGCCACAGGGACGGCCGGTCCTGGTGCAGGCCGGCGCCTCCGGCACTGGCCGCGACGTCGCCGCCCGTTTGGCGGAGCTGGTCTTCACCGCCCAGACCACCTTCGAGCAGGCCCAGGAATTCTATGCCGACGTCATGGTGCGCCTGCCGAAGTTCGGCCGCACGCCCGACCAGGTGAAGGTCATGCCGGGCTTCTATCCCGTGGTCGCGCCGACGGAGGCCGAGGCCAAGGAGAAGTTCGATTACCTGCAGTCGCTGATCCAGCCCAGTGTCGGCATCTCGATCCTCGAGCACACGATCGGCGTGAAGGGCCTCGACAAGCTGCCCTTGCACGGCCCGGTGCCCGAGATGGCCGACACCAACGGCCCGCTCAGCCGCCAGCGACTGCTGCTGGAAGCGGCGCGGCGCGACGGCCTCACCTTGTGGGAGCTCTGCCTGCTCAATGCCGGGCCGCGCGGGCATACGCTGGTGATCGGCACGCCCCAGCATGTCGCCGACGTGATGGAGCACTGGTTCAAGAACGGCGGCGCCGATGGCTTCAATGTGATGCCGGCCTGGCTGCCGGGTTCCCTTACCGATTTCGTCGACATGGTGATCCCGGAGCTGCAGCGCCGGGGTCTGTTCAGAACGGAGTACGAAGCCATGACCTTGCGCGAGAATCTCGGCCTGCCGCGGCCGCTCAGCCGCTTTCACACATCGCGTTCGATCGAGGCCGCGCAATGAGCCGGGGTCCCATCCTCAGCCGCCGCCAGGTGGGCGGGCTGGCCGGTGGCGTGCTGGTCGCTGGATTGCTGCCGGCCCAAGCTGCCGACGCCTCGACTTTCGTCAGCGGCTTCCCCCTGCCGATGAATCTCGACCCGCATCAGGTCTACGACGTGCCGATGCAGTCGATGATGCTGAACGCCTATGACAATCTCTATCGCTATCAGGGCGATCCGCCCAAGATCGTGCCCTGGCTGGCCGAGAGCCATACCGTGTCGGGCGATGGCCTCACCTGGGAATTCAAGCTGCGCGCCGGCCTGAAATTCCACGACGGCAGCCCGCTTACGGCCGAAGACGTGGTCTACAGCTTCCGTCGCGTGCTCGCCCTGGGGCTGGCCCCGGCCGGCGCCTTCCTGAAGATCCTCAAGCCCGACAACGTCACCGCGCCCGATCCGCTGGTCGTTCGCTTCAAGCTCGAGACGCCCTACGCACCGTTCTTCGCGGCGATCCCCAGCATCTGCATCGTCAATCCGCGCCTCATCAAGGCCAACGAGAAGGACGGCGACTGGGGCAAGAATTGGCTCGCCTCCAACGGCGCGGGCTCCGGCGCCTATCGCATCATTCCGGCGGGCTACCGGCCGCTCGAATATCTCGACATGGAGATCAACGAGGGCCACTTCCTCGGCTGGGCGGACAATCCCAAGCCGGTGCGCAAGCTCGCCTATCGGCCGACCAAGGAGACCTCGACCCGCGTGCTGGCGCTGCTCGACGGCTCGCTCGATTGCACCGACAACAACCTGCCGGCCGACCAGGTGGCGCAGATCAACGCGTCCACGATCGCCTATGTGCAGAAGGACGTGGTCATGCGGACCTTCGTCATCCGCATGAACAACACCAAGCCGCCGTTCAACAATCTCAATGCACGGCGCTGCTTTGCCCATGCCTTCAACTACATGGGCTTCATCAACGACATCTTGGGCGGCTATGCCACGCGCGATCCCTATCCGATGCCCGAGGATCTGTGGGGCATTCCGAAGGACGCCAAAGGCTACGACTACGACCTCAAGAAGGCCAAGGAGTACATGGCCAAGGCGGTGGCCGAGGGCGCGCCGATGAAGCGGCCGTTCGAGCTGCATGTGCAGTCGGAGAACGAGCAGAGCGTGCAGGGCGCCCAGCTTTTTCAGGCCGACCTGGCGCAGATCGGCATCAACCTCAAGGTGGTCGGCAACATCTGGTCGAACCTCACGACCGCCGCCGCCAAGCCCGACACCACGCCCGATCTGTGGGTCCACTGGGTCAGCACCTATTTCGTCGATCCCGAGAACTGGGTCGGCCAGATGTACGACAGCCAGTTCCACGGCACCTGGAAGGCCTCCGCCTACTACAAGAACGACGAGGTCGACGCGCTCCTGCGCAAGGCCCGCGCGAGCGTGAAGCAGGAGGAGCGCGAGCCGCTCTACCAGGAAGCGATCCGCAAGATCATGGCCGATTCTCCCGACATCTGGATCTACAACTCCATGCAGCTGCAGGGCCTCAACAAGCGCGTCAAGGGCCGCCGCTTCTGCACCGTCGGCCAGGGCCAGGAGCTGCGCTGGATCACCCTCGACGGCTGAGCATGTCTCGCTTCGACGCGTTCGACGGCCGTTCATGCTCTTCGGGACCGCGCGCGTCTCGCGCGCTTATGAGCGCATATGAATGCGCCGACATGAGCGATTCGGGCGAAGTAAACTTCGCCCTTGAAGAGGCTCGCGGTCCGCAAGAGCATGACAACCGGAATGGGCTCCAGTGATGCTGCGCTTCGTCCTGCGGCGCTGCGCCCTGGTGGTGCCCTCGCTCTTGGGGTTGCTGGTCGTCACCTTCCTGTTGATCCACGCCGTGCCGTCTGATCCCGCGGTCGCCATGGCGGGTGATGCCGCCACGCCCGAGCAGATCGAGCGCCTGCGCAAGCAATATGGCCTCGACCGGCCGGTCTGGGAACAGTTCGCCGTCTATGTCGACAAGGTCGCGCACCTCGACTTCGGCGAAAGCGCCTTCTCGCGCCGGCCGGTGGCGCTCGACCTCGCCCAGCGCCTGCCGGCGACGCTCGAGCTCACCTTCTGCGCGCTGATGATCTCGGTGTTCGTCGGCGTGCCGCTGGGTGTCGTTGGCGCTCTCAACCACAATGCCTGGCCGGACTACCTGCTGCGTGTCTTCTCGGTGCTGGGCATCGCCTTGGCCGCCTTCTGGGTCGCCATCATGCTGCAGCTCCTGTTTTCCATGCAGCTCGGCTGGCTGCCGCTGCGCGGCGATCTCGAATCCACCATGACGCGACCCGAACGGGTGACGGGCTTCCTGGTGATCGACTGCCTGATCGCCGGCCGCTGGGAGGCCTTCGCCGATGCGCTGACGCATCTCGTGCTGCCGGCCGTGACCCTGTCGCTGGGCGGTCTCGCCACCATCGTGCGTTTTACGCGCGCCGGCGTGCTCGACACCTTGCAGCAGGACTTCGTGTTCTACGAACGCGCCATGGGCTATCGCTGGCCGCGGCTGGTCTGGATCTTCGTGCTGCGCAACTCGGTGACCGCGACCGTGACGCAAATCGGCCTGCTGTTCGGCGGCCTTATAGCCGGCGGCGTGGTCGTCGAGGCGATCTTCGACTGGCCGGGCATCGGCAGCTACACCGTGCAAGCGATCCTGACCGGCGATCGCCAGGTCATGCTGGCAGTGACATTGCTGGTGGGCACCGTCTATGCCGTCGTCAACATCCTGGTCGATGTCGTGCACGGGCTGCTCGATCCACGCCTGATGGAACGCCCGTGATGACCGTCACCGTCGCCCTGAGCGAAGCGAAGGGCCTCATCGCCGCTTGCTGCCGGCATGAGATCCTTCGCTTCGCTCAGGATGACAGGGGCAGCCGGTGAGCCAGATCCTGCGCAAGCTGTCGCGCGATGTGCCGGCGATGCTGGGGCTGGCGATCGTGCTTATCGTGCTGGTCCTGGCCGTGCTGGGGCCGCTGATCGCGCCCTATCCCGAGGATGCCGCCGCCTCCCATCTTACCCGCCGCCTGCGGCCGCCCAGCGCTGACTATCTCTTCGGCACCGACAATCTCGGCCGGGATATCTTCTCGCGGGTGATCCTGGGCGCGCGCGGCGCGCTTACCATCGCGCTCACCGTTGTCTCGGTCGCCACGCTGATCGGCGTGCCGCTCGGCCTGATCGCGGGTTTCCGCGGCGGCTGGCTGTCCGAGACCATCATGCGGGTGACCGACGTCGTGCTGGCCATCCCTCAACTCGTGCTGGCGCTCGCCTTGGCGCAGCTCATGTCGCCTTCGCTCGAAAGCGCCATGCTGGCGCTGTCGCTCACCTACTGGCCGTTCTTCACCCGCATCGTCTACGCCGAGACGCGGCGTCTGTCGTCCTCCCTGTTCGTCGACGCCCTGCGCGGCGTCGGCGCCGGCACCGGCCGCATCGTCTTCCTGCATATCCTGCCCAACGCCATCTCGCCGGTGATCGTGCGCGCCACCATCGGGCTCGGCTTCACCATCCTGGTCGCCGCCGTGCTGGGTTTTCTAGGCATGGGTGCCACGCCGCCGGCGCCGGATTGGGGCCTCACCATCGCCGAAAGCCGCACCTACCTGCCGCGCGCCTGGTGGTACGTGACCTTCCCGGGCCTCGCCATCCTGATCACCGTCATGGGTTTCAACCTTTTGGGCGACGGGCTGCGCGACCTGGTCGATCCCCGCATCCGGCGGTCCAGATGAGGTGGGCCCGATGATGCCCTTGCTCTCCGTGCACGGCCTAAAAGTGTCGATCCACACCGACGAGGGCAGCGCGCAAGTGCTCGACGACGTCGGGCTCAGCCTCGAGCGCGGCCGCATCCTGGGCGTGGTGGGCGAATCGGGCTGCGGCAAGTCCACGCTGATCCGAACCATCATGGGCATCCTGCCCAGAGGCGCGCGGGTCGAACGCGGCGAAATCTGGTTCGAGGGCGAGAACCTGCTCGCCTTCTCCGAGGCCGAGCTGGCGCGCGACGTACGCTCCAGCCGCATCGGTTTCATCCCGCAGGATCCCCTGCTGGCGCTCAATCCGGTGTTCAAGATCGGCACGCAGCTCCTGGAAATCATGCGCTGGCACGCCCCCGACGCCAAAGACCATGGCGGCGCCCACGGCGCCGAACGCCGCAAGCGCCATATCGGCCGCCTCGTCGGGCTGCTGAAACGCATGCAGGTGCCGGATCCCGAGACGGCGCTGGAGCGCTATCCGCATCAGTTCTCCGGCGGCCAGCGCCAGCGCCTGCTGATCGCCGCCGCGCTCGCCTGCGCGCCGCGCCTGGTGAT
>Ga0070698_100001307_pt1 | contig 27729 bp, 26 predicted proteins | sample KBSK1502metaG_FD_65477 | JGI IMG/M metagenome (GOLD analysis project Ga0070698, IMG submission 65477) | Corn, switchgrass and miscanthus rhizosphere microbial communities from Kellogg Biological Station, Michigan, USA - KBS K1-50-2 metaG | ecosystem: Host-associated > Plants > Roots >...
ACGAGCTCGCGATCGCGGTCTTCGTGCGTCGCAGCGCGCTCGTGGAGCATCGATAGCGTCATCCGCATCGTGGTGAGCGGTGTGCGCAGCTCGTGGGATGCGACAGCGACGAGCTCGAGGCGCATCTCGTCGAGGCGCGCGAGGTCGGTAACATCAGAGAGCACGAGCACCGCGCCACGGCCGGTCGCGATCGGCACAACGCGCGGCAACAGGCGGCGCGTTCGATCGCCGACGGGCAGCGCGATGGCCCTGCCGAGATCGACGGTCTTATCCATGGCGATGCCGCTGCGCAACACGCTGTCGACGAGCTCGCGCGTCTCGGCGGGCACGGGCAACTCGTGCAGACCGCGTTCGCGCGCCGAACCGAGGATCTCGATGGCGCGCGGATTCGCCGCGGAAACCGTGCGCTCCTCGTCGATCACGAGCACGGCATCGGGGAAGGCATCGAGCGTCGCTTCGAGCGTCTCCTTCGCGTGGATCACCTCGCCGATATTCGTGCGCCGGAATTCTTCGAGCTCGTCTGCCATCCGGTTGAAGCCATCGCCGAGGCGACCGAGCTCGTCGTCACGCCGGATCGCCACTCGCTGCGCGAAGTCACCGCGACGGAGGCGACCAACGGCGCGGGTCATTTCGCCGATCGGCCGCATCACGACACGCGCGAGATGGAGGACGAGCACGACGAGCAACAGCAGGCCGACGATCGAGATCGTCGCGGCGATCTGCATCGAGCGCGTCGACTGATCGCCCGCCCACTCCGCGACGGCCTGACTCGACAGGAAGTGCTCGTCGCGGATCTCGTTCGTGTTCGCGACCGCGCGGCGAAGCAGCGGGTTGACTCGATCGTGGTACTGCAATCGTCGATCGGATCCGGCCGGCTCCGCGACGAGTGCGTCACTCGCACGTTGATAGGCGCCGACGTTCGCACGCAATCGGTCTGCGGCGCCGAGCGTCAGCTGGGTCGTCACCTGCGCGAGCGCGGCTTCGACCTCGGAACGCTCGCGGACAAGCTGCGGGCGGCCCTTCGTCGGATCGCTGAGCACGAGCAGCAGCGCATCGTCCTCGCGTTCGAGTGCGTTTGCGAGCCGCGTCGTCGCATCGGTGACGTGCTCGTTCGCGGTCACGGTGTCACCGACGACGCGACTCACCTCGCGAAACGCAGTCACGCTCCACACGCCGATCACCACCGTCGTCGCGATCAGCAGCGAGCCCGCGATCGCGATTCGCGTGCGGAGCTGGAGCGTGCGGCTCATGTCAGCCCGTAGCGCTTGCGCTTGCGCTGCAACGTCGATGCATCGATGCCGAGCGTGCGAGCCGCGGCTTCGAGCGTCGACGCGCGTGCGATCACGCGCGCGATATGCTCGCGCTCGATCGCATCGAGGCTGACATCGGCGCCGAGCGCGACCTCCGCGGGCGCGCCGGCAGGCGGCGATGGAGCGGCCGCAATGCCGAGATCATCGACCTCGATGCGCGGCCCGGGGCTCACGATCACCGCGCGCTGCACGGCGTTGCTCAGCTCGCGAAGGTTGCCCGGCCATGGATATGCCGCGATCGCGCGCAGCGCCGAGTCGGAGAACTGAAACGCGGGGCGATGGAGGCGCGCTGCTGCGCGCGCGAGGTAATGGTGGGCGAGCGGGACGATGTCCTCTTCACGCTCGCGCAGCGGCGGCATCACGAGCGTGATCACGTTGAGCCGAAACAACAGATCCTCGCGAAACCGACCGGCGCGCACCTCCTCTTCGAGGTTGCGATTCGTCGAGGCGATGATTCGCTGCTCGCGCGCTCGCTCGTCGAGAAACTGCAGCAGGCGCGCCTGCGCATCGAGCGATAGGCCGGCGAGCTCGTCGAGAAACAGCGTGCCACCCTCCGCTTCGCGGAGCTTGCTCGCGTTTTGCAGCGCAGGACAACTAACCGACACGAACGGCCCATCCTGGCGTGCACTGTGTTGCCAGAGCCAGCGTGCAAGCACGTTCTTGCCGGTGCCGCTCTCGCCGCGCAGCAGCACCGGTGCATCCGCCGCCGCCGCGCGCGCTGCTTGCTTGAGCAGCGTGCGAAACGCAGCGCTCTGGCTATCGAAGCGTTCGTCGTCAGCACCCGCCTCTGCGAGCCGACCCTCGGCGTCGGCGAGCCGCTGCCGCAGCCGCAAGCTCTCGAGTGCACGCCGCGTCGCTGCTCGCACTTGATCGGGCGTGAACGGCTTTGGCAAATAGTCCGTCGCGCCGCGCTTCATCGCATCGACGGCGGACTCGAACGTCGCGAACGCGGTCACCACGATGATCGGGATCTCGGGTTGCCGGTGGAGCAACTCGGGAATCGCGTCGAGGCCGGACTCCTTGCCAAGCCACAGATCCAGGAGCACGACATCGAAGCGCGCGCGGTCGAGCGCCTCGAGCGCCGCCGGCGCCGTGCCGACGCCGAGCACGCGCGCGCCATCTGCCTCGAGGCATAGCCGCAACGATTGCCGGATGCCGGCATCGTCGTCGACAACGAGAGCCGACCAGGTCGCCATGCCTGCAGCGTAGACCGCGGCTCGTGCTTGTCCACTCGAACGTCCCCGCAATTTGCGGTCCGCTACTTCGCGATCGTGATCGCCGGACCGGTGTCCTCGACGGTCGTCACGCTCATCTGAAACAGCTGATACAGCACGCTGAACGCCTTGCGGTTCCATTGATAGCCGCGCTGCGCGCGCAATGAATAATGAAGACCGTTGAGCTCGACCTCGAGGCCACCTGGCGACTTGCGGGTCTCGGCGATGTCGAGCGTGCGGACCGGGTTCTCGGCGATGCGCGGCGTCCGCGGGTCTGGCCTCACGTCGTACTCCGGTTCCTCCTCGATGCTGCGACCGACGAACGTCAGGATTTCGTGGAAGCTGCGCAGCCGCATCGCGCCGTGCATCGGAAACTCGCCACCGACATGGCCGGCACGAATGTCGATCATGATGTCGTTGAACGGGACTTCCTCGGCCTCGACGTGCAGCTTGAAGCGTTCTTCGTTCGTCAGCACCGCCGGGTCGTAGTTCGTGATGATGACGCGCCCATTCACACGCTTGTTGACGCGGTAGACCTTCTTCACGGGATCGAGCGTGAGCGTGTAGTCCTTGTAGACGCTCGTGAACGTCTCTGGCGTCACGAGGTTCGCCGGAACCGTCCACGTATGCTGGTAGTGCAGCGGCTCGACGAAGATGCTGTGCCGATCCTGGATCGAGGAGAGGTGGGCGACGATGCGGCGAAACATCGTGTAGCCGTCTTTGTTTTTGGGTCGGTTCGGGTAGATGCCTTCGGCGAGCCGAATCTCCGCGCCGAGCAAGCGGAACAACGTGTCGACGTCGTAGCCCTGCCGGAGCAGCAACGTCAGCTTTTGCTCGGGAAACGGCGTCAACAGGCGTTGCGTGAACTCCTCGCCTTGCATCGGCGAGATGCTGATCGTCGGATTCTCCTCGACGCCGACGTTCGCGATCGGCATCGGCAGCCATCCGATGTCGCCGGTCGCCGCCGGTACGATGCCGCCGCCTGCGCTGAACCGATAGGTCGCGACGACGTTCGAGATCTGCGTGAAGTGCATCGGCTCGTTGTGCCGCGCACGAGCGATGTTGAGCAGCAACAACTTCGCGATGCTCTGCTCGGTGGTCGTGTCATACGACACGACGATCGGATCGAGCTTGGTCGTTCTCGAGCAGCCCGCGATCGCGATCGAGACGATCAGACGGAGCGCGCCCCGGGTCATCGCGCGCAGGATAGCGCGGCGAGATCGACGGGTGAATTATGTGGCAATCCGCCCCGCCGCTGCGATCAGGCATTTTGCCTGGACGACCGCCGAGCGCGCCCACGGCGCTTCGGCTACCACGATCTTCATGACCAACCTCCTTCGTCGTCTCGTTCCAGCGCTCGTGCTCGTAGCCGCAACCGCGTTCTCGCCGATGGCGCTCGCCGACACCGCGAAAGCGCCGGCCACCAAGACCGCCGCCGCAAAGGCCGAGCTCGTCGACATCAACTCCGCGACGGCAGAGCAGCTCGCTGCTCTGCCCGGCATCGGTGACGCCTACGCGAAAAAGATCATCGACGGCCGGCCGTACGCAAAGAAGGATCAGCTGCTCACGAAGAAGATCTTGCCGTCGAAGACGTACAAGAAAATCAAGGCGAAGGTCGTCGCGAAGCAGACGAAGTAGCTTAGTACGCGCCCATCCGTGCGCGTTCAGCTCGGCGCGCACTCAGCTTGCGCAGCAAAAATGGCGCGAGGAGCGTTGCGATCGTGCCCAGTGCCATACCGCCACGGCGCGGCGTGACGACCGGATCCACCCGGCGCTTGAAGGGCCCGAAACCGCGCGAACGACCAAGGAACAGAGCTCTCAATAGGTTCAGCATGGCAAGAGCTTTTGCACTGCGCGTTCCCAGCCGAACCAGCGCTCTTCCTACGATGTTTTGCGAGCCGCAGCGATCGCATCGATAAGCGGCGCGAGGACCTCTCGATCGAGTCGCGCGCGGTGCACGGCGACAAACCGCTGCATCGCGCGATCGAGATCGGCGAGCTTCGCTTCGAGCGCGTCGAGCTGACCGCGATCGTGAAGCTCGCGCTTGAGCGTGTTGCAGACGTAATGCACGCAGCGCGCGGGTCGATGCGCGACGTCGAGCGTGCAACCGCGCGGCCCGCGAAACGCGCAACCTGCGTGAGCTTCGCGCGGCGGCACGAGATCGCGCGGCCGCGTGCCGGCGTGCGCGAGCGCGGCGAGCTCGCCTTCGTCAAACAGATCCGCCGTCACGCCCGAGCAGCAATCGCCGCCGTCGTACTGGCCGCGCGGCCACGGCTGACCCTTCGCGCAGCTGCTGCACGACGCGACGCCGCGCAGCTCCGCTGTGACCGCAAGCTTGCGCGCGAGGACGGCCCGTGCGAGCTCGCGCTCCTCGGCATCGACGGCGCTCGCGCGCTCCGCTCGCAATCGCGCGCGCAGCGCGATCAGCTCGCCGGCGCGTGACGGCACCTGGCGAACCTTGACGAGCAGCCGCTCGACGGCGATCAACACGTGCCAAACGTAGCGCGTTGGCGCCAAACGAGATGCTAAATTTAGCGCATGGTCGAGCGCTTCGGTCGCTACAAGGTGACCGGCAAGCTGGGCGCGGGCGGGATGGGCGAGGTCTACGCTGCCGTCGACGAGGTGCTCGGGCGCCAGGTCGCGATCAAGACCCTGCGCAGCCAGCGCTCGGGCCTTGGTGCGCATTTGCTCGACGAACGGTTCAAGCTCGAGGCGCGCGCGATCGCGACGCTGACGCACCCCGGCATCGTGCAGGTGTTCGATATCGATCTGTCCGCGAACCCGCCGTTTCTCGTGATGGAGCGCGTGACGGGCCCATCGCTGAAGGAGCGCCTCGAACAAGGGCCAATGACGGCCCGCGAGGTGCGCGAGATGGGCATCCAGATCGCGCGCGCACTCGCCGCCGCGCATGCCGCCGGCATCGTGCATCGCGACGTCAAGCCCGCAAACATTTTGATCGCCGGTGCGGGCACGTGGAAGCTCGTCGATTTCGGCGTCGCCCATGTGCCCGATTCGTCGCTAACGATGACGGGACAGTTCATCGGCTCGCCGGCGTATGCGGCGCCGGAGGCACTCGTCGGCGGCAAATCGCTGCCGGCGGGCGACATCTTCGGGCTCGGCGCGACGCTCTATCTCGCGGTGACGGGCGCGTGGCCTCGTGGCGAAGGACCGACGAGCGCGCCGCTCGCGCCGATTCCCTCGGTGCGCGAGCTCGCCCCGAGCATCGATGCGCCTCTGGCAGATGCGATCGATCGCGCCGTCGCGCTCGAGCACGAGAGACGCCCGACGGCGGCGCAGCTCGCCGAAGCGCTCGAGCGACAACCACCGGCCGAGCGACCTGCGGCCGCCGAGACCGTGTTCGTCCCTGACGACGCCGGGCGCAAGCCACGGCGGTGGAAACCGCTCGCGCTCGCCGGCGCCGGTGTGCTGCTGCTCGGTGCGGCGATCGCGATCGGTACGCTGACGCGATCGAAGAAGGCGCATGCGCCGACGTCATCGGATAGCGGCGTGGTCGCGATCGCCGATGCCGCCGTCGACGACGCGCTCGAGCTCGACGCTGAGGAAGCGAACGTCGGCATCGATGCGGCAGTCCCGATCCAAGATCCACCGCCGGGTCAGTTTCAGCTTCGCACCCCTCCCCTGCCCGCGAATCCGCAGGCCGGCAAGGAGTGGCGCGCGCTCGCCGATGCGATCTACGAGCGCAGGCTCGACGAAGCGCGCGAAAAGCTCGACGAATGGGAGATGAAGTGGGGCGTGTTCGATGAGACGCGCAGCCTTCGCCGTCAGATCGATGCCGCGCGTTAGTGGTGGCCGCCGCCGCCGGTGAACGCGCCCGGCGGCTCGCGATACGTGATCAAGAGCCCCGCGATGATCAGAAGCAGGATCGCCGCCGTGTACGCGAGCACGCCATCACCATCGCGCTTCGCGATCTGGATGCCGCGCACGATACCGGCGGCCATGAACACGCAGCCAAGAATGCGATGAAAGCGCATCGCTGCCGCCATCGAGTCGGCATCGCCGTGTTGGTGATGCACCATGAACATCACGCCGATGATGAAGAGCACCGCCGGGAACACGTAGGCGAGCGCAGAAACGGTCGTCCACCCCGCGACGAGCGTGAGCTCGGTGAAGCCCGCGATCGTCAGCAAGAGAGCCATGATCCAATGAGCGCGCTGCGCTGGATCGACCATGATCTCGCCGAGCGAGCGGCTCTTGTTGTGGCGCAACACGAACACGAGGAACGGCGCGCCGATGCCGGCACCGAGAAGCGGCATCGGCATGAGGTAGCGGGCAGAGCCGGTCAGCTTGCCGAGCGCTTGCAGGATCGCGAGCACGCCGAGCAGCGCGAACATCGCCCCGACCTCCCAATGCCCGATGTTCGACAGGTGCCGCTCGGCAGAGCCATCTCCCTGGGGCTCTACCCCACCATCTCCATGATCCATCACGGCGCCCAGCGTCGCCGGACCGCCTCCGGCGCGCAACTTTCGTGACGGCGCCACGCGGCGGGCGTGGCTCCGGTCAGCGCGCGCACGCAACGAGTCATATGCGCTTGGTCCGCAAAGCCGGTCGCGAGCGCGATCGCGGCGAGCGGCTCGCGCGCGCGCACGATGCGCAACCAGGCAGCGCGCGTCTGCACCTCGACGCGAAAGCGCCGCGCGGAGACACCGTACGCTGCCGTGAAGCTGCGCGACACGACTTCGCGCGCGACGCCGGCGCGCTCTGCAAATGCGCTGATCGAAGCGCGCTCGCGCGCGAGTATCGCCGCGAGCTCGTCGGGCAGATCATTCGCGACGGCCATCACCCGCGAACAGCTCTGCGCTGCGAGCGCGGCGGCTTCGCGGACGTCACGCTCGGCCGTGCGTACGATCGCGTCGAGATCACGCAGCGTGTAGACGCCGCCGAAATCGTCGACGGGCGGCCATGGCAGTCGCAGGATCTGGACTCCCCCGAGCGCGCGATTCGCGTGACAGTCGAGCGTCGGCTGAACGATCAGGTGCCCGGCCGTCACGTGCACGCGGCCCGCGTAGCTGACCTGGTCGAAGCCGCCGCGGATCACGACGATTGCGTACGCGTCGAGATGGCGATGCCGCGGGCGGTGATCGCGCGGCGCGATGTCCTCGCGACCTAACGCCACGGTCCTCAGATCACAAACGTTCAAGACGCGCCTCGCCGCCGAGGATACCGTCGTCGCGTGCGGTGTGTCCTGCCCTGCGTCGTCGTTGCGTGCGCGTCGGCCGCGCCCGTGCGCGATACCGAAGCGGTCCTGCGCGCGCAGATCCAAGAGCTGCACGATGCCGTGACCGCCGGCGACCCGCGCGTGTGGAACCGCTATCTCGATCCGCGCGTGACGTACGTGTCGGAAGCCGGCGAGATCGAGACGAAGCAGAGCTTGCTGAAGCAAATCGAGCCGCTGCCGAAAGGCATCAGCGGCAAGCTCGAGATCACGCAGCTGCGCGTGCAGCGCTTCGGCGACACCGCCGTCGTCGTCCACGTCGTGAACGAATCGGAGAATTACTTCGGCCAATCGATCGCGGCGAAGTACACGATGATCGACGCGTGGCGCCTGACCGGCGACGGTTGGCGATTGATCGCGCGCCAGGTGCACGCGAACTTGCAGGACCCTCCCGCGATCACATTGCCAACGCTCGATGACTACGTCGGCATGTACCGACTCACCGCGGACATCACGTACGCGATCCAGCGCGAAGGCGATCACCTCGTCGGTCAGCGCAGCGGCCGGCCCGCACAATCGCTGTCGGCAGAAGCGCGCGACGTGTTCTTCGTTGCTGGCCAACCGCGCTCGCGCAAGATCTTCACGCGCGACGCGAGCGGCAAAATCACGCGCCTCATCGATCGTCGTGAAGGTCGCGATGTCGTGTGGCAGCGCGAGTAGCACTGGCAGGGCCAGGCAAACGAACGGTGCTACGTGAAGAACGCGTGATCCGACGGGCGCATGGTCCGACCATTGCGCAGCCTTCACGACGAAGGAGGCACGGCAATGTCTCGATTGCATCTCGTCGCGCTGCTCGCGATCGCCGGCTGCGGGTCGTCAACGAAGAATCCAGATTCGGTCCGCGTCGATTTTCAGGTCGACGTCGCGGCCGAAAACTACGCTGCGATGGAAGAAGTTCCCGTCGGCGGCGGCGAGCTTCGCCTCGTTGCGCCGAAAGAAGCCGTCGACGACGCCGGCGGCAAGGTGCAAACGATCGCGTTTCCGCTTCGCCACACCGATGTCACGACGAAGGTCTCGGGCATGTCTGCGATCTACACGGTCACGCAGACATTCGAGAATCCGTACGACGAGCCGATCGACGCGGTGTACGTGTTTCCGCTCGGTGACGAGGCCGCGATCACGAACTACGCGATCGTGATCGGCGAGCGCACGATCGCCGGCACGATCAAGAAGAAGGACGAGGCGCGCGCGACGTACGAAGAGGCGAAAGCCCAAGGCCACACCGCAGCACTGCTCGAACAAGAGAAGAAGAACATCTTCAAGCAGAAGATCGCGAACATCGCGCCGCGCGAGCAGATCAAAGTTCAGATGCAGTACATCGAGCTGCTCAACTATGCCGACGGACAGTACGAGATCGTGTTTCCGCTCGTCGTCGGACCGCGCTACCTGCCGGCCGATGCGATCGGCCGCTCGCCCGTCGGTTCGCATCACGCGGGCAAGCGCGGCCGCGATGGCGTGACATCGATCCCGTACGCCGATGCAAAGATCGCCGGCAGCACCGTCAGCTTCACCGCCGAGATCGATGCAGGCGTGCCCGTGCTCGGCGTGGTGAGCCCCTCGCATCAACTGCGCGTCGACGAGCCAGCGCCGACGAAGCGCAAGGTCGTGCTCGCGAACGCCGGCGAGATTCCAAATCGCGACCTCGTCGTTCGCTACAAGACGGCGAACGAACAAACGATGGTCGGCGTGCTCGCGCATCGCACCGACAAGAAGGGTTACTTCACGCTCGTCGTTCAACCGAAGGCCGCCTACAAGACCGGCGACATCACGCCGCGCGAGGTGATGATCGTGATGGATACGTCGGGCTCGATGAGTGGCGAGCCGATGGCGCAGTCGCAAGCGCTCGCGACGGCACTGATCGATTCGCTGCGGCCGAACGACACGTTCAACGTGATGGCGTTCTCGGGCAGCACGAACGCGATGTCGGCAACCCCGCTCGCCGGTGACCTCGCAGGCAAGAGCAACGGCAAGCAGTTCGTGCAGACGCTCGAAGCCGGCGGCGGCACGGAGATGGGCCCGGCGATCGCGAAAGCGCTTGCGACGACGCCCGGCAACGATCGCGTGCGCCTCATCTACTTTTTGACCGATGGGTTCGTCGGTAACGACGACGTGATCGTCAGCGCCGCGCGCAAGAACCTCGGCGTGAACCGGATCTTCTCCGTTGGCATCGGCTCGGCGCCGAATCGCGCGCTACTCGACGAGATCGCTGCGGTCGGTCGCGGCTTCCCGAGCTACTTGAACCTGAACGAGTCTGCTGCGGATCTCGGCGAGGAGCTCGTGCGGCGCACGGCGTTTCCGTATCTCACCGACGTCAAGATCGATTGGAACGGCCTTGCCGTCGGCGCCGTCACGCCGGCTGCGATTCCGGATGTCTATGCAGGCATGCCGCTCGTTGTCTCCGGCGTGTACACGCATCCCGGTCGCGCGAAGGTCACGGTGAGCGCGACGACGGCAGGGCACCGCGTGCAGATTCCGATCGACGTCTCGCTTCCCGATCGCGTCGATGCCGAGCCGATCGCGGCGCTGTGGGCGCGTAAGCGCGTCGACGAGCTCTATGCGCTCTCGGGCGACGAGATCAAACCCTCGACCGTCTCGCAGATCACCGAGCTCGGCCTCGCGTTCCACATGGTCACCGAGTACACGTCGTTTGTCGCTGTCGATCGCACGCGCGTCGTCAACGCGAACGGCAAGAGTCGCGTCGTCGAACAACCGGCGATCACGCCCGCCGGTGTCGATCCGAACGCCGCGATCGGCGACGAGTCGCGTGCGAGCGGCGGCGAATCGCACGAGTCTTCCTCTTCGCACGTATACAGAGGCGCCGGCGGTGGCTGGGGTGGCGGCGGCGGTGGCGACGTCGACCTGCTGACGATCCTGCTCGCGCTGCTCGTCATCCCGCTGCCACTCACGCTGCGTCGCGTGCGATGAAGCTGGACTTTCCGTTCACGGCCACCGTCATCGCGCTCGCGATCGTCGCGACCGCGTGCGCGTTTGCCTCGCCTGCGATCGCCGATACGCTGCGCGCCGATGCGCGGATCTTCGACGGCGCGTGGCACCGTGCGTTGACCGGCCCATTCGTTCACGCGACGTGGGGCCACCTCGTGCGCGACCTCGCGCTCGTCGCGATCGCGGGCATCGCGTACGAGGCACCGCTATCGCGCGTGCGGCTGCCGCTATTTCTCGGTGGCCTCGTGCTGCCGCCACTCGCGGTGCTGCTCGCCGGTGATGCGCGGTGGTACTGTGGCCTCTCGGGCCTATCGCACGCGCTCCTCGCAGCGGCGCTGTCGTTCGAGGCGGTGCGCCGCCGCGGCCCCGCGCGCGCGTTCGCCATCGCGCTGTGCGCGATCGCTACGGTCAAACCGCTCTACGAGCTCGCGACGGGAATGCCCGCATTCGCGATGTCGCTCGGGGAGGACGTCCGCCAGGTGCCGCTCGCGCACGCCGTTGGCGTGCTCGTCGGCATCGCGTGCGGCGTCACGGCGTGGCGCCGGCCGCCGGCAACAGCGACGGCAGCTGCAAGCAGCGACGGATCGCTTCGTCGCGCATGAACACCTGCTCGTGAAGCTCGGCGTCGAGCATCTGCACGCGTGGACCAGCCCACTGCACCGTAGCGCACGTGCCGGCACGCGCCGCCTCTTCGGCTTGCTTCGTCAGCTGCCACGCTTGTTCGCGCTTCGACGCGGGCTCTGGCTTCCCCGGCATGCCCTGCGGATACCGCGCCCAGTCGCGGAACGAATCGATGCCGTCGTCTGGATAGCGCAGTCGCATGTGCCTGCTCTCCGCCGCCGAGACGGTGATCGCGGTGGCGAGCCAGATCGGGAAGCTAAATACGAGCCAGAAACCGTGGCTCAGCGTCGAGATTGCACCGAGTGTGCCCCAGACGCCGAGCGTGCCGCCCTCGTACTCATATTTGAAGAGCTCGGCGTTCGTCACGTTGTGGAGATTCACCGTCTGCTGGCCGTTGGCATCCAGCACCCACAGCGCATCGCGGTTCACAGCGAGGAGCTCGCCGCGCACCAAGCTGCCATCGCGCAACGTGACCAGAACGTAGCCGCCATAGCCTTGTCGCTCGGCGCGCTCGATCGTCGCGCCGTTTGGCGCCGGATGCTTCACGCACGCGGCGAGGACGAGCAGCAAACTAAGGATGCGCATAGCGGCTCCTCCAGAAGATCTGCTCCATCTCGGGCTCGACGCGTTTGTACGCGGGCGCGAGCGCGCGCAGCATGCCGGCCGGATCGGCGAACATGCGCAGCGCCGCGAACACGTTTTCATCGCCGAGCCACTCCTTTCGCATCCACTCGAGGTAGTAGCCGCGGCTATCGAGAAACAGCTCGTAGTCCTCGCCGGGCGGCAGCTCGTAAACGAGCTGGTACCGATCGCCCGGCAGCGTGACGATCGGGAACGTCGTCGCAGGCATGCGATTGCCGGCGTACTCGGTGCCAAGCGTGCCGCGAATGCGTGTCGGCGCGACGCGAATCGGCTGCACTTCGCCATCGAGCGTCGCGAGCGCGATGCCATCGATGCGCCAGCCGCCACGTTGGAGCACGAGCCGCACGCGTTCGCCGCGCGCGTGCTCGGGCAACACGACGAGGTGGACATCGGTCGCGATCGGGCCGGTCTCGTACACATGACCGACGGTGCGCCACGTGCCTCCGCTCTCGAGCTGCACGTCGATGCCGCCGACGAGGCGCTCGAGCGCAGCACCGGCGGCGCGCGCATTCGCGTCGATGCCCGCGAGCCACGCCGTCGCCTTCGTGCCGAGATACGCGAGCCCTTGATACAGCAAGAACGTGGTGACGAGGCTCTGGCGCGCGCTGATGACGATGCCCGCGCGACCGCTGCTCGGCGGGAACGAAAGCTCGATCGTCTCGCGCGCGGCGAGATCCTTGCCATCCGTCGTCGACCGTCGCTCGTTGCCATCCGTCGCGGCGAGCGTCGGAAGGCACGAGCCCTCGTCGGCACGACAGTCGAGTGGCGAGGCAAGCGACCGCGCGCGCCATAAGCGATCCGGCGTTGCGAGCACGCGTCCGCCGGCGCGCGGCACCGCGAGCAAGTCGACTTGCTTGACCACGTGCGTCTCGTACGCCTCGTTCGTCATAACAATCGTCGTGGTGCCGCCGCGGCCTGTCGTCTGCCACAGGGCATCGATGTCATTGCGCTCGAGCGCGGGTGCGATCGAATCGGAAAAGCCTTCCGCTTGCAGCACGAGGCGATCGTCATCGGATCGCGCGTAGAACGTCGGGCACGATCCGAAGCACGCCTTCGGGTTCGCGATGCAAAGCGCGGTGGCCGCGAGCGAGAGGCCCGTGATCACCGCGAGCGCCGAGATGCCGGGTGACGTGACGATCGTGTTCGTCTCGTAGAGCGCGACGAGATCCATCGACACGGCAAACGAGCCTGTTGCCGCCACGCTGCGATCGGGTCGATAGAGCGCGCCGCTGCCGAGCACCTTCCTCGTGCTCTCGTTGAGGTACCAGTCGTGCAGAATGTAGAGGCTGCCGTCGGCCAGGTGCATCTTCAGAAACGGCGCTTCGTTATCGACCGTCTTGAGCTGCGGGCTCACCTTGCGCTCGATGCGATGCGTGCAGCTCGCCGTCGCGATCGACACCGCCGCCACGAATGCGAGCTTCATGGCCTCTTGTCGCACGAGAGAGTGCCCGCAAGATGGCATGTTTTGGTACCTTTTCGACGAGCTCTACTTCGCGTCCCTCAGGCCCGGCGGCGGTCACAGAGCGATGGCGGTGTTCGAGGCGGTGCGTTCGATTGCCGCCGAGCCCTGGAGCACACCGACGCGTCTCACCATTGTGAACACGGCGTCGGAAGAACGCAGCAGCGTCGATGACGACGATCCCTGGCTCTCACCGGACGGCCGCGTCCTCTACTTCAGCAGTACCCGAAGCGGCAACGCCGAGGTCTACGAAGCACGCCGCTGAGCACTCCCGTCACTGTGGCAATGGCGCGCGGCAGGTCGTGAGGTGAGGAAATTCTTCGTGATTGCTATCGCAAGGCAGTCGCCGAAAAATGGTGTCAACACACATGACCTACGACGTCAACACTGGCGTTCCCATCGAAATGGAAAGCATCGACACGCATCCAGTGGTCAGCGTCGGCAAAATTTTAGTCGTCGACGATACCGCTGCGAATCTCGTTGCTGCCGAAGCTGCGCTCGCCCCGCTCGAGCGACCGATCGTGACCGCAAACTCGGGGCAAGAAGCGCTCGCGTGTTTGCTCGAGCAAGACTTCGCGCTCGTGTTGCTCGACGTCAACATGCCCGACATGGATGGCTTCGAGACGGCGCGCTTCATCCGCTCGTACGAACGCACGAAGCACGTGCCGATCATCTTCGTGACCGCGCGCGAGCACGATCAAGCGTCGGTCTTGCGCGCGTACTCACTCGGCGCCGTCGATTTTCTATTCACACCGCTGGTGCCGGAGGTGCTGCGTGCGAAGGCGTCCGTGTTCGTGACGCTTCACGAGCGCACCGAACAGCTCGCGATCGAACGACTCGAGCGCGCGTTCGAGAACCGCCGCCGCGACTTCGAGACGGCGACACTGCGACGCGAGCGCGATGCGCTTGAAGAGTACGATCGTCGCAAAGACAGCTTCCTCGCGATCCTCGCCCACGAGCTGCGCAACCCGCTCGCACCGCTGCGCACGCTCATCGATCTGATCCACAGCGATCCCAAACGCGGCCTCACGTCGAAGATGGTCGACGTGCTCGAGCGCCAGACGAACGTGCTGATCCGGCTCGTCGACGATCTGCTCGATCTATCGCGGATCAAAGCCGACAAGATCGAGCTGCGGCCCGAGCACGTCGATTTGCGCGACGTCGTCGAGGCCGCGATCGTAACGAGCCGACCGCTGCTCGAGCAGCGCCGCCACACGCTCACCGTCGATGCACCGTCGCGCCAGATGGTCGTTGTCGACAGCATTCGGATGACGCAGGTTGTTTGCAACCTCATTAATAACGCCGCTCGCTACACGAATGCGGGCGGCTGCATCGACGTTGCCGTCGGCGAGACCGAGGAATTCGCGTTCATCCGCGTGCGCGATAACGGCATCGGTATTCCGACCGAGCTGCAGGACACCATCTTCAACATGTTCGTCCAGGAGCGCGTGCGCTCCGATGGCTCGGGCGGCCTTGGCCTTGGCCTCGCGCTGGCGCGCCGGCTCGTCGAGCTGCATCGCGGTTCGATCGTCTGCAGCAGCGAGGGCGCGAACAAGGGCAGCACGTTCGAAGTGCGCGTTCCGCGACTTGGTACAGCTCGCGCGCTGTGCGCTCGCAAGCGTACGCAGGACCTCGAACCGCTACGCCCTTCGCTGTAGCGGTACGAGCCAGGTGAACAAGACGCCACCGAGCGCGGCTCCGATCGCCTGCGCGACGATGAAGCCTCCGACATCGGACGGACGAATGCCCGCGTACGTGTTGCTAAACGCGCGGCCGATCGTGACCGCCGGGTTCGCGAATGACGTCGACGACGTGAACCAGTACGCGGCGACGATGTACGCGGCGACTGCAAACGGCGTGACCGGACCGCGCGTGCGACCGACGGCGATCACGACACCGATGAGCCCGAACGTTGCGACAGCTTCCGCGAGCAGCTTCGGAAAGCCCGCGCGAACGGTCGTCGAGAACTGAAGCGCGTCGAGATCGAACATCGCGTTCGCGAGGATCGCGCCGGCGATGCCACCTGCGATTTGCACGATGATGTAACCGAGGGCGAGGGGCGGCGAGAGATCGCGCGTGATCGCCATGCACACGGTGACGGCGGGGTTGAGCTGCGCGCCGGAGATCGGCCCGAAGATGAGCAGGATCGCGACGAGCGCACCGCCGGTCGCGAGCGTGTTGCAGAGCAGCGCGACCGCCGGATCCTTCGCGAGCGTTTGGGCCATGATGCCCGAACCGACGACGGCAGCAACGAGCAGCGCGGTGCCAACACCTTCAGCGACGAGCTTGCGTGCTGCGTTCACGGACGACTCGTATCACGCCTGGCTATCCACAGCATGTGGATCGTTCTGCGGATAAGAATCCGCGTTCGTTGCGTGAACGTGACGACGCGGTGACAGTGACAAAGTTCTGTCGGATCTCCGCTCGAGATGTTTCCGTCCGGACACGGAAGCAAGCGAAGGCCGACAACCTGACCTCGTAGGGTGCGAGCATTATGTTGCGCACGCCGCACCTGATCGCCGCGCTCTTGGTCGCGCTGCCCGCGTACGCCGACGAACCGACGGCCGATAGTCCGCCGGCCGAGGCGCCTGCCCCGCCGCCGATCACGGTTCGCGGCAAGGTAGTCGATCCGCGCACGGGCGAAGGATTGCCTGCGGCCTACGTGCAGGTGAAGACCGGCGAGGCGCAGACGATCGCGACCGAGCTCGACGGCACGTTTCAGCTCGCGTTGCCGCCCGGCACGTATCAGCTGTCGTTCACGACGCCCGAGTTCGACGAGCAGGCGAAGACGATCACGGTGACCGAGGGCAAGGTCGTCGAGCTCTCGATCTCGCTGCAGCCGACAGTCGTCGTCGGCAAGACCGAGACGATCGAGGTCCACGACACGATCGATACGCGCAAGGAATCAGCGACGCTCGCGGTGCGGCGATCGGCGGCAACCGTCAGCGACGCAGTCAGCGCACAAGAGATCGCGCGCACGCCCGATAGCAACGCAGGCGATGCGATGAAGCGCGTCGTCGCGGTCACCGTGTCGGATGGCCGCTACGTCGCGTTGCGCGGCCTCGAAGGTCGGTACGTAACCACGCTGCTCAACGGTGTGCTGCTTCCGTCACCCGAGCCGGATCGCAACGCGGTGCCACTCGATCTGTTCCCGACGAGCCTGCTCTCGACGATGACGGTCTACAAGAGCTACTCGGCCGAGCTACCGGGGCAGTTCGGCGGCGGCGCGCTGTCGATCGATACGAGCTCGTTCCCCTCGAAGCTTGAGGTCAAGGTCGGGCTCTCGACCTCGGCAAACACCGTCGCCACCGGCGCGCAGGGCATGACGAACGCGAGCGCGCACGGCGCCGCCGATTTCTTCGGCTTCGATGACGGCACGCGCCGGCTGCCCGCGGAAGTCCCGCGCAATCGCGCCGTGCGCAACATGGACAGCGCACAGCTCGAGCAAATCGGCGAGTCGTTCACGAACGTGTGGACGCCCGAGCCCGAGACGGTGACGCCAAACCTCGGCATGACAGCGACGGTCGGCAACACGACGAAGCTTGGCGACAAACGCGTCGGCTACCTCGGCACAGGGATGTTTCGCCGCAACTACGGCGTGCGCAGCGGCACGAACGCGCGCACCGCGCTCATCGGTGGCGAGCTGACATCGGTCGAGAGCCTCGACTACCAAGTCGGTACCGCGGAATCAACGATCGGTGGGCTCGGTAACGTCGGCGTCGAGCTCGATCGCAACAACGACGTCTCGCTGTTCGGGCTCTATTCGCACGTCGGCGAGGACACGAGCTCGTTCGCGAACGGTTACAGCGAAGCCGACTCGTCGACGATCGATGTCTCGCGCCTTTCGTTCGTGATGCGCTCGCTCGCGTTCGGCCAGCTCACCGGCAAGCACAAGCTGTCGCGCGAGCACGGCGCCGAGCTCAAATGGCAAGCGAACGTCGCGCAGACGACGCGCGACGAGCTCGATAGCCGCGACCTCATCTATTCGATCGACGATCAGACGGGCACGCGCTTCTATAAAGACCAGCCGGGCTCGGGGCAGCGGTTCTGGCAAGCGCTCGCCGATCTCGCAGGCGGTGGCGGCGCCGACTTTCAGATCCGCTACGGCAACGCGCTGCTCAAAACAGGTGCGCTCGCCCAGGTGTCGGAGCGCTCGCTCGTCGGCCGCCGCTTTCGCTACAAGTGGATCGGCAGCGACCCGACGGTGCGCTCGCTCGAAGCCGAGGAGATGTTCTCGGCCGAGCACATCGGTCCCGACTTCGTTCCCGAAGAAGGCACGCTGAACGAAGACGCGTACAAGGCCTCTCTCGGCGTGTACGGCGGCTACACGTCTGCCGAAGTGCAGCTCGATGACAAGATGCGCGGCACCGCTGGCCTGCGCTTCGAGCACGCAAGCCAGCACATGACAAACGGCAGCCCGTTCGCGATCGCGGGCCTCATGACCGATGTCGCGCGCAGCGACAACGATTTGCTGCCAGCGGCAAACCTCGTCTACGCGGCAACGCCCGATATGAATGTGCGCTTCGCGTACAGCTACACGCTCGGGCGACCACGTTTCCGCGAGCTCGCGCCGTTCCTTTACTTTGATTACATCCGCCGTCGTGCGATCTCCGGCAATCCCGAGCTGCGCACAACGCACATCCACAACGCGGATCTGCGTTGGGAGTGGTTTCCGACGGAGAATGAGGTGTTTGCCGCGAGCGTATTCGGCAAGCAGTTCTTCGATCCGATCGAACAGGTGCTCGCGAACTCGGAGTCCGATGCGACGTTCGCGAATGCTCGCAGCGGCAATCTGATCGGTGCCGAGCTCGAAGCGCGCAAAGCGATCGGCGACTACATCCGCGTCGGCGCGAATCTCTCGCTGCTGCGCTCGCGCGTCGCGCTCGGCGACGACCAGATGCTGCAGACGACGAAGAACCGCGCGCTCTACGGCCAGGCGCCGTACGTCGTCAACGTCAGTGTCGGGTACATCAATCCAAAAATTGTCGAAGCGAGCCTGCTCTACAACGTGACGGGCCCGCGCATCACCGATGTCGGCATCGAAGGCCTGCCCGACACCTACGAGATGCCGTTCCATCGCGTCGACCTCGCTCTCGTGCGCAGCCTCGCGAAGGATCTGCGCCTCAAGCTGTCGGCCTCGAACCTCCTGAACCAGCGCGTTCGCCTCGAGCAGGGCGCGCTCGCCGTCAACACGTATTCCCCAGGCGTCTCGTTCGCGCTGGGCCTCGATTGGACCCCGTAGAAAGGATCTTGCGATGAAGAAGCTGTCTTGGACCTTGGCTCTACTAGTTGCCGCATGCGGCGGAGGCTCGGGCCTCGGCGACGACATTCAACCGATGCCGGATGCGTACGTCCCACCCGTCGACACGCCACCCGGCGTCACGATCGTCAACGTGCCCGGAGGTGACATCACGACGGACACGATGTGGACCGCGAACCACATCTACGTGCTCGAAGGCTACGTGTTCGTCACGAGCGGCACGCTCACGATCGAACCGGGCACGACCGTACAAGGCAAGAACGGTAGCGCGCTCACGATCACGAAGAACGCGAAGCTCAACGCGGTTGGCACCGCCGACAAGCCGATCGTGTTCACGTCGGCGGCAGCGACGCCCACGTCCGGTGATTGGGGCGGCGTCGTGCTGCTCGGCAAAGCACCGATCAACGTCACCGGCGGCACGAACAACGTCGAGGGCTTCGCGACGTCCTATGGCGATCGCATCGCGTACGGCGGCACCGACGCGGGGCACGATTGCGGCAAGCTGAAGTACGCGCGCATCGAGTACGCGGGCTTCGCGCTCGCCGTCGACAACGAGCTCAACGGTCTGACGATCGGTGGTTGCGGCTCGGCGTCGGTCGTCGATTACGTCCAGGTGCACCTCGGCCTCGACGATGGCGTCGAGATCTTTGGCGGCACGCTCAACGTCAACCATCTCTTGATCACGCAGCCGGATGACGATGGTCTCGATTGGGACCTCGGTTGGGTCGGTCGCGCGCAGTTCGTGATCGTTCAGCAGAAGCTCGGCCGCGGCGACAAGGGCATCGAAGCCGACAACAACCGCAACGACAACGAGCTGCTGCCTCGCAGTGCGCCGCAGATCTGGAACCTCACGCTGATCGGCGCCGACGGCGCGGCGACCGACCCGCAAGGTGGCACGCACCTGCGCCGTGGCACGGCCGGCACGATCAACAACGCGATCGTCGCGTACTTCTCGAAGTTCGGCGTCGATGTTGATGGCACGTCGTCGGTGACGCAGTTCGAGGCCAGCGCGCTCGCGCTCAAGAACACGTATTTCGTCAAGGGCACGAACGCGACCGCGGTGTGGCCGGCGGGATTCGACATCGGCACCGGCGGGACGCAGAACGACTGCCCGACGGGCGGCACGTGCTTCGACGAAGCCGCGCGCATCGGCGGCGATGCGACGAACCACATCGACGTTAATCCGATGCTCACCGATCCGAAGAGCCTGACCGCGCCGAGCTTCGCTCCACTCGCCGGCTCGCCGGTGCTCACCGGTTGTGCCACGCCACCGGCTGGCTTCGACACGACCGCCACGTTCTGCGGCGCAATCGGCGCCAGCGATTGGACGAGCGGATGGACGAAGTTCCCGAACTGAGATGAAGCTGTCACACAGCTAAAGCGCGCTCGTCACATTGCCGCAAAGCTGTCACGAAGAACTCGCTCCAATGTCATGAGGCGCGTACGCTGGGTTGAGTGACCCGGCGTTTGCTGCTTCTGGCGAGCATTGCCGCATGTGGCGACAACATCGAGCCGCCAGCGAGCGTGATGTTCGTCGCGGATCGCACCGCGAATCGCATCGTGCGATTCGATGGCGTTACCGGTGACTGGCTCGGCGAGCTCGCCGCGATCGACAGGCCATCGAGCGTGCGGCTCGGTCCCGAGCGCATGCTCTACGTCGCGGGCTTCGGCGACAGCGCGATCGTGCGAATCGATGCTCGCACGGGTGCGCCGAGCGGCATGTTCTTCCAGGACACCGAGATCCTCGAAGAGCCCGTCGAGCTCGTGTTCCGCGGGGCCGAGCTCGTCGTCCTCGGGCACGACACGCACAACGCGATCGTGATCGATCCGAGTGGCGCGATGGTCCACGACGTCGGATATCCCGATATGCGCGGCGCGCACGATTTCGTGTTCGGTCCGGGCGACCTCATGTACGTCGCGACGCAATACGACGTCACGCTCGGCAGCGCGATCCAGGTCTGGGACCTCGCACTCGGCGCGATGGTCGATCGCTTCGCCTCGCTCGATCAGCTCGCAAACGCCACAGGCATCGCCACCGTCGACGACGCTCTATACATCACCGACTACGAGCGCGGCCAGCTCGTCCGCTTCAGCGGGCACGCGATGGAAATCCTCGCCGACGATCTCGTGCACCCGATCGGCCTCGAGCTCGGCCCCGATGGCCTGCTCTACGTGATCGACGACCGGGGCATTCATCGCTACGCGACCGATGGCTCGTACGTCTCGCTGTTCGCCGCCATCGGCGAGCACCTCGTCGGCCCGCGCAGCGCGACGTTCGTCCTCGTCGGCGACCTCTGATGTCACGAACAGGTTGCGGAGCTGACGCGGGGTAGTCACGCAGCATCGGTAGCGTCATTGCGTGGTGATCCAGCAGATGGCTCCCGATCCGCCCACCGCCCATCCCCACGTCGTGCTCGTCACCGCACGCGTCTCGCAGCTGGCGACCACACTATCCGATGCGATGACGCGCGAAGCGATGCGCGTCGAGGTCACGACCGCCGACGTGTTGCGCGAACCGCCCTCGCCCACCGTCTACATGTTCCTGCTCGACGCAGCACTCGCGATCCCATTCGCCGATCCGATCGTCACCTGGGCCGGGACCGGGCAGCAAGTGCCCGGGTTGATCGGGGTGATCGAAGACGGCGGCGGCCACGAGCGTGAAGCGCTGCTCGCGGCCGGATTCGACGATGCGATCAGTGGCCACCCGAGCCCACGCGAGCTCGTCGCGCGCGTACGCGCTGTGCAGCGCCGCTTGCGCGCACCGGCCGCGGCCGACCGTCTGCGCTACGGCCCGTTCACGCTGGACCTGCGCGAGCACGTGTTGTGGATGGACGCGCAGCCGATCACGCTGACGTCGATCGAGCTCGCCGTCATGCGCGAGCTCATGAAGGCACGCGGTCGACCGCTGTCGCGTGTCGAGTTGCTCGATGTCGCGTGGGGAGGTGGAGATCTCGAAACGACCGAGCGCGCGGTCGACAACGTGATCCTCAGACTGCGACGCAAGTTGCCGCGCCCCGATGCGCTCGAGACGTTGCGCGGCGTCGGCTTTCGCCTGGCGTCGGAGTAATGTCACCGAAGCGCGACGTGATCCTCGCATCGCGCGCGTAGATAGATCGCATGCACACCTTTCGCGGCTGTTACCACTACGAGAGCATGGAGTCCCTCGATCGCGCGCTCGCGTCGGCCCGCGATTATCTCGACGACGACGAGCTCACGGAGCAAGAACAGCGACTGTTCGCCGGATTTCGGCGGCGCGGCGCGACGCTATTCATCGACGCAACGCTCTCGATGACGGCCGACCGCTACTTCATCAACTCCGTGCTCGCGGCGCTCGCGTGGTTCGCGAACGACGGCATCGTCGAAGCGTTTCGCGGCGACCGCGTGATCGATCAGATCATTTCGGCGGGCGCATATCGCGAGCCTGAGTACGAGAGGGAATGAGTCAGCGCGCTACGTCACCGCAAACTCTTCATCACCGATCGATGGCGGCGGCGCGACAGGCATGACGTCACGCTTCGCCACCTTTGTCAGCTTCCGCGCAAGCGCACCAGGCTTCTTGCGGAACGCCTCGCGGCCGCTGCGTCTGCCTTCACGAATCTTCTCGTCGAGCTCGCGCGTCAGCATGCGTGCCAGGAGATCGCCAGCTTTGCCATTGTCGTGGGCGCGAACGAAATCGCGCGCCATCAACAAGTCCACCGCGGCGCCGAGCTCATCGGTGCTCGCAACGATGCGATTGCGTAGTTCCGCGATCTCCGGAACCGCAATTCGAGCGAGCGCGTCGAGCTGAATCGCGAGCTCCTTGCTGCGCCGGCGCCACGCATGAAACGCGTGACGAGAGCGCTTTGCGGCCTTACGTGCACGCCGCGCGCGGCCGTAGGTCGAACGCACGCCTTCGACAACGACGTTCCAATCGACAAGCGCCGGCAAGACCGCTTCGAGAAGCTCGACCTGAGCTGCGGTGCGGGTCGCACCTTCGGCGAGGAGCTGTTTGATCTCCGCGCTCGACTGTGCGGTCTCGGCAGCGCGGTCGAGCACCGCTTTGGCGATATCGCGCTCCTCGTCGCCGGCGATTTCACCGAGCACGTCGTTTGCGACCGCGTGGTCGCGCGTCGCGCCAAGCGCACGTCGCGCCTCGGTCAGCGCGCGATCGATCTCGCGCCGGTCGCGTTTGGGAAGCTCGCCATCGACGAGCCTGAACAGGGCCCGCGCACGCCGCAGACCTTTGCGGTAGTCGTGCACTGCCCCCGACAGACTCTCATCGGTATCCGCGGCCGCGTGTCGAACGTCGGCGGCGGCCGATCGGAATTCGTCGAGGAGGGCCCGGCGCAGCTCGGCGCCATCATCTACAAATGAGATCGCCATGACCGGCGACCATACCGAAGTAGGCTCCGGATTATCTCGCCGATCGACGTTCTATCGAATTTGTCACACAAGACCGCGGTACAAGTGCCCGCGATGAAACACACGTTCACAGCGGTGTTGAAGAAGAACGCGATCGAGGTGCCGTTCGACGTCAAAGCCGAGTTCGGCGAGGCGCGGCCACCCGTCAAGATGACGTTCTGCGGCGAGACCCACAAAAATCGCGTCTCCGTCTACGGCGGCAAGTACATCCTCGGCATCTGGAAGGCCGTGCTCGCGAAACACGGCCTGCGCGATGGCTCGAAGATCAAAGTGACACTCGAGCACGATACTGCGCCGCGCACGATCAAGCCGCCACGCGAGCTCGCCACCGCGATGGCAAAGAACGCGAAAGCGCGCGCCGGCTGGAAGGCGATGAGCTACACGCACCAGCGCGAATGGGCGAACGCGATCGAAGAAGCGAAGAAGCCGGAGACGCGCAAGGCGCGCGTCGCGAAAGCGATCGCGGCGCTCGTAGAAAAAGCGGCTAGCCGAAGCGGCCGGTGATGTAGTTCTCGGTTCGCTCGTCACGCGGATTGGAGAAGATCCGCGAGGTCACATCGTACTCGACGAGCACACCGGTGCGCCGCTCCGCTTTCGGATCGACTTCCGCCGTGAAGAACGCAGTGCGATCGCTGACGCGCGCCGCCTGTTGCATGTTGTGCGTGACGATCACGATCGTGTACGTCTGCTTGAGCTCGCGCATGAGCTCTTCGATGCGCGCCGTCGCGATCGGATCGAGCGCGCTGCACGGCTCGTCCATCAACACGACATCGGGCTCGATCGCGATCGTGCGCGCGATGCAAAGGCGCTGCTGCTGGCCGCCGGACATCGCGAGCGCAGAGCCGTGCAGGCGATCCTTGACCTCATCCCAGAGCGCCGCAGCGCGCAGTGATTTCTCGACGACCGCATCGAGCTTGCTGCGTTCACGCGTGCCGTTGATCCGCGCGCCAAACGCGATGTTCTCGTAGATGCTCTTCGGGAACGGATTCGGTTTCTGGAACACCATGCCGATCCGGCGCCGCACTTCGGTCGCAGATACTTCGCGGCCATACAGATCGATGCCGTGATACGTGATCGTGCCGGCGACGCGCGCGCCGGGGATCAGATCGTTCATGCGATTGAGGCAACGCAGCACCGTCGTCTTGCCACAGCCCGATGGGCCGATGAACGCCGTGATCTCGTTCTTGCCGATGTCGAGCGAGACGTCGCGTACCGCTCGGAAGGAGCCGTAGTAGACCTCGAGCGTATCGAGGGCGAAGACGATCGGGGCATCCGTTGCTGCCGGCATCGTGTCCTGACCATCCAGACGATATCCCGGACGACTCGGTCGCGTCGGTTTGACGAGCGCAGTTTGCATACGAGACTCCTCTGCCACGCTACCTCTTTGCCGCGAAGCGAGCGGCTATGACACGGGCGATCAGCGTCAGCAGGAACGTCAGCACGACGAGCGTGAGTGCCGCTCCCCAGGCGCGCTCCTGCGCCGCGGCGAACGACGACGTCGCGTTGCCAAAAATCTGCACCGAGAGCGCGGTATTCGCGTCCTCGAATAGATGTGGATTGTAGGCGGTGGCCGCCCCGACCGTAAACAACAGGGGCGCCGTCTCGCCCGCCGCTCGCGCGATCGCGAGCAAGCAACCCGAGATGATCCCGGGCAGCGCCGCAGGCAGCACGACAAGCAGGATCACGCGACTCTTGCTTGCACCAAGCGCGAACGCGGCCTCGCGCATGTGATCGGGAACGAGCCGCAGCATCTGCTCCGTCGCCCCGATGACGATCGGCAGCATCAAACACGCGAGCGCGAGCGCGCCCCCGAATGCCGAGTAGCCGAAGCGCATCGTCCACAGCACGTAGACGAATAGCCCCATGACGATCGACGGCACGCCCGTCATCACCATCGCCATGAAGCGCACGAGACGCGCGAACATCGACGTGCGGCCGTATTCGTTGAGATAGATCGCGCCGAGGATTCCAAGTGGCACCGCGATCAGCGTCGCGCCGCCGGTGCAAAGCAGCGTGCCGAGGATCGCCGGGCCCATGCCCGGCCCGCTGCGCCGCGAGACGACAGGGATGGTCGCCGTGAAGAAGTCCGGAAAGCTGCGCGACACGACCGCGACGCCGTGCGAGACGAGCGACCACACGATCGCAAATAGCGGGATCGTGATCGCGACGAACGCACCGATCATGAACGTCGTCATCACGATGCTCTTGATCGTGCGCCAGCTCAGCCGCGGCTCGAGATTGATCGCGAGGATCTGGTCGCCGGAGTGCCTCACAGCTTGCCCCTCCCGCGTTGCAGCGAGCGCTGCACGATCGCGCTCGAGACAAGATTGACGACGATCGTGATCACGAACAGAAACAGCGCGAGCGCGATCATCGCTGATTTGTGAAGATCGTTGGCCTCGCCCCACTCGTTCGCGATCACCGCGGGCATCGAGTTACCAGGCGCGAACGCGTTGATCGTGATCTGACCGATCGAAGAACCGATCACGAGCGCCGCGGCAATCGTCTCGCCCATCGCGCGACCGAGCCCGAGCATCACGGCACCGACGAGCCCACCCTTGCTGTGCGGCAACACCGATGCGCGGATCATCTCCCAACGCGTCGCGCCGAGCGCGTACGCTGCTTCCTTCTCGCTCTGCGGTGTCGTGTCGATCACCTCGCGCGCGAGCGAGGTAATGATCGGCGTGATCATGATCGCGAGGATCACGCCGGCGGTCATGAACGAACGCCCTTGCGGCGTGTCGCCGAAGATCGATTGCAGCACCGGAATGCCGTCGACCGCCTCGTGAATGTTTGTGTAAATGCGTTGCAGAGGCGCTGCGAGCACGAGCACGCCCCACAGGCCGTAGACGACCGACGGCACGACGGCGAGTAGATCGAGCACGTAGACGATCGGTTTGCGCAGCCGCGGAGTCGCCACCTGCGTGACGAACAACGCGACCATCAGGCTGACGGGTACCGAGAGCAATAGCGCGATCAGCGCCGTATAGAGCGTGCCCCAAAGAAACGGCAGCGCACCGAACAGCCGCTCGGCTGGTGACCACCGGCGCGACGTGAAGTAGTCAAAGCCCATGCGATCGAGCACGGGCCCCATGCGACTCGACATCTCGATCGCGATCAGCGCTAGAACAAGCAGCACGAGCGCGGCCGCGCCGATCGCGATCCCACGAAACGCGCGATCGGCATGCGCTGGAGCACCGCGTAGGTCGATCTCGGCCATCAGCCCTGAATCTTCGCGACCTGAGCGATCGCTTTGTCCTGCAACGGCTTCGGTAGCGGCGCGTAGTCGATCTCTGGAATCAGTTTCTGCGCGTCCGTGACCATGAACTGGAAGAACGCTTTGACGGCGGCGCCCTTCGTCTTATCTGCGGGCTTCGTGTACGCCATGCACCAGCTCGGCGCCGTGATCGGATACGTCGCATCGCCCTTCGCGTTGACAGACACGAACGTGAGGTCGTCTTTGACTTCGATGCCTTCGCCTGCGGCCTGCGCGGACTGCGCCGACGGCTCGATAAACTTTCCGGCGGCGTTCTTCACGCTCGCATATTTGAGACCGGAGGCCTTCGCATCGGGCAGATCGACGTAGCCGATCGCGCCGTTGTTCGACTTGACGATCTGCGCGACCCCGCTGTTGCCATTGCCGGCTTGCGTGTCGGAGGGCCACTCGACCGTCGAACCGCTCTTGAGCTTCCATGCGGCACCGGCCGCCTTCTCGAGAAACAAGGTGAACTGTTGCGTCGTACCCGAGCCATCGGAACGATGCGCGACGACGATATCCGCGCCGGGTAGCTTCGCGCCGGGATTGTCGGCGGCGATTGCCGGGTCATCCCATTTCTTGATCTCGCGCTGGAAGATCTTCGCGATGGTCTCGGGAGAGAGCTGAAGCTTGTCGACGCCCTCGAGCTTGTAGCTGACCGTGATCGCGCCGAGCAGGACAGGCACGTAGACGAACTCGCCGCCCTTGACCTTGCCCTTCTCCTCTTCCTTGTAGGGGCCATCGCTGCAGCTGTAGTCGGTGACCATATCGGCGAAGTCCTGCCGCCCTTTCCCCGAGCCGCCGCCGCCGTAATTGATCTTGATGTTCGGCTTCACCTTCGCGAAGCCCTCGATGGAGACTTCCTGGAACGCCTTCTGGAACGTGGAGCCACTGCCGTTGATGGTGATCGCGGCGCCGCCGCCACCGCCTGCGTCCTTCTTGCCGCACGACCCGAGCAACGAGATCGAGACTAACGATGCAAGCCAGATCTTCATGCGTGAACCCTACGCTGGAGGTGTTGCGCCGTTGCGGCGCTCGTGTGACGGGACGGTGACGACACTCAGTTTGCCGGCCGCGGCAGTGGGCGATGACGCACGTCTTGGGCGCGAACCATGTACACGATGTCCTCGGCCAGGTTCTTGACGTGGTCGCCGATCCGTTCGAGGTACCGGCACACCGAGGTCAGCGGTATCACGCGAGTCACGTTCGCGGCGTCGGTGGCGACGTGGGCGATGAGCTCCGCAAACAGCGTCGCGTTGAGCTTGTCGATCTCGTGGTCGGCGGTGATCACCGCGGTCGCGCGATCGGCATCCTTCGCCGTGAACGCGTCGAGTGCCGCGTGTAAATTGCGTTGGACCAGCGTCGCGAGGCGCTCGATGTCGCCCTGGGT
>Ga0070698_100001308_pt1 | contig 27724 bp, 23 predicted proteins | sample KBSK1502metaG_FD_65477 | JGI IMG/M metagenome (GOLD analysis project Ga0070698, IMG submission 65477) | Corn, switchgrass and miscanthus rhizosphere microbial communities from Kellogg Biological Station, Michigan, USA - KBS K1-50-2 metaG | ecosystem: Host-associated > Plants > Roots >...
TGGCGGGTACCATCGGCGCTCAGTTCCATCAGGCTGCCATAGCTCTCCGGGGTTTGGCCCGAGATCGTCCCGGAGCCGAACAGATCACCGGCGGCAAGATTGCACCCGTTGCAGCTATGGTGCGCGATCATCTGAGCCACGGTCCAGTAGAGGTCGGTCGTGTTGCTGGCCGACATGCGGTGCGGCGACAGCCCCTTCGCCCGGAGCCCTTCGCTTATCAACAACGCTTCGAGCGCGACGTCGAAGGCCCCCTCTTTCTGATCCGCCTCCTCCCAAAGATAGGGAAGCGGCCGCGGATCGCTCGCCGGTCGCGGTGCTTGCGCGACCCGGAAAGGCGCCAGCGCCTCGGTGGTAATGACCCAAGGAGACACCGTGCTGCCGAAGCTCTTGCCGAGGAAGGGTCCGAGCGGCTGCGACTCCCATTGCTGGATGTCCCGGGCCGACCAGTCGTTGAACAGACCGAGCCCGACGAGGTAGTTTCCTGCTTCGCCGATCGGGATCGGCTCGCCGAGCGCATTGCCGGGTCCGATCCATACTGCCAGCTCGAGCTCGTAATCGAGCTTGCGGCACGGGCCAAAGCTCGGCGCATCCTCGTCGGCAGCCTTGCGCTGACCGCTCGGACGTCGGATCGGTACGCCAGAAGGCCGCACTGAAGATGCCCGGCTGTGGTAGGCAACGGGAACGTATTTGTAATTTGGGTTGAGCGGGTTGTTGGGATCGCGCCGCATCCCGCCGTTTCTCGCATGGTGGATGCCAGCGAAGAAATCGGTGTAGCTGCCGATCTGCGCAGGCAGATGCATCGTGCAATCGGCGGCGTTATGTAGCAGCCGCGGCGACAGCGTCTCGATTTTCACCTGGTTTGGGTGATCAGCCGACAGCAGCGCCGAGAGTTGCCGGCGCAGCGCGAGGCGTGGGCCCTGGCCCAGCTCCATTAGCGGGTTCAAGGCCGGACCGGAGGCCGCTTCGGCGGCGGTCGCCGCGGCGCCGGAAAACAGCCCCGCATCGATCCCCGCTTTAATATCGAAAATCATGTCGCCGATCGCGACGCCGCCGCGCGGTGCTGCGCCCTCTTGGCTGAAAACGCCGAGCGGCAGGTTTTGAATGGGGAATTCGGTATGGCCCCGGGCCGAGGCAACCCAGCTCTCGCGACGCGGATCGTGGGTTTCGTCAATGGTTCTCATTGCTGCTTACCCCTCTTAGTCAACCGCACCGGCGGCGATCATCGTCCATTCCCGCCGAGGAAGGCGAGACGTAAAGCGCACCTCACGATCGGCGCGCGAGCCCCGGGCAGAGCCGGGCCGCTGGCTGTGGGTGCAAGACTTCCTCGGGCATGCGCCATACGAAGAGTCCGAAGGCCAACGCGAGTGCCAAGGATCCACCGACCACGGCGACCGTTGAGAGCGGCGTGGCCTGCGGCAGCTGGCCAATCAGGAACGTGCTGAGAGCGGCCACAATCATCTGCAGGAACCCGATTAGCCCTGAAGCCGCGCCCGCTATCTTCGGATAGACGCTAAGGCTAGCTGCGATGCTTGGCGGTTGACTCAGACCATTCCCAATGGAGCTGATCGCCATAGGCACGAACAGCGCCCAAGGTGTCAAATCGACCAAACACCAAACCGCAAGCATCACTCCCGAAGCGAACGAGAAGGCAAGGCCAAAGACGAAGAGACGGGTGATGCCTAAGGGAACCGATAACCGGGCGACACCCGGCGTTGCCGAAGACATATCCGACCATCGGCAACAGGATCATCAGACCGTAGGTGCTCGGCGGCTCATGCAATACCTCGGAAAGAAGATAGGGCGCGCTCGCCAGGAAGGTGAACCATGATGCACTGGTGAACGCTGTCGCGAAGGCAAAGCCGAGAAAGGCCGGCGAGCGCAGCAACAGCACGAAGGACCTCGCCATGCCGGCAAAGTTCACGGCGGCCGGAGCGGTGTGCGTCTCTTCGAGCTTGGTCACGGTGAGAAACAGCACCCCCGCACCGACCGCGCCGAGCAGGGCAAAATCGGCCCGCCATCCAGCCCATTCGGCGAGATAGGCGCCGATCGCAGGCGAGATCGACGGCGCCAAACTCATCGCCATCGTGATCATGGCAATGGCACTCGCGGAGCGCTCGCGGTCGAAGAGGTCCCTAACGATCGCTCGCCCCAGCACCATCCCGGCGCAGCCGCCGCAGGCCTGAAGCACGCGGCCGGTGATCAGCACCGGGAGCGACCAGGCAAGCGCACACAGTACCGTGCCGGCCAGGAACAGGGCGAGCCCAGCGATTAGCACCGGGCGGCGCCCAAAGCGATCGGAAACCGGTCCATAGACGAGTTGTCCCGTCGCGATGCCGACGAGAAAAAGCGTCAGCACGAGCTGTACGCGAGCGGGAGGTGCATCGAATGCTAGAGCAAGGAGCGGCAGCGCCGGCACCAGCATGTGCAATGCCGCCGGTGCAATCGCGGTTACCAGGACCAGCAGTGCAAGTGACCGCCGACGTCCGCTTATGGCTGGCGGCATGGCTACCTACGCCGCGAGTACGCTAAGCAAGCCCCGAGGGCGGTCGTGCACAAAGATCGCCGCACTGGGGTCAGAACGGGGCCGTGCCTCGGACGACGCTGCGATGCAAGATGCGCCGGTATTTGCTCATCTCGTAATTGGCTACGGCTCGGTGAAGAAGGCAGCGGTTGTCCCAAATCACCAGGTCACCTCGGCGCCAACGATGAGCATAAACAAACTGTTGTCTTGTCGTGTGCTCCAGAAGCTCGTCGAGAAGAGCTGCTCCCTCCGCCTTAGGCATACCGAGGATGTGCGAGGAGTGGTTGCCGAGATAGAGTGCTTTTTTTCCAGTCTCCGGATGGGTCCGCACGAGCGGGTGTGCGACCGGCGGACGTTCGCGTAATTCCGTGTCCGGGAGTGGGCTGCCGCCCGAGGTGCGACGGCCTGCCCCCCACTGAAAGACCACCTGAAATCCAGCGATCCGCCGTTTTGTTTCCTCCGGCAGCGCGGCATAACCCATCTCGGTGTCGGCGAATTCCGTATCGCCGCCTTGTGGCGGGAGTTCGACGGCATAGAGCGCGGTGAGTATCGGCGGCACCGCGTAGTACGCCTTATCCGTGTGCCATCGGTAGTTGCTGACGGGAGAGGAAGACCGGTCGACGGGTTCGCCATTGCTGTCGAGGTTGGAGATTACGTGGGCAACAGCGCGCCGCTTCCTTTGCTGGTTCCGCCCGAGGTGAGGCTCGATCGCGCCGAAATTCGCGGTGAAAGCATATTGCTGTTCGCGAGTGAGCACCTGATCTGGGAACACGACGACATGATGGCCGAGAAAGGCGTCCCAAATCAGGTCCTTAAGATGCGGAGACAGCGGACGGGCGAGATCAAGGCCGGTTATCGAAGCACCGGCGGCCGCCGGAAGCACGGTGCCGATCCGAGCGGTATCCGCTCGATCGCCAGTCGGAGCGTGGGCGTTGAGGCCGACGCCGGTGCCGGGCGATAGCGTATGCAGAACAAGCTCGGTCATGCTAGGGGCTGCGAGTTCGTCGTGCTGTTCAGCATGAACCAGCCGCGATGACAGGGCAAGATTTCACAAGCCGAGACCCTGGTCGACCCAGCTGCGTGACATTTTCTGCAGCGCAGCAAAAATCTGCTGCAGCAGACTCATACAGCACGAATGTGGGTTAATTGCCGGTCGCCGCTTTGGTCGCCAGCCCCAGGAACAAAAGTTGAAGCCTGGCGTTTGACGGGACAGCATCCGCTAATCGGCCGCTAGCCCTGGCTTGTTCTAAAAGAACCTTGATGTCCGAAGCGCCCACCGCGCGTCACGTTGCTCTCGATTTGATCGGTGTGGTGCTCCGTCGCCGTCGGCCCTTGGACGATGCGATCGAGGACAGCCAGGCGATGCATCGGCTGCTGGGCCGCGATCGCGCCTTTGCACGGTTGCTGGTCGCGACCGTGTTGCGGCGCCTCGGCCAAATCGACGCGTTGATCGCGGATTGTCTCAATGTGCCTCTGCCCCCCCGAGCGGCGCTGGTGCAGGATATACTGCGCCTAGGCGTTGCCCAGCTCCTGTTCTTGCGGACTCCGCCGCACGCAGCTGTCGCCACCAGCGTGGACCTTGCGCAGAGCCGAGGCTTTTTTTCCCACAAGGGGCTTGTCAATGCCGTGCTCCGACGCCTGAGCGTCGAGGGAGCCGAGCGCGTCGAAGAGCAGGACGCCCCTCGCTTGAATACTCCGGATTGGCTGTGGCGCTCGTGGAGCAACACCTACGGCGAAGCCACGACGCGGGCGATCGCCGGCGCGCATCTGAAGGAAGCGCCTCTTGACCTGACGTTGCGTGACGATGCCGAAACCTGGTGCGCGAGGCTTGAGGGGATGTTGTTGCCAACCGGGACGCTCCGTCGGTCGGCCGGGGGTGCCCTTGCCACGCTTCCCGGCTTCGCCGAGGGCGCCTGGTGGGTGCAGGACGCCGCAGCGGCGCTCCCAGCGCGCCTGTTTGGCGATCTTGCGGGACGTGAAGTGATTGATTTATGTGCCGCACCGGGCGGGAAGACCGCACAGCTGGCGACCGCTGGCGCCCGAGTAACGGCGGTCGATCGCTCAACCCGCCGTCTAGAGCGTCTCGTCGCCAACCTTGCGCGGCTCGACCTTCCGGTCGAGGCGATTGGGGGCGATGCCCTGATTTGGCGTCCGCCTCATCCGGTCGAAGCGGTGCTCCTCGATGCTCCGTGCAGCACCACTGGCGCGATTCGCCGCCACCCCGACGTACCGCATCTCAAATCGCCCGAGGACGTGGCGCGCCTCTCGATGGTTCAGGAGAACTTATTGCAAGCGGCGATCGATATGCTTCAGCCTGGCGGCATCCTCATTTATTGCACCTGCTCGCTTGAGCCGGAGGAAGGGCCAGAACGCATCGAATCACTGTTCAGGTTTGGCGCCCCCATGGCGCGACGGAGGATCGAGCCCGCGGAGGTCGGTGCCGACCCACAATGGATCACTCCCGAAGGGGATCTGCGTACGCTACCCTGCCATTTTGGCGAATACGACGGCATCGACGGCTTCTACTGCGCACGGCTCGTCAAGCTTGAGTAACCCGCCCTGCCCCGCTCGCGAGCGGGGTCGCCTTGGACGCCTTGCGGTAGATGCCTTTCCTTGTTACGACATCGTATGCGTCCCCTCTACCGGCAAGCTTTTCGTCCCGTGCGACTTGCGCGGCCGGCACGGGCCTGCGTCCGGATTTCTCACGAATGACCGCGGCTGCCAGCGGAAGTGGCGGAGCGCCCGCCATTCCGCGGCGCTCCTCTGATGCCCCCGGGTTGTTCAGCCGATTGCGGCGAGACGCGCTTCAAGCGCTTGCCGCCGGTCCACTTTATCGTCACACATTGATCGGGCGGGTTCCCGCCGACCTGCGACTACGAATCGGCCAGCGTTGGCCCGGCGATGCCAAGCGGGGCGCGGCCATCGCCGACGGTGAGATCGAGCTCGCTGGGGAACTTGTTCGCAACCCGTTGCCTCGGTGGTCTCCGCCTTCGGCCGGACCGGAATGGCTTGCTGCCTGGCACGCTTTCGGGTGGCTATCCGACCTCGCGGCCGCAGGCGGGACTGCGCGGGGCGTCGCACGCGAGCTTATCCAGAGCTGGATTGCCGAGAACGCCAGCTGGAACATCATCGCGTGGAGGTCGGACATACTGGCGACGCGAGCCTTCGCTTGGATCGCGCATTTCGATGAGCTTGTAAAGCGCGACCAGGAGGATGAACTCCGCCGCGCGATGCTAGCGAGCCTTGTCGCGCAGCTTCGTCATCTTGCGCGGACAGCGTCTTGGGAGGTCACCGGAGCGAGAAGACTTAGAGCCTTGAAGGGGCTTGTGGCAGGCTTGGCGGTTCTCGGGAACGCAGAGCCACGCCTGGCGAAGGTCCTTAAAACACTTGAGCGCGAGTTGGCGGCTCAGGTCCTCCCCGATGGCGGCCACCTCTCGCGCAGCCCGTCGCTGCAGCTCCAAGTCTTGCAGGATCTAATCGAAACGCGGGCGGTGTTGCGGTCGGCCCAGTTCGAGGTCCCTGCCGCTCTCAAGGACGCGATCGAGCGGATGGCGCCGATGCTACGGTTTTTCCGCCATGGCGATCGCCGTCTGGCACTGTTTAACGATTCTCTCGAAGAGGACGGGGTTCTCATCGATCTCGCTCTAACCCGATCTGAGACGAAAGGGCGGGCGCCGTCACACGCACCGGATACCGGCTTTGATCGGCTGCAAGCGTTCAAGAGCCTGGTGGTGGTCGACACCGGGTCGCCGCCGCCGCCCGGCTTTGACGACCATGCCCATGCCGGCACATTGTCCTTCGAATTGAGCCACGAGCGCGAGCGCATCATTGTCAATTGCGGCACCTACCGCGGTCCGAAGCCAAATTGGTGGCGGGTAACGCGGGCAAGCGCCGCGCATTCGGTCATGGTCGTCGCCGACACCAATTCGGTCGAGATCCGGGCGGACGGCACGCTGGGCCGCTGCCCGACCTCCGTCGCGCGCGAACGTGCCGAGCACGAGGGCCAGCAATGGGTCTCAGGCACTCATGACGGCTACCGCGAGCGCTTTGGCCTGATCTATGCCCGCCAATTGTTCCTCTCCGCCGATGGCGAGGATCTGCGTGGCGAGGACCGGCTGACAGGTCTGCCCGGGGCGGCGTTTGCTGTGCGCTTTCACCTGCATCCGTCGGTGCAGGCCTCGCTGGTGCGCGACGCCAGCGCGGCGTTGCTGCGTCTGCCGAGCGGCATGGTATGGCAGCTGCGTAGTGCCGGCGCCGAAATTAATCTTGGGGAAAGCGTCTACCTCGGCTCAGGCGAGGCGCGAAAGACGCAGCAGGTGGTGCTGAGTGGAACCGTGCCGGCCGGCGGCGCGACGGTGCGCTGGGCGATCCGTCGCGAGGCGAAGCGAGCTGTCGCAGAACAGGTCATCGACGACCAAGCCGCCAACGATCGGGCTGCAGGGATGCCGCCAGCGGGAAATGAGTGAGGCTATTTCGCTTGCCGCAGTCGTGCTCGCGACCAGCCTTCTTACCTGCGCGGCTACGGGCGCACTCATCCCCGTTCTCCGCCGCCGGGAACTCCTCGATCACCCGAACGAGCGTTCCTCTCACAGCGTGCCGACGCCTCGAGGCGGTGGGATCGCATTGGTCGGCTCGTTGCTGCTCGCTTGGCTCGTGCTCTTTCAAGCAGGGTGGGTAGCTCCGGGCGTCGTGAGCATTTCGCTCGCTGCGGCCGCGCTGGCGGTCATCTCCTGGATCGACGATTTGCACAGCCTTTCTCCGTTGCTGCGCCTGCTGGCCCAGGGCGCCGCGGTGGCGCTTGGCACCTATGTTCTGCCGGAAACGCAATATCCACTCCGGGACTTGTGGGGGTTCGTTTTCTATTTAACCGGCGTGAGCTTGCTTTGGGTCTGGTGGATCAACCTGTTCAACTTCATGGACGGAATCGACGGGCTCGCAGGCAGCGAAGCGGCGGCGATAGGGGTTGGCGTGTTGCTTTTCGTAATACGCGGCATCGGTGCCGACAGCGAATTGGCTTTGCTGGCTGCGGCCATCATTGGTGCAGCGATCGGCTTTCTGCGATGGAATTGGTCGCCCGCGCAGATCTTTCTCGGCGATGTGGGCAGCGCGCCGCTCGGCTATCTGCTCGGGTTCCTGTTGCTCGATCTCGCTCTCCGCGGCTTCTGGAAGATAACGCTGATCCTGCCGCTCTATTTTCTGGCCGATGCAACGATCACGCTATCCAGGCGTCTGCTGCGCGGCGAGCGCATCTGGCGGCCGCATCGCGAGCATTACTACCAGCAGGCGGTGAGGCGCGGCCTAGGCCACGCCGCCGTGGTCAAGCGTGTCATCGCCGCTGATGTGTTACTGATCGGCTGCGGTTTAGCGGCGGAGCACGGTTGGGGTACGGTTTCCCTTGCCGTTTCGGCAGCGATCGTCGCGGGTTTGTTGCTCAATCTGAGCCTTAGCCGCTGAGAGTTGCGGCCGGCCTGACAGAGTCCTAAATGCCATGACGAAGACCTCCAACCCGCGCCTGATCCGCCGCGCGCTCATTTCCGTTAGCGACAAGACCGGGATTATCCCGTTTGCCAGTGCGCTTGCGGCGCGAGACGTCACTCTCATCTCCACGGGCGGTACGGCACGGACACTAGCGGCCGCCGGGTTACACGTCACAGAGGTCGCGGAGGTTACGGGTGTTGCTGAGTTTCTCGATGGCCGGGTGAAAACGTTGCACCCAGCCATTCATGGTGGCCTTTTGGCCCGGCGCGATCGGCCAGATCATCTCGCTGCGCTGACGGAGCGAGGCATTGCCTCGATCGACGTTCTCGTCTGCAACCTCTATCCCTTTGGCGAAACGGTCGGCTCCGGTGCGATCCCTGAGGATTGCGTCGAAAATATCGACATCGGTGGGGTGGCGCTGATCCGCGCCGCCGCGAAGAACTACGATGCCGTTACGGTGGTGACAAACCCCGCCGATTACGATCCTGTGCTTGCAGAACTCGCAGCGGGCGGCGGGTCTGTCGGTCTCAAAATGCGGCAGGCACTGGCGCGTAAGGCCTTCGCCACGACCGCGGCGTACGACGCGGCGATTGCCGAATGGATGGCCCGCGGCGAGGCGCTCGTCCTCCCGGAGACGATGGTGCTGTCCGGCCGCCTGGCCCAGCGGTTGCGTTACGGCGAGAACCCGCATCAATCGGCCGCCTTCTACCGCAATAACGAAACCCGCCCCGGAGTTGCGACCGCGCGTCAGCTCCAGGGCAAGGAGCTGTCCTACAACAATTACGCCGATGCCGATGCCGCCTTCGAACTGGTCGCCGAATTCGCCTCCCCGGCGGTGGCGATCGTAAAGCATGCAAACCCTTGTGGGGCGGCGATCGGCATCACTTTGCGAGAAGCATGGGACAAGGCGATCGCCTGCGACCCGGTTAGCGCCTTCGGCGGCATCGTTGCGGTCAATCGGCCACTCGACGCAGGCACTGCCGAAGCGATCGGTCGGCTGCTCATCGAGGTCGTGATTGCTCCGCAAGCGGAAGAACGAGCGATCTCGATCCTCGCCCGAAAAACTTCGCTGCGGCTGCTCGTCACCGACAGCATCCCCGATGCGGCCGCGCCCGGCGTCACCTTCCGCTCACTATCGGGTGGGATACTCGTGCAAGAACGCGACTGGCTGCCCGTCGGGCGAGAACGCCTGCGCAGCGTGACTCGCCGGGAGGCAAGCGGGACCGAAATCGACGATTTGCTGTTTGCCGACGCGGTAGTGAAGCATGTTAAATCCAACGCCATCGTGTTCGCCCGCGGCGGGGCGACGGTCGGGATTGGCGCCGGCCAGATGAGCCGGGTAGACAGCGTCAGGATTGCTGCTGCCAAGGCGGCAGAGGTCGGCAAGGCAGCAGGGCTGGCCCGGTCGCCGACCTTTGGCTCCGTACTCGCTTCGGATGCGTTCTTCCCTTTTGCTGACGGACTCGAAGCGGCGATCGAAGCCGGGGTTACCGCCGCCATTCAACCCGGCGGATCGATGCGCGACCGAGAAGTGATTGCTGCCGCGGATGCGGCCGGAATTGCGATGGTGTTCACCGGACTCAGGCATTTTCGGCACTGAGCGCTCGAGCCGCGGGTCGTCAGAGGCCATTCATCGCGAGATGCTCGCTATGCCAGAACACGAACCGACCTAACCCTAAAGAGTAGTTGGCCGCGGGCACTCTTCGGGACTAGCTTCGAGAGCTTTTTTTGCGTGGGGTGCTGCTGCACCTTCAAAACCTCTCGGTTGCGCGGGCGTGGGAACGGATTCAGCGCGCAAAACGTCTCGGTCGTAGATGACGACCCCGGCGTCCTCGGCTATGCGAGTAACGTCCTCAGGCCTCAGGGAGTGCGGCTATTCCGTTTTGAAGGCAGTCGATGGCATAGCTGCACTCTTCCTGTTGCGCGACCATCCCCAAATTAATTTGCTGTTCACCGACGTTGTGATGCCCGGACTCGACGGCGCCGAGGTGGCACGACGGGCGCGTCGGCAGAGACCCGAGCTCAAAGTTTTGTTCACCTCAGGTTACCCGGCTAATCTAGTCCCCCAGGCCGGCTGCTGAAGAAACCATATCGACCACGCCAGCTGGCCCAAGAAATCGCCGAGATATTGGCGAGTGAGACCGAAGGGTCGTTCGTTCATCACGTTGCCAAAAGCACCATTGCGATAATGTCGATCGGCCAGAACAGCGCTGCCGAGAAGGCGACAGCGACCTCGGAGAACTCGATCGCCTCATCACCAGTGCCCAGATCGTCGATCAGATGGTAGGCGAAATCGATCCCGGCCCCGAGCCCGTAGAGCAAGAGACCGACCATCCACGCGCGATGACGCATCAGGGGACGCGGATATTCTTGAACTGCCACGGATCATCGCGGTCGAGGTCTTCTGGAAAGAGCCGGCCCCGGCCTTGAAGCGGTGTCCAATCACCATAGACCCCGACAACGTCGCCAAGATAGGGGCGCGCGATTTCAAGGACGCGCTCGAAATCCATCTCGTCGGGCTCAACAATACCCTCGCGGGGATGCTCGAGCGCCCAGACCATGCCGGCCAGCACCGCTGCGGTGACCTGGAGCGAGGTGGCATTGTTGTGCGGCGCCACTCGCCGGGCTTCGGCAATCGTTAGACGTGAACCAAACCAGTAGACGCCTTTTGGCGGACCCATCAGCAGTACCCCAAGCTCGTCGGTTCCTGCCGTGATCTCCTGCATCATCAAGCGCTTGCGATCCTGAAGCAGCCAGCTTTTCCCGGCGAACTCGTGGAGGCTCAGCAGCGCGTCGTCGCAGGGGTGATAGGCGTAGTGACAGGTCGGACGGCTGCGAACATTGTCGCCCTCTCTAAGAGTCAGATAATCAGCGATCGAGATCGACTCCCCGTGGGTGATCAGAAAACCGTGGTACGGACCCTCCAAGGGAGTCCAGCTGCGGACACGCGTTGCCGCTCCAGGCCGCAGCAGATAGATCGCCGCGCCGGAGCCAAAATCGTGGCGGCGTCCGTCCGGGGGGAAGTGCCGCTCATGCGTCCCCCAGCCGAGTTCGGCCGGCTGCGAGCCTTCGCTGACAAAACCGTCGATCGACCAGGTGTTGACGAATTCGCCAGGCTCCTTGGGTATCGTCGATACTTGGGTATCTCGCTCGGCGATGTGAATGACCTTGACGCCGAGTTGCTCGGCGAGACGCGCCCAATCGACCCGACTGGCAGGTGCCTCGCCGCCGAGACCCGCGTCTCGCGCGAGATCGATCAGCGCCCGCTTGACAAAATGCGAGACGAGGCCGGGGTTGGCGCCGTGCGTCAGCACCGCGGTTGGCCCGTGAGGATAGCGCGAGCGAAGCGCCAGTGCGCTCTCGCGAAGGGCGTAATTCGAACGCGCTGATGGCGGCAGGCCGGGGTCGGTATAGCCGCCTGGCCAAGGCTCGGTGCAGGTGTCCAAATACAGTGCGCCCCACTCCTGACAAAGCTCAATCAGAGCGACACTCGAGACATCTACCGACACATTGAGGAGAAAATCGCCCCTGCCAAGCTCCGGCTCCAGGAGGGGGCGGTAGTTGCTTTGGGTGAGGGCGGCTTGGATAAAGCGGACGCCGTACTCGGCCGCGATATCGTGCCCGCGCGGCTCGGCGGTGATGATGGTGATTAGATGGGGATTGATCTCGATATGGCGCAGTAACAAGGGCAGAACGCCCTGGCCAATGCTGCCAAACCCGACGATGACGAGGCGACGGGGGAATGCAAAGTGCTTCTTGTCGAGCATGATAATCAAGCGCCGATGATGATCCCAAGCCGGGTTAAGTCGCCCTCCCCTGAGAGGATTACAACCGGCTGAAACCTGGGCTAATGTGCGGCTGGTCTGGCGGAGATCTCAACGCGATGCCAAAATTGGTGACGGCGGCCATGGTGAGCGTCTTGCTCGCCTCAGGCTCTGCCTTTGCACAAGCGAAGAGCGGCAAGGGAGCCGGCTTTGAGCAGTTGAACTTGTTCAGCGAGGCTTACGATCGCATACGCCAGGACGCAGTCGAACCGGTCGGCGAGGCGAAGCTGATCGGCGCGGCGATTGCCGGGATGTTGTCCGGCCTCGACGCGCGCTCGGGCTACATCAGTGAAGCAGCTTTCAAGGCAATGCAGACGCCGGCCAAAGACGACCAGGCCGGCCTCGGGCTGGTGGTAACGATCGACAACGGCCAGCTAAAGGTGATCTCCCCTCAGGACCGGTCGCCGGCGGCACTGGCCGGGATCAAGCCGGGGGATCTTATCTTCTCGATCGATAAGGAGCCAGTTTACGATCTCTCTCTGGGAGAAGCGGAACAGAAGCTGCGGGGCCCTGCCGGGAGCGAGGTCGAACTCACCTTGCGACGGGGAAATGCGGGGCCGATCAAGATCAAGATCAAGCGCGAGCCTTACAAGTTCGAGACGGTTGCGGCTCGAGTCGAGTCGGGGAATATCGGATACCTACGGGTCGCCGGTTTTGATGGCACGACCCAAACGGCATTGGTGGGCGCTATCCAGGACTTAAGGCAGCGCCCGGGCAGCAAGCTGATCGGCTTCATTCTCGATTTGCGGAACAATCCTGGCGGCAGCTTCGATGCGGCGGTCGCCGTTGCCGATACATTCATCGACAAGGGCGACATCGTCGTCGTGAAAGGCCGCAGATCCACCAACCTCAAGCGGATCGCCGCCACTCCGGGCGATGCGGCGCAAGGACTACCTATCGTGGCCCTGATCAATGGCGGCACGGCGCGCGAAGCCGAGCTCGTCGCCGGTTGCTTGCAGGATAATCGTCGGGCGGTGCTGCTCGGCAGCAAGAGCTTTGGCGAGAGCTCGATCGAAAGCCTGATCCCAGTGCCCGGAAGCGGCGCCATCCGGCTGACGACCGCTCGTTTCATGACGCCGACCGGCCGGAGGATTCAAGGGAAGGGGCTCGATCCCGATCTCACCGTAATGCCGCTGAAGCTTGCGAAGCTCGCGCAAGGCGATCGGCTCCGCGAAGCCGATCTCCGGGGCGCTCTGAAGAACCCCGACCTGATCGCTCCGAACGACAAGGACGCGGGCGCTAAACCCGCCTCGGGGGCAAGCACTCCTGCGAAGACGAATCCAACCCCCTCTGTTGCAACCGAGGAGATGGGTTCTGCGGGCGACGAGCAATTGACTGAGGCCGAGGATGTGCTCCGGGGCTTGGCATTGGTCACCGGCCGCGCGGGGTAGCGAGCGTGGCCGCCGATACTATACGGATTCTCGTACTCGGTGCCGGGGCCGTCGGCGGCTATTTCGGCGGGCGCCCGACAGAGGCTGGGGCGCATGTGATCTTCCTTGTCCGTCCCGCACGTGCCACCGCGCTGAGAGAGCGCGGGCTGGTCATCGAGAGCCCGATGGGCGATTTGCGCCGGCCGGTTCAGGTCGCGACGGAAGAAACGCTGGCTGGGAGCTTCGATACCGTGCTGTTGACGGCGAAGGCCTATGACCTCGCTCAGGCCATTGCCGCCATCCGTCCGGCGGTCGGACCGGGGACGGCGATATTGCCGGTCCTCAACGGGCTAGGGCATCTCGACCGCCTCGACGCCGAGTTCGGCGCGGAGCGGGTCCTCGGCGGTGTCGCTTATATCGGCGCTACGTTGACCACGGACGGGGTCATCCGTCACCTCAACCGGATACACGGCATCGCTTTTGGCGAGCGCGCCGGCGGGGTCAGCGAGCGGGTCGAGGCTATCGCCCGAGCCTTTGCGGCCACACGGCTTGATGCCTTGGCGAGCGACAACATCGTTCTCGATATGTGGGAAAAGTTCGTCATGATTGCCTCGCTCGCCGGCATGAATTGCCTGATGCGCGGCTCGGTCGGCGAAATCATGGCGACCGAGGATGGCGAGAGCTTGATGCTCGAGCTGCTTGCCGAGTGCCAAGCGGTAGCAGCTGCGTCCGGTCATGCTACGCGCCCCCGACACCGAGAACAGTGCCGAGTGATGCTGACCGAGCAGGGCAGCGACAACAGCGCCTCGATGCGACGCGACCTCGAGGCAGGCCAGCGCACCGAGGGAGAGGCTGTCTTGGGAGACATGCTGCGGCGTGCCCGGGCTCTCGGCGTCGCCACGCCGATGTTGAGGATCGCGGTTTGTCACCTGCAGGTCAACGAGAACCGATTGGCGGCTCCACGCTAAACGACACGGCGTGACCCGCCTCATCGAACTCAAGGGCAGTTTTTGGACGGGCTCAGGGGTCGACGCGCGGCGTCAGGTTCGCTGCGCGAACTCCGAGCGGGTTGCGTTCCCGCTTGAAGGGATTACCTGTCGACTGTCTCGCCGACACCGCGCGAATGCGCTATGTCGTGCTGCTATGGCAAGGTGAGCTTCTCAAAACGTGTTGGAAACATTTCTAGATGCTCAAGGCCGGGCGCGGGTGATGGTGAATAATCGCACCGCAGCCCACGCCTTGGTTTCCGAGGAAGCCCCCTCGGTTCGGATAGTTACCTACAACATTCATACCTGCGTCGGTGTCGATCGGCGCTGCGATCCCGATCGAATCGTCGCAGTCCTGCGAGAGATCGATGCCGACATCGCCTGCCTACAGGAGGTCGACGCCCGCCCGAGCATAGGACGGTCTGCCGATCAGTGGGCTTTTCTAGGTGAAGAGACCGGCTGTCGCGTCATCCTTGGCGCCGGCATCCACGATCATCGCAGGCGGTTTGGCAACGCGATTCTCACTCGGCTCCCGGTGCTTTCCGCCCGCTCGCTCGACCTGTCCGTAGCAGACTACGAGCCGCGCGGTGCGATCGACGCCGACGTGCAATTTGGCGATCGCACTCTGCGCGTCATTGCGACGCATTTGGGGCTGCGCGCCGGAGAGCGGCGGTTGCAGGCGAATCGGCTGATGACCGCGCTCGGGGAAAGTTCAACGGCCGATCGCGGGAAAGCCGATGCAGTGCTGCTGATGGGAGATCTGAACGAATGGCGCGGCCGAAGCGGCGCCATCCGCGTCTTCGATCGGCAACTCGGACCGAGCGCTGCCGAACGGACCTTTCCGTCATGGATGCCGGTGCTGGCGCTCGACCGGATTTACACAGACGGGCGAGCAGTCCTGCGCGACGTATGTGTCTACCGGACTCCTCTTGCTCGTCTCGCCTCCGATCATCTTCCGCTAGTCGGCAGCTTATCCTGGGGCACGCGCGACCTACGACACCGCGAGCGGCCGAAGCGCGCTTATAGCCGGGCCTCCGCTGCCCAAATCCCGGTGGGCAATCAATCATCGGCGACCAGGGCAAGGCGACCGGTTCCGAGAAGCTTCTGATAAAGGTCCCGTGCCTGAACCCTATTCGAGTCCGGCAGATCGCCTCGGGCGGGTTGCACCGGCGTTTGCGCCGGACTAATCAAAGTCGATGCTGAAAAAAAGAAACCCCCTTCATCTCAATGCGCTCCAGCTGAGGACCCTGACGTTGTTGCAGGAGCTCGCGCGGCTTGGCGAATATGCGCGTCCGGGGGAGGAGCCCGGCAGCATCCTCGTTCGCCCACCCAATCCGCATGGCGACCATTTCCACCTAGGCGACGCCGTTGTCGCCACGCGCGATGCCAGCGGGTTCAGCAATCCCGCGGTATGGGTCGCTCTGGAGCGCAAGGGATTGATCCGTTCGATGTACCCCTACAGCGCGGTCCTGACCCCGCTCGGTCTCGACTACGAAACGGGATTGCGCGACGCGATCCTCCACCAGAGTAGTCATTGAGGGCTCGTTACCAGTTAAAACTGCGCGCAACCCCGACCGGATCATAGGGGCCCTCACGAAGGGCAGCTTCGATTCGGCTCAGATCCGGGGCCTGGTCGCCGATCGTGCCGAACTCCTCGGCATGGATGCCGCCGGCAATCAGGAGGCTGTCGAGCCCAGCGCCGGCCGCACCGGCAATGTCAGTGCGCAGGCTATCGCCGACGGCCAGGATCTGCGAGCGGTCCTCGATGCCGAGAAGGCCGAGACAAGTATCGTAGATAGAACGAAACGGCTTGCCGTGCCAGCGCACGCGACCGCCGGTCTCCTCGTACCACTTCGCCAATGCGCCGGCGCAGAGCGCGAGCCGGCTGCCGTGCATGACAACAAGATCAGGATTCGCGCAGACCATCGGGAGATCGCGGTCGAGCGCCCGCCGCAGCAGCGGCGCATAATCCTCTATTTGGTCATCCCATCCGGCCGGACCGGTATTCAGGATGAATTGAGCCTCTGTGGGAGAATCGACAAATTCGAGGGCAAGCCCCTCGCGAATTTCCATGTCGCGCTCGGAACCGATGTGCAGGCACCGACGACCGAGCGCGGCATAAAAAGGATCGTCGCATCGACTGAGGTGCTGCCACGCCTCCTCGCCCGACGACATCACGTGATGGTAGAGCCCGGGCGGCACCCCGATACGTGTGATTCGCTTGATAACGTCATCGGCTCGCCGGGGTGCGTTCGACAGCAAAACGATTCGCTTGCCTCTCTCCATTAGAGACCGAAGGCAATCAACTGCCCCGGGCAATGGTTCGACGCCGTCATGGATCACGCCCCAGAGGTCGAGGATGAACCCGTCATAGCGTGGCGCCAGTTCACGTAAGGCGCCGATGAGCTGAACTGCCATGAGGCTCCGAATGATCAGTGCTGACGTGGCACTGGCTTGGTGCCACAACTTGCCGGCTATCTTGGATTATAGCCTGAATGCTAGCTTCGACATCGGTGTCGCATTGCTAGCGACAAAGGGCGCTCGTTAAAAGACCTGTCGTTTACTGAATGTTTCCAAACTTAATGGAACATCGGGTGCAGCGGACACGTTCTGTCCGCTGGGGTGCGGCAGAGCGTAAGGGTGAGCGTCGGCCGAGGGCAGGTCGAAAAACGGACGCTCGTTTTGGTAGGAGATCCGCGAGAGCGCTTGGCATGGGGATTGCTGCGCTTGTTCTGCTTAGACGAGGAGAACGTGCTCGATATGGAAATGCTGATTGGTCCATTGCTTGAGCGCAATGGCGGGTATAGCTACGACACTTTCACCCTCGCCGACGGGTTGAGGCGTTCGTTCCGCTATCTTCGCGTCGATGCCGCGAGATACGACCAACGCGCGTTGATCGCCGAAGCTCGCCGCGACCCGCACTGTAACGTCTGCCTCTGCGAAACACAGTCCGAGTTCGAACATTTGGTCGAGGCCACTCGGAATGGCGATGCGACAACTACCACAGCCGAGCAGCTGTGCTAGGATAAGGTCTCCGCTTGAATTGCGGTTTCTTTGGACTTTGTTGCTGGGATTGTCGCGCTCTGCCGTCCAGCTCCGACGGCGTCGGCAACTGACTTAAAGCCATCGGCGCTGAGCAAGCCCATGAGGCCCTTCTTGATCTGGTTCACAAGACGAGGGCCCGTGAACACCAGCGCAGAATAGAGCTGCACCAAGGAAGCTCCCGCTCGAATCTTTGCGTAGGCATCCGTCGCGTCCGCGATTCCGCCAACGCCGATCATTGGTACTCGCCCTTGTGTCAACCGATACATGTCGGCGACAAGGGCGGTCGAGGAAGCAAAAAGCGGGCGTCCACTGAGCCCGCCCGCTTCTCTCGCATTCCGGCTGACGAGCCCCGCCGGCCGCGTCACCGTCGTGTTCGAGACGACGAGACCGTCGATGCGAGCGTCGAGCACGACGGAGGCGATGTCTTCCCGTTCCGCCGGAGTGAGGTCGGGTGCGATTTTGACCAGCAACGGGACTTGGCACCCACTCTCCTCGAGGGCTCGAATGACTGGGTGGAGCAGCGATTCGAGGTTTGCCCGGCGCTGCAGTTCCCGTAGACCCTGGGTGTTCGGCGAAGAAATGTTTACGACGAGGTAATCCGCCAGCCTCGCCGTGCGACGGATGCCTTCGGCGTAATCGGCAGCCGCGTCTCGGGTATCGCGGTTCTTGCCCAGATTGACCCCGATTACTCCCGAGCGGGGACGTTGTGAAAGCCGGTCGATGACAGCGTCGAGCCCGCCGCTGTTGAAGCCCATGCGGTTGACAATTGCCCGATCTTCTTCGAGGCGAAAGACCCGCGGTTTCGGATTACCGGCCTGTGGCCGCGGCGTGACTGTCCCAATCTCGACAAAGCCGAAGCCTAACCGCCGCATCGCCTCGGGAACGCAGCCATCCTTGTCGTAGCCGGCAGCGAGGCCGACTGGGTTCGGGAAGTCGAGGCCCCAGAGACGCTGCGTCAAAATCGGCGGGTCGACCTCTGCCGACGCACCTTCGACCATGAACCGACCCAAACCGAGCTGGAGTGCTCGCACGGTCAAATCCCGCGCCGCTTCCGCGGGCAGCCGCCGCAATACCGGGCGGATGAGTGGGTAAAAATTAGGCATCGTTGTAAATTCCCATATCTTGTATGCCAAATAACTGCTGAGCGCCAGCTACAGTCTCTCTTCGCTTTCCCCTTTCGGGGCGGAGAGGGAGGATTGGGTTCGAAGAGCGATATGGTAGATCATCTTATTCATGTCCCGAGACAATCGCGACCACCCTGATCGGGTGCTCCGGCGGGTGCTGGTGCCACGGGTTCCGGTGCTTGTCGCCGGCTTCCGGGAAGTCTTGTGGCTCGACCCCGACGGTGAGATTGAAGCGCTGGCCCTTGCCGAAGCGCGCGGCCGAGTCGAGCGCGAGACGCCGATGGTCTGTCACGTTCCGGCCGTGGCGCGGCGGCTCGATATTCAAACGTTTCCGGCGCTCGATCTGCTCGAACTCTTCGCATTCGTTCATCCGGCGCGGTTCTGCGTGCCGACACCGCGTGGTCTCGCCGACGCCCTTGGCCTTCCGATGCCGCGTAGCGCGCCGGAATCGTGCGTCACTTTGGCTACCGCGGCCCGTGCGCTGATCGAGCGCCTCGGAGAGGAGGTCGACATCGAGGTCCGCGCGATGGCGGAGGTGATGGACCGCGGTGGTTGGCTTTGGGGCCCCGCAGTGCTGGCGGCCTTGCCGGGGAGCGACCCTGGCGTGTTGCGGCGGGCGGCCGGACTTCGCGTGTGGTCGCGCCTTGAGGAATGGTCGGAGCCTGCCCCGGGACCTCCTCCCGGAAACGAGCCGGTGCTGCCGGAGGAGGCTCGATCGCGGCTGGCGTTGCTGCTCGGCGCCACGGCCGAACCGCGTCCACAACAAGCCGAGTACGCTGCCGCCATCACCCCCGCCTTTGCACCGCGCAATGAGCCCGACCGGCCGCAGGCTGTTCTTGCCGAAGCAGGAACGGGTGTCGGAAAGACACTCGGTTATATCGCCGCAGCGAGCCTGTGGGCGGAGAAGAACCGCGGGGCGGTATGGATCTCGACCTACACGCGCAATCTGCAGACGCAGATCGCGGGCGAGCTCGACCGGCTTTATCCCGATCCCGACGTCAAGCGCCGGCGCGTCGTCATTCGCAAAGGTCGGGAGAATTTTCTTTGTCTGTTGAATTACGAGGACGCGGTCGGTGCCGCGGCGAGCCGTCCGGGTAGACCGGCTGGGCATCTCGGTCTGATCGCGCGCTGGATCGCGGCGAGCGATGCCGGCGACCTGGTCGCCGGTGATTTCCCGGGCTGGCTTGCCGAGCTGATTGGCCGCGGACGGGTCGGTTGGCTCGCTGATCGCCGCGGCGAGTGCGTCCACTCGGCCTGCCCGCATTTCCGCCGCTGCTTTGTCGAGAAAAACATCCGCAAGGCGCGTCAAGCGCGCATCGTCGTCGCCAACCATGCACTGGTCATGACGCAGGCGGCTCTCGGCGGGCTGGACGATGCGACGGTACCGACCCGCTATGTCTTCGATGAAGGACACCACCTGCTCGAAGCCGCCGACGGGGCCTTTTCCGTTTGTCTGTCCGGTCAGGAGGGGCGCGAGCTGCGCCGCTGGATCGTTGGCGCCGAATCCGGCCGGCGCTCGCGGGCGAGAGGTCTGCGCCGCCGCATCGGCGATCTCGTCGAAGGCGACGAGGACGGCGCCAAGGCGCTGATCGATGTCCTCACGGCGTCCCGCGTTCTCCCCGGGGAGGGCTGGGCGCAACGTGTCGGCGAGGGGCGCGGGCATCAAGGTTTCGAAAAATTTTTGGTGCTGGTCCGCCAGCAGGTCCTGGCGCGGGCCGTGCTGGCGGATTCCGGTTATGGCCTGCAGGCCGAGGCGCGGCCACCGGTGGAGGGGCTGGTCGATGCGGCGCTGTTGCTCGCTCAAACTCTCGAACGGCTTGCAGCTGCCCTGAAACAACTGTCCGATACGCTGCGGACCCGCCTCGAGGATCCGGACGATCCGCCCGAGCTGGGTCTGCGGCAGCGTCTCGATGCGACGATCCGCGGCCTCGATCGGCGCGCCGAGCTCCAGCTCGGCGCATGGGTTCGTCTACTGCGCGATCTGGGCGACCCGCCACGCTCCGACACCATCGAGTGGCTTACGCTCGATCGGATCGAGGGGCTGGAGAGTGATGTCGGCATCAACCGGAATTGGGTCGATCCCGGCATCCCTTTTGTCGCGCTGGTGGCGCAGCCCTCCCACGGCTTTGTTGTGACCTCGGCGACGTTGACGGACGGCGCGGCTGACCCCGAACTGGCTTGGCGCGGCGCGGAAACGGGGACCGGATTGCGGCATTTGCCGGCGAGCCCGGCGGCTGCGCGGATTGCCTCACCCTTCGACTACGCAGCGCAGACCCGGATCTTCATGATCACCGACATCCCGCGCGACGATGTCGGACAAGTCGCGGCGGCCTACTCCGCGCTGTTCGTAGCGGCGGGCGGCGGCGCGCTCGGCCTCTTCACCGCGATTGCCCGGCTGCGCGCGGTGCATCAGCGCATTGCTCCTGCGCTCGAGGCGCGCGGCCTCATGCTGCTCGCCCAGCATGTCGACGCCATGTCGACCGCGACTCTCGTCGACATCTTTCGTGCGGAGGAGGATTCATGCCTGCTCGGCACCGATGCGGTGCGCGACGGCGTCGATGTCCCGGGGCGTTCGCTGCGTCTTCTGGTTTTCGATCGCGTTCCCTGGCCGCGCCCCGACATTCTGCACCGCGCCCGCAAGCCGGTGTTCGGCGGCGCCGAGTACGCCGACAGGATTGCCCGGCTGCGGCTGCGCCAAGCTTACGGTCGGCTGATCCGCCGCGCAGATGATCGTGGCGTCTTCGTCATCCTCGACCGCGCGTTACCGTCGCGCCTCCTTGCGGCCTTTCCCGGGGGTGTCCCGATCGCTCGCGTGCCGCTGGCACATGCGGCCGAGGCAACGGAGCGGTTTCTAAGCCCCACGGATACGCCTTGACAGGCGTGGTCCGGTTTTGGTCTGTCAGCCTGCCAACGCAAGAGGAGCCTTTATGCTCGACCACCATCGCGCGCTGATCTACACGATGGTCATCGTGTCGGCAGCAGACAGCGATATGCCTGATGCGGAGTTGCGCATCATCGGGGACATTGTCGAGGACCTCCCTGTCTTCCACGATTTCGATCGTCAGGAGTTGCCGCGCGTGCTCAACGACTGCACCGATCTGATCGGCCGGGAGGACGGGCTCGAAGAAACCCTGAAGGCGATCAAGACCGCGCTACCGGCAAAGCTGCGCGAAACCGCCTACGCGATCGCCTGTGATCTTGTCGCCGCCGATGGCGAAGCTACGCAAGAGGAGCTGCGAATTCTCGAACTGATCCGCCATCGCCTCAGCATCGACCGGCTGATCGCCGCGGCCATCGAACGATCCGCCCGAGCGCGGTTTCAAACGCTGTAGACCGGCCTGCGCACCCGCCATCCAGCACTACGGGCTAAGTGGGTAGCAAGAAAAACCGGGTCAGTCTTGTGATGCTTCCGGTCCGGTCAAGGGCGGCAGGGCTCTACGAATGACCGCTTGCACCTCGGGCGGTTGAGCGGCGAGCGCGTCGCACATCCGGCGCAGATGCCGCCGAAGATCATAGATCTGGTCGAGAAGGCCAAGGACAAGCGGTAGCGCGTCGTCGTCAATCGCGAACTCGTTACGGATTTCCAGGATCAGTTCGACGCGGGCAACATCAACCTCGTGGAAAGCCCAGCTATTGTTGCGCCGTTCGGGCAACACCCAGCGGTTCTCGACCCAACGGGTCAGTTCGCGCCGGTCGAGCCCCTTGACGCGAAGAAGTAATTCTTCGAACGCGATCACGCGGAAGGCATCCCTTGTCGCGGGTCGGAGGGGTGCTGCGGCGCCCATTTTTCGAGAAACTCCGCAAGTTCGGGATCGGAGCTCTGCCCGATGACAACCTTGAGCGTTACGATTTCGTCGCCGGGGTTCGTCTCCCTCTGAATCCCCTTCCCACGGAGACGCAACTGCCTGCCCGCATCGGAGCCCTTGGGTATTGTCATTGTCACCGGACCCGTGACGGTCGGCACCGACACCCTGGCGCCGAGCACCGCCTCGGCGAGGCTGACCGGCAGCTCCAACAGAATGTTGTTGCCGTCGCGGCGGAACAGCGGATGCGGTGCGACATGCACTTCGATCAGCGCATCACCGGTCTGGCCGCCGCCAAAACCGGGACCCCCCTTACCCCGGAGGCGCAACACCTGACCATCCTCGATCCCCGGAGGGATCGTCACGTCGAGCCATTCGTCGGGAGCAAGCGACAGCCGCTGCTTACCGCCGGTCGCGCCGGTGACGAAATCTATGGTTAGGGTGAAGTGCCGATCAGCCCCGCGCGCCTGGAAGCCTTCGCCCGCACCCCGTCGTCGTCGCCCGGCAGAGCCGAAAGCGGCGAACAGATCTTCGAGATCGCCCAAATCCATCTCGCCCTCGGGCTGGTATTTCCACCCCTGGGCACCCTCGGCCTGGCTGCGGTAATAACCGCGGGGCGGCCGCTCGGCGCCGCTCTCGTCGATTTCACCTCGATCATAGCGTGCACGCTTTTCTGCGTCCGAGAGCAGATCATAAGCAGCCGAGATCGATTTGAATCGTTCCTCAGCCTCGGCCTTCCCCGGGTTCAGATCCGGATGAAACTGCTTGGCGAGCTTGCGGTAAGCCTTGCGGATGTCGTCCGCGCTGGCGTCCAGCTTGACGCCGAGCACCTGATAAGGTGTTTGCGTTGCCGCCATTCGGCTTTAGCGCTGTCTCAGCGGACGCTGGCGCTGCGCCGTCGTCGTGACTTGCTCGATGCGAACGGTCACGTTGCGCTCCGAGCCGCCTCGCTCGACCGTCAGCTCCACCTCATCGCCGATCCGTGAGAGACCGACGCGATTGCGCAATTCGGTCCCGCTGCGCATCGGGGCACCGTTGATCGCGACGACGAGGTCGTTGGTGCGCAACCCGGCGCGCTCCGCGGGCGAGCCCGGCTCGACGCGGGCAATCACCGCGCCCTCGGTATGCCTGGTGCCGAGCGCTTGCGCGAGATCGGGGCTCAGATCCTGGATCGCAACGCCAATCCGGCCGCGCTTGATCTCTCCGTAATGAACGAGCTGATCCATGACCTGGCGGGCCATGTTGATCGGTACGGCAAAGCCAATACCGATATTGCCGCCGCCGGGCGCCAATATCGCCGTATTGATGCCGACGACACGGCCTTGCAGATCGACCAGCGGGCCGCCCGAATTGCCGGGGTTGATGGAGGCGTCGGTCTGGATGAAATCCTCATACCCTTCGATGCCGAGGCCACTGCGCCCGAGCGCGCTGATGATCCCCGAGGTCACCGTTTGGCCGAGGCCGAACGGGTTGCCGATTGCGAGGACAAAATCGCCGACCTGAAGGTGGTCGGAATCGCCGATCGGCACGGCCGTCAAACTACCACTAGGGATCTGCAGCACCGCAATGTCGGTGTCGGGATCACGGCCGATCAGCTTCGCCTTCAGCTGGCGCTTATCCTTCGTTGTGACCTCGATGCTTGTCGCGTTCTCGACGACATGGCTGTTGGTCAGCACATAGCCTTGCGAGGCGTCGACGATAACGCCCGATCCCGTTGCCTGTGTCTCGCGCTCGACCGGCTGCTGCTGCATGTTGAAGAAACGCCGAAATACCGGGTCCTGCAGCAACGGGTTGTCCTCGCGCACCCGCCCCAGCACCGAGATCCCGACGACCCCGGGAGTGATGCGGCTGACTACCGGCGCGAGGCTTTGAACTGGGGCGCCCTCCACCAAGGGTATCGGCGCTCCCGCAAAGGCAACGCAATAGGTGCCCGTCATCAGAGCGATCCCGCCTGATACAACGAGCGCTTTTAAGACCCGCTTCATCGCTGTGGAGACCCTAGAGCCGGCACGGGGCCAAATTGGATAAACGCCTGCCAGCACGAATGTTTCTGGTAATCTTCTATCTAACCTCTCGCGTGTCCGCTTCAAGAGAGCCCCCTCTTGCGGCTGGCAGCACTCTCAACCATACGCTGCTAACAATTTGTTTTAATTACGTTTTTTATTGCTCCGGAGAAGTAGTGGAGTCATTCTCGCGGCGGGCGAGTGCGAGCTGGAGGAGAGCCCATATGTCCGAAGCCAAACCCGAATTCCGGGAGTATCGGCTGACAACCGCGGAGATCATTTACCATCTCCCCGATCACCCCGACCTGCTGCAGAGCTTCGTCTGGCAGAAGCTCGACATTGCCCCGGATTTTCCGGAGCTGCGCCGGTTTCTCGATTTTTGGAGCCGCAACATCGAAGGGAAGCTTCATTCGGTGAAGGTTGGGCAAGCAAGACTTCCCGCCCGACGTTTCCGTCACGTCAAAGCATCCTACCTTCTGCATTAGCCGCCGGCCCTGGGCCCCTCCCGCCGCACTTGCCATTACCATAGGGGGCTCTCACCTTCCCGATATCGGTAGCAGGTCTCGGGCTTTGTCGATTTCAGCGGCCACTACTGCGGAACCAAAACTCCCGACGGAGGCGAGAGCACAGGACGGGCTCGCTCCGGTTGCGGCGTGGCTGTTCGTCTGCTGCGCAATGATCTTTTTGATGGTGGTGGTCGGCGGCATCACCCGGCTCACCCTCTCCGGCCTGTCGATCACCGAATGGAAGCCGATCATCGGCATCCTCCCGCCCCTTTCCGCCGCGGACTGGGCGGCCGAATTCGTCAAGTACAAAGAGGTCCCCGAATACCGCCTCGTCCATTACGCGATGAGTTTGGACGAGTTCAAAAGCATTTATTACTGGGAATACTTTCACCGCCTGCTGGGCCGGTTGATCGGTGTCGCGTTTGCCGTGCCGTTCCTCTGGTTCCTAGCGCGGCGGCGACTGCCCCGGCGGCTGGTGTTGCCGCTCGCCGGCATTTTGCTGCTCGGGTTCGCACAGGGCGCGCTCGGCTGGTATATGGTTGAGAGCGGGCTCGTCGACCGGGTCGAGGTCAGCCAGTACCGGCTGGTCGCCCATCTCGCTCTCGCCCTCGCGATCTATACCGCCATTCTTTGGGTGGCGCTCGGCATCGTACGGCGCCCGGCACTACCCAAACCCAGCCCCGGCTGGCGGCGGGCTGCCGAAGCCCTTCTCGCGATCGTCGCTCTGACGATATCAGCCGGCGGCTTTGTCGCCGGAACCCATGCGGGGCTGACCTACAACACCTTTCCGCTGATGGATGGGAGGCTGGTACCGGCGGGCTATGACCAGCTCCACCCGTTTTATCTGAATTGGTTCGAGAATATCGCCGCGGTGCAGTTCGATCACCGGGCCCTGGCGATCGCGACCGTCACAGCGGTGGTGTTGCTATGGGCAGCAGGCCTGCGGTCGATTTTGCCGAAACCGGCTCGGATGGCGCTGCATGGGCTATTGGCGGCCGCTGCGTTACAACTGGTGCTGGGGATTGCCACCCTGCTTCTTGTTGTACCGATCCCGCTTGCAGCAGCGCATCAGGCCGGCGCCGTGCTGTTGCTGACCGCGGCCATCCTTCTGCGGCACACCCTGCGCGCCGCCACTGTCATGGACGCGGGAGCGACGGCGACCATATAGTCTTTGCCCGAATCGGGAGAAGACGATGGCAGAGGACGGCCCGTTTCCCGCAAAGACCTTCGACGACTGGTCGCAGCTGGCGCGTGGTGAATTAAAGGACAAGCCGGTCGAGAGCCTCGACTGGAGGACACCGGAGGGCATCCGGGTCAAGCCGCTTTACACCGCCGAAGATCTCGAAGGCATCGCGCATGCCGGAGTGAAGCTGCGCGACATGATGCCGGGGCTCCCGCCTTATCTGCGCGGGCCGCGCGCGACGATGTACGGCAACCGACCGTGGACGATCCGGCAATATGCCGGGTTTTCGACCGCCGAAGAATCGAACCGGTTCTATCGTGAAAACCTGGCCGCGGGGCAGATGGGGCTGTCGATCGCCTTCGATCTCGCGACCCACCGTGGATACGACAGCGATCATCCCCGCGTCGTCGGCGATGTTGGCAAGGCAGGAGTCGCGATCGACTCGGTCGAGGACATGAAGATCCTGTTCGACGGCATCCCGCTCGACCGGATGAGCGTGTCGATGACAATGAACGGCGCGGTCTTGCCGGTACTGGCCGGCTATATCGTCGCTGCTGAGGAGCAAGGCGTGCCGCAGGACAAGCTCACCGGCACGATCCAGAACGACATCCTCAAGGAGTTCATGGTCCGCAACACCTATATCTACCCGCCCGGGCCGTCGATGCGCATTGTCGCCGACATCATCGAATACACCGCCGGGCACATGCCCAAGTTCAATTCGATCTCGATCTCTGGCTATCATATGGAGGAAGCCGGCGCGACTTCGGTCCAGGAGCTCGCTTTTACTTTGGCCGACGGCCTCGAATACGTGCGGGCAGCGCTGTCCCGTGGGCTTGCGATCGACGATTTCGCGCCGCGGCTGTCGTTCTTCTTCGCGATCGGCATGAATTTTTTCATGGAGATCGCCAAACTGCGCGCGGCGCGGGTCTTGTGGGCGCAGCTGATGGGACAATTCACTCCCAAGAACCCGGTGAGCCTGGCTTTGCGCACGCATTGCCAGACTTCGGGCGTCAGCCTCACCGAACAGGACCCGTATAACAACATCATCCGCACGACATTGGAGGCACTGGCCGCAGTGCTCGGCGGCACGCAATCGTTGCACACCAACTCCTTCGACGAGGCGCTCGCACTGCCGACGCCGGCCTCGGCGCGGGTCGCCCGCAACACACAGCTGATCCTCGCCGAGGAAACCGGCATTCCGCATGTGGTCGACCCACTCGGCGGCAGTTATTACGTCGAGAGCCTGACCCATTCGATCGCAACGGCGGCGATGACGCTGATCGACGAGGTCGAGGGGTTGGGCGGGATGACAAAGGCGGTCGAAGCCGGGATGCCAAAATTGCGGATCGAGGAATCTGCGGCCCGGCGTCAGGCGGCGATCGACCGCAGCGAGGAGACGATCGTCGGGGTCAACAAGTACCGTTCGCGCGAGGCGGCGGCAGTAGAGCTTCTGGACGTCGACAACACAGCGGTGCGCGACCAGCAGATCGAACGCCTCGAGCGCATCCGCCGCCTGCGCGACAAGGGCCGGGTCAATGCCGCGCTTACCGCGCTGACCAACGCGGCGAAGAGCGGCAAAGGCAATTTGCTGGCATTGACGATCGAGGCGACCCGCATGCGCGCGACGGTCGGTGAGATCTCCGACGCGCTCGAAAAAGTATTCACGCGGCACCGCGCCCAGATCCGCGCCGTCACCGGTGTCTATGGCGGCCAGTACCAAGGCGACGAAAGCTTCCGCCGCGTCCAGCGCGAGATCGAGGCCTTCGCTCGCGATGAGGGGCGGCGGCCACGCATGCTGGTCGTCAAGCTCGGCCAGGACGGCCACGACCGCGGCGCCAAGATCATCGCCACCGCCTTTGCCGATATCGGCTTCGATGTCGA
>Ga0070698_100001309_pt1 | contig 27709 bp, 21 predicted proteins | sample KBSK1502metaG_FD_65477 | JGI IMG/M metagenome (GOLD analysis project Ga0070698, IMG submission 65477) | Corn, switchgrass and miscanthus rhizosphere microbial communities from Kellogg Biological Station, Michigan, USA - KBS K1-50-2 metaG | ecosystem: Host-associated > Plants > Roots >...
CGGGCGAGGATGCCGATCTCGTCATTGGAATCGACCGGCAGGTCGACGTTCTCGAGCTTCCCCACGCGCACCTCCTCCGTCGCGCGCACCAGACGCGAGACGGGTCCGGTGATCCTCCGGGCGAGCACGAAAGAGAGGACGAACGCGATCACGAGCGCCACCACGCCGACCACGATCTGGATGGACTGAATGTCCCGGAAGGCCTTCAACTCCTGGTCCCGGCTGCGCAGCGCGACTGCCGAGCCCACGAGCTGGTCCGTGGAAGAGCGGATGGGAAGGAAGTACGCGATGTAGGTCTCGTGCGGCATCTCGAGCGTGAGAGGACCGATCGTCTTTCCCTCGCGCAGGACCGCCCGGACGACGTCTGCCCGCTTCAGAATCGCAGCGAGCGCGTCCTTGTTCATGTCCGGCATCGTCGAGGAGGCCACTGAGAGCTTGGGAGGATCCGGCGGCTTTCCTTCATCCGCCAGGAACACGACCTGGGTGTTCATCAGGGTCTTCAGGTTGCGTGCGACCTCGTCGTTGATCGCGAAGGCCGCCGCGATTGCGCCGACGACCCGCGTGCCTCCCTGCAGGACCGGCGCGGCGACGACGTTGTAGAGACGGCCGCCCGAAAGCCAGATGCCCTGGGTCGGCTCTCCCTGCAGGGCTCCGGAGATCGTCGGCACGCGCGAGAGGTCGGCTGTATAGGGGAGAGGCCTGTCGGTGCGCGCGATCGCCGTGCCGCCGGGAGTGACGGCGACCATGAAGTCGGCGCGCGCGTTGGAGGCCTGCTCGGTCTTCAGGGTGTCCAAGATCGTCGCCGGGTTGGCCTCGTCGAAGAGCGAGATGATCCCGGCGTTGTTGACCACGACGTCGAGCGTGCGATGCAGCTCCGCATACCGAGTCGACTGAAAGGATTCCCAGGCGGGACCCGCCTTCTTCAGGTCGTCCTTGATCTTCGCGTCCGCAACTTCACGAGACCGGTAGGCGGAGATCGCGATGGCGCCGCCGACCGCGATGGCGATGAGCAGCGCCGCTGCCGCGAACACCTTGAGCTTGAGAGAGAACCGGGGGGGCTCGGGCGGAGGCAGTTTCAGGCCGCGGACCGGGATGTTTTCGGAGGTCCTGGCGGCGCCCTCAGTAGCGCTCATCGTCCGGTCCCGGCGGCGGGTAATCCTTGCCGTACTTGTTCTTGTGAGGCTGAGGCTTGTAGCCGGATATGTCCAGACGCGGGGAGGCGCTCGTCTCCAGGCGCGGCCGCACGGACAGCGCGACCTCCGCCGTCTCCGCCGCCTCTTCGTGCCAGAGCCTCAAACGCGCGGGCCCCACGGGAACTCCTTCGAAGCGAAAGGAACCGTCCGCGCCCGTCACGGCGGCGAAATCCGAGTCGACGACCATGACGAAGCCCACCATCTGGGGATGAATGTTGCAGTAGACCCGCACGAGCCCCGCCTCCTCGAACTTCTTCTCCTTCGACGCGCCGGCGCGGTAGAGGCCGAGGTCGAAACGGTTGGCCCCGGAAACGGAGAAGACATTGTGGTAAATCGGATCGACGTTGGGAAAATCGACCAGGCCCTGACGCGACACGACGACCACTCGCGGGGTAAAGCGCTTCTTCTCGCTCTTCATCAAAGCGCGCACTCCCCCTTCCGCCGACCGGCGCGCTCCCTCGAGCCAGACCACCACGTTGGAGGCGTCGGGCACCGGCGCTCCGTTCTTGATCAGCGCGACGCGGCCTGCGAGCGTCCCCACAGGAGGGGGCGTCAGTGGGGAGAACAAGGCCAGCAGGAAAACGAGAGAATTCATCGTCCAAATTGGCGAAAATCATAACACCCGGGTCCCGGTCGGTCCGGCGCCCTTGCCCTTCGAACCTCGCCGTTCGCCGTAAGATGAGGCGGGAGGAACGCATGAAAAGCGTCGAGATTTTTGGAAAGGACACCTGACCCTACACGACGGCGGCCCGTGAGGACTACGCCAAGCGGAAGGTTCCCTTCGTCTACATCAACGTCAAGAACGACAAGAAAGAGCTCGAGCGAATGATCACGCTGTCCGGCGGACGGCAGGTTCCCGTTATTCTCGAGGGCGAAAAAGTCACAGTCGGATTCGGAGGGACGTGAGGAGTGTAGCTCGCGGCGCGGTCGCGCTGCTTCGCAGGTGATAGGTGATAGGTGTTAGGTGATAGGTGGGTGATGCCCCCTACGACCTACCACCTGCCACCTACGACCTGCCACCTCTCGACAGGAAAGACTTCCTCCTTCGCCGCAGGCGTGCTAGAAAGCCCGTAATTCCGCTGGAGGCCTGATGGCGCAAGAGACCGTTCCGGAGTTTCGGCCCTACGTCCCCTCAGACCAGGAGATCCCCGAGTTCACGGCCAAAGCGGTCATTCTCGGGGTCATCTTCGGAATCATCTTCGGCGCCGCGACCGTCTATCTCGCACTACGCGCCGGGCTGACCGTCTCCGCTTCGGTGCCGATCGCCGTGCTCGCGATTGCGGTCTTCAAGAAGCTCGGCAAGTCCACGATCCTCGAGAACAACATCGTCCAGACGATCGGGTCGGCCGGCGAATCCGTCGCAGCCGGTGTGGTCTTCACGATGCCGGCGCTCCTTTTTCTCCAGGGGGGAACGGAGTACTTCAAGTATCTGACCATCTTCGTGCTGGCCGCCGTTGGCGGCACGCTCGGCGTGCTCTTCATGATCCCGCTGCGGCGCGCTTTGATCGTCAAGGAGCACGGCAAGCTCAAGTACCCGGAGGGTGTGGCCTGCGCCGACGTCCTGATCGCGGGAGAGCGAGGCGGCGATCTGGCGGGCATGGTCTTCAAGGGCGTCGGCGTGGCGATGCTCTACAAATTTCTGTATGGCATCCTCGGTCTCTGGAACGAGACGGCGACCTGGTTTCGCACCGGACGCACCGGCAAGATCCCGGACGCGACTCTCTCCTGCGACGTCACGCCGGAATATCTGGGGCTCGGATACATCATCGGGCCGCGCATCGCGGGTGAGCTCGCCTCGGGAGGCGTCCTCTCCTGGCTGGGGTTGATTCCGCTCATCTCGATCTTCGTCGCCGACAGCCGGATCGTCCAGGACCTGAAGAACCTGGGTTTCACCGACGCCTGGATGGCGAGCCACTCGCACGCGGAATGGATCTACCGCGCTTATGTCCGGTACATCGGAGCGGGAGCCGTCGCGTGCGCCGGAGTCATGACCTTGGTCAAGACGCTTCCCACGATCGTTTCCGCGTTTCGGGAGTCGGTCAAATCGTTCGGCGCCGGCGGGAAGGCGCAGGGCGCCGTCCCTCGCACCGAGCGAGACCTGGGGATGGGGATCGTCGTGATCGGCTCGGTCGTTCTCGCCCTTCTGATCACCGTGCTCCCGAAGTTCCCGCACGGCCCGTTCCCCGGCTCGCTCCTGATGGGGCTGCTCGTCGTGGTCTTCGGATTCTTCTTCGTGACGGTCTCCTCGCGGATCGTCGGCATCATCGGGACCTCCTCCAACCCGATTTCCGGAATGACGATCGCGACGCTGATGGCCACCTGCGTGGTCTTCGTCGCGGTGGGCTGGACAGGGGACGTCTACCAGGCCGTGGCCCTGTGCGTGGGCGCGATCGTTTGCGTCGCGGCCGCCAACGCCGGCGCCACCTCGCAGGACCTGAAGACCGGCTACCTGGTCGGCGCGACGCCGCGAAGGCAGCAGATCGGCTTCATCATCGGAGTCCTCACCTCGACGGTCGTCATCGGCGGGACGCTTTTCCTTCTCGACAAGACCTATGCGATGGGGGAGCCGCACGGAATCGGCGGACCGAAGCTCGCCGCGCCGCAGGCCACACTGATGGCGACGATCATCAAGGGATTGCTCGCGCAGAACCTGCCGTGGGCTCCCGTTCTCGTCGGAGTCTTCCTCGCGTTCATGGCGCAGATGGCGGGAGCGCATGCGCTCTCCTGGGCCGTGGGAGCCTACCTGCCGCTCTCGACGACGTTCCCGATTTTCATCGGCGGCCAGATGAAGGCCCTCGCCGATCGGATGTCGCACCGGAAGGAGGAAAGCGAGCTCTCTTCGGGGATGCTCTACTCCACGGGGCTCGTGGCCGGCGGATCCCTCGGAGGGGTCCTGATCGCGCTCGTCGCCTTCATCGGGGACTTCTTCCTCCATATGGAGAAGCCGACGCTCTTAGAGAAGCTCGATCTGGGCTCGAGGTTCTATCCGGACATCAAGAACGGTCTGATCAGCGGCAACGTCCTCTGCGCCATTGTCTTCGCGGTGCTCTGCGTTCTGCTCGTCAAGAACGCGCGGAAGGATCTGGCGGCGTAGTTTTCAGTTGTCAGTGATCAGTTTTCAGTTACGGAGTCTTGGAACTGAAAACTGAAAACTCGGAACTGAAAACTCGTCAGGGCAATAACTCGAACGCGCGCACATGCCGTGGGCGTACACGGGCGAAATCGTGCCGGTCAGTCGTGACAAGCGTCTGGAGCTTCAGCCGCTCCGCGATCGCCACGAGCGAGGCGTCCACGAAGCCAAGAAACTCGTAGACGTCCAGCAACTCCGAGGAGCGGCGTAGGTCCGCGGTCGTCAAGTTCTCGACCGCGATTTCCTTCGCCGCTAGGGATTCGGCGAACGTCTTTTCTGCTGAGATACCGAGCCTCTTGCGGATCAAGTACGCCGCTTCCGGGAGGACGGTGACTGGAACCATCAAACTTCGCCGATCCTTCTGAAGGAAGTCGCGCACACGGACGTGCCAGTCGTCATCGGCGTCTGCGAGGGCGTAGAGGGGACCCGTGTCAATCAGCAGAGGCATCTAGGGCTTGTGAGAAGGTTTCCGTCGAGTTTTCGAGAGCACCGGGTGAGGTTCCAGATCTCGAAAGACAACGTCCTCCTCACGCTGCGCCGTTTTCCGCGTGCCGCTTCGCCCCGCCGCGAGGAAACGGAGAGGCCGCGGAGTCTTTCTCCGCTCCTCTCCCAAATAGCGGTCGATCGCTTCCCGGAGCACGCTCGCCGCAGCCACTCCCTTGCGCTCCGCAAGAAGCCGGAGCTCTCGTTCGGATTCCTCCTCAAGGAACACGGTGGTCCGCTTCATATGACGTATGCTAGCATATACTGATATCAGTTTTCAGTAATCCGTTCTCGGTTAACCGTGGACTGAAAACTGAAAACTGAAAACTGGGAACTGAAAACTCGCTAGGGCGCGATCCGATCCAGGATCATGATCTTCTGCCAGATCTTGCGGGAGAGCCCCGCGGTCAGGTTCTCGATCTCGTTGACCGCGGCGAGCGTGGACGAGTCGTCAAAGTCCTGGACGTACAGCGCGGCCGCTTTGCTGATCAACGCCAGGAGATCGCTGCAGAAGTCCAGATAGCGGATCAGGTCAGGTGTCCCGAGGGCATCCTCGTCCGCCTCGGCCGCGCTCCACCGGTCCGGATCCTTGGTGAGCTGATGCATGTCGATGATGTGCGCAATCGAGCGCAGGGAATGAAGCGCGCGCAGAGCCCGCCGCCGTTTCCAGCGCCGCTCGAGGCTGAGAAGGAAGAGAACGGTAATTCCGAGGAAGACGAAGTTCTGGATCGCCGCCTGGAGTCCCTGAACGAATTCCGAGAAGGTGGTGAAGGCGAGCCGCAAACGCACTCCGAGCACCGTCCCAAGGAAAGCGACCAAAACGATGAGAACCCCGAGGGCGACTCCAACGCGCAGCAACCGGCGCGGCCCGCCGATCCAGGCGGCCGTCTCGGCGGCGTCCTGGCACACTCCGACGAGCTCCTTGGCGATGTGTGAAAGTCCCGAGCCCGGAAATCGCGCCCCGACGCGATCGCTCAAGGCGAGCGCCGTGGCGGTGATCTCGGCGGACTCGAGGCGGCCGTACATGAAGAAGTCAGTTCTCAGTTTTCAGTTTTCAGTTTTGATCGGGCTTTGAACTGATAACTGATAACTGATGACTGAGAACTCGGTCAAATAACTCCGAACTTCTTCCCGACCTTTCGGAACGCGTCGACGGCGCGGTCCAGATCTTTTCTCTCGTGCGCGGCCGAAACCTGGCAGCGCAGTCGCGCCTGTCCGTGCGGCACGACAGGGTAGCCGAAGCCCGAGACATAGATCCCTTCCGCGAAGAGGTCCTTGCCCATCGCGACGGCCTTGGCGGTGTCGCCGACGATGACGGGGACGATCGGGTGGCTGCCGTGAGGGATGGTGAAGCCGGCGTCCAGCATCGCCTTGCGAAAGTAGGCCGCGTTGTCGCGCAAGCGGCGCACCGGAGCGGAATCTTCCCGCAACAGCCGGAAGGCCTCGAGCGATCCGGCCACGACCGCTGGCGGAAGAGAGTTGGAGAACAGATACGGCCGGCTCCTCTGGCGCAGAGTCTCGATGAGCGACTTCGGTCCGGTGGTGAACCCACCCGCGGCCGAGCCCATGGCCTTGCCGAGGGTCCCGGTAAAGATATCGATTCGATCCATGACCCCTTGCTCCTCGGCAGTGCCGCGCCCGGTCGAGCCGAGAACGCCGGTGGCGTGGGAGTCGTCGACGGCCAGGAGCACATCTTTCTCCCGGCAGATCCGCGCGAGCTCCCGCAGGTTGGCTTCTTCGCCCTCCATGGAGAAGACTCCATCGGTCATCATCAGCCGGAAGCGGGAAGTCTTGTCTTCCCCGAGCATCTTCTCGAAGGCCGCGAGGTCGTTGTGTGCAACGCGATAGCGCTTGGCCTTGCAGAGGCGCACGCCGTCGATGATCGAGGCGTGGTTGAGCTCGTCGGAGTAGAGGCCGTCGGACTCCTCCAGGATCGCGGCGAAGAGCCCTTCGTTGGCATTCCAACAGGACAGGTAGAGGATCGCGTCGTCTTTTCCGAAGAAAGAGGCAATCTCCGCCTCGAGCTCCTTGTGCAGCTCCTCGGTCCCGCAGATGAAGCGGACCGACGCGAGTCCTGCGCCCCATCGGTCGATGGCTCTCTTCTGGGCCTCGCGGATGCGCGGATGGTTGGCAAAGCCGAGATAGTTGTTGGAGGTCAGCATCACGACGTCGCGGCCGCCGACCTTCACCCGCGCGTCCTGCGGCGACTGGAGGACGAGCTCTTCTTTGTAGGTCCCCGCCTGGCGCAGCTTCGCCATCTCGCCGGCGAGGTGGTCGATGAGGTTCATCAGAAGAAGTTATCAGTTATCAGTTTTCAGTGATCAGTTTCGGTGCTCAGAACTGAAAACTGAAAACTGAGAACTGATAACTACGTTTCAGAAAGAATCTTTCCGGCCACGCGCCCGCCCGGAAAGGCGGCGTCCAGCGCCGCGACCGCTTCCTCGAATGCCGCGGCGTCTCGCGCGACGATCTCGGCGCAGATGGTGGGTCGGTTGATGATTTCGGAGGTTCCCGTGGGGTTGCGCACGATCACGGCCTGCGCCGGCCTCTCCACGTAAAAGAGGATGTGGTCGAGATCCTCGAGGGCGCGCGAAGCGGACCGATTCGCCCGCTCCTGTTCGTCATTGGTCAGGCAGACACCCGCGAGACCGACCACTTTGAAGTGGTTCGGCTCGAATTCGGTGCGATCCCAGTTCTTCCAGACCCGCTCGCGAGGCATGAGCTGAAAGCGGTAGGCGAGGTTGGAGAGGCGTGATTCCTCCAACGCGAATTCGGCGATGCGCCGCTCGTTCATCTCTTCGGCGGGATTGGGCTTGGGCGGCTTGCTGGTCGGCATGTGTGAAGTCTAAGGTCTAAGGTCTCAGGTCTAAGGTTCGAACTTATCAAGTCGCGCGTCTGTTTTCGAACTTTAGACTTTAGACCTTAGACTTTGGACCCCTCCGGCTCGCCCATTCGGGTAGAAAACGACCTTCATCGCTTCCCGCCGATTCAGCAGCTCCATCGCCTCATGAAATTTCTCGAACCCCTCGAACTCGTTGGTGACGAGGTGCTCGACCTGGAGGCCGGCCTCGAGCAGGTCGAGCATCTTGATCCAGGTCTCGAAAATGCGGCGGCCGATCACGGCATGGAGCGTGAGTCCTTTGAAGATGAAATCGTTGGTGTAATCGCGGATCGCGACCGCCTTCTCGCGCGGGAGCCCCAGGAGCGAAACGACCCCTCCGCGCCGAGCGGCCGCGAGCCCCAGGTTGATCGAGGCCTCGGCGCCCGAAAGCTCGAGCACGACATCGGCCCCTCCTCCGGTCGCTTCCTTGAGGCTTCCGACCGGATCCTTCGTCCGTGAGAGGTCGATCACAGAGACGTGCTCTCCGCCGCGCTCCCGCGCCCAGCGGCGGGCGTGGCTGGCCGCCTGCGTGTTCACCTCGGTGATCGCGATGTGGGACGCGCCCGAGAAACGGGCGATCTCGGCGCACATCGCGCCGATCGGCCCATAACCCAGGACGGCGACGGAGCGTCCCGACAAGTCGGCGACCTGCGTCGTGTGAACGGCGTTGCCCAGGGCGTCCAGGAAGCTGCCCACCCGCACCGGCACGGTCGAGCGGTCGAGGGGAACGACGTTGAAGGCCGGCACGACGACGTACTGCGCAAAACATCCGTCGCCGTGGACTCCCAGGATCCTCGTGTTCTCACAGATGTGCCGCTGGCCGATTCGGCAGGGGCGGCAGTGTCCGCAGGTGACGTGCATCTCCGCCGAGACGTACATCCCCGTCTCCAGATGCGGCCGCTGCCCGCCGGCCCCGAACGAAACGATCTCGCCGCAGAACTCGTGTCCGTAGATGCGGGGCGGCTGCACCATGCCCGCCATCGAAGGATCCCACTGATAGATGTGCTTGTCCGATCCGCAGACGGCAGTGGCCAGGACGCGGATCAGGACTTCGGCCTGGCCGGGCTGGGGGACGGGTACGGTCTTGATTTCGGTCGCGGACGGTCCGGGCGCGGCCTTGGTCTTGACGACGGCGGTCATCGTGGCCGGGATTCGGGACTGGGGACTCGGGACTCGACCGCGAGAAGGAAGCTTGGCGCTCTTCGAGTTCCGAGTCCCGAGTCCCGAGTCCCGTCTTTTCAATCCCCCGCCTCGTCGTCTCGGACGTAGCCGGTGCGCGGGCCGGCGGCCGCGGCTTCATGGGGGAAGACGTCCACGGGATGGACATAGCGGGCGACCGTCTCTCGCGTGCCCGCGATTCGGAGCTTCTCGAAAAGAAAGGCGAACCTCTTCTCCAGCGACACGCCGATCGCCTGGCGCGTGCCGGCGGGAAGGTTCCAGAACGCCTCCTTGAAGTGCCCGATCGCCTGTTTGCGGTTCTTGTAGAGGAACTGATTCTCAGTCTCGCCGGGCGCCCTCTGGGTTCCATAGTTGTCGAAGATCCACCGCTCGACCTGTCGCTTCAACGGCAGAGGAAGGGCGGGATGGTCGTAGACCATGTTCTGGAACTCGGTGGCCAGGTGGATCTCCGCGCAGTCGTGGTCGGGGAAGTGGCCGAAGAGCTCGGAGGGGAGCGTCGAAGCGCCGTGCTGCACGGCCCCCGCCATCCCGTATTCCTCGCGCGCGGCCTTCGAGATGCGTCTCAACGTCTCGAAATCGATTGCAACGCGCTGCACGGTGCCGTCGGGGCCGACGACCCCTCCGTGATGGGAACCGGTCTGAACGGAGACCTTGGCGATCCCTTCGATGCCTTCGCCGAGCGCCCGCCGGTACACCGTCATGTAAGCGCGCAACTCCTCCGGAGTCGAGTTCTCCTTGCCGACTTCGCCGATCTCCCCGCCGACCGAGATCGGAACCGCCTTGGGCTGTCGGGTCCGAATGAACTTCGTGAACCGGGCGGCCATCTCGGCGTTGACTCTCTGCTGCTCTTCCAGGGTCGGTTTGGAGAGATCGACCAGGGTCGACGTGTCGATGTCGATCTGAAAGAAACCGGCCGGGATCGCCTCGTCGATCAAGGCCTCGATCGCGGCGATCTCCTTCTGCGGGGCCTCCTTCATCTTTTTCGGATTGGTCTGGTAGTGGTCTCCCTGGAGGAACACCGGTCCTTCCCATCCTTCGCGGATCGCAGCGGCGAGCACGACCGCCGCGTACTCCGCCGGCCGCTGATCCGTGTAACCAATCTCGCTGCGCGCGATCTCGAAGATCACCGCGCCCGCATCAATGCGGCGGGCCGCTCGGATCGCGGCGCAGGCGCTGTCGTAGGAGAGGATCCGGAGGTTGATGGCCGGTACGGTGAAGCCGGAGACTTCGCCTCGCCCTCGGGCTTTGTAGAGCGGCAGGATCGAGGCCGGAAGGATTCCGAGCGAGGCGGCAGCCTCCCGGATCGCCCGGCGAGCCGCTTCACGCGCCTCCGCTGGTCCAAAGACGGCGCTCCAGATCAGGCTGTCGATCGTTTCCTCCCGGAAGCGGCGGGGGTCGTGGATTGTGATCCGATCGCCCCCGACCGCGGCTCCCGAGGCGGCGAGGGAGTCGTTCAATTGGGCCGCTGTGGTGAAGAGTTCCATGGTGTCGCTCCGAATGGGCGGGGATTCTAGCCGAGGTCGTAGGTGGTAGGTGGAAGGTGGTAGCGTCTCGCGGGTGAATCCTCCCTACTACCTATCACCTACCACCTCTCACCTCTTCTGATGCTCCTCTCCCGCACGATTCATTTCAACGCCGGCCGCAGCCTGTGGCGGCCGGAGTGGAGCGCGGAGAAGAATCGCGCGGTATACGGGGAAGAGGGACCTCACGGATACGGCCACAACTACCGATTGGAGGTGGCGGTCGAGGGCCAGATCGATCGGGAGACTTCCATGATCGTGAACCTGACGGACCTCGATCGAATCCTGAAAGAAGAAGTCGACGCTCCGCTGGACCACAAGAACTTGAACCGGGACGTCCCGGACTTCCGGCTCCTTCCGCCAACCGCGGAAAACCTGGCCTTATGGATCTGGAAACGGCTCGAGGCCCGGATTGCCCGCGAGGGGTGGCCCTGCCGGCTCGCGCATCTGCGTCTGACGCTGGAGCCGGGGTTTTCCGTCGAGATCGAGAACTGAGATCCCGCTGTTGTCATCCCGAGCGCAGCGAGGGATCTGCCCCCGTCATCGGCAACGAGAGTAGATTCCTCGCTTCGCTCGGAATGACAGAGATAGTGTCTACCCGGATGAAAGAGTCCTTCACGGGTGCTCAGGTGGATTCACGTTAGACCTTAGCCCTTAGACCTTAGACTTCTCTCCTGATGAACCAGGCCTTCCTCATCGACAACCGCAAGTGCATCGGGTGCCACGCGTGCTCGACGGCGTGCAAGGCGGAGAACGAAGTCCCGCTGGGCGTCCACCGCACCTGGGTCAAGTACGTCGAGAAGGGAGTCTTTCCGGACACGCGGCGCTACTTCCAGGTCACTCGCTGCAACCACTGCGCGAAGCCCCCCTGCGTTCCGATCTGTCCGACGACCGCCATGTACCGGCGCGACGATGGGATCGTCGAGTTCGATTCGCAGCGCTGCATCGGCTGCAAGGCCTGTCTGCAGGCCTGCCCGTACGACGCCATTCACATCGATCCGGAGAGCGGAACCGCAGCCAAGTGTCACTTCTGCGCGCATCGCGTCGACGCTGGGTTGGAGCCTGCCTGTGTGATCGTCTGTCCCGTCCACGCAATCATTTCCGGAGATCTCGACGAGCCGCAGTCGGAAATCGCGCGCCTGCTTTCGACACAGACGGTCGCCGTGCGAAAGCCGGAGCAGGGGACCCGCCCGAAGCTCTTCTATATTGAGGCCGAGGCGTCGGCGATCTCGCCGGGCTTCGCGACGCAACAGTCGGCGCAGCTCTGGTCGGAGGCGCCGGCGTGGGGTCCCTCGGACTGGCGCGGACCGATCCAGACTGCCCCTGGCCGGATGGCGGACGCGCTGCTGCGCTCCGCCCGGGGGTCCGGGGGACCGCAAGGTCCCCTGCTTGGAGGAGCGCCCAGAGAGACCTACAACGTCCCCCACCGGATTCCCTGGCACTGGCAGGTTCCGGCGTATCTCGTGACGAAGGCGCTCGGGTCCGGGATCTTCTTGATCGCCGCCGCGGGCCTGGCTCTCGGGCTTCTTCCGGCGACAGCGCTCTTTACGACGGCCGCGCCGCTCGCGGCTCTCCTCTTCGTCGCTCTGACCGGCGCGCTCTTGGTCGGCGACCTGGATCGGCCCGAACGCTTCTGGACGATCCTGACGCGGCCGCAATGGCGATCGTGGCTGACGCGGGGAGCGTTCATTCTCGCCGCTTACGGTCTGCTGCTCGCGATCGTCCTTCTGGCGAAGATGCTCGGACAGGACGGAGTCGCGGCGCAGCTGCGATGGCCCGGGGTCATCCTGGCAGTCCTCTCGGCGGTTTACACGGCCTTCCTCTTCGCGCAGGCCGAAGGGCGGGACCTCTGGCAGAGCCCGCTGCTCTCCGCCCACCTTCTGGTCCAGGCCGTGATGGCGGGAGCGGCGGGACTCCTGCTTCTCGGTCTCTTCGTGGAGCTTCCCGCGGACTCCCTTCCGGTTCTCGTGTGGACGTTCGGCCTGGCGCTCGCCGCGAACCTGCTCTTGACCGTCGGCGGAGAGTTCGCCGTCCCCCACGCGAGCGCCGTGGCCTCGGCCGCTGCGCGGATGATTACGCACGGCCGCTACGCGGCGCACTATCGAGGGAGTCTCGCCGGCGGGCTCCTCCTGCCGCTTGCCGCCATCATCGCCTGGCCGGCGACGCCTGCCGTTCACCTGATCGCCTCGCTCCTCTGCCTGGGGGGCCTGCTCGCCTACGAATGGGCGTTCGTCTTCGCTCCGCAGCAGATTCCCAATAGTTAACCATATGGTTAAGTATGGTTAAGCCCGCCATTCCGTCGGCCGCCACGCCGCCTCTGCCACCCCAGCAGACCGACGCCGGCCTGCGGCTCCAGCAGTATCCGCCGGTCGACCGCTGGGACGACTGGGTCGAGTGGGATCCGAAGGCCTGGCCGCGAAAGGTGGAGCGGCACTACATGCTGCTTCCCACGATCTGCTTCAACTGCGAGTCGGCCTGCGGACTTCTCGGCTGGGTCGAAAAGGACACGCTCGCCGTCCGCAAGTTCGAGGGCAATCCCCTCCATCCCGGAAGCCGCGGGCGCAACTGCGCCAAGGGTCCGGCGACGATCAATCAGGTCAACGATCCCGACCGCATCCTCTATCCATTGAAGCGCGTCGGCCGCCGCGGGGAAGGGAAGTGGGCGCGCGTCTCGTGGGCGGAGGCGCTCGCCGACATCGGCGGAAGAATCCGCCGCGCCCTCCAGGAGGGAAGGCACGAAGAGATCATGTACCACGTCGGCCGGCCGGGTCACGATGGTCTGATGGAGTGGATCCTTCCGGCCTGGGGAATCGACGGCCACAACTCGCACACGAACATCTGCTCCTCGGGAGCGCGCGCGGGTTACGCCTTCTGGATGGGCTTCGACCGTCCGAGCCCGGATCACGCCAAGGCCAACGTCATCCTGCTGATCAGCAGCCACCTCGAGACAGGCCATTACTTCAACCCTCATGCGCAGCGGATCATGGAAGGCAAGATGGCGGGCGCGAAGCTCATCGTCTTCGACACGCGGCTCTCCAACACGGCGTCGATGGCCGACGCCTGGATTGCGCCGTGGCCCGGCTCGGAGGCGGCAATTCTGCTTGCGATCGCGCGGCATCTCGTGGCGACCCGGCGCTACGACCGCGACTTCGTCCGCCGCTGGATGAACTGGGAACAGTACCTCTCCGCCGAGCACCCGAACTCGCCTCTCTCCTTCGGGACATTCGAAGAGAAGCTCCTGGAGCTCTATGCGCGGTACACCTTCGAATTCGCGGAAAAGGAATCGGGAGTGTCCGCCCGCGTGCTGGAGGGAATCGCCGAAGACGTCGCGGGCTGCGGCGGCCGCCTCGCCGCGCACAACTGGAGGAGCGCCGGGTCGGGAAATCTCGGAGGCTGGCAGGTCGCGCGCTGTCTCTGGTTCTTGAATGTCCTGACCGGATCGGTGGGAGTCGAAGGCGGCACCTCGGCCAACGGTTGGGACAAGTGGGTGCCGCGCCCGCACGCGCTCGCTCCGCACGTGCCGCGCTGGAATGATCTCTCCTGGCCGCGCGAGTACCCGCTCTCCTACTTCGAGATGAGCTTCCTGCTGCCCCATTTCCTGAAGGAAGGGCGCGGGAAGCTCGACGTCTACTTCACGCGCGTCTACAACCCAATGTGGACGAACCCGGACGGGTTCACGTGGCTCGAGGTCCTGCGGGACGAGTCGAAGATCGGGCTTCACGTCGCGCTGACGCCGACCTGGAGCGAGACGGCCTGGTGGGCCGACTACGTGCTGCCGATGGGACTCGGCTCCGAGAGGCACGATTTGATGAGCCAGGAGACGCACGCCGGGCAGTGGATCGCCTTCCGCCAGCCCATCCGCCGAGTCGCGCTCGAACAGATGGGCAAACCCGTGCGGCGCACCTACGAGGCCAATCCCGGAGAAGTCTGGGAGGAGACGGAGTTCTGGATCGACCTCTCCTGGGAGATCGACCCCGACGGCTCGCTCGGCGTGCGGCGCTACTTCGAGTCTCCCCTGCGGCCGGGAGAGCGCATCACGGTCGACGAGTACTACGGCTGGATGTTCGAAAATTCCGTCCCCGGACTGCCCGAGGCCGCCGCTCGCGAGGGGCTCACGCCGCTTGCGTACATGCGCAAGTACGGGGCCTTCGAGATCCGCGCGGGCGCGGAGCCGGAGTTCGAGCGGCGCTTGAACGAAAGAGAAATGCAGGGTGCGTCTGTAGACGAGAAGAGCGGCATCGTGACCACGCGAGAGCCGGCGCCGCCTCCGGAGAACATCGTGCCCGCGCCGGTCCTCGCCGCCGGAGATCGTGGCCGCACGATCGGAGTGTGTGTCGACGGAGAGGCGCGATTTGGCTTTCGCACGCCGTCGCGCAGGCTCGAGTTCTATTCGCCGACCCTGAAAGACTTCGGCTGGCCGGATTACGCCGTGCCCACGTACATCGAGAGCCACGTCCATCCCTCCAAGATCGACCGCGAGTCCAACGAGTTCGTGCTGCTCTCGACCTACCGCCTGCCCACGCTCATCCATACGCGAAGCGCCAGCGCGAAATGGCTGGTCGAGATCTCGCACTCGAATCCAACCTGGCTGCACACCTCCGACGCGGCGAAAGTGGGGGTCTCGACCGGCGATCTCGTGCGCGTGGAAACGGAGATCGGCTTCTTCGTCGACAAGGTATGGGTCACGGAGGGAATCCGTCCGGGGGTGATCGCCTGTTCCCATCACCTCGGCCGCTGGCGCCTCGCGGAGGGAGAAGGCACCAGCCGCATGTCCTCCGCCCTCGTGCGTCTCGAGGAGGATCGCGGCGAGTGGAAGCTGACGGCGCTCAAGGGGGTCGAGCCCTACGAGTCCTCGGATCCCGACACGAAGCGGATCTGGTGGACCGACGCCGGCGTGCACCAGAACCTGACCTTTCCCGTCCAGCCCGATCCGGTCTCCGGTTGCCACTGCTGGCACCAGAAGGTTCGCGTCACGCGCGCGCGGCCGGAGGACCGCTACGGCGACGTGCGCGTGGACACGACCCGGTCCCATGCGGTCTACCGGCGATGGCTCGAGACGACGCGCCCGCCGAAGGGAGAGTGGCGACGCCCGTACTGGATGCTGCGCCCCTTCCGTCCCGCCGAGAGCGCGTATCGGTTGCCGGGGAAATGAGTGGTTTGGAGTTAGGAGTTATCAGTTTTCAGTTGTCAGTTATCAGTTAGGAAATGAAGGTTGATCCGTAAACTGAGAACTGAGAACTGTGAACTGAAAACTCAGAAATGAAGCCACCGCTCTCCCTTCTGTCCCGCCTCTGGCTCTCGGAGCCGGATGCGGCGCTCCTGCGGGACGCCATCGACGCAGGCTTCCCACAGGCGTCCGTCGAGGACCTCGCGCTCGCATATGCCGATCTCTTTCTTCTGAACGTCTATCCCTACGGCAGCGTTTACCTCGATTCTTCCGGCGAGTTGAACGGCGCTCCCGCGACCTGGGCCGAGCGGCTCTACGCGTCGGTCGCCTATTCCCCACCGGACCTCCTGCGCGCCGCTGGAGCCGATCATGCCGGTCTCTGCCTTGGCTTCCTCGCTCATGCCTCCGAGAAGGGGGTCGACGACTCGGAGATGCGCCGCATGTTGCGAGCGTGGATTCCGGTCTGCACTCTCGCCGTCGAGCGGGAGCCGGGAGCCCACGAGTTCTATCGGTTTCTCGCTCGGGCCACCCGCGAGCAACTTCTTTCCGAAGCGGTGCCGCAAGAAGCGCAGGAAGATTTCCTGGCCGAGCCCGGGCTCTCGCCCGGCGCAGAGGGAGAGATACGCCTCACCGATGTGTTGCACCTTCTTCTGACTCCGGCGCGGTGCGGATTCTTTCTCTCGCGCGGCCGCATCGGGCAACTGGCGCGGGGAGCCGGCTTGCGTATCCCCTTCGGCTCTCGCTTCGACGTGGCCCGCAGCCTCTTCGAGCAGGCCGGCGAGGAGGCGTCCGTTGACGCTTTGATCGCTCTGCTCGGCCGGGAGAGAGACGAGTGGGAGCGCTCCTTCGAGGAGCTGTCGGCGCGTCATCCCGGGTGGGCACCGCAAGGACTCTGCTGGAAAGCACGCCTCGAAGGGACTCGTGAGGCGCTCGCCACGATGCGGGGGATTGTGCAGAGTCCCCCCGAGTGGGAGTATCGCGAGAAAGAAGGAGAAACCACCGGCCCCTGACCGGCGGCGCTCGTATGTTTCTCAAACAGTTCTATCTCGGCTGCCTCGCGCAGGCCTCCTACATGATCGGCTCGGAAGGCGAAGCCGCCGTGATCGATCCCCGCCGCGACGTCGATGAATACCTGTCGGAAGCGGAGAAGGAGGGTCTCGCGATCCGGCACGTCATCGAGACCCACCTGCACGCCGATTTCGTCTCGGGCCACCGCGAGCTCGCCAGGCTGACCGGCGCGAAGATCTATTTCGGCGCTCAGGCGGGCGCCCGCTTCGACCACGTAGCCGTCCGCGACGGACACGAAGTCGCCTTCGGCAACGTCGTGCTGCGATTCCTGGAGACCCCGGGGCATACGCCGGAGTCGATCTGCGTCGTCGTCTTCGATCGTGCCGCGGGGAGTGAGCCGCAGGCGGTCCTGACAGGCGACACACTTTTCATCGGCGACGTCGGAAGGCCGGATCTCGCGGCCGGCGGATCCGTGACGCCGGCGGAGCTGGCCGGAATGCTTCACGACTCTCTCCAGAAGCTCCTGGCGCTGCCCGATGCCGTGGCTGTGTACCCGGCGCACGGGGCTGGCTCTCTCTGCGGCAAGAACATCTCGAGCGACACCTCCTCCACGATCGGCCAGCAGCGCCGCTTCAACTATGCCCTGCAGCCGATGGCGCGCGAGGAGTTCATCCGACTGGTCACGGCGGACCTGCCCGAGGCCCCGGCCTACTTCGCCCGCGACGCGGCCCTGAATCGGGAAGGTCCCGGAAACCTGTCCGAGCTTCCGGCTCCCCGGGAACTTTCCCCCGAAGAGCTCGAGAAGATCCAGAAGGCCGGCGGCGTGGTGCTCGACACTCGGCCGGCCGCGCAATATGGCGCCGGGCACGTGCCTGGCTCGATCAACATCGGCCTTTCCGGACAGTTCGCCTCGTGGGCGGGAACGCTTCTCTCGGCCGAGACCCCGATCGTCCTCGTTGCGGAAGATCCCGAACGCGTCTCCGAGGCGCACGTACGTCTGGCTCGGGTCGGTCTCGAGAACATCACGGGCTTCCTGTCGGGCGGAGTTCTCACCTGGCACGAATCCGGGCGGCCTCTCGCCCGCACGGACCAGATCAGCGTCGACGAGCTCGCCCGCCGCCTCGAAGCGGGTGAAGTCGCGCAGTTAATCGACGTGCGCCGCCCGGGAGAATGGAGCTCGGGCCACATCGCTCAGGCGAGACACGTCCCTCTCCATGAGCTTGCGACCCGCGCATCCGAGCTCGACTCGACGCGGCCCGTGACGGCGATCTGTGCGGGCGGCTACCGCTCCTCGATGGCCACGAGTCTCCTCGAGCGGTCGGGATTCGAGAAGGTCACCAACGTCGTCGGCGGAATGACGGCCTGGGACACCGGGCCGGGGCAAGCCCAACTCCCGGCGAACGCGGTCGCGCAGCCACCGTCAGCAGCGAAGACCTAGAAGCATCGCTTCCGGAATGAGACCCGGCTGTGCGCCCTCAGGCTCCAGCGAGCCGAAAGCCCTCCGCTTCGAAGTCGGGATCGAAGGCAAATGCTCTCTCGACCTTCCGTTCCCGCATGATCGAGAAACTGACCTGATCCACCAGGCTCACGCGTCGCTTCCCGGATCGTTCGAGTTGATCGAGCGCCTGCCGATGCCGCGCTTGGTCGACCCACACGATGTCGAAATTCTCCGAGCTTCTGGCGAGGCTCACGGCGGCCGCAAGGCCAAGCCGGCTCTGGAGCAGGGCCGTCGCCTCGACGAGGACGTAGTTGTGTGTCAGAAGAGGTTCTCCATCCGAGAGCAGCTGACCGAAGAGATCGACAGCCCTTTTGTGCCGGGGATCCGCCTTATCGGCGAGGGCGTACAAAGCCGATGTATCGACGAAGATCAACGGCGCTTCTTCGGCAGGAAAGCTTCCGCGAGAGCCTCGTCATGCCGTTCCGAGACGGGCGACAGCCTCCCCTGGTTGGAACGGCCCGCGCCAACGAACGGGAATTGTTTCAACGTCCGCCTTCGTCGTTTTCGTGCGGGGCCGAAGGCCTCCGACAGCGTTTCCCGCACAAGAGAAGAGATCGATCGTCCTTCTTCGTACGCGGCCCGGCGGAGTGCGGCGTGTGTCTCCTCGTCGATCTGGATCTGCGTGCGCCTCATGCTGCCATCATAACATCATGACATCATAGTGGTAGAGCCGATCCGGACGATCCTCCGGATACAATTTCAGTTCCCGGAATCATGATGAAGGTCTCTCGGTTCGCCTCCGTCGGTCTCGCCATCACAGCCCTGCTGGCGCTGCTCTGGATCATCGGAGGCAATGCGTACGCCCGCTACCGGGAGAGGCAGGTGGAGCGCGCGTGGGTCCAGAGCTTCGGACCTCTTCAGAAACTTCTCGATAGATACCCCACGACAACGAGGAACGAGACGGCCCGCCGCCTCGAAAGGCTGGCTGAGCCGCTCGGGCTCGACCTCGCCCCCAAGACAGAGGAGATGTCGTCGGCGGACGCCCGGGCTGTATCCAGGCCAGATCAGAAGGAATCCGAGGAAGAGTGGCAGGCCGTCTCCCGATACTTGACCTCACAGCTTGAAAAGCCCGAAGCGGGCGTCGACCGGCCACCAAAAGAGGTCGAGAGATTCTTCGCTGCGCATGGCAGTGACCTGCGGGCTCTCGCAACGGAGCTTGCAACCTCGCCGGCTCCTCGTTGGGACTTTGACCCTTCCATTCTTCCGAGCCACCAACCGATTCCGAGCCTGCGCGCGTTGATCAGACTTCAAAGGGCGCTGTTGGCGGGAGGGCTGATCGATCCCGCCGGCAAGAACCTTGGCGCGCCAGGACAGACGCTCGAGGCCTCATGGAGATTGAACCAGGCGCTCAGCGAAATGTCCCAGTTGACGTCTCAACTTATTGCGGTCGCGGTTGCGCGGATGCAGGTGGGCGCATTACGGAAGATGGAGGTCGACGCGAGTCTGTGGCGAGCATGGCTGGCCGAGCATGACTTCAAGCGGTCAGTTTTGGACACGGAGCTGCTCGCCCTATGGCCGGACCCAAAGAGGTACCGCCGATTGGAAGAAATCGACTCGCGCTCGAAAAAGAACGTCGGGATGCGAATGCAGGCTCTCTTCTTGCACCCCTGGCAGGACATCGTCTGGGCGGAAGTCACCGAGAAGATGCGGCTGGCCTTTCTCCGAATCAAAGATGCGCCTTTGTCGGATGAGAGGATCCCTGAGCGAAAGGGCGCCGCGAGCGCGGCGGAAATCTTGCTGTCAATCCAGATGCCCAACCTGCTCGAATCCTTTCGCCGGGTTGACCGCCTCGTTCTCGACGCGGAACTGACGGGGAAGATTCTTCAGGCACGCCAACTTCGGCTACAGAACGGCTCGGAGGAGTGGCCTGCGGCGGTCCCTGGCATCGAATCATCGCGTTTTCCTGGCGCGAAATGGATCTATTCCATTTCTCCTGACGGGACGATGAGTCTTTCCTTGAGCAAAGAGCCTCACTGGGATTCCAGCGGCCTCGTTCTGCCGAACCGATTCAAATCTTCCTGAATCGGGCGGCGCGACGCCGTCCTTCCATGTCCTCGCAGCGCGGGAGACGCCCGTCAGATCCCTTGCCTTGCTGCGATGCGTCACTGCGTTCGCAACGCGACCAAGTTTCGCGAAGTTCACCGAGCGAAACGACTCGCGTTGCGGGAGCGAGCGCGGAGCCTCGGGATCAGGCTCGCGGCCGACCGGGTTTGGTAGGCCGCGAGCCGGTGCGCCTCAAGGCGCAGATCCCTAAGCGCAGCGATCGCGACGGACTATCGCGGCTGGGGAACGATACGGATGTAGGGCTTCGGCGCTTTCCACCCCGCCGGATATTGCTTCTTGGCGTCCTCGTCGGAGACCGAGCCCGCGATGATCACGTCATCGCCCTGCTTCCAGTTGACCGGTGTCGCGACCTTGTGCTTCGAGGTCAGCTGCAGAGAGTCGATCACCCGCAGCACCTCGTCGAAGTTGCGGCCGGTCGTCATCGGGTAGATCAACATCAACTTGATCTTCTTGTCGGGGCCGATGACGTAGACGTTGCGCACGGTGGCGTTGTCGGCCGGAGTCCGGCCCTGCGATGTACCCGGCGTCTCGGCCGGCAGCATTCCCCAGGCCTTCGCGACTTTCAGGTCCGAATCGCCGATGATCGGAAAGTTCGGAGCGTGACCCTGAGTTTCCTTGATGTCGGCAGCCCATTTCGAATGGGAGTCCGCTGGGTCGACGCTCAACCCGATGATCTTGACGCCGCGCTTGTCGAACTCCGGCTTGATCTTGGCCATGTATCCGAGCTCCGTCGTACAGACCGGCGTGAAGTCCTTGGGGTGCGAAAAAAGCACGCCCCAGCCGCCGCCGAGCCATTCGTGGAAGCGGATCGGGCCTTCCGTCGTCTGGGCCTCGAAATCCGGAGCCTCATCTCCTAACCGAACTGCCATGCTGCCACCTCCTTCAACTTTGGGAGGCGTAGCTTACTGCGATTTCTTGCCGCCGGCGAGCGGCGACAACTTCAACAAAAACAAGAGGTTTGTGTAGTCCTTCGGCAACGGGGCTGCGATGTCGATTCCCATCTCGGGAATCTCGATCCGCTCGGCGTGGAGAAGCGGATGAGTGACTCCGGAGAGCGCCCGCCGGTGGGTCGCATCTCGCACGCCATGCCATCGGGACGCACCGCCGTAAAGATCGTCACCCACGATCGGATGGCCGCGAGTCGAGAGGTGGACCCGGATCTGGTGCGTGCGTCCTGTCTCGGGAAAGAGCCAAAGATCCGTGACGCCGGTGAGGCGCGAAAGGGTTTCGTATCGCGTGACAGCCCGTTTCCCCTCCGCGCGGACCTTCATCTTCCGTCCGTCGCGCACGTCGCGGCCGAGAGGCTCCTCGATCCTGCCCGCCGCCGGCCGGGGTCGCCCCCATACGAGAGCGCGGTATGTCTTCCGTGCGCCGCCCGACTGAAAGGCGCCCGACAGCGCGCGATGCGCAGCGGCGTTTCTTGCGAGCAGCACTACGCCGGAGGTTCTCACATCGAGCCGGTGAACGAGCCGGAGCTCTTCGTCGGCCCGCTCTCCGGAGGCTTCGAGCAGCCGCGCGACCGCTTCTTCCGCGGACTTGCCTTCCCGGCCCGACGTTGCCATCGAGACGCCCGGCGGTTTGTTCAACGCGACGACTTCCTCGGTCTCGAGCAGGATCACAAACCCCTATCCGCAACGGCGGGTAGCCGCCGGCCACGTCCTAAACGCCGTCAAGTCAGTCCGGCCTCGGCCACTGGCAGAGTGGACTACAATTGAACGATCGATCATGAAAACGTAGGATAACTCGGGAGGGCCCCGATGGCTCAGGCAGTCGTCTCGACGAAGTATCAGATCGTGATTCCGAAAGAAGTTCGACGGGAGATCGGACTCAAGTCCGGCCAGATCGTTCAGATCATCTCTAAGGGAGGCGTTATCTCGATGGTTCCCGATCAGCCGATCGGTCGGATGCGAGGATACCTGAAGGGGATGAAAACGAGAGCGCTGCGAGAGAAAAAGGACCGGGAATGATCCTGGTCGATTCCTCCGGGTGGATCGAGTTCTTCACCGAGGGCGCCAACGCCGGGAAGTATGGAGCTTATCTGGAGAAGGCGTCGCGGCTGGTCACGCCGACGATCGTTCTCTTCGAGGTGTACAAACTCATCAAACGCGAACGCACCGAGGAGGAGGCGCTGCTGGCCGTCGCCCAGATCCAGAAGACCCGCGTGGTTCCGCTCTCCGAGTCTCTGGCGCTCGCGGCCGCGGACGTCAGTCTGGAATTGCGCCTTGCTATGGCCGATTCGATCGTCTACGCCACCGCGAAAGCCGAAAGCGCCGAGCTCGTGACAGGCGACAAAGATCTCGGAAGATTGCCCGGCGTGATCTACATTCCAAAGACCGGGAAGAATTGAAATGACGATCGCGGTCGGCAGCCGCCTGGGTCCCTATGAAGTCCTCTCTCCTCTGGGGGCCGGAGGGATGGGGGAGGTGTGGAAGGCTCGGGACACGCGCCTGGAGCGCACCGTCGCGATCAAGGTGCTTCCGGATCATCTCGCCTCTTCCCCGGACGTCCGCCAGCGTTTCGAACGGGAGGCAAAAACAATATCCGCATTGTCCCACCCCCACATCTGCGCGCTCTACGACGTGGGCAACCAGGACGGGGTCGAGTACCTGGTCATGGAGTATCTCGAGGGCGAGACGCTTTCCGACCGGCTCGCGAAAGGGCCGCTGCCGCTCGATCAGCTTCTGCGCTACGGGATCGAGATTGCCGACGCGCTCGATCGCGCGCATCGCCAGGGGATCGTGCACCGGGACCTGAAGCCCGGCAACGTGATGTTGACCAAGTCGGGCGTGAAGCTCCTGGATTTCGGGCTCGCCAAGGCGATGGAGGCGCCGTCGGCCAAGTCCGGCCTGACCGCCCTGCCGACTGCCGCTCACAACCTGACGCAGGAAGGAACGGTCCTGGGGACGTTTCAGTACATGGCGCCCGAGCAGTTGGAGGGCCAGGAGGCCGACGCGCGGACCGACATCTTCGCGTTCGGCGCCGTCCTCTACGAGATGGCGACGGGGAGGAAGGCCTTCGAGGGCAAGAGTCAGGCTTCGTTGATCGCGTCGATTCTGACCACGGAGCCCGCCCCCGTTTCAACGATCCAGCCGATGACGCCGCCGGCCCTGGACCGCGTGGTCAAGACCTGTCTTGCCAAGGATCCCGAGGACCGCTGGCAGAGCGCGCACGACATCGCCAGCGAGCTCAAGTGGATCTCGCAGGGCTCGCAGGCCGGTGTCGCAGTTCCCGTGGCTGCCCGCCGCCGCAGCCGCGAGCGGCTCGCATGGTCCCTGGCCGCCGTTTTTCTGCTCGCGGCCCTCGCGACTCTCGGCGTCCTTTTGCGCCGGCCGGCCGCGGTCGAGCGTCCGGTCCGGCTTTCGCTCGAGATGCCGGCCAAGGCGCCGTTCGAGTCGTTCGACCACGCGGCGGTTTCTCCCGACGGACGCCGCATCGCGTTCGTCGCGCATCTGCCAGGCGGGAAGCGCTCGATCTGGATCCGGCCGCTGGGCTCCCTCCAGGCGGCCGCTTTGCCCGGAACCGACGACGCCACGCAGCTCTTCTGGTCGCCCAACAGCTCGTCGATCGGATTCTTCGCGGAAGGAAAGTTGAAGCGCATCGAGGCCTCCGGCGGCCCGCCCCAGGTCCTGGCCGACGCGCCCACTCCCAGCGGCGGGAGCTGGAGCCGAGACGGAGTCATCCTCTTTTCTCGAAATCCGTACGAGCCGCTCCAGCGCGTGGCGGCGACGGGCGGGCCCGTAACGGCGGCCACGAAGCTCGCGCCACATGAGGATGGCCACATTTGGCCGTGCTATCTGCCCGATGGCCGGCGTTTCGTTTTTCTGGGGGATGCCTCGGCGACGGTGAACCATTCGATCCGGCTCGGTTCCCACGATTCGCCCGAGAGCGTGGCGCTGTTGACCCCCGCGGTCACGAACCTCGGTTTTGCTCCGCCCGATTGGCTTCTCTTCATTCGGGCGGGAACGCTCGTGGCGCAGCGCTTGAACGCCAAAGACAAGAAGCTCATCGGCGATCCGGTCGCGCTCGCCGAGAGGATCGCACCAAACGATCTGATGCACGGCTTCGAATTTTCGGTCTCTCAAACCGGAGTTCTTCTCTATCGAAGCGCCAACCCGGAAGCGCAGATCGCCTGGTTCGACAGGGGGGGCAAGCGGCTCAAAGACGTCGGGGAGCCGGTCCGTTATGGGCGCTTCGAGCTCTCGCCGGACGAAAAGCGAATCGTTTACGAAAGACTCGATGTCGATGGCAGGCACGCGAACCTCTGGCTCCTGGACCTCGCCCGCGGCTCAACCTCCCGCCTGACGGCCACTGCCGGCTCGGACTACGCGCCGGTTTGGTCGCCGGATGGCGGAAGAATCCTCTTCGGGTCGGCGCGGCCCGGCCTTTCGGATCTCTTCGAGATCTCGGCAGGAGGGGGGTCCGCGGAGCGGCAGATCTTGCACGACACGCTGGACAAGAATCCCCTCGACTGGTCCCGCGACGGCCGTTTCGCTCTCTTCGTATCCGTCTCGCCCACAAGCCGCGAGGACATCTGGATTCTGCTGCTCTCCGGAGAAGGGAAGGCCGCGCCGCTCGTGCAGACCCGCTTTTCCGAGCTGGACGCCCAGATCTCGCCCGACGGCCGCTGGTTCGCCTATTCTTCCGACGAATCGGGGCGCGTGGAGATTTACGTGCAGTCTTTCGCCGACCCTTCGAAGCGTTACCAGGTTTCGACCTCCGGCGGCGGCCGGCCTCGGTGGCGGGGAGACGGCAAAGAGATCTTCTTTCTCGCGGGAAACGCCCTCCAGTCGGTCTCCATCAACGCGGAAGCGACTTTGGAGGCCGGCCAGCCGAAGGACCTATTCCGGCTCCCGCTGTGGGAGGACTACGCGGTCGCGCGGGACGGCCAGCGCATTCTCGCCGCGACCTCCGTCGAAGAGAATCCTGTCTTTCCGCCGACGGTCGTCCTGAATTGGACCTCGGAGTTGCCGAAACAATGACGTCATTGATCTGGCACCTGTGATCGCGGCCGGGACGCGGCTTGGCCCCTACGAGATCCTCGCGCCGATCGGGGCGGGCGGGATGGGCGAGGTCTACAAGGCGAAGGACACGCGGCTGGACCGCACGGTCGCGGTCAAGGTTCTTCCAGATCATCTCGCCTCGTCGCCCGAGGTCCGGCAGCGCTTCGAGCGGGAGGCGAAAACAATATCTGCATTGTCCCATCCGCACATCTGCGCGCTCTACGACGTGGGCAACCAGGACGGAGTCGAGTACCTGGTCATGGAGTATCTCGAGGGGGAAACGCTTTCCGAGCGGCTGGCGAGGGGGCCGATGCCGCTCGAGCAGCTTCTGAGGTACGGAATCGAGATGGCCGAGGCGCTCGATCGCGCGCACCGCCAGGGGATCGTGCACAGGGACTTGAAGCCTGGCAACGTGATGCTCACCAAGTCGGGCGTGAAGCTCCTGGACTTCGGGTTGGCCAAGGCGATGGAGGCGCCGTCGGCGCGTTCGAGCCTGACCGCGCTTCCGACCGCCGCTCACAACCTGACGGCCGAAGGGACGATCCTCGGAACCTTCCAGTACATGGCGCCGGAGCAGCTGGAGGGGAAGGAAGCCGACGCCCGTACCGACATCTTCGCCTTCGGCGCCGTCCTTTACGAGATGGCGACAGGGAGAAAGGCGTTCGAGGGATCGAGCCAGGCGTCGCTGATCGCCTCGATCATGGGCACGCATCCGGCTCCGATCTCGACCATCCAGCCGATGACGCCGCCCGCTCTGGATCGGGTCGTCAAGACGTGTCTGGCCAAGGATCCGGACGAGCGCTGGCAGAGTGCACACGACATCGCCAATGAGCTCAAGTGGATCGCCGAAGGCGGATCGCAGGCCGGGGTGCCGGCGCCCGTTGTTTCGCGCCGCAAGTCTCGCGAGCGGCTCGCTTGGATTCTCGCGGCGGTCTTTCTCCTCGCGGCGGTCGCCGCTACCGTCGGATTCCTGCGTCGCTCGCCGACGCCGGTTCAAGTCGTGCGCCTCCAGATCCTGCCGCCGGAAAAAACAGACTTCGCCTCCGCCCTTGCGCCAGTCACGGTCTCGCCGGACGGCCGGCGGGTCGTCTTCGCCGCGGGGGAGTCGACGCGCGGCTCCCGGCTTTGGCTGCGATCCCTCGACTCTGTCGAGGCGCGCAAGCTCGACAGTGGCCCCGATCCGTACGATGCCTACTGGTCTCCCGACGGCCGGTTCGTCGCCTACGGCGGCTCCGGCAAGCTCTGGAAGCTCGACCTCGCCGGCGGGACCCGGCAGGCGATCGCCGAGATGGTGGACGGGCGCGGCGGGACATGGAACCGCGACAACGTCATCCTCTTTGCCAAGTCCGGCGCGACCCCGATCTACCGAGTGTCCGCGTCGGGCGGTGAGCCTGTCGCTGTCACGAGCCTCGACGCCTCGCGAGGCGAGACGGGCCACTGGCGTCCGCGTTTCCTGCCCGACGGGCGCCACTTCCTCTTTCTCGCGCGCAGCAGCCAGCCTCGCAACAACGCAATCTGCGTCGGGTCGCTCGACTCCAAAGAGGTCAAGCGCCTTCTCACCATCGACGCCAGCCCACAGTATGCCCCTCCCGGCTACCTGCTCTACGTACACGATCGGACACTCGTGGCTCAGAAGTTCGATCCCGATCGGTTGACACTTTCCGGAGATCCCGAGGCGATCGCGCACGACGTGGAGTACGTGCCGACGTGGGGCGACGCCGGGTTCTCCGTCTCCGAGAATGGAGTTCTCACCTACCAGAGCGGGGGGCGAATCAACCGTCAACTCATCTGGTACGACCGCAGCGGAAAGCAGCTGTCGGTATTGGGGGAGCCGGCCGAGTACCGCGACGTGAGGCTTTCCCCCGACGGCCGCCGCGTGGCCGTCACGCGAATCGACCCGGAGGCCCGCAGCGGGGACATCTGGATTTACGACGTCGCGCGCGGCACCGGATCGCGGCTGACGTTCGAGCCCTCGATCGAGGACAGCCCGGTCTGGTCGCCCGACGGGAGCCGTCTCCTCTATTCCTCCAACCGCGCCGGAGTCGGCGACATCTACCAGAAGTCCGCGACGGGCGGGGGAGCCGAAGAAGTCATCTTCAAGGACGAGAATTACAAGTCGCCGCTCGACTGGTCGCGCGACGGCCGGTTCGTGATCTTCCGAACCGCCACCCCGGCCACAAAGACCGATTTGTGGATCCTCCCCATGACCGGAGACCGGAAACCATTTCCCTTCGCCAACTCGGCCTTCTTCGAGAACGAAGCCGTGTTTTCACAGGATGGGAAGTGGATCGCTTACACCTCCGACGAATCCGGAAAAATGGAGGTCTACGTCCAGCCGTTCCCGCAAACGGGCTCGAAATGGCAGGTCTCGACGAAAGGCGGGATCACGCCGCGGTGGCGGGGGGACGGGAAAGAGATCTTCTATTACGAGCCGGACAAGGGACGGAAAGCCGTCGATATCCAGACGACTCCGGCGTTCGAGGCCGGAGTTCCGAAAGATCTCTTCGCGACGCCGCTATCAGGCGGTTCCGACGTGTCAGCCGACGGGCAACGCTTCCTCGTCAACCAGCCCGCGGAATCGGCGCC
>Ga0070698_100001310_pt1 | contig 27702 bp, 18 predicted proteins | sample KBSK1502metaG_FD_65477 | JGI IMG/M metagenome (GOLD analysis project Ga0070698, IMG submission 65477) | Corn, switchgrass and miscanthus rhizosphere microbial communities from Kellogg Biological Station, Michigan, USA - KBS K1-50-2 metaG | ecosystem: Host-associated > Plants > Roots >...
TTCTTGAGCCTGCGGGACGAGGTGGACGCTGAGCGCATCGGCGCCCTCGGCATCTGCGCCTCGGGCGGCTACGTCATGCCTGCCGCAGCGACCGATCACCGGATCAAGGCCGTCGCGACGGTCAGCGCCGCGGACGAGGGCAGCGTGTTCCGCGACGGCCTCGGCCGCGTGCAGAGCCCCGAAGTCCTCCAGGGCATGCTCGACGAGGCCGCAGTGGCGCGCATCGAGGAGGCGCAGGGCAGGCCCCCGCGTCGGCAGCAAATCCACCAGGAGACCGGGGAGGAGGAAAGGGCCCTCGGGCAGCACACTTACGACGGCTGGCAGCACGGGGAGCAGGCCAGGGCGCTCGGGCAGCACGCCTACGACGGCTGGGAGTACTACCGCACACCGCGCGGCCACCACCCGCGGTCGGAGAACTATCTCGTGCTCCGCAGCATCGACCTGCTCGCGCAGTTCAACGCCTTCGACCTGATCCACCTCATCTCGCCCCGTCCGCTGCTGATGATCGCCGGCACCGAGGCGGCCTCCGCCTACCTCAGCCAGGAGGCGATCGAGAAGGCCCAGCAGCCCAAGGAGCTCTTCTGGATCGACGGCGCCACCCACGTCGACCTGTATGACAAGAAGGAATACCTGCCGATCGCGGCCGCGAAGCTGGCCGGCTTCTTCGACGCCCATCTGGGCGGGACGAAGTCGGACCACCGCCAGGACCGCACCCACCAGACGGTGGCCTAGCGCCAGAAGCCAGACAACGCCGTGCCACGAGATCGCGGCGCTGTCCGGCTTCACGAACCCGAGGAACTTCTCCCTCGCGATGGCGAAAGACCGAGCCGCTCCATAGCCAGTGGCCTTGCGCGGCCAAGGGCGAAACGAGTGCCCCTGAGCGCGCAGGAGTCTTGCTGAACAGGGAACGTCCCGCCCACGTTGTCCGGCTTATCTAGCGCTGACCAGGCCGCAGGATGGCAGGACAAGCACGCCCGAAGGGTTAATCTGCGTTCCGCGTCGGTGCCGTACAAGACCATGACGAGGGACGCCGAGTCGGCAGGGCGCACATACGCGCGGAGGCAAGGCCATTGTGCTCACGCTACGTGGCAGGTGGCAGCCTGCCCACCGAGGCTGAGCGGGGCACCGCGGCCGGTTGATGCGCGCGGGGGAGCACGGTGCATCCGTCGCTACCACGGCCACTCTGCCTGGGCCCGCGTTTTGCAGTTGCGGACACTGTTCCGGTCGGCAGCGTCAGCCTGCAGTTACCCGTCGAGGGACTGGCGCGAGTCATCTTCGTGGATGGAGCAACGGCCTGATAGCCGAAATCGCTGTGGGCCATGACCTGCACCGAAGCAGGAGCGGCGGCCGTTTGGGGGGCGTATGGGGAGTAATCGTGACTGCGCCTTTGCGAAACCGCAGGTCAGCGAAGTAATCGCAAAACGGCGAGTATCAGAGGTTATGTTCGAATTTATGCCTTTGACCAGTGCCCCCGACAGGATTCGAACCTGCGCTCACGGCTCCGGAGGGCGTTGCTCTATCCGGCGTTGACCAGCGGAAACGTGTTGGTCGGCGGGCGTCCCGGACACGTATCGGACATACGTTGGTCGGCCCCAGCGGCTGGCGGGGCGCGCCGGTTCTAGGCAGTCTGCCGTGATAGTCGAGGCGATCTCGTGGGCGCTCAACCTAGCCCCGGTTCCGGCTGACCGTGGTGGCCGGCCGTCGAGCGCGTGCAAGTTCGTGCTCGTCGGCCCAGCGGATGGGACCGGGCCAGCGCGCCTTCGTCACTCAAGATGCCCGCCGGGCCCATCCACAGGCTGGTCGGCGTCCCGGGGCTTGTCGACAACTGCAGGTCCATCAGCCCGGACTGTCAGCCGGGGCTGGCAGTCTGCCGGTGCCGGAGATGAGCAAGGGGGACGCGAATGACACTACTGATCACGGCCCGGGACCGTCTCCAGCGGGCCCGCGGCCTGGCATCGGTGCTGGACGCTGCCTGTGACGCCTTCGAGGACATCCTCGCGGTCATCGGCGCCTACGAGGAGACCACCACCAGCGCGGGCACGGCCATCGCCTTCCTGCTGGTGGCCACGCAAGCTGCTAACGGCCGTGACGCGGTCCTGTTCGCCCCCTCGCTGCCGCCCCGCAGCCTTCACCCCAGGCAGGCGCCAGTGCCGCCGGAGCGGGGGAGTGCCGGCAAGATCAAAGCCTCGGTCGCCGGCTTGAGCCTGCTTCTTGCCTCCCAGCTCGCCGGCGCCGCCACCACGGCGGGGGCCGGTGCGGACCAGGCCGCCTGCCACGATGCCGCGCGCTGCGCCCGCACGGTCCATGACTTGCTGGCCGGGGCAGACCGGTGACCGGAGGCGCCAGATTCGGGGACTTCCTGGACGCCGCGCACCGGAGCCTGGCCCCCCGGGCCGGTGAGCCGTCGCCCGCGCGGGGGGACGTCGAGGAGGTTTCCCGCAGCCTGCTGCGGGTCGTGACCATCTTGGGCCGCTACACCCAGGACACCGCCACCGCGTTCCGCGACGTGCCCCACCTCACGCCAGCGCCCACCAGCCCGTGGAGCCAGGCCCGAGCCCAGGCCCGCGACGCGCTCACCAACGCAGCCGGATTCCTGCTTCACCCCGCCGTTAGCAGGCCCGTGTGGCCAGGCGCCCCTTCGGCCAGCCCGCTGGCCCGCCGCCTGGACGACGTGGCCGCCTGCCTGGCCGCCGGGCGTGACCTGCTGCACACCCACTTCGCCCCCGGCCCCCAAGACCGCGTTCACCGGTCGCCCTGGGCGCGCACCATCACCAGTGAGCGGCTGAACCGGGCGCTGCTCGCCGAGGTCGGCGCCCTCGCCCAGCCGATCGCCCATTACGGCGCGAACGTCGCCCTCGCGCCCGTCCCCGGCGCCCCCGCACACGCGGGCCGGCGGCGGGCCCTGAACGCGGCCTGCCAGTGGCTGTGGGTCCTCGGCGCCTCCGTCGACGCCGCCGGCCGGCAGCAACCGGTGGCAGCCGCCGACCGGGACCTGCTGGCGGCCATCCCCGTCAACGCCCTGCCCGGCCGCCCCGCGCCCTCTGCCACCGGCACCATCCCCGGCCTGTGTGACGGCGTGAGCACCACCGCTGAACGGCTCCGGCACCTGGCCTGGCGATCCGCCCAGCAGCCACCCTGGACGCCCGCCCTCACCGTGACCTCGCTGCGCCAAGCCGCCGAGACCAGCGCCCTCACCAGCCACCACTGTGCTCTTCTCGCCGAATCCCTGGCCGCCCGCGCCTCCCAGGGCGCATTCCCGGCCGCCAGCCCCGATCTGGTGGCTGCCGCCCAGGCGGCCCGGCGCGCCGCCGGCGCCTGGTTCCAGGCCGCCCGCGCGTTGCGTCAGGTCACCACCGACACCCGCGGCCAGGTCACCCCGGCCGCCGCCGAAGCCCGCGACCTTGCCTGGTGGACGGGGCGGCTGGCCTACGCCGATCCCGCCTGGACGCTCGCCAGCGGCCCCAGCTGCCCGCCACGCGCACCGCAGGCCCTAGCCCCCGAGCCCGAAGATCTCCCGCGAGTCGTTGCCGCCATCCATCACGCGGCCGACGGCGTGGCCCTGCTCGCCGGCACCGAACACCACCAGCTCCGGGCCGCCGCCCAGGCCGGGCGGCTCCTGGTGCCCACCCGCACCCTTGACGGCGACTACGACATCCCCCGCCCCTACGCCCCAGCCCCCAGCCAAGTTACCGGCGCGCTGCTCGCCCGCTACCGGAACGCCGCACAGGCCAGCCGCCAGGCCGCCGCCACGATCGGCCGCGCCGCCTGCGCCACCGGCGCACCCAGCCGGATCCTCGCCACCGCGCGGGAAGCCACCCGCACCACCGGCCCAGCCAGCCCGGCCACGGACCGGCGGGACGAGGCCACACACCCCGGCCGGGACAAGGCGGGGGACACGGCCGGGCCACTCCAGCACGCCTTGCGCGGCCTCGGCATCACCAGCCCTGCCCTGCTTGCGCGCGGGGCCGACCTCGACAAAGCCAGCCAGCGCCTGCTCATCGAGGCCGCCGACGAGCTATCCCCAGCGCACAGCCGCCCACCGGCCACCACGCTAAACAAAACAGCGGCCTCCGCCGCACTCCTCAACCACGCACTCGCCTCCGGCGACCCCCAAGCGGCGCAACTACTCCGCCAGCCCGCCCAAGCCGACAGGGCAGACCCCGAACCGGAATGGGAGCCGGAGCCGGAACCCTGAAGCGTCCGTCCTGGCAGGTGCGACGATCGCACTGTCCCGCAACTGCCCTACGTAGGATCTCCCCCGTGGATGCGAACGATGCGGCAGGGGCGGCCTGGGAGAAGCTGCGCGGGACCAGGTGGTGTCCGCCGGCTGCCGCGTCAGGTGATCCGGCGCGCCGCCGAACATACGTCTTCGCGCTGGAGCAAGCCGAGCAGATGTTCCGCGCGGCCGCCACGGTCGGCGTGGCGACCCGGCCGCTGCAGGTGTTCTACGGCCTGAGCCAAGCCGGGCGGGCGATCGCCGCAGCAGCCGCTGCCCTCGTCGGCGATGGGTGGGAACTGGCCGGCCACGGCATCCGCTGTGACCCAGGTACCTTGCGCGGGCCGCTGCCGGACATCCGGCTGGAGGCAGCCAAGCCGGGCGGGAAGACCAGTTTCGGGCGGCTATCGGAGCTGCTCGGCTCATCGCTGTGGGCCGGCCCGCAGCAGGTAACGCTGAGCGAGCTGTGGGACGACCTGCCCGACAACCGGCTCCATCCTCTGCGTGATCCCAGCGAGTCACGCACAACGCCGCTGTACGTCGACCACCTGTCCCTGTACGCCGATCCTCACCCGCTGACCAGCGTCCCGGTCGCCTACCTCCCGCCCTGGGTGGTGAACTCCTCGGACCGCAGCAAGGCGCTGGCCACCTACATGAGCCGGTTCCCTGACGTCCTGCCCTGGGACTCGTTTCACAAGGTCAGCGGCGAACCAGACGCTGCCCCGAACTTCACCGTGCACGACGACGGCTGGGGTGAGCTCGTCATCAACTGGTCGCACCAGGACGGGCGGGCTGGCACGCCTAGTGAGCACCTGGCGTACCTGCAGTCGATGGCCCGTGCCTATCGCGGAGAGCTGTGGCTGTTCCCCGGAGTGGGTGGCGCCGACCGTAGCATGCATCCGTTGATGGCCTGGTGGGCGGTGCTGTTCACGCTGTCGATGCTCGCCCGCTACCAGCCCGGTGAGTGGGCCGCGCACGTCGACGTGGACGCCAGCCCGCACGCCGTCCCCGTCGAGCGGCTGCTGGCCCGCGCGATCGGCATCATCCCGGAGTTGGTCGCCGAGGCGATCGCGCAGGTAGCCGGAACCACGCCGGGTTAACTGCCGCACTTGCCGACAACAGCGGGCCCACCACTCAAGCAGTGCTAGAATGTGGTCTCGTGGAGCAGACTCCCGCGCAGCGGTTCCGTGAAGCCCTCACCGACTTGGGCCAGGTCACGGACCCAGCCGAACGTGCCGTTCAGGCTCATCAACTGCAGGAAGCCACCAGAGCCTCGGCCGCCCACCTGCGGGCCATCATCGAGGCGGCAGTTGCAGAACTGCGCACCAGGATGAGCCTTGCCCAGATCGCCGAGCTGCTAGGAGTGAGCATGCAGCGGATCAGCCAGATCGCCACCGGAAAGCACGGCACCGCCCGGCCCCGGCCGAGCCTCGTCTACGCGTTCCGGGTCCTCGATGACCAGCCGGGCCCGTGGCACGGCCAGCCAGACGCCCTGCCGAAGGGCAGCTATGAGACTGGCACGATCGACTTCAACCCAGGTCCCAACCCGAGCCCGTATACCGGGAGCACGCTCGAAGTACGCTACGGCCCGGTACCCGACGACGGCCTGCCTGCTTACCTGCACGGGTACACCACCGTGAACGGCATGCGGATCCGGCCGACGGCCATCATCCAGGAAGAGTTGTTCAGAGAGCCCGGCTTCCCGGTACGGGGAGCGCGCTCGTCGCGCTGACAGACCTCCAGGCCCACATGCAGATCCCTTTACCGGCTCTCCCGGCTCCTGGCTCTCTGCACGAGGTCGGTGCGAGGGCCTCCATCGCGGATAAGGCAGATCTGGTCTGCCATGCAGGGCCAACGGCTCCGGAGGGGAATCCTCCTCATCGTTCTGACCTGGTAAAACGCCCGCAGGATCTCCAGTTGGGCGCGTATGGGGTGAAGCATCTCCCGGGAAGGCCTGGATGAGGGCAGGCAGACGCGGCCCAGGAGGCGCGAACCAGCCTCGCTACAGCGCCGATGGGTACGCGCACGTGCTCTTTGTGCCATACCGGCCGGACTGCTCCGGTAGGTTCCCGCGTATGAGCCTGATGCCCGAGGACGCAGCGCGCGCCGACACGACTGGCGACCTTTACCAGGAGTGCGTGCAGGAGTTACAGCGGCCCTACCCGGACTACGCCAAAGTCCAAGCGCTCGCGGCGCTTAGTCTGGCGGGAACGGCACAGAACGTGGCCGCGCAGGTTGCCGAACTCAGCCGGCAGATCACGCTCGCGTCAACGCGCTGACTCGACAGGACGCGCATGTGCCGTTCCTTCTGCGACGCTGCGTGATACGGAATCCGGTGGAGCGACACCAACACGCTTTCCCCAGTGAGGTGAGCGTCTGACAGGCGTCTAGGCCCGCGGGCGGCATCGTCGGCGGCGGCTGACGCCCGTTAGCCCATGTCCCGGAATTGCCCGTCCAGGCCCAGCACCCGCCTCGGCACGTCCTGGCAGGCGTCCGGGGGCTCCAGCGGCCGCAGGCTGGCCGCCTGCACCTGGACTACCTTGTGCACGTGCCGGCCGCCGGCCTGCTGCAACCACGACACCCACGCCCACCGGGAGCTGTCGCCCTCGATTTTCTCCCAGGCGATCAGGTGGCCGACCATGCCGCCCGACAGTTCGACCAGTGGCGGCGCCCATGGTGCTCTTCCCCGAGCCATGACACCAGTATGCGAAACCGTGTTCGATCCGGGCAGGACCGGCACGGTGGCCGCCGGTCGGATCCAGCTTGGGCCGTCCGGCCGAGGGTGAGTCTGCTAGCCATGTCCGCCCTCAGAGATCCGCGCAGGCCCGGGCGCCATGTAGGGCATCCATGGCTGCCAGACCCACCGCCACGGATCCGAGGAGTAAGCCGGTTTATGCCTGTCTCACAAACGGGGGACCACCGGACGCTTCGCGGTCGCCACCGTCACACCAGGATGTGGGCGATTGAAGGCATACGGCACAATTCCTGCCCGGGACTCGGTCGAGTGGCGGATGATGCTTGGCATGGTCGCTGAGGGAGAGCTGTCAGATGCTGAGCGGCGGGTCTGGGACGCCTTCCCGACTGCAAGTCCCGTGGCATTCCGGACTGGGAATGTAGAAGACGACGACCCTGCGAAGGGGGAGTTCTGGGGGCCTGACCGGCAGGTGCGCGCTGAGGTGCTGGCTGCGTTGCTGTGCGGCGCCGTTGAGGTGCAGCCAGGTCAAACAGGAGAGGTCCATCTTGAGGGGGCCTGCGTTACCGGCGCGCTGGATGTGCCGGGAGGTGCGGTAATGCACCGCTTGCGGCTGAACCAGTGCTATGTCGCGGACGGTATCGATCTATCAGAAGCGACTATTCAGACGCTAGGTCTGAAAGACTGCTACATCGGCGCAATACGCCTGAATAGCACAAGGATCAACGGAGCCTTCTACCTGGGGGGGACGCACCTGGATGGCAAGGGCGGGCGCGCCCTATCCGCTGACGGGCTGACCGTCACCGCAGGCATGTACTGCGGCGGGGGATTCCAGGCCGACGGAGAAATCCGCCTGGTGGGCGCTAGTATCGGCGGCTACCTCAACTTCGAGGACGCACGCCTGGATGGCAAGGGCGGGCGCGCCCTATCGGCTGACGGGCTGACCGTCACCGCAGGCATGTTCTGTCGCGGGGGATTCCAGGCCGACGGAGAAATCCGCCTAGGCGGTGCCAGAATCGGATCGCAACTCGCTTTCGAGGGCGCGCGTCTGGATGGCAAGGGCGGGAGCGCCCTATCCGCTGACGGGTTGACCGTCGCCACGGACATGACCTGTCATGAGGGGTTTCGAGCTAAGGGGGAGCTCCGGCTTGTAAGGGGTAGTATCGGCGGCCAGTTCAACCTCGGGAGAGCGCACCTGGACGGCGATGGCGGGCAGGCACTGAGAGCCGACGGGCTCACCGTCACAGAGGAGATGTTCTGCGACGAGGGGTTTCAGGCCGACGGGGAAGTGGGCCTGGTGGGCGCTAGTATCGGCGGCCAACTCAGCTTCGGGAACGCACACTTGCATGGCAAGGACGGGCCTGCCCTATCCGCTGACACGCTCACCGTCACCGGCGGCATGTTCTTCTACCCGGGATTCCGGGCCGATGGGGAGATTCGCCTAGTCGGCGCCAGTATCGGCGGCCAACTAGCTTTCCGGGGCGCGCACCTGGATGGCAAGGGCGGGCCTGCCCTGACCGCCCAAGGGCTCACCGTCACCGCAGGCATGATCTGCGACGGGGGGTTCCGGGCCGAGGGGGAGGTGAACCTGCTCAACGCCAGCATCGGGAGCCAGCTCAGCTTCACTGGCGCGCACCTGAACGGTAAGGACGGGCGCGCGCTGACCGCCCAGGGGCTTACCGTCGCTACGGACATGTTCTGCGACACGGGGTTCCAGGCCGACGGGGAGATTCGCCTAGCCAGCGCCAGCATCGGGGGCCAGCTAGTTTTTCGTGGCGCGCACCTGAATGGTAAGGACGGGCGCGCCCTGACTGCCCAGGGGCTTACCGTCACCGAGGACTTGTTCTGCGGCGAGGGATTCCGGGCCGACGGGGAGGTCGACCTATCGCGCGCGAAGATTGGCAGGCTTGCCGACGAGAGAGGGTCCTGGCCGCAACTCCTGCGCCTGGACGGACTGACCTACGGCGACCTGACGTACATGTCTGCCCGGGAGCGACTTGCCTGGCTGAACCGGTTTGTCGATTACTCGCCTCAACCGTATGAGCAACTCGCCGGATACTACCGGCGGCTGGGCCACGACGAGCAGGCCCGCCATGTGCTACTAGCCAAGCAGCGCCAGCGCAGGCGGCAGCGTCCCCGGTGGGCGCGCTGGTGGGGGTGGTTGCAGGATGCCCTGGTTGGGTATGGGTATGCGCCGGGCCGCGCCTTGCTGCTGCTGGCAGGTGCGTTCGTTGCTGGATGGCTAGTGTTCAGCGCTCGCCACCCGGTCCCCGTGGGTCCTGGCCCGCACCCAGCGTTCAATGCCGCCCTGTACACCCTCGACGTGCTGATCCCCGCGCCCGCACTGGGCCAGGCCAGCGACTGGGATCCGCAGGGGGCAGGGCTGGCAGTGGCTACCGGGCTCCACATCCTGGGCTGGCTGCTCGCCATCACAGTGATCGCCGCGATCACTCGCTCATTCAGCAGAAGCTGACGCACGCGCGCGGCCTGACTCGCCGATGTCCGCATACGTGTGCCCAGCGGACAGCGGACACCCGCCCCCGGGCGAGTCCCTCCACGCGCGTCGGCGGGTGTCCGAAACCCCCGCCCGCAAGCGCGCGCGTCCGCATCCTGCCGTCCGGGGTCCAGCGGACACCGCACAGCCGGGCAGTTGTCAGGTGCAGCGGCCGCCTGGTTCGCTGTGCTCGTGCCTGGTATCCCTCAGGGCAGCTGCCACAGCCCTCTTCTCCGGGGGCCAAGGGGTGGGGTCGAACCGCCGACCCTTCCGCCTTCCGGGGACCGGACAAGCAAGCCACGCGTCGCACCTCGGCGCCGTAGGCGCATATCGAGCTTGATCAAGCATTCGGAGCCGCTTATCGAGCTTTGGACCGGAGCAGACTCACTGCTCCATCGCGCCCGCGGTCGAACGTGCTGCCATGGCAGCTCAACTGCGGGACATCTAGGAGAAATCATCGAGGTCGAGCGCGCGGTCGAACTCGCGCGCGTCTGCGAACGAGAGCGGTGCGTCGGCAGCGCTGTTGATCCTGGTGATGGCATTGCCATCCAATATTCCAGCGCTGCCCAGTTCGGTGAGCAGTGCATCCAGCTTGTTTCTGGAACGGATGGCGCCTTCCTTGAGGCGATCCAGGGACGGCTGAAAGAGCTGATCAAGAGCTGGGTAGCCCGTTTGCCGTACGTCGCCTTCTTGGGGTACCAGTACAATTTCATGCCTTCCGCGTCCGCCGCCGAGGTCCTGCCAGAGGCATCGGCCGAATCGCATGTTGACCGGCTGCTCCGTGATGCCTACTAGGCTTACGGGGAAGTAGATCTCCGAGTCCGTATCAGCCAGCCGTCGCCGTCGCAATATCGTCTCGAATTGTTGATGCCCCTCGGGAGCCATGCTTATCACGAACGATAGCCTCAGCTCATCGTTGCCTTCGAGTGACCAGCGTTCGGGCGTGAGAGCTAGTCCGTCGAATTCGATGCGGTCTAGTCTCAGCTGCTCTTCCTCTGTTAGCTCGATGCTATGCACCGGTGGCATGTTGTTCATGTAGGAGTAACTGTGAGAACTCACTCGCCACTGAGCGCCGTCGAACCCTTGGACAATGGCAGGGCCGTCGGCCGACCCGGCCAGCTCCGCTTGGAGGGACTCGTGCTCGTTCCCGTCGGCAACGCGGAGTTGAAACTTAATCCGCCTGAGAGGCTTGCCGCTCCAGCGGGACATCCCCGGGTCATCTTCTATGACCTGGAGATCGCGCGACTCACCTAGCAAGGTGAGCTGCACAATGGCAGTGGACACATTAACCCCTTTGCTAGTAGTTGCAAGCGTATTCGGCGTGTCCTTGAGGAAGGCACGGTGGCGGGCAAAGATGGATTGCCCAGCAACCTCCGGTACAGAGGAAGAAGCGACCTTGGCTTAATCCCAAGGGGAATTCACGCTGATCGGCGTAGCGGCTGGTCGCCGCTCGCCAACAAGCGGGGCATAGGTTCTGCTGAGGTATGCCTCGACGCCGTCGCGCTTGCCCGCTTCCACGGCAGCCCAAGTGACGTAGAGCGTGCGGCCTGCGTATGCCTGGATTCTGGCGTCATCACGGTGGTCGGAGAGCCGGTCCCTCACTAGTCCCTGCCCGACGTAGACCGCCGCAGCCTTCGCCTGCTTCGTGGCGTCGTGCCAGATGATGTATACGCCTTTGACGTTCAGGGCGTCGTGGCTCAGATCCACGTTGTTGAGCTTGCACCAGCTGCCGCCGGTGCACTTGCGCCAAGCTACTTGGAGCTGGACGCCTGCTGATTGCTGTGTCACCATGTCCCCTCTCTACTGAAGGGTCATGCCGGGGTCGGGCATCGTGGGCGAAAGGTCCCGGCCCCAGCTCGGCCGTGCAAGATAGCCTTCCGTCAGTGCGTCCGCCGGGTCACCTGCTTTTTCTGCGGACGCCCTTGAAGCGTCCACCGGTGGACTTCCCGTCCATGAAGCGGCCCGTGGAGCTGTCCCGCTTGACCCACGAGCGTGTCAGTGGGTTACGGACCTGGCTCCGGCCCCGGACAGCGCCGCAGCGGAATCCGCGACCCGTGTTCGTACCCATGTCATAATTCCCGCGTGTCGATGAGTAAGAGGCCATGCGGCGCATGACAGTCAAGGATCTTCCTGCTGTCGCATCGGGTGGCCGTGGGATGTTTGCCACAGAAACCTTGTTGCCACCAGCAACCACTCTAGTCCTCACCCGGCTGTCGGGTCAAGCCGACAACGGAACATGCAAACCCAGTTTGCACCGGAAAGCAGAGACCGCGTACCATAGCTTTGTGGTGTGCCTTGAGGGCAGGGAGGGTCTACTTGCCGGATGCCGGTGACACCAGGACCGATCTGTTCTACGCCGCTGTAGGCCAAAAGATTAAGACTGCTCGTGTCAATGCCGGGATGAGCCAGACGGCGCTCGCGAAGATAGTTGGGTTCAACCGTTCCTCGATAGCAAATCTCGAAGCCGGTCGGCAACGTATTGCTTTGCATCTATTTGTGCTGATTGCAGAAGCGCTCTCCAGCGGGCCTGCGACGCTTCTACCAGATATTGCAATTTTGGATGGTGTGGCAGTATCTACTATCGAAAACCTCGCCGAACATCTCGCTGGAACCCCTGAGACAACCCAGGACTTTGTACGTGGGGCAATTGCCCAAGTGAGAGCCGAACAACGACGCGAAGGAGGCTGATATGCGCCAAGAAGAAGAACGCGCCGTTGCTCTACTCCGAAAATACGGAATAAGTGAGCCTCCTGTACCAGTCGCAGAGATTGCCACAAAGGAAGGCGCAACAATTGTACGAAGTCGCTTCGACGGCACTGAATCCGGTTTCGCATTGCGCGACGGCAGACAGATCATAATAGGAATCAATAACCGTACAGGCCGCAAGCGGCAGAGATTCAGTATCGCCCATGAGCTTGGTCACGTAATTCTTCACCCTCTCATCCCGCTAATCGTGGATCATGCGTTGCGAGTCGATTGGCGCGACGATGTTTCAAGCCTGGGTACTGATGCACAGGAAATTGAGGCCAACGCCTTTGGGGCGGCCCTGCTAATGCCGCAGTCCATGGTAATCGACCAGATCCAGAGATATGTGGCGAGCTCATACGACTCTAACACAGGTATTTCGTCCGGTGAACTAATCACCCAACTCGCTCGGCGGTTCGACGTCAGCAGTGAGGCTATGGGCTTTCGTCTAATAAACTTGGGAATCTTGGCGGGATAGGTAGCTCTACCTTAGTTAGAATGCCACCGAACAGCTGTCACGTCGCCCCTAAGACCAGCGTTCCCTAGACGAAGGTTTACGCGTCGGGCGAGGCGGCGAGTCATGATGGTGATCATGACCTAGTAGATGGCGGCTTCGTGGTGGGCGGGGAGGCGTTCGAAGTCGCGGGCGCAGCGGCAGGCCTACGAGATGATGGCGGTCTCGGAGAAGGTGGCCATGATGCTACGCAGACGGCGTTGGCGGCCGCGGGGGTAGTCAGCCCACTGGCAGGTGGGCGATGCTCGTCCGCTCCGATTGCGGTGCTCTGCGCGGTCAACCGGGCGGCAGGGTGGGTGGCGGGCCTGACGCCGCTGTCGGTCGTCGGCATGATCGTGGCGCCCTAACAGCCTTGCTGGCCGACTCGCTCCAATGGGCGCGTGAGCTGCTGCCGAGCAGCACCGGACCGGCCGTGAGGTCGGCCGCGGCCAATTGATCCGGAGCGGCGTCGCGACTACCGGCGGCTGCTCGAAAATCTTGAGCGCATCGTAGACGCGCCACCTTCTGTCCCCGTGCCTTGAGTGTATGGCCGATCTGGAGGAGATGACGTGACTGCGAGCTACTGGGGGCTCATCGCCTTCACGATCACCGGTGCCGTTGCTATCGCCCGGGACTTGATCGCGCTCCGGCGGCAGCAGGCGCGCCGTGACCAGTTGCAGAGCCTCGTGAAGTGTGTCGGCCAGGGCGGCCGCATTACCGATACTGGCCCGGACGGTCGCATAGAGGTCGAAATCGGACAGGTTCGAGACTCGCCGGCCGACGCCGAGCGATGATCAGCAACTGGCGGCAAGATGAGCGGCATGTCACCGCACGATCAGGAGCGGGCCCCGGTGCCGGACGAGGCCATCGTGCGAGACTTTGCCGACTTCCATGCCATGACTTATAGGTACGCGCTCCGGAAGGCCCGTCGTGCCGCCGGCCGGGATGAGCACACAGCCTACGACGCGGTCCAGGACGCCTACGCCACTATGCTGGCCAACTGGACCAACCGATGCGATCGCTCGCTGGGCGAGAATCGTGCGTACGTGATTCGAATCGCCTTCAACAAGGTCATGGACCACTACCGCGAGCGGGGCCGGTTCGCCGAGCTGGAGGACCATCATGAGACCTGCGCTGACGATCCCGCCTTCGGTGCGGTCCTCGACGAATTGAGCCTTCTGCGCGAGGTAGTCAGGTTCCTAGACGGCCAACCGCCGAGGCGGCGGGCTGTCGCGGTCCTGTGGTTCCTTGAGGACTATGAGTACGCCGAGATCGCAGAGATCCTCCAAATATCCGAGTCCACGGCACGAACGCAGGTGGAGCGGGTTCGTGTCTTGCTCAAGCCCTATGTAGATCAGTTGACGCGGATCAATCGAGGAGGTGAGCGGTCATGACAGAGCAGAACGAGGGCGACGACGCGATCCGCAACCTCATTCGTCGCGCGCACGAGAGTGATACCGAAGACGTCGCCATCGACCTTGACGAGAGTATGGCGGACATCCGGCGTAGAGCTGCCTCCGCCCAGGTTGCTCAGGCTCCTGCGGAAGCGCCGCACCACGAGGAAGCAAAGCCCCCGCAACAGATCCTGGCGGGCGAGATCGTTAAGGATGACCATATTCTTCTGGGCGGTGAGGTGGTGACGGTAGCCGCCGTCACGCCGACACCGGCTGGGTTTGAGTGCATCGTGAAGTCGCCCAAGCTTGGCTTGATGGAGACGTTCATCAAGCGAGCCGACGTCTCAACAGTCAAGATTCCTGCTTCAGATGGCAGCGGCGACAGTAGACGAGCGATCACCGGCGTGTGGGCGGAGTGGATGCGCTGGACGATCCCGCGGATTCGTTCGGCGGTCCTGGCAACACGCCCGCTGCGGCCCTACGCCCACCAGGACGACGCAGTGTTCGGGGTAATGCTGTCACAGCCGAGGTTGCGGTTCCTCCTCGCCGACGAGCCGGGTACTGGAAAGACGCTGATGACTGGCATGTATCTGGCAGAGGGCCGTCGGCGAGGGCTGGTTCAGGGCAAGACCGTAATCGTGGTACCGGCCCATCTGGTGGACAAATGGGTCCGGGAGTTGGAGCGTTTCCTCGGTATCTCGGCCCACCGGGTGACAGCGGAGATGGGCCGGGACCCACTCGACTTGCGCGATGACGTCGACGTGTGGGTGGTCTCGTTGGACTTGTACACCTACAACTCCGACGTGCGAAGAAAGATCGTCGGTGGCCGCGCATCTTGGTCATTGGCGGTCTTCGATGAGGCACACCGTCTCACCCCGACATCCCAGTATTTCGGGGCCGCCCGTCAACTTGGCGATACCGCACACCACCTGCTGTTGCTGACGGCGACACCGCATCGAGGCAAGGAGTACTTCTTCCGAGCGCTGCTGAACTTGCTCGACCAAGCGCTGTACCCGTGGGACGAGTCGAAGAAGGAGTACAGCGGCCCACCGCTTCGACCAGGCAGGGACAATTTCCTTCGACGAATGAAGGAAGATCTTCGTGATCAGGACGGCCAGCCGCTGTTCCCCGCCAGATCCGCCCAAACCTCAGAGGTGGATCTAACGCCGGCGGAGGCCGACGCGTACGCCGCCGTGATGGAGTATGTCGACACGTGGTACCCGAGCTCACTGCTCGCCCACTCGATCTACGGTAAGAGGGCGGCGTCGTCGATCGCCGCCGCGCTCGAGACTCTGCGCAGGCGTGCTGGATCACTTTCGGGCAGCCAGGTCGGCCGAGTCGCTCCGATTGCTCCCCACGGATTCGACCAGCCCGACCTCGCAGGCGCGGATCTAGACTCCGACGAGGCGTGGCGAGACGCCGAACGGGCAGTCGTCGAGGCGCGTAGCCAGGACAGGCGCGCCGAACTTGCGGCGGTCAACGCAACGATCGGGCAGCTAGAGCACGCCCTCACGTCAGAGGATCTCCCGGCGAAATGGCGCGTGGCACAGAAGATCATGGCCGGTCACGACATCCGCCCTGGAGAAGGCGGCGGCCAGCTGCTGGTCTTCACCGAATTCACCGACACCGCCTACTGGTTGATCGGTCTGTTCCGCAACGCCGGTTTCACCGCTGAAGTGCTGGAAGGCGGCGTGGGCCAGCCAGCACGCGAAGCCTTGCAGCAGCGGTTCCTCAAGGGGCAGTTCCAGGTCCTCGTCTCCACCGACGCCGGCGGCGAAGGCATAGACCTTCAATCCGCGCATGTGATGATCGACTGGGATATTCCCTGGAGTCTGGTCCGCCTCGAGCAGCGCGCCGGCCGCCTACACCGCATTGGCCAGAAGCATGACGTGTACGTTTACCACCTGGTCGCCCCGGACACCCGCGAGGGCAGGGTTCAGCAAGTGGTGCTGGCCAACCTCGCGGCTGCCTCTGCGGCCCTCAACGGCCGCATCTACGATCTGCTCGATGCGACTGCTGATCGGGCCGGGTTCAGTTACGCGGCCGCAATGGCCGCAGCCCACCGGCACCCGCCAGTCGTGGCCGACCTCGTCGCGGCAGTTCCGGATACCCAGACGCTGCTGGCCCGGGCGAGGGACATCGTCGAGGAGGAGGACCGGCTCAAGACGCCGGTTAACTCGGCCGAGGCGCTGCAGCGCTTCGCCTCTGATCGACTCCAAGCGATCAACCCCGTCATCGTCAACGCGTTCGTCGAGCAGGTGGCAAGCGTGGAGGGCTGGGCGATCGGGACAGGCCCGGCTCCCGGCATCCGGATCCTGCGTGCCGACGGGGCCGACACTCTGCCAGATCAGTTCGGCGGAGCGGACCAATGCCTGATCGCTGCGGACGCCGACACCGTGAGCACAGCCAGAGACCAGGGCTTCCGACGTACTGGCGAAGTCGTGGTCCTTGGCCCAACTGAGGCCGCCTTTCAGGAGCTAGTCAGCCGGGCAGCCCGCCGCTGCGAGCGGGACCTATACGCCGGTGCAGCCGCCACAGACCTCGCCTCGCTGACCAGCTACACGCTCTTCCTTTATGCGGCCGAGTTCGAACATCACGACGGGCTGCGGCGCACCCGCCGGACCCTGCCGTTCCTCATTCGCTTCTCTGGTGCCGGGGCATTCCCCGTCGCCTGGGAGTCGGTGATGAACCTGGCTCCTTCTACTAGCGCAGCAGTCAAGCCGCCACCGGCGGCTCGGTTCGAAGCCGACCTCGCAGCACGCTCGGCTGTCGATGCTGAAGCGCAGCGCTTGGAGGCGGAGCAAAGGGCCGTCACCGCGAAAACCCGTACCGATCTCGACGACATCGAACGTCGCTACAAGCGACAGATCCGCGGGCTGGCCCCTGACGACCGCCGTGCGGCTCTCGACCATTTCGCTGCGGCCAAAGCTCAACGGCTGGCCAACCTTGACCTGGCCGATACGGTTAACCGGACCTCCCCCCGGCTATTGGGATGGCTCCAGGTCGCTGGCGGCGCACGAGCTAGCGAACTCGGGCACGACCCCGACGCCGAAAGGGTCGGCATCGCTACCGTCGTCGCCGAACTGGAACGTTCTGGCTGGTCGGTTGACGACCGCCAGACCGCTGGAATCGGCTACGACCTGCTCGCCCGACGCCCAGGTACACCTGCACAGCGTCTGATCGAGGTGAAAAGCTTCACCCACGGCCTTAAGGCGGTTTACCTCGAACAACATGAGTGGGCCCAAGCTCAGCAGCGAGGCCAGGATTACTGGCTCTATGTCGTGATTGAGTGCGCTACGACGCCTCGTGTGGTCATCCGTTGCCAGGACCCGGCCAATACCCTGGTCGACGGACCGAGGTTGATCAAGAGGATCAGGATTCCCGTGTCGCAGCTGCGCAGGCTGATGGAGGACACGTGACGGACGTCAACAACCGAAGAATGATCGATGTCTGGTTCCCATGCGCAGCCGTCGACGAGGCGTGCGGGAACCCAGCCGGCTCGGGGAAGAACGAAAAGGCGATCTTCACTTGGTTCGCGTCGCGGCCGATCGCTCAGGCGCGTGCCGCCGTATCAACAGCACTGCTCGGAGACGATCCAGGCCATCGTCCCCTTATCGATCACGCCGTCAAAGGCGTCCGTGGCGCCATCGACAAGCTCGCCGGGGCCGTCGGTGCGCGTTACCCCGGAAACCGACCTGTGGTCCTCGACGTATTTTCCGGCAGGGGCATCATCCCGCTTGAAGCAGCGCGCCTCGGTGCGACCGCTGTCGGCCTCGACCTGAGCCCAGTCGCGACTCTTGCTGGGCGGATACTCGCCGACTACGCGATACGTGACTGGTCAGCCGAGCCACCCCTGCCGTGGACCACGCCAGAGCAACGTGGCGAGCCGCCACCCGAACTGAGAGCGCGGCCTCGCCTGATCGCAGATCTGGCGGTATTTCTCGCCGAAGTGGAACGTCGACTCCAGGACGCCGTCGAATCCTTCTATCCTCGCAACCCGGACGGCTCGTTCCCCTGGGGGTACCTGTGGGCGATCAGCATCCCGTGCGATGGCTGTGGTCGGCGCTTCCCGCTTCTAGGCAGCTTGGTGCTGCGCCACCCCTACACCAAGACCCGGGACCCAGGCCAAGCGCTGCGGCTTGTTCTCGACGGCGACGACTGGCACGTCGAGGTCCACGAGGGAACAGCACAGCAGCCCGCCACCTACTCCGCCGCAGAACTCGGTGATGGCAGGAAACGCAAGGGCAAGAGCGCTCGGTGCCCGTTCGCCTCCTGCCGACACGTGCACAGCCTCGAAACCGTCAAGGCCAAAGGATTCGCCGGCGAATACCGCGACGAGATTCTGGTCGCCGCCGACACCCAAGGGCCGACGAAGAAGGTGTTCCGGGAGCTGAGCGACGAGGAGCTCGTGGCCGCCCAACGCGTCGACCTGTCCAGCCTAAAACCCTTCGGCCTTTACAGCGCAGTACCCGACGAGCCCGTACCCGCCGGGAACGTACACACGGTGATGGCCAGCGGCTACGGCTTCAACACGTTTGGCTCACTGATGTGTGACCGCCAAACACTGCTCTTCGTTGAGACGGTCCGTGCCATACGTTCTTGCTGCGAGGACCTGCGAGCGAGTGGCTGTTCAGACGCGTACGCAACGGCAATGACGGCCTTTGCGGCGGCACTCTTCGTAAGGATGCTGAAGCACAGCACACGTGGCGCGGGCCTTCGGACACATGGCAAGCCCACCGGTGAGGACCAGAACAGGGTACAGGTCAATCACATCTTCTCGAATGAAGCAAGCGTCTCATTCCAATTCGACTGGATTGAGGCCGGGCCAGGAAAAGGTCCGGGTACCTGGTCATCGTTGGTAGAGACCGGCCTGAAGCCGTACGAGACCCACATCCGGGGAGTCCGCGGCGCCCCGGCCCGATTCCGGCAGGCCAACGCCATGTCACTGCCCTATCGGGACGCGAGCGTCGATGCGGTCATCACCGATCCGCCTTACTACGACATGATCGAGTACGCGGATGCGTCGGACCTGTTCCACGTCTGGCTAAAACGGGTGCTCTTCGACATCGAGCCCGACCTGTTCGGGCCGAAGGCAGTACGCACCAAAGACGGGCTGCAGGACAAGAACGACGAGATCATCGTCCGCCGCGTGCACGAGCCCGGCCGGGTAAGGCATGACAAGGAGTTCTACGAAGCGTCCCTGGCGAAGGCATTCGCCGAATGCCGACGCGTGCTGCGGCCAGACGGGCATCTGGTCGTGGTGTTCGGCCACTCCGACCCCGATGCCTGGATGAGGCTACTCGCTGCGCTGCATGACGCTGGGTTCGTGGTCACCAGTTCCTGGCCCAGCCGCACGGAATCGGCGAACACCGGCGTCGCGTCGATTAAAGTCACCGTGACAATCGGCTGCCGAGTCGCCAGCCCCGACCGGGAACCGGCGATCGCCGCGCAAGTAGACAAAGAGGTCGAGGACGTCATCAAGGCCAGGGTCAAAGGCTGGAACAAGGACGGCCTCGCCCTTGGCGATCAGATGATGGCCGCATACGGGCCGGCGATGGAGGTATACGGGAAGTACTCCCGAGTCCTGCTTCCGGATGGATCCACCGCCACCCTGGACCGCTACCTGATTCTTGCCCGCCGATGTGTCCGGGAAGCCACCGCACTGCGCCTAGACGAGATCCCAATCGAAACGTTCGACGCGTTGACCCGGTTCGCGGTGTTCTGGATGCGGGAGCATGGACGCACAGTAGTGCCCAAGGGTGAGGCCCGGTTCCTCGCCCAAGTAGACAACCTGCGGCTAGAGGACGTCCGCCACGGGCTTCTCGCCGAGTCCAAGGCCGGCTTTCGGCTTCTGCTCGACCCGCCTGCCTATGTCGGCCCTGAGACCGCCGAGTTCGACATGGCGCGAGCCCTCGCAGGAGCCTTCGCCACTGGCGGGACCGAGGCCACAGCGGCGCTCCTGGCCCGATGGGAGCGCGCGGTCAACGACGAGCACCTCTGGGCTGTGGTAGGTGATCTGGTGGCGCAACTACCGCCCAGCGACGCAATAGCTAAGGCGCTGTCAGCTCTGCAACGCAACGCCAGAGCTGTGCAGAATCTCGCCAAAGGGGTTGCCGCCGCTCATACCGAGACCCGCGCCGACCGGCTGCCCACGCTGTTCGACCTTCTTGAGGAAGACTGATGCCCCAGTACAAGCACTGGGCCGACGTGCTCAAACTGCGCAAGGAAATCACCGACGCATCTGGTCAGATCGCCGACCTTCAGATGTCGCTGTACAGCGCGGTCTACACCGACCGAGACGTGCCATACCAGGATCCCGATTACTACGCCCAAATCACTGAGCCGACCGCGGGGTTGCTGCGGTTCATGGGCCGAATAGCCCGCCTGCTTGGCACAGGCACCCCTGGTAAGGCGCTGTTCCACCTCGATCAAGGTATGGGCGGCGGTAAGAGCCACGCCCTTGTCGGCCTCCACCACCTCGCAAACAGCCCTGCAGAGTTCCTCGCCACCGAACTTGGACAACGGGTGCAGGTCGAGGCCGAACAAGCTGGCGGCCGCGTCGACCTCTCCGGTGCGCGCGTCGTTGTTCTGTCCGCCGACAACATGACCCCCGGCGCGACCAGCCCCGAGTTCGGCCCGGCGACCACGCTCTACGAACGTTTCCTCTGGTCGCTATTCAGGGGGGACAAAGCGCGGTACAACGAGCACCTGGCCGAGGGACCGAACAAGGCTGCGCTCGCCAGGGCGCTGCAAGCGGTCGGCGGGCCGGTGCTCATCCTTCTCGACGAGCTGATGGACTACGTCATGCTGCTGTCCGACCAGCGGTACGTCGCATCGATGCCCGGCGAGAAAGCCTTCCTGAACAACCTGATGGACGCTGTCGACGACGTTCCCCGAGTGGCATTTGTCGTGGTAATGATCCGCTCCGACCTCGACGAACGCGGTTACACCGTCGAGGCGGAGGAGTTCCGCGCCTACATCGCCGCCCGCCTGGAGCGCAACGGCGAGACCGTCGCGGTCACCGAAGCCCAGGACTTCTCCGCCATCATCCGACGCCGGCTGTTCCAACCAGCCGACGAACTCCCCATCCAGGCGCTCGCCGATCAATGGATCAGCGGAGCCGATGCGACCTGGCGGGAGCAGGTATTCGCCAAGCTCGGCGCCACCCGCAATCTGGCCGGCTTCACAGACCGCCTCGCGGGAAGCTACCCGTTCGCCCCTGACCTGATGACCCTGGTCCGTGAAGACTGGTCCCGCCACGCCGGCTTCCAACGAGTCCGCTCGACCGTCGAGATCTTCGCCGTGACCGCCTACCACTGGATGCGTGAACACCACGCCGGTCGCTGGGCACCACCGCTCATCGGGATCGGCGACCTGCCCCTGACCGTGGTCGGCGAACAGATCCTGTCCTCTGGCCTGCTCCACGGCAACGACCGTGCAATCCAGGGATACCGACAAGTGGCCGCCACAGACGTGATCAGCAAGGACGGAACTCAAGGCCGCGCCCACGACCTGGACAATGCCCTTGCCGCCCGCGGTGTCGACGCCGGACAGCCACACCCCGCCGTGCGGATGGCCACCGCCTTGTACTGCTACTCGCTGGTTCCCCGCGCGCAGGCCAAACGTGGTGCCACCAAGCCCGAACTGCTCGCTGCCATCTACCAACCCGGCGAAGTGGCGTTCCACATCGCCGAAGAGGTATTCAACGTCCTCACCGGGGACGAGGAGGGCCTCGGTGCGCTTGAGGTCACCGAGTCCACAACCTCACGCGCCGCGGCCCGTTACCACCTCACCGTCGCCCAAAGCCTGCGCATGTTCTTCCGCCAAGCCAAGAACTCCGTGGCCTCGGCCGACCGCGACACCTACCTCTGGGAACGCGTCAAAGAACTGGCCAAAGCCAGCCAAGGCCACTTTGATCAGGTTGTCGCCGTGTCCCGGCCCGATGTGAACGGCGCAGCGCTGGCCCAGATCTTCGGCGACGTCGACCAGAACGGCAAAACGCGGCTCGTCGTCCTGGATCCCCGCCGGTGGACCTTGCAAAACGGCCCCGATACGCCAACCCCCGACGAGATCTGCGCCCTCCTCGGTGTCGGGGACCACGCACTTCCCGTCGACAACGCGGCATCCTGCGTGGTGGCCTGCGCCACGACCCAACGACGTGACACCGTACGCAGGCGTGCCACCGACATGCTTGCCTGGAGAGCGGTGCTCAGCGACTACCTCGACCCCGAAGACGACCGACGCGGCGAAGCGCGCGATGAGCTCCGAGAGGCGAACACCCGGGTTGACACGGACCTACTGAGGGCATTCCAACACTTTGCCTTCCTCACCCGGACCGAGCGGGTGGAGGTGGACTGGCAACGCTTCGACGACGACACCAAAAGCACGCTCAAGGGAAGCCACGTCTGGGACGCGCTAGTAAACCGTGGCCGCGCGGTCAACCCAGGGCGGCTCTCCGGCGACTACCTTAAGACCCTGCTCGGCCGAATTCCCCGTACGCTCACGCTCAAGGAGGTCGGCCAGCAGTTCTACAAGAATCCCGGCTTCCCCATGGTCGCCTCCGTCGAGGACATTCGCCGGGCGATTTACCAGACGCTGGCATCCCCCGATGCTTACGAGATCGTTGACGGCAACGGCGAGGTCCAGAGCATCTCATCGATCGACGACCTATCCATCGGATCAATGGAGCTGTCCCTGCGCCGAGCAACCGCAGCCCCGCCCAGGCCAGGCGAAACCGGCGCCACTGGCACCGCCACGGGAAGCGGCGGAATCGGCTCCGCGGCCACCCCAGCCGGTGGTGCTGGCACAAGCGGCCCAGACGGTCGCGGACGAGACGACAACAGCCCGCCGACATACCGCCGATACCAGCTGGAAGTACCCAACCGCAGCCTTGTAGACCATGATGTCCGCCGCGACCTATCGAACCTCCTGCAGGCCATACTCGACACTGTCGATCCTGACACCGGCGGCGACATCCAGCTCATCGACATCAACGTCAGCCTCACCGCCGCACGCGACGCAGTTAGCGAAATCGCCGACCGCGCCCAATCCGCCAACGCGGTGTGGACGGAGGAGCAACTGGACTTCTGAACCCGACGCTGGCCCCGGACAGATATCGAGTCATGGCAGCCGCGAGAACCCCCATGCGCCTGGCGCCGAGCGCAGGCCTCACCAAGCCCCCCAGAGGCTCGGAGATGAACGAGCCCACTGCTCCATCGTGGATCAGACCGCCGTGGCTGGGAGTCGCCGGGCGCAGGGCGCGTTTCGGCGCCAGGCAGCGAGGAGGTGCGGCGAGTCTCTTGCACCAGGCCTGACATCTGCTCGACGGCTCCATCGAGGTGCAGGACTCGCTTCGATGGGTGCAGCATCATCTGGGATGCCAGATCCTGCGTAGCCTTGCCGTCGCCGTCCGCCACGGTCCAGCCGGTGAACTGGTTCATCACGTAGGGGCTGACTGCGCTCCCATCCGTTGGGACCTCTGCGATCCCCTCTTCCTGATCTTGGTCTTAGCGATCTTGGCTCGTTCTCCTCATCATGATCGCCAAGGTGCCTGGTGCCCTCTGGACGATTACATTCGTAATGATCTTGGTTGTCTCGGCGGGGCGCTGAGGCAAAGAATTTTGAATGGCGGCATCTTCGTCCCGAACATGAGCGCGTATGCCAACAAAAGCCGCTGCTTGAGGAAATTGCTGCACGTCAAGGCGATTGAAACGGGCTACGATCACGGCGTCTGACCGTAGCTAAATTTAGTGGCGGGTCGCCGCTCCCATTCCGCTCCCAGAACCGGACACGACCAGACCGGGATGTTGTCGGCGGTAGTTTCCCCGAGCCACTGGGCGGCCCGCCGCCGCAATGCCATGGTGCCTCCGGACGGGGTGAGACCACAACTGGGACCAGGCTCGGCTCCTGGACCTGGCGCTGACCGGCTGCTGGTAGAGCTGGTGACGGGTGGCGTGCCGGCCGTGCGGAATGGCCAGGAACTGCCCGGCCTGGTGTGCGAACCGGTAGGCGATCCTGCCGGCCCTGGATGCGGCGAGGACGGGCGAGCGCGTCAAGCATCGTGCTGTGCCACCAGCTGAACGTGTCGTCCGGCGATCCTGTGTCCACGGCGTCCTATTTTGGCTCATACAGGCAGGTGAGGGCCCGACAGCGAGCTTGGCCCACCCGACCGCGGACGGCGCGGGATCCGGCGGCGTGCGGCGGCCAATCCGCTATTGCGTGACTGCGCGTTCTGAGCCGTATCATCTAGGCCAAGCTGCCATTTGCGGTCGGCTGGAGCAATTCGGCGCTGGGCTGGCTGGCGCGGGGCATTGGCTTATCGTCGTGGCGGTGGAGGGGGTTGGGATGGTAAGCAGGGTTGTCGAGGTCGTGCTGCCGAATCAGGCGGTCGCGCTGGTGCGGGTTGCCGACCTGGATGAGCAGCGGCCGGCGGGCACCGCCGAGAAGGTCGGCTGGAAGGATCATTTCGATTTCGAGGACGTGTCCAGGACGCTGGAGGGAGTGGCGCAGGCGATCCGGTCGGGGCTGGAGAAGGCCAGGCCGGTCAGGACGACGGTCGAGCTGGGGATCGAGCTGGCGGTCAAGAACGGCAAGCTGACCGGGATGCTGGTTGAGGGTGAGGCGAGCGCGTCGCTGAAGGTGACGCTGGAGTGGGGCAGTGACCAGCCCGGCAGCGGTTCCAGCCACAGCTGAGGGCGAGCCGAACCCGCTGCTCGCCTTGTTCCGCCGGTGTGTGGTCCGGGTTGATGACGGGGCGGGGCGGTTCCGCGGGTCGGGGTTTTTTGTCGCGCCGGGCGTGGTGCTGACCTGCGGGCATGTGGTCCACGGGGCGGCCGGGCTGCGGGTGGCCTGGCAGAGCCGAGAGGCCCCGGCGGTCGTCGCCGGTGCGGAGCCGCCGCTGGAGCAGGTACCGGGCCCGGAGGACTACCCGCTTCCGGACCTGGCCGTGCTTGAGGTCGAGGAGGCGCGGGGGTGGGACCACCCCTGCGCCGGGCTCGACACCGGGCGGCCGGCCCTCAGCCCGTCACCGGACGTCTTGTACCTGGCCGGGTACACGGTCGAGCATGGGCCGGGCCCGGTGCTGACCGGGGTGACGACCGGGTTCGAGTCGCTGGTGACCGAGGAGGGGCACGAGTTCTTCAAGCTGAAGCACGGGCAGATTCTCGGCGGGTTCAGCGGCGCGCCGCTGCTGAACCTGCGGACGCTGCGGGTGGCCGCGATCACCGAGAGCACCCGGGGCCGTCACGCTGATCTGGGCGGTTTCGCGGTCCCGGTGGCCGCGTTCGCCGCGGCGTTCCCGGGCGTGTCCGGGGCCGGCCAGCGGTACCACGATGAGGAGCCTGGTTCTCGCTGGGCGAGGGCCGCCGAGGCGGAGCGCAGCCTGGTTGCCGGGCGGGAGGGGAAGCGGCCGCGGCTGCCGCTGCGGTCCCCGGTGGTCCGGCTGGAACCGGGCGCCGAGGTGTCGCCGGCGACCTTGCTGCGGCCCCGGCACGCCGTGGTCGGGTATGTGGGCCGGGAGCAACTGCTGGGGGACCTGGCGGACTGGTGCGAGGCCGAGCCGGACGGGGCGGGGGTGGAGCTGTGGTTGGTGACCGGGGCGGGCGGGTACGGCAAGACCCGCCTGGCCGTGCAGGCGTGTGCGGAGGCGGGGGCGCGCGGCTGGACCACCGGGCTGCTCCGGCAAGACGCCGAGCGCGAGGTCACCGACGCCGAACTGCGGGAGCTGGCGGAGTGGCCGGGCCGGCTGCTGATCGCGATCGACTACGCCGAGACCCGCCCGGCGATCATAGGCCGTCTGGTGGGCGAGTTCACTGCGCGGGCGCCCCGGCCGCCGGTGCGGATCATGCTGCTGGTCCGCCGCCGGGCCTCCCGCAGCGACCTGAACGACTTGTTCAACCCCGGCGAGGACGAGGACCTGGCGGCGGTGCTGCGCCGGGCGGGCCTGTCCCGGCTGGACGACGCCGACGCGGAGGTTGACCGCCTGGAGCTGTTCGGCCAGGCCGTCCGCGACCTGGCCGTCTCAGGTGAGCCGCCGCCGTCCGGGCTGCGCCGGCCGCGGCTGCGGGCCGCGCACTTTGCCCGGCCCCTGTACGTACTGGCCGCCGCCCTCCTGGCCCGGAACGCACCAGCCATGGACGTGGACGCCCTCGGCGAGCAGGATCTGCTGCGCGAGCTGCTGGCCAAGCACGAGGCCCACTATTGGGAACGGTGGGACCACCGGCGCGGGCTCGGCCTGGACCCCGGCGACCGGCGTGCGGCGGTCGCGCTGGCCACCTTGCTCACCGCGGCGAGCAACCAGGAGGCCCTGACCGTCGCCAGGCTGATCCCCCAGCATGCGGACGCACCGGAACTGCGCCTGATGGAGATCGCCCGCTGGCTCGCTCAGCTCTACCCAGCGGCGGCACCGGACGGCCAGACCGGCATCGGGCCGCTGGAACCCGACCGGCTCGGCGAGGTGCTGGTGAGCGACCTGCTCCGGCCGAACCCGCCGCTGCTGGCGTCGGCCCTCGACGCCGCCTCGGACTCCCAGCTCACCCGGGCGCTGACTGTGACTGCCCGGGCCGCCCAGGCCGATCAGGCGGTCGGCGGTCAGCTACAGGCCTGCCTAGACACGCGGCTTGGTGACCTGCTCCAGCGCGCGTTCGCCGCAGCCGATGACGGGCTGCTCGCAGCCGTCCTGGATGCGATGACCATCGCCCGGCCGGCTGCGGGTGCCATGGAGGCCGCCAACCGGTTCCCCGAGACGATGCCGGTGTGGATGCGGCCCATCGCCATCATGGTCACTAGCCTGGCCGTCGCCGGGCTGCGTAACCAGGCAGCCGCTGACCCAGCCGCGAAACCCGAGCTGGCCCGGCAGCTGAGCAACCACGCGAACCAGCTGGCGGAGACCGGGCAGCGGGAGGAGGCGCTGGCGGTGTCCGGGGAGGCCGTCGCCCTGCGCCGGGAGCTGGCCGCCGCGAACCGGGCCGCCTACCTGCCGAACCTGGCGGGCTCGCTGAACAACCACGCGGCCCGGCTGGCCGATGCCGGGCGGCGGGAGGAGGCGCTGGCGGTGTCTGGGGAGGCCGTCGCCCTGCGCCGGGAGCTGGCCGCCGCGAACCGGGCCGCCTACCTGCCCGACCTGGCGGGCTCGCTGACCAACCACGCGGCCGACCTAGCCGATGCCGGGCAGCGGGAGGAGGCGCTGGCGGTGTCCGGGGAGGCCGTCGCCCTGCGCCGGGAGCTGGCCGCCGCGAACCGGGCCGCCTACCTGCCCGACCTGGCGGGCTCGCTGACCAACCACGCGGCCCGGCTGGCCAAGACCGGGCAGCGGGAGGAGGCGCTGGCGGTGGCCGGGGAGGCCGTCGCCAGCTACCGGGTGCTGGCCGCCGCGAACCGGGCCGCCTACCTGCCCGACCTGGCGGCCTCGCTGAACAACCACGCGAACCGGCTGGCCGAGACCGGGCAGCGGGATGAGGCGCTGGCGGTGTCTGGGGAGTCCGTCGCCCTGCGCCGGGAGCTGGCCGCCGCGAACCGGGCCGCCTACCTGCCGAACCTGGCGACCTCGCTGAGCAACCACGCGGCCGACCTAGCCGATGCCGGGCAGCGGGAGGAGGCGCTGGCGGTGTCCGGGGAGGCCGTCGCCCTGCGCCGGGAGCTGGCCGCCGCGAACCGGGCCGCCTACCTGCC
>Ga0070698_100001311_pt1 | contig 27698 bp, 23 predicted proteins | sample KBSK1502metaG_FD_65477 | JGI IMG/M metagenome (GOLD analysis project Ga0070698, IMG submission 65477) | Corn, switchgrass and miscanthus rhizosphere microbial communities from Kellogg Biological Station, Michigan, USA - KBS K1-50-2 metaG | ecosystem: Host-associated > Plants > Roots >...
CTGACCAACGGCCTGCCCGGGATCGGCACGAACATCCTCGCCGCCCGGCTCAAGGAGCTCGAGGGCGGCGGCATCGTCCAGAAGCGGACGCTCCCGCCGCCGGCCGCCTCGACGGTCTACGAGCTGACCGAGTATGGGGCGGAGCTGCGAGAGGCGCTTTACGCGCTGGCCCGCTGGGGCGCGCGCACGATCGGCCCGCCCGGCCCTGACGACGAGCTCTACGCGGAGTGGGGCGTGAACGCGCTGCCGGCGCTCTTCGTCCCCGAGGCCGCGCGCGGGCTGACCGAGACGTACTCGCTCGTGGTCGAGGGGGACGCATTCACCGCGCGGGTCGTGAACGGCGCGCTGGAACCGAGCATGGGTGTCGCCGAGGACGCGGACGTGGTCGTCGAGACGGACATGGAGACGTTCTTCGCGCTCGCCGCGGGCGAGCTCGCGCCGAGGGATGCCGTGAAGTCCGGCCGGGCCAAGGTGCAGGGCGACCTCGAAGCCTTCGAGCGCTGCTTCCAGGTGCTGAGCCTCGCACCCCGCTTGACGGCCGTCGCCTGACCCGGGCTGCTCGAGATCGACGTTGCTTGAGATCTGAGAAGGCTGCGTGTAGCGTCGGCCTCGGGGGTGGTACGGCGTGACGAAGGCCGATGACAACCTGAAGAAGGTCGACCACATCGTCGTCCTGATGATGGAGAACCGGTCGTTCGACCACATGCTCGGCTTCCTGACGATCGACCAGGGCCGGACCGACGTCGAGGGCCCGACCCTCGACATGAAGAACGACTACCGGGGCGAGACCTTCAACGTCCATCCCGCCTCCCGGACGACCATGAACAGGGCGCAGGATCCGTGCCATTCGGGCTGGTGCGTCGACGAGCAGCTGCAGAACAACAACGGCGGCTTCGTCAGCAACTACATGAAGACGCGGAAGGCGGGAGGCGGCAATCCGGGCGTCGTGATGGCTTACCACACCGCCGAGCAGCTGCCGGTCTACGACTTCCTCGCGCGCGAGTTCTGCGTCTGCGACCACTGGTTCTGCTCGGTGCCGGGAGCGACGATGCCGAACCGCTGCTACGCGGTCGGCGGCACCTCGAACGGCCTGCGCGACAACGTCAAGCCGAGCCGTCCATACAACATCCCATCGTTCGTCCGCCACCTGAAGGACGACCAGTGGCGCTGGTACTCGCACGACTACGTCCCGATGCTCTGGCTGATCGATCCCGAGTACGGCCTCGCGATCCAGACCGTCCCCGCGTACTTCAACCAGCGTGACGTCTTCGGCCACCGCAGCTTCCTCGAGCGTGCGGCGAAGGGCGACCTACCCGCGGTCTCCTGGATCGACCCCAACTTCTACGACCTCACCTTCGGGCCGGCCGGCTCCAACGACGACCACCCGCCGAACGACCTGCGTGCTGGCCAGAAGCTGATCCTGCACCTCGTCGACGCGCTCCTGCAGAGCCCGGCCTGGGAGAAGACGCTGCTCGTGATCACGTACGACGAGCATGGCGGCTTCTTCGACCACGTCGCGCCGCCGAAGGCCGCCGACGACCGCAAGGCCATGCGGCGCTACGGCCCTCGCGTGCCGGCGCTCGTCGTCTCGCCCTACGTCGGCGCACAGGCGGTCTCGAAGACGGTCTTCGACCATGCCTCGATCATCAAGACGATCCTCACCCGCTTCGCGCGGAAGAAGAACGGCTCGATTCCCAAGCTGGGCGCCCGCGTCGCCGCGGCGAAGCACCTGGGCGAGTGCCTGACCGAGCAATCACCACGCCACGTCGCGCGGATCGAGTACCAGCACCTGCTCGACGAGGCGCAGACCTGGCACGAACAGATGGTGGCGGACGGCCTGCAGGCCCAGGTCGGCAGGCTGGCCGTGCCGCACGAGCTGAGTGACTGGCAGCAGGACTTCCTCGGCGCAAAGCAGGAGCTCCTGGCGGCCCGCCGGCAACTGGACGCCGCCGGCAAGGCCGTCTTCTGAGCTAACCGAGCAGCCCTCGGTCGAAGAACCCGATCACACGGCGCTCGTATTCCTTCGGTCGTGCGTTGATGCCGCCGGTGTGGCCGCTGCCGGGCACCTCCCAGATCGCCTTCGGCCGGCCTGCGGACTTGTAGTACGTCGGGTTCAGGTCGCGCTCGCCTTCCTGTCCGTGCTCGCCGTAGATGAAGAGCACGGGCGTGGGGGCGATGCGACCGACGAGGTCCTTGAGGCTCGCCGGAGGCGTGGTGTTGCCGAAGAGCGCGACCCCGGCGGTAAGCGCGGCCGACGACGGAATCTGGAGCCATTTGCCGCTCCCCGTCATGTCCAGGTACTCGCGGACCGAGCGCTCGCCAGCACCCTCGGACACCACGGCTTTGAGGCCCGGCGACTTCGCGGCGGATTCGAGCATCATCTCCCCGCCCACCGACAGGCCGATCCCGCCGATCCGGGCGCGCTCGACGTCCGGCCGGCGCTGGAGAAACTGCACGGCGGCGGCGACGTCCTGATGACCTGCCCAGCCGAAAGCGTTCGGATCCCCGTCGCTCTCGCCCTCGCCTCGCCGGTCGAACAGGAGGACGCCGTACCCGTGCCGGGCGAGCACGCGCGCCTGCCTCTGGGTGCCCTTGCGGCCCGGGAAGGCGATGACGGCGGCCCCGTTCTTCGACGGGACATACCAGCCGCGCAGGCGTAGCCCGTCGGCCGTCTTGAAGACGACGTCCTCGTGCGCCGCCCCGACGTGGTCGGCGGGCACGAAGGCTCGGGCCGAGTGGGTCAGGACGTGCGACACCAGGAAGGGGAGAACGATCATGTAGCCGAGCACGAACGTCGCGGCTGCCAGAAGCGCCCGGCGCAGCCATCGACGAGGCAAGCTCGGGCCGGCGCGCCTCGACCGCCAGAGCGTGATCGCTCCGAGCGCGACGAGGAGAAGCCCGGCGGGTATGGCAACGAGGCCCGTGTAGTCGTCTCCCGAGAGCCGTCCCGCGTGGAGGTAGTACGCGGCTTCGATTCCGGTGACGACGCCGAAGAGCCCGAGCGTGACGGCCAGCGACGCGCGCAGGCCGGGGCGAAGACGGGAATACACCGCCGCGACAGCCAGCAACACCGCGAATGGAGCGAGGCCGCTGACCAGATGGTCGCCGGCCGAGGTGCCCGGCTGGGGCTGGAGGAAGCTGTCGTCGAGCACGTGCACCGCGATCAGCCCGAGCCCGAGCCCCGCGAGCGAAGCCTCGAGACGGGCGGCGGTCGCGAGCGCGCTCGCCCGGCCGCGGTCACGTTCCGAGAGGACGCCTGCGGCGGTGCTCATACCCACGAGGCTCTCATGAGGCGGCCCCGATTCCAGGGCGGCTCGCTGGTGTCTTTGGGGCGGAGAACCCCCCAACGCTGGTATCGGCCGTCGCGCGCCGGTATCGTGGCTAGGCCGGGGGGACCGAGAGGAGGGCGAGCTGCTCACCACCGCGCCGAAGCCTGTCGTGCTCGGAGCGATTGCGGTTCTCGGCTGCGCGGTTCCCCTCCGTTCGATCTTCGTGGCGACGAGCAGCGACGACATCGACCTCGTCGCGGTTGGATTGCTCGACTGGATCACGGTTCCGTACATCCTGGCGGGCGCCGTCGCCTGGCTGAGGCGTCCCGAGAGCCGGCTCGGCCCCCTGATGCTCGCCGGTGGCTTCGCGAGCGGCCTCTCGGCCCTGCAGCTGACCCACGTCGACAGCCTCTACACGGTCGGGGCGCTCTTCGACATCCTGCCGGCCGCGCTCTTCCTGCACGTCTGCCTTGCTTTTCCCGACGGAAGACTGAGGTTCGCGGTCCGAGGAGATCCTCGTCGGCACCGCCTATGCCGCGGCGCTGGGCCTGCAGCTTTTGAAGGTGTCGCTCGGCGCGTTTGGTCCGCGCAGCCTGTTCCAGCTCTCGGCCCAGCCGGACGCGGCACGCGTCGTTCAGCACGTGCAGCTGCTCTCGCTGAGCGCGATCTGCCTCGTGGGCGCCGGGGTGCTCGTCACCCGGCGCCGGCAGGCCGGACGGCCCCGTCGCCGTTTGCTCGGGCTGCTCGTCGACTCATTTGCCCTCGGCCTCGTGATGATCGCCGTGCTGTTTGCGTTCGGCACGTTCGACTGGCCTGGGTTCCTGGCGATCCAGCGGGCAACGCTCGTCGTGATCGGCATTTCGCCCCTCGTGTTCCTCCTCGGGCTCCTCGACGCCCGGCTCGCTCGATCCGCGATCGGCGAACTCATCCTCGAGCTGCGAGCCGACCCGGACCCCGCCGATCTTCGCGACGCTCTGTCGGACGCGCTGCGCGATCCCTCGCTGACTCTCGCGTACTGGCTGCCCGACTTCCGTGCCTATGTCGACCTCGACGGGCAGGAGGTCGAGCTGCCGGCCGGCAACGGGAGAACGGCGACCCTGATCGAGCGAAACGGCGGGCACGTCGCGGCCCTGATCCACGACGGAGCGCTCGACGACGAGCCGCAGCTGCTCGACGTCGTCGGCGCCGCGGCCGGGATCTCGCTCGAGAACGGCCGCCTCCACGCCGAGCTTCGGGCCCGGCTCGAGGAGCTGAAAGGCTCCCGGGCGCGCTTGCTCGACGCGGGTCAGCGGGAACGCCAGAACCTCGAGCGCAACCTCCACGACGGCGCGCAGCAGCGGTTGATCGCCCTGTCCCTCGAGCTCAGCATGCTCGAGCAGAAGCTGGGCGATCGTCCGGATCTGCAGTCGCGGCTCGACGGGGCCAGGGCAGAGATCGCCCTCACGCTCGAGGAACTGCGCGACGTCGCCCGGGGCATCCATCCGGCCGTCCTCAGCGGGCACGGGCTCGCCGTTGCCCTCGAGTCGATCGCGGCGCGGGCTCCGCTGCCGGTCCGGCTAACCGTTGAGCTCGACGCCCGGCTGCCCGACCGCGTCGAAGCGGCGGCCTTCTACGTCGTCTCGGAGAGCCTCGCCAACATCGCCAAGCACGCAGAGGCCAGCGACGCGACCGTGCTTGTGGCCAAAACGAGAGACGGCCTGGTCGTAGAGATCGTCGACGACGGCGTCGGCGGCGCAGACACCGAGAACGGGACAGGGCTCCGCGGGCTCGCCGATCGCGTCGAGGCGCTCGGCGGGCGGCTCAGAGTCTGGACTCCGCTCGGCGGAGGCACGCGGGTGCAGGCGGAGATCCCATGCGCGTAGCGATCGCCGAGGACAGCGTTCTCCTGCGCGAAGGGCTCTCGCGGCTGCTCGGCGAGGCCGGCTTCGACGTCGTCGCTCAGTGCGACAACGCCGAAGACCTGCTCCTGAAGGTCCGCAGCTATGACCCGGATGTCGCGATCGTGGACATCCGGCTGCCGCCGACGCACAACGACGAAGGCCTGCAGGCGGCGCTCGACATCCGCTCGCGGCATCCGTCGGTCAGCGTGCTCGTCCTGTCCCAGTACGTCGAGCTCGGGCTGGCCCTGAAGCTCCTCGCCGACTCCGCGGAGGGCGTCGGGTACCTGCTCAAGGACCGCATCGGCGACGTGGAGGAGTTCGTCAACGCGGTCCGCCGGGTCGCCGCGGGGGGCTCGGCGCTCGACCCGATCATCGTCCAGACCCTCGTCTCCCGCCAGCGCGCCGACGACCCGCTCGTCCAGTTGACCCCTCGCGAACGGGAGGTGCTCGAGCTGATGGCCGCCGGGAGCTCGAACCAGGGGATCGCCGACAAGCTCGTGATCACCGTGCGCGCCGTCGAGAAATACGTCTCGAGCATCTTCGGGAAGCTGGGCCTGCCCTCCACCGGCAGTGAGTCGCGGCGGGTTCTCGCCGTGCTGACGTTCCTTCGCTCCTGAAGACACCAGAAACCCGCCCCTAGAAGCGCAAGTCTCCCGTCTTCTGCGCCGCGTCCGCAGCTGCGAGGTTGAGCGCATCCCGCAGAGCGAGAGGAGCTGCCGTGAAAACGCGTGTGATCCAGGACGACCCGGGGCCGAACCGGCACAAGGTGCCGGACCTGGCTTCGGCGCAGATGCAACGGGCGATGAACATCGCCGGACGGATGGGCGGCTGGAGCGCGCGTCACTGGAAGATCGCGGTCTTCGGCTGGCTCGCGGCCGTGATCGTCCTCTTCGCGTTCGGCAACATGGTTGTCGGCTTCAAGCAGATCGACATCAACGACGCGGGCGTCGGCCAGTCGCACAAGGCCGACCAGGTCCTCAAGAACGCCTTCCCCGAGCGGGCCCCGCAGGAGGAGTTCGTGCTCGTTCAGAGCGCGAGCCGAACGGCCGATGACCCGGCCTTCCGGTCGACGGTTGCCGACGTGATCGCCTCGGTCAAGTCGAGCCCCGCGATCAAGCAGCTCGACTCTCCCTATGGCCCCAAGCGCGGAAGCCTGATCAGCGACGACCGGCATGCGGCGCTGGTCCAGTGGGAGATGAGAGGCGACGCCGACCAGGCCCAGAACAACATCGACGCGCTCTCGGCGGCAACCGAGAACGTGGGGAAGCAACACCCGGGGTTCTTCGTCGGCCACGCCGGCGTCAGCTCCGACAAGGGGCTCGAGGCGATGTTCAACGATCAGCTCAAGCTTGCGGGCGAGCGTTCGATCCCGATCACGATCGGCGTGCTCTTGCTCGTGCTGGGGACGCTCGTCGCAGTCGGAATCCCGATCCTGCTCGCCCTGTCAGGGGTCCTCGGCACGATCGGCGTGGTGGCCATCACGAGCCACCTCGTTCCGGCCGACTCGAACGTCAACGCCGTCATCCTCTTGATCGGCCTGGCCGTGGGCGTCGACTACTCACTCTTCTACATCAAGCGCTGGCGCGAGGAGCGTGCCGCAGGACGCGAGCCGTCGGCCGCGCTCGCAGCTGCTGCTGCGACCTCGGGCCGGTCCGTGCTCATCTCCGGCTTCACGGTGCTGATCGCCATGGCCGGCCTGTTCTTCGCCGGCGACAAGACCTATCTCTCGTTCGGGATCGCGACGATCGTCGTCGTCGCGGTCGCGATGCTGGGCTCCTTGACCGTGCTCCCGGCCTTGCTGTCGAAGCTCGGCCCGCGGGTGGACAGGGGGCGGATCCCGATCGTGCATCGCTTCCGGAACGACGCGGGCGGAAGCCGCCTCTGGAAGGCGATCCTCAAGCCCACCCTCGCGCACCCGGTTGCGGCGGCGGCGCTGGCGGGCGGCTTGCTGATCGTGCTGGCGCTGCCGGCGTTCCACTTGAACACCGCGCAGAGTGGCCTGGAGGCGCTGCCGGCAAGCGCGCCCACCGTCCCCACGATCCAGCGCATCGAGGCCGCCTTCTCGAACGGCGTTGCTGCACCCGCCATCGTGGCGATCGAGGCGAACACCGATTCGCCCGCGACCAGGCAGGCCATCGCGGCGTTGAGGACGCGAGCACTCGCCAGCGGACAGGCGCTCAAGCCGATCGAGGTCGACGTCAACGCGTCTCACGACGTCGCCCGGGTGACGATTCCGCTCGTCGGCAACGGCGTCGACGACCGGTCGAACGCCGCCCTCAAGATCCTGCGGGACGACATCCTCCCGGCCACGATCGGGACGGTTCCGAGCGCGACCTTCGCCGTCACCGGCAACACGGCCCAGTCGGTCGATCAGAACTCGCTGCTGAAGAGCAAGGCGCCGATCGTGTTCGCGTTCGTCCTGATCTTCGCGTTCGGACTGTTGCTGGTCTCGTTCCGGTCGATCGTGATCGCGTTGAAGGCGATCATCCTCAACCTGCTGTCAGTGGCGGCCGCCTACGGGGTGCTGATCGCGGTCTTCCAGTACGGGTGGGGCGAGAGCCTGTTCGACTTCACCTCTAACGGCGGCATCGCCTACTGGCTGCCGATCTTCCTGTTCGTGATCCTGTTCGGGCTCTCGATGGACTACCACGTCTTCATCCTGACGCGGATACGTGAAGCCCGTGACCGAGGCCTCTCGACCGGTGAGGCGGTCGAGCATGGGATCAGCGCGACCGCCGGCGTCGTGACGAGCGCCGCACTCGTCATGGTCGGCGTGTTCGCCGTGTTCGCCTTGATGCCGATCCTCGACATGAAGGAGATGGGCATCGGTCTGGCGGCGGCGGTCTTGATCGACGCGACGATCATCCGTGCGGTCCTGCTTCCGGCGTCGATGAAGCTGCTCGGCGACTGGAACTGGTACCTGCCGAGTTGGCTGGAGTGGCTGCCGCATCTCGAGCCGCCGACCGAAGCGCCCGAACGGCCCGAGCGGGTCGAGGCACCGCCGGCGCTGGGCCCGACCGGCTAGGAGGTCTCCATGACGCCGCTCATCATCAGGAACGAGGCACGGCGGCGCGCCGCGGTCTTGCGGGTCATGTGCCTCGCCCTGATGATGGTCGTGGCGTCGGTGGCCGGTCTCAACGTCGCGCTTCCGGGGATCGCTCGTGACACCGGCGCCTCGCAGACCCAGCTCCAGTGGATCGTCGATGCCTACGCGATCGTCTTCGCGGCGCTGCTCCTACCCGCGGGCGCGATCGGCGACCGTTTCGGGCGCAAGCCGCTGCTCGTAGCCGGGCTTGCGCTGTTCGGCGTCGCCTCCTTCGCGGCGCTCTTCGTGCATTCGCCTGGCGCGCTGATCGGGCTCCGCGCCCTCCTGGGGGTGGCGGCTGCTCTGATCATGCCCGTCACGCTCTCGGTGATTACAACGATCTTTCCGCCCGAGGAACGCGGCAAGGCGGTGGGAACCTGGGCCGGAGTCGCAGCCGGCGGCGGCGTCATCGGCCTCCTCGCCTCGGGCATCTTGCTGCACTTCTTCTCCTGGTCGTCGATCTTCGCGCTCAACGTGGTGCTCGCCGCGCTCGCGCTGGCAGGAACGCTGCTGGTCGTTCCCGCGACCCGCGAGTCGCGACCACCACGACTCGACCCGATCGGCACCCTCCTCTCGGTCCTCGGGCTGGCAGCAATCGTGTTCGGCACGATCGAAGGCCCGGACCGCGGTTGGACCAGTCCCCTGACCTTGACAGCGCTCGTCGGCGGTCTCGCCGGAGTCGTCCTTTTCATCCGCTGGGAACTGAACCGACAGCAGCCGATGATCGACCCGCGGAACTTCCTCCGGCGCGGCTTCGGAGCCGGGTCGCTGTCCATCACGGTGCAGTTCTTCGCCTTCTTCGGCTTTCTCTTCCTGGTGTTGCCATACCTGCAGCTGGTCCTCGGCTACTCGCCGCTCCAGGCGGCGACGGCGCTCCTGCCGATGGCGGCGGTTGTCATCCCGCTGTCGCGCTTCGCGCCGAAGATCGCCGGCCGGGTCGGTGTCCGGGTTGTGGGCCCGCTCGGACTGGGGTTGATGGCGACCGGCTTCATCGTGCTCTCCACCCTCGGAACGAGTGCGTCCTACTGGCACCTCCTCGCAGGCCTTCTCCCTCTGGGCGCGGGGATGGCCCTGGCGGGGTCGCCGGCGACAACCGCGATCGTCGCGTCGCTGCCACGAGAGAAGCAGGGTGTTGCATCGGCGGTCAACGACGTCTCACGCGAGCTCGGCGGCGCGCTCGGGATCGCGGTGCTCGGCAGCATCCTCAACACGGCCTATCGCTCGGGTGTTGAGCAGCACACCGCCGCCCTCCCAACTGCGCTCGCCGACAAGGCGCGCGCATCCCTCGGCGCGGCGCAGGCACTCGGGGATCGGCTCGGTTCGGGCGACCTGGCTACGCACGCGAACTCGGCCTTCGTCCATGGCGTCAGCCTCGCCCTCATCGCGGGTGCCGCGCTGTTGGTCGGAGGAGCCGTGTTCGTTGCGCTTCGCGCACCCGGGCGAGCCGAATCGGAGGAAAACGCCGGTAGACGCGTGCTTCCTTCCGTTACGCCCGCCGACGCGGCCTAGCAACGCTCGCGACAACGGTTTACGGACAGGGCGGCGGCGCGGCGTCGGACGTCGAGTCATGCGCGCCTCGACGAGCTACTGGTCTAGCCGCGCCGCTTCGAGATCGAGATCACGCTGGACGCGCTGCATGACGTTGTCGTCGATCACCCCCTGGTTGCGCAGCGAGACGAGCTCGGCCTTCTCGGCGTCGAGCAAGTCCCGCATCACCCGCTGGTACGCGAGGGACTGCTCCTCGATCGCCCCGTCGTCGGAGTCGTCGAACCGGGCCCGGAAGCGGTTGCGCCTGAAGCCGAACAGGCCCCGCAGGCGCTCCGCGGTCTCCGCACGAACAGCGCCTTGATCGACGAGCTCCTCGAGCCGCTCGAGCGCCGCCTCCGCCGCTCTGATCCGAGCTTTGGCGTCCTCGCGCTCGGCGCGCCCGTCGTCGCTCACCTTCAGCCCGCGGATCAGCGCCGGCAGCGTGAGCCCCTGGAACACGAGCGTCGAGAGGATCACCGCGAAGGCGAGGAACACGATCAGGCTGCGGTGCGGGAAGTCGTTCGGGAGCGCGAGCGCCGCGGCGAGGGAGACCGCCCCGCGGATGCCGGCCCAAGAGATCACGACCGGCCATTGCCACGGGGGGTACGGATCGTGCTCGCGCACCGACCGGAAGAGCAGGCGCGGGACGTAGGTGAAGATCGGCACCGAGACGAGCCGCGCGACGATCACCGCTGCGGAGACGAGTGCCGCGTAGCCGACGAGCCTGAGCATCGACAGGCCCGACAGCGCGTCCACGATGCTCCGCAGCTGCAGGCCAACGAGCACGAACAGCAGCGAGTTGACGAGGAAGACGAAGATCTCCCAGAAGGCGTCGCCGGACAGGCGCGTCCGCTCCGTCGTCAGCTCGGGCGTGTACCAGCCCATGTAGACGCCGATCGTGACCGCGGCAAGGACGCCGGACACCCCGGCCGCGGACGCCGGCAGGTATGCCAGGTAGCCGCTCAGCACCGCGATCGCGACCTCGACCGACGGGTCGTCGATCCGCCGCCGCACCTGCCGCACGAGCCAGCCCACCGCGAGCCCGATCGCGATCCCGCCGATCACGTTGAGCACGACCCGGCCCGAGGTGTCGAGGAGCGAGAACGTCCCGCCGACGGCCGCGCCGACCGCAGCCTTGTAGAGCACGAGCGCGGTGCCGTCGTTGACGAGGCTCTCGCCCTCGATCAGCGAGACGATCCGCCTCGGAGCCCCGAGCCGGCCCGCGATCTCCGTCGCCGCCAGGGCGTCCGTGGGCGAGACGATCGCGCCGAGCGTGAACGCAACCGCCCAGGGCAGGCCGATCCACGCGTGCGCGACGAGCGCGACAGCCGCCATCGTCACCGCGACCAGCCCGATTGCGAGCAGCGAGATCGGCCGCCGGTTGATTCGCAGGTCGCGCAGCGACGTGAAGAAGGCGCCCGAGTAGAGCAGCGGCGGCAGGATCGCGACCAGCACGACGTCCGGAGGCAATGCAACGTGCGGCAGGCCCGGGATGAAGCTCATCACGACCCCGGCGAGGACGAGCAGGATCGGCAGCGGCACCCGCAGCGTGGGGGAGAGCGCGAGCAGCGCGCCTACCGAGGCCAGCAGCGCGAGGAGCTCGAGCTCTTCCCGCGTACCAAAATGCATGCGGCAGCTTACGCTTGCACCGTCCCGATGAAAGGAGACCCGATGGTCAAGATCACCGACAAGACCGACTACAGCCGCTTCGTCCGGCCGGCCGACGAGGACGAGGGCATCTGGCTCGATCACCTCGAGGTGCACCTCGTCACGCATCCGGTCGGGCAGGTCAAGGAGATCCACGTGCACGAACCCCCGCAGGATCACGTCATCACGATCCGCTCCGGTCGCATGCGCTGGACGGTCGAGGGCGAGAGCTTCGACGCCGGGCCGGGCGACGTGATCGTCACGCCTGCCGGAGTCGGGCACAGCTACGAGGTTCTGGGCGACGAGGACGCACGCGTCGTCTGCGTCGACTCGCCGACGCGGCCGAAGCCGGAGTCCTAGGGCTCGGGCGGTCGCCGTCTGGGCGGAACAGCCAGGGCCCTACCCGCCTGGTGCCACAGGCCGACGAGCTCCGCGACCCCGATCACGACCAGCACGAGAAGCTCGAAGAACCACCGCACGAGCCGCGTGCGCGTCTTGAGCGCGAGGGCTCCCGACTCCTTCTCCGCCCGGAGGAGATCCTGGCGGCTGCGCTCGAGCAACGCGCACCAGTTGCCCAGCCTGCCCGGCCGTTGCCGCAAGCTCGCTCGTCGCGCTTCGAGTCCCACCGAGGACCGATGATCGCAGTTGCGCAAGTTTCTCCGGCGGGCGGCAACTACCTGACATGAGAATCGCGCCGGAAGAGATCCAGGCCCTCCGGGCTCTGGGCGGGTCCCAGCGAACGGACGAGTTCGTCGACTTCTGGAGCACGGGCACCCTCGCCACTGGGGTGTTCTCGTGCGTCGCCTGCGGGCGGACCGTCGTCTCGACGTACCAGCTCCCTCCGTGCCCTGCTTGCGACGGAAGGCTCTGGGAAGATCCCGAGACCAGCCCGTTCGAGCACCTGATCCTGGGCTGATCGCCGTCAGGCGGTGATGACGAGCTTGCCTCGGGCGTGCCCCTGGCCGAGGTACGAGAGCGCCTCGGGCATCTCGGCGAGCGGGTAGCGCCGTTCGATCACCGGCTTCACCGTTCCGTCAGCGAGCAGGCCTCCCAGGAAGCGCAGGTCGTCGCGGTTCAGCTTTGCCACGAACATGACCGCGCGGCGGCTGCCGACGACGAGAACCGCATCGTCGGCGACCGCAGGCCGGTCGATCTCGCGCAACCCGAGCACATCGCGGGCAATCCGTACTTCTCGTAGGCGCTCGCTCTCATACTTACAGCGTAAGCCGCTCGTCATCGGCTGGAGCCGCAGACGGAGGAGCAATCGTCAGCGTCACGCATTGAGCCGGCCTATTCCGGCTCTTAACCGGCCGGGACGATGCTTCAATCGGTCCAATGAGAGGAATCGCCGTACTCGCCATCTGCTGCGCGCTCGGCTCCGCGGTCGTGGCAGCCGGCTCCTCGGCGTCCGCGCTTGCTCGTTGCAAGGCTCCGCAGCTGAAGCTCAAAGCCGGCCTGCAGGGAGCGACGCAGTCGCTGCTCGGGACCGTTCTCGTCGCGAACCGGTCCGCGCGGGCCTGCGCCCTGCCGGTCGCTCCTCGTCGCGTGACGCTGGTCATCGGGACGCAGGTGCTGCCGGCGCTGACGGTCCGGATGAGCCCAGGGCCGCCTGGAACCCCCACGCGGCGCGTGCCGGCACACGGCCGCGTCACCGTCGGCGTGCAGTGGCGCAACTGGTGCGGGGCACCGCGCGGCAACGTCCGCCTCAGGATCGGACTCACGATCTACAACTCGGAAACGCAGCGAGTCTCCGCGGGGGTCGTCCGAACCCCCGTTTGCGTCGATCGCAAGCACTCGTCGCGGGTCGCCGTAAGCCGCTTCCTCGCGTGACATCCACCTTCCCGAGGCGTAGCCTCGCCCAATGTGGTTCGGAAGGAGGGCCGACCCCGAGCGAGAGTCGGACCGCGGCCTCCGGAGGGGCTCGGAGATCGGCAAGTGGCTCCCGTACCTCGCCTCCGGACCGGCGGTTGGGCTCGTGGCGATCGTCCTCTACGCGTGGCACGCGGACTCGGCCGCGGTCTTCGCCGTTGCGCTCCTGGTCGGAGGAGGGGCGTTCCTGGCCGGCGGGCTGCTCGGATTCCTGTTCGGGATTCCACGTCTCCTCGCAACGACGGGGGCGGCGGTTCCTCCGAGCCCGAGCGCAGCCGACCCGGACAAGCCGCAAAGCTCGCCCTATGCGCCGAACACGAATCTGGAGCAAATCTCCGACTGGCTGACGAAGATCCTCGTCGGCGTCGGGCTCGTCGAGCTCGGGAAGTTGACCCACGCGACGAGGCGCCTGATCGACTTTCTCGAACCGTCGCTCGGTGGCGCGCCGAATGGTTCGGCGTTTGCCCTCGGGCTGCTGACCCTTTATTCGATCAGCGGTTTCCTGATCGTCTATCTCGTGACGCGCGTCTACCTCGGCCGTGCGTTCGCAGAGGCCGATCAGCTGACGAGACGGCTGGACCGTGTGGAGGCAGCTCAGGAGCAGCAGGAGCGCGACCTCCACGCGCTGTCACTGGCCACCCGGCAGCTCGACCCCGACGGCCCAGCCGAGCCGATCTCGCAAGACGTGCTGAACGAAGCCATCAAGGCCGCGTCGGACCTCGTGCGGGTCCAGATCTTCAACATGGCTCGGCAGGCGCGGCGGAAGGGCACGACTGCCCAGAGCGCGCACGCCCCCGCAGTCTTCAATGCCCTGATCGCAGCCGACACCGGCGGGAGGTGGCACCGCAATCACGCGCAGCTCGGCTATGCGCTCTACGACGCGCACGATTACGCCAACGCGGAGTCCGCGCTGACGACGGCGATCGATCGACGAGCCAAGGCCGGCCAGAGAGGGTTCGACCTCTACGAGTACGTCCGCGCGCTGGCTCGGATCGCGCAGGATCCGACGGAGAAGACCGCGTCACCGTCCGACCAGGAGGTCAGGGAAGCGATCCTCGGCGACCTGCGCGAGGCGTACAAGGCTCCCTCCATGCGTCGCAAGATCCAGACGGACAAGCGAGTGCAGTCGTGGCTGAAGCGGAACCAGCTGGCCGAGGGCGACCTGGTTTCGTAAGCCTCGCAGGGCGAACCGGAACGGCACCTGGTGCGAATCAGTCAGGAAACAAGGACGTCTCGAAAGGAGTCTCGATGCGCTTCATCCCGACGAAGTTCCACGCGCCGCTCGACTACATCGTCGGCGCCGCGCTCATCGCCGCGCCGTGGATCTTCCGGTTCTCCGAGCACACCGCCGCGACGGTCGTGCCGATTGTGCTCGGCATCGGGCTGATCGCCTACAGCCTGTTTACGAACTACGAGCTCGGCGTCTGGAAGGTCGCGCCGATGGCGGTGCACAACCTGATCGACATCGCCGCGGGCTCGCTGCTCGCCGCCTCGCCGTGGATCTTCGGCTTCGCGGACCAGACGGCGAACGTCTGGGTGCCCCACCTGGTGGTCGGCATCGCCGCAGTCTTCCTCGGCCTCACGACGAAGCAGTCCAGCGGGTACTCCTACAGGACAGCCGCAGCCGCGAGTTAGCTTCTCCAAAGAGCGCGCGGCGTATGCGGCACGCCGCGCGCTTGCTTCGGGAAGGGAAGGGGCTGCAACCGCTCGAAGCCTGCGGCTAGGTCGTGCGGTAGAGGCGCCCGGGGTGGGAGAAGAACCACAGGCGCCCTGGTACAGCCCCCTTGTCGGGAAGATCGTGTCAGGCGCCGTGAACGCGGTCATGACCCAGGCGGGTCAAATCGGCACCGGAGTCGGTTCACTCCTTCGGGGGACGCGCCGGGGGCCGGCGTCGCCGAAGGTGATCGGACTGTGGCCTTGACTCCTTTTGCTGCGGCTTTTCTCACCATTGCTCAGCTCGGCGTCGTCGTGATCGCCCGCATGTTCTTCGCGGACGAGGGACGGCTCGCTCTCCGGCGAACCCGGTAGCGGACGTGACTGCGGCCGAATTCGAGCATCTGTCGGCGACAGAGGCCGAGTGCCTCCTGACGCAGCGCCTGCACGCGTTTCTGGACGCCGGCGCCGGCCCGAGCGGCGCGCTCATCCTCGCCGCCCAGGTCGAGGTGACGGAGGAAGCGGCCGTCGCGCTCCTGCGCCAGGGCTGCTCCCCGGACCTGACGCTCCGGCTCCTCTTCCGGGCCCAAGCGGCCTAGGCCAGCGGGGCCGCCGGAGCGGCCCCGTCGATGACGTCCTCGCTCGCTAGCTGCCGACCGTGAGCCGAACCCTGAAGCCGTTCGGTCGCTTCTTGCTGCTTGCCTTCGGGACCTGCTTGATCACCCGGCCCTTGTTCGCCGGGCTCGAGTGCTTCCTCGTGATCTTCCCGACGCGGCAGTGCCGCTTCCGAATCCGCGCCTTTGCCTTCGCCAGCCTCATATGCAGCACTTTCGGCACCACGCACTTCGGGGGTGTCAGCGGCGGCGGTGGCGGCGGAGGCGGAGGTGGCGGAGGTGGTGGCGGCGGAGGCGGCGGGGTGTAGCCGTTGTACGCCGCCAGCGCGTCGACCAGGCCGTAGCCGAACGAGTTGTTCGGGATGTCGGTCGCGCTGTTCGTTCCACCGCAGATCTGGTCCGGGACGACGTCCACATTTGGATTCGCCGTGCTCTGGAGGAGCGCTTTCGTCGCCGCGATGTTGCGCTTCAGCGACGGGTAGGCCGACCAGAGCAGCGCGACGACGCCGACCACGTGCGGGCCGGCCATCGAGGTGCCGCTGAAGCTCGCATACGCGGTGTCGCTGTCGTTGACCGAGGAGCGGACGTTGACGCCCGGCGCCGAGATGTTCGGCTTCAGCCGGTGCGAGTTGTCCACGGTGACGTCGCCGCGGCTGCTGAAGCCCGCCAGCGTGTTGGCCGCGTTCAACGTCGTCGCACCGGTCGAAAAACTCGCGTTGTAGATCGCCGGCGGATCCTGGACGGTGTTGCAGGCGGGACCCGAGTTGCCCGCGGACACCTCGACGAAGATCCCGGCCGCCTGGGTGTTCTCGACGATCGTCTGCAGCATGTCCGCCGCGCAGAGCTCGGTGGTGGGACAGCCCCAGCTGTTGTTCATCACATCCGGCCGCAGGTCCGGGTTCGGGCTCTGGTTCTGGAGGTTGGTCGGGGCGATGAACCACTGGAAGCACTCCGTGTAGGTCTGGGGCCTGCCGACGCCTTCGTCCATGTTGTGACAGCCGATCCACTTGGCGCCGGGCGCGACGCCGATCTGGTTGGCATTCCCGTTCTCGCTGTCGCCGCCTGACGTCGTGCCGGTCGTGTGAGTGCCGTGGCCGAAGTCGTCGCACGGCTGCATCGAGTCGAAGCCGCACGGGTTCGTTCCGTTGCCGCTGATGTCGCTGTGGATCGAGTCGTGCCAGTTGTAGTTGTGATCGGCGCTAGCGCCGTTCCAACCGCGGTAATGCGGCCGGATCGCGTTGTGCGTCCAGCGCACGCCAGTGTCCTGGTTGCCGATCACGATCCCCTGGCCGGTGAAGCCCATGGCCCAGAGTTGGGGCGCGTTGACCTTGACGACCCCCGGCTCGACGGTGTCAGGGGCGTGGCGACTCTTGGTGACGCCGGTCTTTGCGACCTTCTCATCCTCGATCCACTTCGACGCGTCGTTCGCCTCGATCGCACCGACGGCCGAGCGGGCGGCGAGGTCGCTGACCAGCGTTGGGCTCGCGCGCGTGAAGATCACGTTCGCGGCCCAGTACGACTGGTAGGGAACGCCGCGGTCCTGGAGCAGCTTGATGATCGGCGCTTGTGTTCTCGCCGCGTGCGCTTTGAGCGTCCGGTAGACGTACCAGCCGCGCGCGTGCGCGCTCATGCCGTAGGCCGCGCTCAGGTCGGCCTGACTCTTGAGATAGATCACGATCGAGGCCTGCCCGTTCGACGCGAGGTCGTGGCGGACGCGCTGCTCGATCTTGTAGATGCCGTTGCTGCGAGCGCTCGTCGCAGTCCCGAAGTAGAGGGCGAGCCCGATGGCCGAAATCGCCAGAACGATCGCCAGCTTGAGGCGCCTACTCACGATGTGCCCTTTCCTCGAGAACTCCGCCTGACTATCTCATTGTCGCCGCAGGAGAGAAAGGCCGGGGCCGAAATCGTTGATTCTCCGCTATCTGAGTGTTATGAACGGCAGCTGCGAGAGGGAGTTCTCGCCTAGAGTCCGCGTGGGCTGAGGGTCATCGAGGGAAGAGGCAGTTACGTCTCGAGAGCGGATCGCGTTTGTCGTCGCTCTTCTGCGCGAGCTCGTCGAGATCGAGTCGCCCACGTACTCGCCCGGCGTCGATGCGGTCGCCTCGCGGATGGCCCGGGAGCTCAGGGCCCTCGGCGCCGAGACAACGCCGCTGGAAGGTGGGCACCTCCGTGCCAAGCTGCCGGGAGAGGGCGCGCCGTTGCTGCTCTCCGGGCACACGGACACGGTCTGGCCGGAAGGGACGCTCGCCGAGATGCCCTTCCGCGTCGAGGGCGACCGCGCCTACGGCCCCGGGGCGTACGACATGAAGGCAGGGCTCGTCGTGATGGTCGAGGCGATCCGGCTCGCCGGCGACCGCCGCCGGGCGCTTCGGGTCTTCCTGACCGCCGACGAGGAGAAGGGCAGCGTGACCGGGCGCGTGCCGCTGGAAGAGGCGGCGTCGGGCGTGGCCGCGGCATTCGTCGTCGAGCCGCCGAGCCCCGCGGGGAACCTCAAGACCGCGCGCAAAGGTCTCGGGCGCTTCACGCTGACGATCAGGGGCCGGGCGGCGCACGCCGGGACGCATCCCGGAGAGGGCGTGAGCGCGATCGAGGAGCTGGCTCACCAGATCCAGGCCTTGCACGCGCTGAACGACGAGGAGCGCGGTTGCACGGTGAACGTCGGGGTCGTGAGCGGCGGGACGTCGACGAACGTCATCCCGCCCGACGCGGAGGCGCGCATCGACGTCCGGATCTCGCACGCCGTGGACCGAGACCGGATCGAGCGCGCCCTCGCGGAGCTGCGGCCCGTCGACGCCGAGGCGAAGCTCGAGCTCAGCGGAGGCTGGACGCGCCCGCCGCTCGAGCGGTCCGAAGAAGCAGGGCTCCTCTTCGCGCGAGCGCGCGCCTACGGTCGCGAGCTCGGGCTCGACCTCGAGGAGGAGGCCTCCGGCGGCGGCTCGGACGGGAATCTGATCGGCGCTCTGGGCGTTCCAGTTCTCGATGGGCTGGGGGCTGCGGGAGCGGGCGCGCACTCCACGGACGAGCACGTCGAGCTCGACTCGATTCCGCTGCGCGCGGAGCTTCTCTCGAGGCTCTTGCAGGACCCCGGCCTCGCGTAGCAAAATCTCCTGCGTAACGCGACTTTCTGGAGGTGGTTCATGGCTGCCCAGTCAGACGAGCGCCTGATGATCTCCGAACGGATCGCCCCCGGCATCCTGCCGCGGGTCCTGAACTCGTTCGACATGACGATCATCTTCGTCGCGATTGTCCTCTTCATCGTGAACGCGTCGGCGATCCAGCAGGCTCACCAGGCGGCGTACACGTACTGGATCCTCGGCTTCGTCGCCTTCCTGATCCCCGGCGCGCTCGTGACCGCGCAACTGGGGCAGATGTTCCCGCAGGAGGGCTCGCTCTACGTGTGGACCCAAAAGGCGCTGGGCCCGTTCTGGGGGTTCTTCGCCGGCTTCTGCGCCTGGTGGCCAGGAATCCTCGTCATGGTTGCGACCGGCGACGCGGTGGTCACGCTCTGGCAGTTCGTCGACACCGGCGGCCTGCCGAAGGCGTGGGAGCAGGGCCTCGTGATCCTGGCCGTGCTCTGGTTCTCCGCGTTCATGTCGATGATGCGGCTCCGGATGACCCAGACGTACGCCAACTGGGCCGTCGTCTTCTACGGCGCGGGGATCTTCGTGATCGGGCTCGCCGGCATCCTCTGGCTGATCGGCGACGGCCACTCGGCGACCGGCGGCTGGGGAACCGCGAGCAACTGGAGCATCCACTCGACCCAGTGGACCTGGTTCGGCTTCGTGATCCTCGCGCTGCTCGGGATCGAGGTGCCCCTGAACATGGGCGTCGAGATCGTGAACATCCGTTCGATCAAGAAGTACCTCTTCTGGGGCTCGGCCGTGGTGATCTTCGCTTACCTGTGGGCGACGCTCGGGACGATGCTCGCCCTGCCCGCGGCCAAGAGCGTCGGCAATACGACCGACATCCTGGCGGCGGTGCAGGTGGGCTTTTGGGGCTCACACACGTTCGCCATCCTGATCGGCCTCGTACTGATCTGGTTCTTCGTCTCGAACACGATCGTCTACAACTACTCGTTCTCGAGACTGCTGTTCGTCTCGGGGCTGGAGCAGCGGATGCCGCGCCAGCTCGGTCAGGTGAACCCCAAGACGAAGGTGCCTGTCTACGCGATCATCACGCAGACGGTGCTGTCGTCGCTCTTCGTCGTCGCGATCTTCAATCCGTGGGTCGCGAGCAACAACAACCAGAAGGCCTACTGGCTCTTCCAGGCCGCGGTGACCGTGATCTGGTGCATCTCGATGGTGCTCCTGTTCGCGGATATCTTCCTTGTCAAGCGGGCGTTCCCCGAGAAGTTCGAGGAGGTGCGGACCACGCATCCGTACGTGCTCTACGCCTCCGGTGTGATCGGGGCCCTGGCGTCTGCATTCGGCGCCTACGTGGTGTTCCGCTCGCCTTGGACGAGCCTGTTCTCCGTCGGCCACTGGCGCATCTGGCTCGCGGTCCTGTGCGGAATCTCGGTGGCGGCCGCAGTCCTGATCTACGCAATCAGCGAGTACATGCACCGGCGTGCGGCTCCGACGCCGACCATGACACCGGCTGGGTGACGGCGGAGGACGTAGTTCGAACAGCGGACGAGGCGGGTCTCGGCCTCGTCCGCTTCCTCTGGTGCGGCAACGACGGGACGGTCCGCGCCAAGGCTTCGGCGCTCCCTGGGTTGGAGGGCCGGATCCGAAGCGGGATCGGCCTCACCGTCGCGATGCAGGCGATGAACTCACTCGACCAGCTCCAGCCGGTCGAGGGAATGGGGCCGGTGGGGGAGGTCCGGCTAGTCCCCGACCCCGAGACGTTTCGGGTGCTGCCCTACGCGCCGCACCTGGGCGCGATGCTCGTCGACCAGCTGCAGCTCGACGGCGAGCCCGCCCCGGTCGACCAGCGCTCGTTCCTGAAGCGGATGGAGGCGCTGCTGGTGGAGCGCGGGGCGAAGCTCGAGGTTGCGTTCGAGAACGAGTTCTCGCTCGCGACGCGGGTGGACGGGGAGTTCGTTCCGATCGACTCGGGGCTCTGCTTCTCGACCATCAGCACGACCGCGGCGCAGGACTACCTGGACGAGCTCACCTCAGCCCTCGACGCCCAGGAGATCGGCCTCGAGCAGTACTACTCGGAGCTCGGCCACGGGCAGCACGAGATCTCCACGCCGCACCGTGAGGCGTTGCGCGCAGCCGACGAGCAGCTGCTCACGCGGGAGACGATCCGCGGCGTCGCGTCGCGGCACGGGCTGGTCGCCTCGCTCGCGCCGAAGCCCTGGCCGGAGAACGCGGGCAACGGCTGCCACATCCACTTCTCGCTGTGGGAGGCGGACGGCTCGTTCAACCGCTTCCACGACGCGTCCGCTGCCGACCAGCTCTCGGGGGAGGCGCGCTCCTTCATTGCGGGGGTCCTGGCGCACCTGCCCGGATTGTGCGGCCTAAGCGCTCCGAGCTTCAACTCCTACCACCGCATCGTCCCGCAGTACTGGGCGGGCGCGTTCGTCTGCTGGGGGCACGACAACCGCGAGGCGCCGGTGCGCGTTCCGTCCGTCTTCTCGGGGATGGAGGAGGCGTCGACGAACGCGGAGCTGAAGGCGGCTGACGCGAGCTCGAACCCGTACCTGGCCGTCGGCGGCCTGATCGCCGCGGGGCTGGACGGGCTGGAGCGTGGGCTCGAGCCGCCGGAGCCCGTCGAGGTCGACCCGGCGACCATCGACGAGCAGGAGCGGGAGGCTCGCGGGATCCTCCGGCTGCCCGCAACGCAGGCGGAGGCGCTCGACGCGCTGGAGGCGGACTCCGTGCTGATGGACGCGCTCGGCCCGGTGCTCGCCGGGTCGTACCTCGCGGTGCGGCGGTCGGAATGGGCGGCCTACTCGGCCGGCGACGAGGCCTTCGAGCAGGCCGGCCATTTCTCGAAGTACTAGTGCCCCGTCCAGCAATACATGCCGGCCTCTGGCCCGCGATCACGCGGCGCCAGACCCCACCCTTGCCCTTAGCAAGGCAATCAAGCCTTGCTGCGGTCAAGTGCGAACTCTGGCTTGGTGCTCGCGAACCAGAGACTCGGCGGCATTACCGGACGAGGCACTAAGGTTGAGCCGATGGAGACGCAGGAGCTCCACGACGTAGGCGCGGTGCGCGACGCGCGCGAGCGGTACGTCCCTCGCGGGGTGGCGATGACCGATCTCGTGGTCGCTCGCGCGGAAGGTGCGACCATCTGGGACGCCGACGGCCGTGAATACCTCGACTTCGCCGGCGGCATCGCCTGCCAGAACCTCGGCCACAACCCGGAGACCGTCGTGCGCGCCGTCCACGAACAGGTCGACCGCTTTCTGCATCAGTGCTTCATGGTCGGGATGTACGAGCCGTACGTCGAGGTCGCTCGCCGCCTCGACGACCTCTGGCCTGGGCCGAGCGAGACGAAGACGCTGCTCGTCAACTCTGGCGCCGAGGCGGTCGAGAACGCGGTCAAGATCTCGCGGGCCGCCACCCACCGACCTGGAGTGATCGTCTTCGACCGCGCCTTCCACGGGCGGACGATCCTGACGATGGCGATGACCTCGAAGCTCGTCTACAAGCAGGGCTTCGGGCCGTTGGCGCCGGAGGTATACCGCGCGCCCGCGCCCTATCCGTACCGCGGCGTCTCGGTCGAGGACGCTCTGGCGGGGCTCGACCTGCTCTTCAAGCAGGACGTGGCTCCCGAGGCGGTCGCGTGTGTCGTGCTCGAGACGGTGCAGGGAGAGGGCGGCTTCATCCCGATGCCCGCCGAGTACGTGCATTCGCTTCGGCACATCTGCGACCAGCACGGGATCCTCTACGTCGCGGACGAGGTGCAGTCCGGGTGCGGGCGAACCGGACCGGTCTGGGCGATCTCGCATTTCGACGTCGAGCCGGACCTGATCGTCTCCGGCAAGACGCTCGGCGGCGGGCTGCCGCTGGCGGCCGTGACCGGCAAGGCCGGGCTGATGGACTCGGTCGAGCCGGGCGGGCTGGGCGGGACCTTCGGCGGGAACCCGGTCTCGTGCGCGGCGGCTTCGGCCGTGCTGGATGCGCTCGCCGAGCCGTCGTTCCGCGAGCGGGCCGCCGTGATCGGGCGGCTGGTGCGTGGGCGGCTCGATGACATCGCCCGTCGGCATCCGGCGGTCGGCGAGGTTCGCGGGCTTGGGTCGATGCTTGCGCTGGAGCTCGAGGCGAAGTCGGGCGACCAGGCGAAGGCCCTGACGGTCGCAGCGCGGGAGCAGGGCCTCGTGCTCCTCTCGTGCGGCCTGTACGGGAACGTGATCCGGCTGCTGCCGCCGCTCACCGCGAGCGACGAGGAGCTCGAGCGCGGGCTCGACATCCTCGACGGCGCCCTTGCGCTTAGTGACCGGCCTTAGACCAGTGCAACCGGTTCGACCGGTCATTTCAGACGGACGCACGGGCAGAGCCCGCGCGTCCTGAGGTCGGCATCGCAAGCGACGCCTTAGTGAACGACGTCCCGCTAGTCGACCACCACGCCCACGGGATCCTCTACGCGCAGCCGTCGCTCGACGAGTTCCGCGGGCTGTTCTCGGAGAGCCCGGATCCGCGACAGTGGCCGCACGTGGCGACGGGGGTCACCTACCGGAGGGCGATCCGGGAGCTCTCGGCGTTCTTCCACACGGAGCCGACCGAGGAGGGCGTTTTCCGGCACCGCCTCGCGACCGACCGGGACGAGTACGCATCGGCGCTGCTGCGGGCGACGAACACGGAGCTGCTGCTCGTCGACGACGGGTTTCCTCCGGAGGGAGAGGGGACGCCGTGGCAGGAGCTCGGCGAGCTGGCGGGCTGCGCCGCGCGGCCGGTGCTGCGAATCGAGACCCACAGCCCCGAAGAGATCGCCGGCGCACGGGAGCGCGGCTTTGTCGCGCTGAAGACGATCGCGGCCTATCGCGGCGGGCTGGATCGTTTGGCGGAGCCGGTGCTCGCGGCACTCGAGGCGAACGAGGAGATGGGCGCGCCGCTGCCGGTCCAGGTGCACTGCGGGTTCGGCGACTCGGATCTCTGGCTTTCGCGGGCCGACCCGAGCCTCCTGAAGCCTGTCATCGAGCGGTTCTCGCAGACCCGGTTCGTGCTGCTGCACTGCTACCCGTTCGTCCGCGAGGCCGGCTGGCTCGCGCACGTCTACGGGCACGTGTGGTTCGACCTCTCGCTGACGATCCCGCACGTCTCGCGTCCGGCCGAGATGCTGCGGCAGGCGCTGGAGCTCGCGCCGGTCTCGAAGCTGCTCTACGCCTCGGACGCGGCACGGACGCCGGAGCTCTACTACCTCGCCGCCAAGTGGTGGCGCGAAGCGCTCGCCGAGGTGCTCCCGGAACTCGTGGGCGACTACGCCGAAGAAGCCGGGCGGCAAATCCTCCGGGAGAACGCGATCGAGCTCTACACACTTTCGTGACGGCGTTTGACACCAGGGAGATCGCGCTGAGCAAGGTACGCCTAAATGCGCACGCGCTCGAAGATGACGAGCACGCTCAGGAGCTCATAGCCGGCGAACCGGTGCTCCGCGCCGGCGGGAACGAACACCGCGCTGCCTTCGCGTAGCTCGACGCGCCCGTCCTCCACCTCGAGCACGCCGCGGCCCTCGAGCACGACGTAGATCTCGTCGTCCTCGTGCGGCTGTTGCCGGTCGGGCTCCGGAGCCACCAGCACGTAGACGCCGACCTCGAGCCCGGGCGAGCGATGGACGATCTCGTATCCGCCGCGCGCAGCAGACAGACGCTCCTTCGCCTCCTCGATGTCGAAGGCGTGAGCGGCCGGAAGCGGACCGGGCTCGAACGGCTCAGCAGGCATGGCGACAGCCTACGCGCGGGCGCGGGCGAGCATCGCGCGAGCGAGGTTGACCTCGAGGCGCGAGACACTTGCCCGTACCGCGGCCGGAGCCGTGACGCTCAGCGTCAGCTCGGTGCGGCGCCGACCGACGAGCACGAAGTCCGCCAGCACGCGGACCTTCTGTTCCTGTGCGCGGACCTCGATTACCGCCCGGTACAGACGCGTGTACAGCGCAAGGTGCGGGAACGCCAACCGCTGGAACGAAACCAGCCGCTCGTGCGACGTGAGCCCCTGGCGCAGGATGTAGCGCAGACAGCCGACCGCGCGAGGGTCGACGACGGTCCGCTGCCAGTCGCGGGCGACCATCGCGGGCGACTTCAGCACCTGCGCGATGCTCTGGAGCTCGACTCCGGAGCGGCCCCAGACCGTCTGAGCGGCCCCGGTCAAGACGAGATCGGACTGCTTCGGCTCGTAGCCGGGACAGCTCATCTTCGAGGAGGTGTCGGGCTTCGTCGGCCCGCCGCCCCAGGAGGAGCCGAGGTCAGCTTTGCGGACGACCGCGGCCCGCGCGGCCGCCTGGTCCGCCTTGTTGAAGCGGACCTGCTCCTTGTTCGGCGGGCTCGAAGCCGTCGCGACCGGCACGAGCGCGACGGCGAGAACGGCGGCGAAAAGGGTGCGCGGCATTCGCGTCCAGCATCGCCCCGGCGCCGGATGCCGTCGATGCCTCGACCGAGGGAGGGTCGGGGCAAAGCGCCTAAGAGGTCCATGGCCGCACCGCGCCCACGTAGCCAAACTGATACGACGGCTCTGACAGCGACGAGATCTTGACCACGTCGCCCGTGTGGGGCGCCTGGATGAACTGGCCGCCGCCGATGTACATGCCTTCGTGCTGCGGCCCACGTCTGCTCGGCTCGAAGAAGACGAGATCCCCCGGCTGCAGCTGGTCCGGCGGCACGCTCGTCCCCTCGTAGAACTGCGCCCCGGTGTAGTGGGTGAGGCTGATCCCGAGCTGCGCGTAGACGTACATCGTGAACCCGGAGCAGTCGAAGCCGGTCAGCGGGTCGACGCCGCCCCACCGGTAGGGCACGCCGAGGTAGCGCTCGGCAATGGCGACCGCCTTGCCGCCAAGCGTCCCGTTCGACGGGACCGCGAGCAGCTCGGGAAAGGCAGCGTTCGCGAGCGCGGGTGCGTGGCCCGAGATGCCAAGCGAGAGCCACGAGAGCCGCTCCTGCGTTTGGCCGGCCGTCGCCTGCGCGGCTCTGGCAAGTCCCACGAGGAGCTGGGTCCCGGGATCGAGACCCAGGGACGCATCGCCCGCCACCAGCCGCAGCCCGACGACACCGCTGCCCTCCCCCGGAACGACGGCTTCCTGGAGCACGACGAGATAGCTCGCAGGCCCGAGCGGGACAAGCGTGTTCGGCGTCGCCGGCACCGCGTGCCCGTTGACGACGAGCCCGCTGACGCGCGCGCCGCGCAGTCCGTGCGCCGGGACGAAGATCCGGTCCGCGTAGACGAGCCCGCCCACGAGTGAGACGCCGCGCAGCAACACCCCGCGCGTGCTGCTCTGGGCGAAGTCGTACCGCATCGTCCAGCCGGCGTCGTTGAGGCTCCCGAAGGCGCCCTGGCCGCCGTTTGCGATCAGGTGCCCATGCGCGTCCCTGACCTCTGCTATCCCGCCGAGCGCCTGCGGGACCACGGCGAGCGCGCCTGCGAGCACGACGGCCGCGATCAGCGCGCGCCTCATGGTCGGATGGTTACACAGCCGTTGCGGAGTCGCCCTTTATCGGGCGCTGGATTCGTACGCCGTCGAACGGCGCCGCGATGCACGCGTTCACCCAGTAGCCCTCCACCCAAGAGCGTCTGAGTGCGTACTGGCGGAAGTAATCGAGCGGGAGCACGGCTGCCTGTTCGGTGATCCAGATATGCTCGACGTCCTCGTAGAGGCTGATTCTCGCGCGCCGGTCACGCAGCGCTCTCGACTGACCCAGCAGCTCTTCCACGCGCTCGTCCCGGAGGAGGTGCAACGCGGGAATGGCGTGGAGCGCCTCGAGGAAGTTCTGGGGGTCCGGATAGTCCGCGATCCAGCCGTCCAGCACCGCGTGGGCGTCCGAGCCCTGGTAGACACCGGCCCCCAGCGGAACCACACGTGTCTCCACGCCGAGCGCTTCGTGCCACTGCCTGGCCAAGCTTTCACCCGTTTCCGGGACGCGCGCGGGCATCAGCAACTGGGGCAGGCCTCGCCCTTCGGGAAAGCCGGCCTCCGCGAGTAGTCGGCGAGCAAGGTCCGGGTCGTACACGAGTCCCACCCGATGCGAGTGGGCGGTCATGGCCGGCGGAATCATCCCTCCGCGCTCGGCCGGCTCCGCGGGGAATCCGCCTGCGTCGCCTAGCCCTCGACGATCGGTCGCCCTGGAAAACGCCTGCCGGACGCGCACATCGTCGAACGGAGGCCGGTCGGATTGAAAGCTGACGAAAAAGACGGAGAGCCCCGGCCCGCTCTCGATCACGGTCTCGGGTGCGGCAACTGCGTCTTCGGGCCAGACCCGCACGATCCGGAGCACATCCAGCTGGCCGGCAACCCAACGGGGAGCCGCGTGCTCCGGGCTCTCGACCGCGACGTGGACCTCACGAACATTGCCCCGTCGTAACGGCCAGCCGGCGGACGCGCTCAGCCGGTACTCATCAGCCGACGTCTCCGCGAGCACGAACGGTCCGTTGCCGACGAGGTTCTCCGGGCGACGCCAATCGTCGCCGAAGCGTTCGCAGACGTGCCGAGGCCAGGGGCACGTGGCCGGCATCGCCAGCAGATAGGGCAGGTACTCCCGCGGCTCCTGCAAGCGCAGCTCGAGTGCGTGCGGGCCGAGCGCCACGGCTTCCTCGATGGGCTCGAGCAGATGCGCCGTGGTGACGTTGCCGTCGCGCATGGCGTGCAACGTGTAGGCGAAGTCGTCGGCCGTCACGGGCTGGCCGTCGCTCCAGCGCGCGTCCGTGCGAATCTCGACGCGGTAGGTCCTGCCATCAGGGGAGACACGGAAGCTCTCGGCCAGCGCCGGGACGACGTTGAGGTCTCGATCGAGCTGGAGGAGCCCGCGGAACAGATTGGGAAGGAAGTCCCAGCTCGCCTGCCAGTAGGAGTAGCCCGGCACGAACGCATCGAGCTCGAGTGATGAGGTGTCGAGCCGTTCAGTGAGCTCGAAGCGCTGCGGCTCGGTGACGCGCCTGGAGAAGGCCTCCTGGTAGGCGCGGTCGGCCTGCTCGAAGTCGAACGCGAGGTGGTGGGTCAACGCGATCTTGAGCAGCGTGTCCCTCGCCCGGCGCCCGTCGCCGAGCCGGTCGAGGAAATC
>Ga0070698_100001312_pt1 | contig 27694 bp, 20 predicted proteins | sample KBSK1502metaG_FD_65477 | JGI IMG/M metagenome (GOLD analysis project Ga0070698, IMG submission 65477) | Corn, switchgrass and miscanthus rhizosphere microbial communities from Kellogg Biological Station, Michigan, USA - KBS K1-50-2 metaG | ecosystem: Host-associated > Plants > Roots >...
TGAGCTCGGTGCCGTCGGCGCAATCGCCGTTCGCGGTGCTCGCATCGCCACCGCTTCCGTCATCGTCGTCATCGCCTTGATCGCGCGCAGGCGGACCGCAGGACGCAAGTAGCGCCACGAGTAAGATCCTCATCGAGGCGAACGCTAACGCGGCTGCGGGAGGCCGCTTCCGACGAGCCAACAACATCTGCTGGCACGTGCGTTTCGTGCGCGAGATGCGCAGTGCAATGCACTGAGGTAGCGTCTCGCATGGCCTCGAAGATCGATCTTGCCGCCGTTGCCGCCCGCGTTGGAAGCGCGTATCCGCCACCATTCGACGAACCGTGCCGCGATCGCGAGCGCCGGCGCGTCGGCGATGCCGCCGGCCTCACGCAGTTCGGCGTCAACCTACTCACGCTTCGCCCGGGCACGTGGTCGAGTCAGCGCCACTGGCACTCGCACGAAGACGAATTCGTCTACGTCGTCGCTGGCGAGGTCGTGCTCGTCACGAACGAAGGCGAGCAGACGCTCATCGCTGGCGATTGCGCCGGCTTCCCCGCGGGCAAGGCGGACGGTCATCATCTGCAAAACCGATCGTCCCGCGATGCGATCCTGCTCGAGGTCGGATCGCGCGCCGAGGAGGATGTCACAGAATACCCCGACGTCGATCTGCGTGCCCTGCCGTCAGGATTCGTCCACAAGGATGGCCAGCAGTACTGATACGCTGCGCCGATGCTGACCAACCGCTCCGCACCCCACGCGCGTGTCGTGCCGGTGCTCACTGTCGCCGACGTTCGCGCGGCCGTCGCGTGGTACGCGAACGTGTTCGGGTTCGTCGAGCACGTCCAAATCGGCGAAGGACACCGCGCGCAGCTTGGCATGCCCGGCGGTGGCGAGCTCATCGTTGCCGAAGTGCGGCCCGGGCGGCGGCTTGCGGGCGAAGGCCGATCGCACCAGATCATGCTGAAGGTGGAAGATGCCGCGGCGGCAATCGCGCGAGCGCGCGAGCACGGAGCGACCGTCGTCGGCGAGGTGCACGACTGGGAGTATGGCGAGCGCCAGGCTACGATCGATGACGTATTCGGGCATCAATGGGTGCTTACGCAGACTCTCGTCGATACGGCACCCGAGCAATGGGGCGGCAAAACCGTCGCGCCTCGCCGATGACTAAAACACACGACGATCAGTTGCTGTCGCGCCGCCGTGTGCTCGGCATGGTGGCGAAGGGCGCGGCGGCATTCACGGTGATGCCTGCCCTGTCGAGCTGCATGGGCGGTTCGCATACCGGGCCCGACGCGAGCGGCGACGGCGGCGACAGCGGGACGAGCGCGTGCTCGCGCATTCCCGATGAAACCGCCGGGCCGTTTCCGGGCGATGGCACGAACGGCCAGAACGCGCTGACGCTTTCGGGGATCGTGCGCAGCGACATTCGCTCCAGCATCGCGGGCGCGACCGGCGTTGCCGATGGCGTGCTGCTGACGGTGACGCTGACGATTCTCGACGCGAGCACGTGCTCGCCGCTCGCCGATCGCGCGGTGTACGTCTGGCAGTGCGATCGCCAGGGCAACTACTCGATGTACTCGACGGCCGTCGTCGACGAGAACTACCTGCGCGGCGTGCAGGTCACTGACAGCGCGGGCCAGGTCACGTTCACGACGATCTTTCCCGGCTGCTACGCGGGGCGCTGGCCGCACATTCACTTCGAAGTGTATCCATCGCTCGCGAGCGCGACGAACGGCTCGAACGACATCGCGACATCGCAGCTCGCGCTGCCGAAGACCGCGTGCGACGCGGTGTACGCGACGAGCGGCTACAGCACGAGCGCCACGAACCTGTCGCAGGTCTCGCTATCGAGCGACAACGTGTTCAGCGACGACGCGACGCTGCAGCTGGCCACGATCACCGGCTCGGTGAGCGACGGCTTTGTCGCGACGCTGCCGGTGACCGTGCGCGTCTGATCAGCTGCGCGCGCGAAGGAAGATCCGGATCACGTACCAGAACATGAGCGCCACCGACGAGAACAGCGCGAGCGCCGCGGCGACGTGCTGGCCCGGGTGGTAGTGCGCGAGGATCTGAGACGTCTGATACAGGATGTAGCCGGCGGCGAGCAGCACCATGCCGATCGAAAACGCGAGGCCGAGATTGAAGCCAAACGTCAGCGACAAGACGATCAGCATCAATGCCGCACCGCTCGCCATCACGAGGCCACTGCGCAAGAACGAGAAGTCCTTCTTGCTGAGGAAGACCGACAACGTCAGCGCGGTGAACACGCCGAGCGTGACGAAGGCCGAGTCACGAATGATGTGCGGCTCGGCGCCGCCGCGCGCGAGGATCACTTGCGTCTTCGCTGCGACGATCGCGAGCAGCGGAACGAAGATCAGCGCCTCGGCGACGATGTAAAACGCGAGGCCGAGATACTGGACGGCGCGTGACGTCGTGTGGCTCGCCCAGTAATCGGCGATCCACGACACGACCATGAACACGGCGAGCACGACGCCCCAGTGCCAACGCACACCGAGTGCGAAGGTGACGAGCGGTGTTGATACCTTTTGACCGAGGAACGCGTTCGTCATCAAGAGATAGAGCAGACCTGAAAACGCGAGGATCGACGCGAACAGATGGACATACGTGCGACGAATGAAGCGCACGCGCTCCGACACACCGCTCGTCGCATCCGCATTCGGAATTTTGCGCGACCCGGGATGATCTGGATATGCGGCCTTCTGTTTCGACGCGCCCGCCTTTTGCGCTGGCAAGCGCGCCGATGCCTGGCTCTGCTGGTGTGTTGGAGTCGGCGTCGGCGATGGCGGCTGAAGCGGCAGCGGTTGCTGCAGCGGCGACCACTGCCCTTGCTGCGGATATGGCTGCTGCGGATACGCTTGCTGCTGCGGATACGTCGGCTGCTGTGGATACGGTTGTTGCGGCTGCTGCGGATACGGTTGCTGCGGCGGTTGGATATACGTTTGTGAATAGGGCGCCGCGACCGGGACTTGGGGCTGCTGCGGCGGCGCCTGATACGGTTGCAGATACTCCGGCAGCTGCGGCTGCGGCTGGTTCTGAGGAGGGATCCAGCCGATCACCGTCTTCTTTGGCTCGCTCATTGGGCGTTTGGTATAGGCAACCGGCGCGCCACCCCTAAGTGGTTGTCTTTTGCCGCCCGACACCCCATTCTCGTACGCAAGATCTTGCGTGATCGAGCAAGTAGCCCGCCGGTACCGACAACCCTCAAGGGGGGCGATACCGTTCTGCATGCGCGCACGACGCTCGTGCTTTATCACCGCGACGGCGCGATGGTCGCGCAGCTCGAGCACGGTCGCACGCTCGTGATCGGGCGCGCCGCGCCATCCGATATCGTCGTGCCCGATCCAAACCTGTCGCGGCAGCACGCGCGGTTTACATGGAATGACCAAGGCATCTGGGTCGAGGACCTCGAGAGCACGAACGGCACGCGGAAAAACGGCGAGCGCATCAAGCGCGCGAAGGTCGCGCCCGGCGACGACATCTCGATCGGGCCGGTGCGCGTCGCGATTCACATCCTGTCGTCGGTCGATAACGAGCTGCGCGGGTTCGATGGCCACGATCGCTTCCTGCAGTCACTGGATGACGAGCTCACGCGCGCGCGCACGTTCGAACGGCCGCTGTCGGTGCTCATGGTGCGCGGAGGCAAAGACGGTCACGTCAGTCGATGGGCCGGTCGTGTGCGCGGCGTGTTGCGACCGGTCGATCGCGTCGGCGTCTACGGCCCCGCTGCGGTGCTCGTGCTGTTGCCCGAATCGAACGCTGAGGTCGCGCACGACATCGCGGCGAGGCTGACAGGCGGTGATCCGCCGCTGACGTGCAACGTGGCTACGTTCCCGCACGACGGCGCGAGTGCCGATGCGCTGCTCGCCGCCGTGCAGGTCGCGAAGCTGCGCGAGCCGCTCGACGCCAGTGACGTGATCGTCAAGAACGCCGCGATGAAGCAGGTGATGGCGATGGTCAAGCGCCTCGCGCAATCGACGATCACCGTGCTCATCAACGGCGAGACGGGCACGGGCAAAGAAGTCATCGCGCGCGCGATTCACGACAGCGGTCCGCGCAAGAAGAAGCCGCTGCGCACGATCAACTGCGGCGCGATTCCGAGCACGTTGATCGAGAGCGTGCTGTTCGGTCACGAGCAGGGCGCGTTCACCGGCGCCGACAAAGCGGCCCCGGGCATTTTCGAGCAAGCGAACGGCGGTACCGTCCTGCTCGACGAGATCGGCGAGCTGTCACCTTCGGCGCAGGCCGCGCTGCTGCGCGTGCTCGAGACAAAGCGCGTCACGCGCGTCGGTGGCCACAAGGAGATCGAGGTCGACGTCCGCGTCATCGCAGCGACGCACCGCGATCTCGAAGCGATGGTCGATGCCGGCCGCTTCCGCCAGGATCTGCTGTTCCGCCTCAACACGATGATGCTCAAGCTGCCGCCGCTGCGCGAGCGCGTCGACGAGATCAAGCCGCTCGCGGAACGCTTTCTCAAGGAGGCGTCGCGTCAGGCGGGCGCGAACGTGAAGTCGATCGACCCCGCGGCGCTCGCGGTGCTCGAGCGATACAACTGGCCCGGTAACGTGCGTGAGCTGCGCAACGTGATCGAGCGCGCGGTCGTGCTCGCCGAAGGCAAGGCGTTGATGCTCGAAGATTTGACCGAGCGCGTTCGCAAAGGCTCGCGGCCTGCATCGCCGACGGGGCCGGTGCCGGAGTCGCTGCCGAGCGACTACCGCGAGCACGTGCGCAAGTTCGAGACCGAGCTGATCCTGCAAGCGCTACGCAAGCACAACGGCAACCAGACCGAGGCGGCGAAGGCGCTAAACCTGCCGCTGCGTACGCTCGTCCACAAGATTCAGACGTACGGCATCAAGAAGAAATTCGATCGCTGACGGCTTGCTTGCGCGATCGCGCAATCGATTGCGTGCGCGCACTCGCGATGAGAACCACTTACACGTGGGCTCTTGTTTGCAGAGTCGTCGTGCATGCGGATGCTGTTTCTCCTCGCTGTCGTCGGCTGCACGACGAGTCACAGCGACGAGCCGAAGCTGCTCAAGATGAAGGTCGTGCCGCGCGCAGCGGTGGCGACCGCGACGACGCGCGTCGAGTCGACCGCGGTCGTGCGTTTCGTGACGACGACGATCGTCCGCGGCGCGCCCGATGACGCAGCGCTGCCGCTCGGCGTGGTCGCGAAGGGCACGCGTGCTGCGGTCAAGAGCGAGCGCATCGTCGGCGATTGCCGATGGATCGAAATCGCGCCGCGCGGCTGGCTGTGCGAACGCTCCGTCGAGCCGACGACGGACGCGCCAACAACGGCGAGCGTGGTCGCGCTCGACAGCGACGATCCGGCGCCGAAGCTCGGTGTCTACGGCATCGTGCGTGGTGAAGGCGCGGCATTCCGCTCGCGCGAAGATGCAGCCGCGGGCGAAAACGGCCGCGCGCTCGTCGGTAAGAACTCGGTGCGCGCGACCGGCAGCGTCACGATCGATGGCGTCCGCTATTGGCGCACGAGTGGTGGCGAGCTCATCGAAGCGAGCTCGATCGTCGCGATCTCGCCGTCGCGCTTCCGCGGCCACGCGTTGGAGAAGGACGATCCGATGCCCGCGTGGGTGCGCTCGCGTAGGCCGATCAAGACGCGGTCCGCGCGGGGCGTTGTCAATGGCGAGCTTGCCGGTCGCGCGGTCGTGACGATCCTCGAGAGGGCGGGCAAGCGCGTTCGCGTCGGCGAGGATGCGTGGATCGCCCGCAGCGAGCTGCGCGTCGCGACGCGCACCGCGCCGCCGCCCGATACCGGAGCCGACGAGAAGTGGTTCGATATCGATCTCGACGAGCAAGTCCTCGTCGCCTATGAAGGTGAACGCCCCGTGTATGCGACGCTCGTCTCGACCGGCAAGGAAAAGCATCGCACGCCAACATTGATCGCGCGGATCGCGACGAAGCACGAGCGCACGACGATGAGCAACGCGAAGGGCGAGGCGTATTCCGTCGCGGATGTGCCGTGGACGATGTTCTACGATCGCGATTACGCGCTCCACACGTCGTACTGGCACGACGGCTTCGGCAGTGTGCGCAGTCATGGCTGCGTGAACCTGTCGCCGCACGACGCGCGCGTGCTCTATCACTGGTCATCGCCGGATGTGCCGCCCGGCTGGACCACGGTCTACGGCAATGTCGAGTCGCCCGGTTCGCTCGTGCGGATCCGCTCGCATCACGCGCCGGAGCCGCCGTTTCGCGGCTACGCAGCGACGCTACGAGAGAATCACGTCGTCGCCGCGAACTGAACCGCTCTTGGGAACCTCTCCGGATACAACATTGTTGCGAGCACGACCGCGACGACACACAGAGCCGCCGCGACAACGAAGTGCGGCCCGTAGCCGAGCGCATCGGCGGAGAATCCGCTGAGCGTGGCGGCACCGCCCTGCGCGATCACGACAGTGCTCGCTTGCACCGTGTAGTCGGTGCCGCTGCTCGCGGGTCGGCTCCAATCCATCATGCACGTGAACAGCGCGGCCGTCGCCATGCCACTCGCGAAGTGCTCGACAGCGCACCAGCCGTAGAGCTCGACGAACGATGGATCGACGAACGCGAGATACGCGTAGCCGGCGACCGCGATGACTTGCGCGATGCCAAACGCGATGAGCGAGCGTCGCCGACCGACGCGCGTCACGAGGAGTCCGCCAACGAGTGCGCCTAGCATTCCCGAGACGAAGCCGACCGTGCCGAGCAACAGCGCGATGTCATCGAGCCCGAGATGCAGATCGACGAGGAATGGCCGCAACATGCCCTGCGCAAACGACTCACCGAATTTCCACGCGAAGACGAGCGCGAGGACGCGCCACACGCCCGGCAAGCGTAGGAAATGAACCGCCGATGTCGTCGCACTCGAAGCAACGGCCGGGGTTGGCTCGCGCATCGCGAGCACCGGAATGCTCGCGAGCACGGTCAGCCCCGCCATCACCGCAAACGTGCCGTGATGGCCGACCTCGCCGTAGAAGCTGAGCAGTACGCCACCGCCGATGATCATGCCGACGCGATAGCCCGCGACCTGGATTCCGTTGGCCGCGCCGCGCTCGCTCGCGGGTAACATGTCGACCGCCATGCCATCGGTCGCGACATCCTGCGTCGCCGCGATCGTATTGAGCACGACCATCGACGCCATGAGCAGCCAGATCGCGGGCGGCGCGATCGCCAGAAGCGCGAGCACGATCGTGCCGGCGAGCTGCATCGCGAGGATCCACGAACGTCGGCGGCCGAGGCGCGACCACCACACGCGATCGACGACGGGCGCCCACAAAAACTTCAGCGCCCACGGCATCGCGAGCAGCGACGTCAGGCCGATCGCGCTTAGCGAGTAACGCGCTTTGCGAAGCAGCACCGGCAACGCTTGCGCGAAGAAGCCGTAAGGCAGGCCCTGCGCGAAGTAGAGCGTCGCGAGCAGGCCGAGGCGCTGCAGCTGCGTCATCGCGCCGTCGTAGCCGCGCTTCGCCATCACTGCGACGAACGCGTCGATAACACACGGTCCTGCTTCGCGCTACCATCGCGTTGTGTCGCTGACTACGCTCGCGAGCTCGCCGTCGATGCGCGTCGACGACTACCGCTGCACGGCACGCCGCGACGACCGCCCGTACACCGAAGTGCACGACAGCTTCACGATCGCGTACGTGCGACGCGGCAGCTTTGGCTGTCACGCGCGCGGCCGCCGGTTCGAGCTCGTCCGCGGCGCCGTGCTGGTTGGCCATCCGGGCGACGAATACACCTGCACGCACGATCACGCCGTCGGTGACGAGTGCCTATCGTTTCACTTCAATGCCGCGCTCGCCGATGAAGTTGTCGGCGGCGAGTGGCGCACCGGCGCATTGCCGCCGCTGGGAGAGCTCGTTGTCGTCGGCGAGCTCGCGCAGGCCGTCGCTGATGGCAACGCTGACCTGGGGCTTGTCGAGGTCGGCATCTGGCTCGCGTCGCGGTTTGCCGGCGTCGGCGGCGACAACCGGCGTGCGTCACGCGAGCCAAGTCCGAGCGATCGCCGCCGCGCAGTCACCGCCGCCGACTGGATCGATGCCAACGCCACCGATCAGATCGAGCTCGATGATGTCGCCGGCGAGGTCCGGCTCAGCCCATTTCATTTTCTACGCGTGTTTTCTGCGACACTCGGCGTCACGCCGCATCAATACGTCGTGCGCGCGCGACTGCGGCGCGCCGCGCAGCTGCTCGCGACCGAGACCTGTTCGATCACCGACGTCGCGCTCGACGCCGGCTTCAACGACATCTCGAACTTCGTGCGCACGTTCCATCGCGCGGCGGGCGTATCGCCGCGGCGGTTTCGCCAGCTCGCGCGCGGTGATCGCAAGATTCTCCAAGATCGGCTCGCGCCCCGTCTCTAGGCTGACCTCACAAGGAGGTCACCGTGTTCGATCACATTGGATTGCGCGTGAAGAATCTTGCCGCGAGCGTGCGCTTCTACGAGGCGGCGCTTGCCCCGCTCGGCCACGTCGTCTGCTCGCAGGACGACAGCTGCGCCGGCATCGGCCCCAAAGATGCGCCGGCGCTCTGGCTCTACGCCGACGCAAAGGCACCCACAGGAGCACACGTCGCGTTTCGCGCCGAGGCGCGCAGTGATGTCGACCGCTTCTACAGCCGTGGCGTCGAGGTCGGCGGCCAAGACAACGGCAAGCCCGGCGTGCGCGCCGATTACGGCGAGCGCTATTACGCCGCGTTTCTGGTCGATCCGGACGGCAACAACGTAGAAGCTGTCTGCCTGCGTTAAGAGGACTCCCGAGTTGTCGATGTTACTTGACCGTCCCCCTCCCGGCGCACTACACGAGAAAGACGGATGTTCTGGCTCGCGATCGTCGGTATTCCGCTAGCCGTTCTGCTGCTGCTTCCCGTGCCGCGGCGCGTGTTCGTGATGGGCGCGGTCTTCGTGCGGCGGTTCACGCCGGTGCTCGGTCGCAAGCTACACCTCGTCTCGCGCGACTACACGACCGCGCGCGCCGTGCGCCTCGCGTTCGAGGATCTCGGCCCCGCGTACATCAAGTTCGGCCAGATGATCGCGTCGAGCCCGACCGCGTTTCCAAAGCACGTCACCGAGGAGTTCGCGCGTTGCCTCGACAACGTGCGGCCGATTCCGGTCAAGCGTGTGTGGCAGATCCTCGAAGAGGATCTCGGCTGCCCGCCCGAGACCGCGTTTGCCGAGCTCGATCCAAAGCCGCTCGCGTCGGCATCGATCGCGCAAGTTCACGCCGGCACGCTTCGCTCGGGCATGCCGATCGTCGTCAAGGTGCAGCGGCCCGGCGTGCGCGACCGCATCGAGCACGACCTCGCGCTGATGGGCGTCGTCGCGCGTATCGCGCAATGGCGCAACAAGCTGCTGCGCCGCGCGAACCTCGTCGGCGTTGTCGAAGACTTTCGCCGCACGATCCGCGAAGAGCTCAACTTCGTGCTCGAGGCCGACAACATCGAGGAGTTCAACGGCCTGCTCGAGCGCGAAGGCCTGCTCGGTCTCGCGCGCGCGCCGCACGTGATCCGCGAGCTCACGACAACACGCGTGCTCACGATGGAGCGCCTGTTTGGTGTGCGCATCGACGACAAAGCCGGTGTCGACCAGCGCGTCAAGAATGTCATCGACATGCTGCGCGCGACGAGCGAAGTGTTCTGGACGTGCGTGTTCCTCGGCGGCTTCTTCCACGGGGACATCCACGCCGGCAACATCATGGTCCTCGACGACGGCCGCCTCGGCTATCTCGATTTCGGCATCTTCGGCCGGTTCTCCGACGATCAACGCGCATCGCTGGCAGATTGGATCGGCGCGCTCGTCTCGGGCAACGGCGAGCAGCTCGCGCGAGCGATCAAGTCGATGGGCGCCGTGCCCGATACCGTCGATTGGGATCGCTTCGTCATCGACATCACCGAGGTGTTCCTGCCGCTGCGCGCGATCACCGTCGACAAGCCGGAGATGCTCGAGCAGTTCTTCCCTCGTTTACTCGAGATCACGGTGCGCCACGATGCGAACCTGCCCTCGCAGTTCGTGCTCATCCTCAAGCAGCTGACGTACTTCGGCCGCTACGTGATGATTCACGACCCGAGCTTCAACGAGAACATGGATCCGAAGTCGCAACAGAACTTCGTCAAGATCTTTATGAAGTTCAACGCGTGGCGACAGAGCCAGGGCGCGAAGGTCATCCAGATTCGCCCGTCGGCATCAGCACCGCTTTGATCCGGCGGATGCCCGCTGCGATCGCTTGCTCGCGCGCGATGCGAAACGTGCCCGTCAGCTCGCGCGCTGACTGCACGTGCGGGCCACCGCAAAACTCGCGACTGACAACGGTGTCGCCGTCGCGAATCGTGTAGACCGACACCGTCTCGCCATACTTTTCGCCAAACGCGCCGATCGCGCCGAGCGCGTGTGCGTCGTCGCGCGTCATCGTCGCGCGTTCGACGACGAGGTCGCGCGCGAGCCAATCGTTGACAGTCGCCTCGACGCGCGCGAGCTGCTCCTCGGTCGGCTTGTGCGGATGCGAGAAGTCGAAGCGCAGCCGCTCGAGCGTGATGTTCGAGCCGCGCTGGATCACGTGCGTGCCGAGCACGTCGCGCAGGGCCGCGTGGAGCATGTGCGTGAGCGTGTGGTAGCGAACGATCTCGGTCGAGTGATCCGCGAGTCCTCCCGCGAACGAGCCCGTCGTTCGCGACGCTTCTCGATGGCGAGAGAGCTCGCGCTCGAAGTCATCGCGATCGATCGTCGCGCCCGCATCGTGCGCGAGCTCGAGCGTGACCTCGTACGGAATGCCGTGCGTCTGGAACAGGTCGAACGCGATCTTGCCATCGAGCCGCGCGATGCCGCGCACGAGCTTCTCGCCGTGCGCGAGCGATCGTTCGAAGCGCTGTCGCTCGTCCTCGAACACGCCCGCGATGTCATCCGCCTGGCGCGCGAGCTCGGGATACGGCTCCGCGAGCATCTCGACGGTTTTCGCGACCGCGCGGCGAGGCCACTCGTTCGGCATGCCGCGCGCCGCGAGCAGGCAGCGGCGCAACAGACGGCGCACGATGTAACCGCGATCCTTGTTCGATGGCGCAACGCCATCGCCGATCATGAAGCACAGCGCGCGCACGTGATCGCTCAGGATGCGCAGCGCGCGCTCGCTCGGCGTGATCGGCGCGAGCTCTCGGTACAGCGGCGCGACCGTGTCGACTTCGTACACCGAGCCGAGTCCGTTGAGCGCGACGAGCGTGCGCTCGAGGCCCATCCCGGTGTCGACGTTCACGCGCGCGAGCGGCACGATCGCGCCACTCGCTGTCTTCGTGTAGCCCATGAAGACGTTGTTCCAGATCTCGACCCAACGCCGATCGCGAACGTCGAGCCGCGCCGGTGGCGTGCTCGCATCGATCCAATAAAAGATCTCGGTATCGGGACCACACGGCCCGGTCGCGCCCGCCGGTCCCCACCAGTTGTCATCGCGGCCGAGATACTGAACGCGCCGAATGCCGAGCTCTTGCCAGAGCGCCGCCGAGTCGCTGTCGCGCGGCACGACATCGTCGCCCGCGAAGCACGTGACGCCGAGCCTGTCGGTCGAGAGCTCGAGCCGCGCGGTGAGAAACTCGAAGCTCCAGCGGATCGCTTCGTCGCGAAAGTAATCGCCGAGCGACCAGTTGCCGAGCATCTCGAAGAACGTGAGATGCGTGTCGTCGCCGATCGCGTCGATGTCACCCGTGCGCACGCACTTCTGCACGTTCACGAGGCGCGCACCCGCCGGATGCGGCTCGCCGAGCAAATACGGCACGAGCGGATGCATTCCTGCCGTCGTGAACAGGACCGTCGGATCGTCGGCAGGCACGAGCGACGCCGATGGAATCGGCGCGTGGCCCTTCTCGATGAAGAATTGCTGATACGCGGTACGAAGCTCGATGGAAGTAGGCATGACGGTCCGGTCTTTCCGGGCGGCTTTGCCTTGTGACACTCAGCCGCCCACTCGTGGTGGTGGCGGCTGGCTCGTGCGATCAGTTGCGCGCGGCTCGGCCACCACCGGCGTTAGCCAGTGCGAGAGCGGCGGCAGCGCAACGCGAGAGCATGAAGACAACGTACATCACGTCGATGGCGCCGGCAAATCGACGCGCCGAAGTGCTTGTACGCCTGCGAAGATCGCGAGCACGCCGGCGACGAGGAGGGCGTGCGCGGCCCACTTGAGCTCGAGGTGCGAGCGCGCGAGCACCGGCTCTTCCTGCGCGCCGTACCAGACGCCGTAGCGCAGGCCGATCCAGGCGGCGATCGATGCGAGCCCGAGCAGGATCGCGATTGCACCTTCGATGCGGCCGGTGCGCTTGCGCCAGGTCGTGAACGCACCGAGCAGCAGGATCAGCCCGGCCGGGATGAAAGCGAGCGCGGCGTGCTTCGATGCATCGGCGACAAGCTTGATGTCATCGCGCGTTTCGATCCAATCGGCGCGCAATCGCTTCTCGGCGATGCGTGGCAGCTTCGTGTCGAGCAGTCTGTGCGTGCGATCCATGCCGAACGACAGCTCGTACGCCGATAGCTGGATCCGCAACGGAGCGCGGCCGACACCGACGAGCGGGCGAAACATCGCGAACACGCCGATGATGCCTGCGATCAGGAGGAGGTAACGCGGGGCGGGCATCGACGGATCTCTATCATCTATTCATACGTGATCGTGACTTCGTCGCTCGTGTCGCCGCGCGCGACGCGAACGCGATGCGCGCCCGGCGTCGGCACCCAGCGGTCGGCCGGTTCGCCATCGATTGTCCACTGCAAGTCGGCCGCGGATGGACGCGCAGCGAGCGGCGGTCGCTGTGCCGTTGCCGGGCGATACGGCTCGAGTACGAAGCGCGCGCCTTCCGCTGGATATGTGATGTTGACCGGTTCGCCCGCGTCGGCGATTTCGCAGCGCGGCTGCACCGCGCGCCCGGAAAATCGCGCCCACGGCTGGAGCGACGTCGGATACACGACGGTCGGCATACCGCACACGAGCTGGTGCCAATCGCACGTCTCTGTCGGTTCGTGGCCGACGATGAACAGCTCGCGCTTGTGATGCTCGCAGTGCGGACCGGGCAGCTTGCCCGAGAGCGGACAGATCGCGGCAGAGACGATCGTCGACGGGCGCGGCGGCGCCGTCGGATCGCCGTAGCGCGCCGCGATCGCGGTATACGTCGCGCGCAACAGCGGCGTCGCGCCTTCGGTGGACATCACGTGATGCGTCGGCGCACCGTCGAAGTTGCCTGCCCAAACGCCGACGGTGTACTCGCGCGTGACGCCGATCGCCCACAGATCCGTGTACGCCTTCGTCGTGCCGGTCTTGAGCGCGATCGGAAATGGCAGGTTGAGCGGCACGCGATCACCGAACATCGGCTTGCGTGCGTCGGAATCGGAGAGCACGTCGAAGATGAGGTACGCGACCTCCTCGGAGAACACGCGCTCGCGCACGACCGTCGGCTCGCGCCACGTTGCACCGTCGGTGGTCGTCGCGAGCTCGATCGCGCGCGCCGCGATCGGTTGCCCACCGCGACCAAACGTCGTGAACGCCGCCGCGAGATCGACGAGCCGCGTCTCGGCGTGACCGATCGCGAGACCCCAGTCGTACTCGTTATCGGGACGCTCGAGCGGAATCCCGGCCGCGCGCAGCTTGTGCAGCACGGGCTTCACGCCGACGCGCTGGAGCACGTGCACGGCGGAGAGGTTGTACGAGCCCGCGAGCGATTCGCGATAGCGCGCGAAGCCGTGGCTCTTGACGTCCTTGCTGTAGAACTGCGAGACATCGGCCGGCAGCACGACGTCTTCGGCGATCGTCGCCGGCGTGTCGCCGTGCTCGAACGCTGTGCCGTAGACAAACGGTTTCAGCGTCGAGCCCGGGCGCAGCTTCGCAGTCGCCGCGTTGAACGCGTGGTTCGTATAATTCTTCGAACCGACGAGCGCGAGGATGGCGCCGTCGCGATTCCGCAGGACGACAATCGCCGCTTGCGTCACGTTGCGCGGGCTCATGCGGTCGACGTGATTTGCGAGGGCAACTTCGACTTGCTGTTGAAGCGCCCAATCGAGTGTCGTGCGCACCGTCGTGCCGCGTTGGAAGCGCGCCGGCAACAGCTCCTTCACGAGCTCGACAAAGTGCGGCGCGCGAAAGCTCGGTCGCGTCTTATCGAGATCGATCGGCACGCGCTCGGCGAGCGCGCGCTCCTCGGCCGTGACGAAACCATGCTCGACCATCAGCTGCAAGATGTGCGTGCGTCGCGCCATCACGCGGTCGCGCTCGTCGAACGGATCGTAGAGCGATGGACCGCGTGGAATGACCGCGAGCAGCGCCGCCTCGCCGAGCGAGAGCTCCGACGCGCGCTTGCCGAAGTAGACGCGCGCCGCTTGCTCGGCACCCCATGCGCCGTTGCCGTAGTAGACGCGGTTGAAGTACTGCTCGAGGATCTGCTGCTTGGACAGCGAGCGCTCGAGGCGCGCTGCGAGCACCATCTGCCGCAGCTTCCCCAGGACGCTCCGCTTGGGATTCGCCGTCAGCCGCACGAGCTGCATCGTGATCGTCGAGCCGCCGAACTCGCCGCGCCTGGTGACCGTGAGCCACCCCGCGCGTGCGAGCGCCGACCAATCGACGCCCGCGTGCTCGTAGAAGTCATTGTCCTCGGATGCGAGCGTCGCGTGGATGAGGTGCGGCGAGATCCGATCGAGCGCGACCCACTGCTCGCGTAAGCCTGCGCTGGTCGCCTCCTGCCGCAGCTGCACGCCGTTCGCGTCGATCACGGTGAGCGAGGTCGCAGACGTCCGATCGAGCAGCTCGCTGGGAAATCCGCCGGCGCGCACCGCGATGAACCACGCGATCGTCGCGAACAGCCAGGTCGCGAGCGCGCCGCCGAGAATGCGCCGCGGCCAGCGCAGCCGCCGGCTTCGCCACGCGATCTGCGCCCACTGCTTCATTTCGGCTTGATCTCGATCCTGTCGAGCGCCGTGTTCGCGTTGACCTCTGGATCGTACATGAGCTCGGCCGTCGTCGGCGGGCGCACGAACGTACCGGCCTGCGTCGCGCGCATCGAGAACTCGTACAAATAGCCGCCGTAGTCCGAGTACTCCGAGACGAAGTCGACGCGGTCATCGCGCATCTCGCGATAAACACCCCACTGCTCCGTCTGCTTGACGCCTTGCGAGCCGACGGTCTCGAAGCGCGTGTTGAGCGCTTCAAAGCCAGCAGGCAGCGCCGCCGAAATTACGAGATGCGCCTCCGATTCCTTGAGATCCGTCGTCACGCGCACGACGACGATGTCGCCGACCTTGAACGACGTCTTCGGCTTACCGGCCTCGTCGAGATACGCCTGCGTGAACGCGATGCCGTTCGACTGCGCCTTGATCGTCTCGGGCTTGCGGCGATAGCGAACGTCGACGTTGTAGTGCACCTCGCCGCGCGGCGTGATCTTGATCTCGCCGGTGCCGGCGGGCGCCGTGGCAAGGCGAATGCGCTGCTTGCCGCTCAGCGTTCCGGTGATCACGGGCTTGCCAGCGAGCTCGACGGTCACCGACGGCACCGGACCGCCCACGGTCTTTGCGTAGTTCGTCAGCGCGAGCAGCGAGTACAGGCTCTCCTGCGTATCGAGGTATTGCGCCGTGCGGCGCGCTTTCATGATCGCGCGCACGAGACCTGGGATCGTCGGATGCTTCGGATCGAGCTCGACGAGCGCGAGCAAGACCGCCGACGACGTTCGGAGCCCGCTCGACATGTAGTAATCGAGCTCCTTTTCACTCGGCTCCTCGATCAATGTGTCGGTCTTCGCCGCGGCGGCGAGCGAGCCGAGCTCTGCGACGAGTTTGACGACCGCGGGATCCTTTTTGCCAACGCTCGCGGCGAGAGCGCGCGCCGCAAATGCGCGGCCGTAGATCGGCAGCTTTGGGTTCGCGATCAGCGTCGTCACCGCGGGACCGACGGCTTTGTCCTTGAACACAGCGCGCACGTAGAGCGCGAACGCTTGCGCGCCGAGGTTGCCGGCCTCGCTGTACCATTTATGTGAGGTATCGGGAGACTTGCCGTCGCCGCTGAGATACGCGAGGCCGTCTTCGATGCGCTGCTGATCGATCTTGTAGCCCGCTTGCTTCGCGAGATAGAGGCCCCACAGCGCGTACGCCGTGTAATACGCCTCGGGTTCACCGCCGGGCCACAGCGAGAATCCGCCGTATGCGGTCTGGTGCTTGCCGATCTTCGTGATGCCCGCTTTGACAAATCCGTCGAGCTCCTTGCCCGAGAGACCGGCGAGATGGAGCGTCTCCGCAAGCTCGCGCACGGCGAGCATCGGGATCACCTTCGATGTTGTCTGCTCGAGGCAGCCGTGCGGATACATGATGAGGTCGGAGAGGCCGTCTTCGATGCCCGATAGGCCGTCGGGATCGACGGAGATCACGACCTCTGCCGACGATGCGATCGCATCCGGCGGAATCTTCACCGCGATCGTCTTCGGATCCTTCGTCGCGCCGAATTCGACGTGATACGTCTGCTGCGGCGATGGCAGCTTGATCGGCATCTTGATCTCCAGGCCGTCGTTTTCGCCGTTCATCGTCACGGTGAAGCGCAGCGTCGTGTCCCCAACGTCGGCGGCCGCGAGGTCGAACAGCACCGGCACGCGCGCATCCTTCGCGACTTGCACCGTGCGCTCGAGTGGACCTTTGCTCGTGAGTTTGCCATCGACGACAAGCTTCACGGTCGCGGTGCCTGGCTTGCCTGTCTCGTTGTGCACGATCACGCCGCCCTGCAGCACATCGCCGAGCGAGAGGAATCGCGGCAGCGCTTGATGCAGCTGCAGCGGCTTCGACACGGTGAACCGCTTGTCTGCCGAACCGAAGCGATAGCCCTTATCCGCGGCGACCGCCATGATCCGGAACGCCGTCAGATTGTCGGGCGCTTTGAATTGCACCGTGGCGATACCATCGGCGTTCGTCACGGCGCCGGGCGTCCACACCGCCGTCGACGCGAAGCGCGAGCGCAGTGTTCCCGGCGAATCGCCACCCGTCGCCGGCCGCTCGACGTTCGGCCCCGGGATATCGCGCAGGTATTCGAGCTGCGTCGCGGTCGTCACGCCGATGCCCCATGGCGCGTAGAACGTCGGCACCGGGTTTGGCGTCTCGAAGCCGATCAGCGACAGCACGCCTTCGTCGGCGGCCGTGATCGCTACTTCCGCGGAGACCGGCTTGCCGCTCGCATCGGTGACCTTCACCGTCGCGGTCACGTTGTCTCCGGGGCGATAGTCCTTGCGGTCGGGCTCGACGGAGACTTTCAACGTATTGTCCTGGGGCCGCACCGGCAGATTCGCGATGCCCATGCGCATGCGTGGCTTGCCGCGCGGACCATCGCCCGTCCTGCCCTGCACGAGCGCGACCGAGACGTACACGTTCGGCGCGTAGTTCGCGGTGATCGGGACGGTGATGCGCTTCTCCGTCGGCGTGACCTTGATCAACCGCTTCTCGATCACGCCATCGCGTTCGATCGTGACGAGGCCCGTCGCCTCGGCCAGATCGGTCTTGAGGATCAGCGATGCGGTATCGCCGGCTTTGTATTCTTTCTTGTCGGCGACGAGATCGAACGACAGCGTGTCGCTGCTGCGCCACGAGCCACCGCCGCCGCCCCATGCATATAGGTGTTGCGCGGCGACCGCGGCCTCCTGCTTGTCGTTCTCGCCCTCGACGACGATCAGATAATCGCCCGCCGTGTCGGGCGTGAATTCGAGCACCGCCGGCTTGCCGCCCGCGAACGTCACTGTCTTCTTCACAATCGTCGGCTTGTTCTCGGTGCATTGATACGAGCCGCGATAGCCGAACTCCTCCCACACGCAATTCCAGTCGTGCCGCGTGACGGTGACCTTCGCGGTCGTATCGAGCGGCTTGCCTTCCGGCGAAAGCGCGACGAGCTGGAACTTCTGGGGCTTCTTGACGTCGAGGAAGTAGCCCGGCGCTTTGATGCCGTAATAGATGCGCGAGTGAAAATACGGAATCGTGAAGCTCTTGCCGATCACCTCGTTCGCCGGTGACGTGACGTTCGCGCGCACGAGCAAATCGGCATCGGCCGATACGTCGTTTGGACTGATCGATACCGCGAGGTTCGCGTTGCCGTTGTTATCGAGCGCGAGATGATCTTCGGTGACCATCGTCTGCGAGTATTCGGCGTCGTAGTCGTAATAGTTGTCGTAGCGCCGGTCATCGCCGAACTCGAATTCGGCGTACTTCTCGAACTCGACGCGTCGCGGCCGGCTGTGAACGACGACATCGACTTGGCCGGAACGCACCGGCGCACCGTAGAAGTAATTCGCCGAGACCGTCGCGTGAACGTCGGCGCGTCGCACGAGCTGCGCCTCCTTCGCCTTGCCCGTCACCTCGAACGTCGCCGGTCGATATTCCTCGACGGAGAATTCGCGCGAGAACGTGCCGTAGGGCAGCGTCGCTTTGATGTAGTAATCGCCGAGCCGCGCATCCGCGGGTAACTCGAGATCGAACCAGAAGCCGCCGAACGGGCTGAGCTTCGCCTCCGTTTTCGCGAACTGCTTGCCCTGTGGGCCATCGACCTCGACAACGACCTTCTTGTCGGTTGGCACCTCGAGTGGCTCGCCGAGCTTCGTGACGCGCGCGAGCCCTTTGACGTGAACCTTCTCGCCGGGTCGATACAGCCCGCGATCTGTGTGCATGAAACCGCGCAGCTTCGCAGGCGCGCTGTCGCGCTCGAGCGCGACGTTGAAGCTCCACGGCGACAGCCCGCCCGAGCGCGTCGGATTCACCATCGTCCAGTCTGCTTGGTGCGAGACGTAGATGCGCAGATCGGTTTCGCGATCGTTTTCGCCGGTTCCCTTCGCGAGTGTGCGCGTGCCGGGCAGCACGGCGAGGCCGTCGGCATCGGTCGTGCCGGTGAACGTCACGCGACCGGTGCCATCGCGCACGTTCACCGTCGCGCCGGGCAGCGGCTTGCCCGTCGAGAGCTGCGTCGCCCACACGAGGCCGCGCGTGCCCGACAGCTTGCTGACGACACCTATGTCGGTGAAGTTGACGAGCACCTTCTCGCGCCCGCCGCCGTCGTACGGAGCCTTCTTGACCTCGCTCGACGCGACTTCGATGTACCACATGCCCGGACCAGGCGTGCCGCCGAACAGCTGCACCGGATCGAGCGAGTGCTGACCCCACTTGTTCTTCGTGCCGGCGATCGACACTTTCTTCTGTTTCGGCTTGAAGCGTGTCTTCGAGAAATCCGCGGGCTTCGATTCCCACCACTCGATCAGCGGCTGCACTTCATGAAAATTCGATGGCGTGATCTCGACGGCGGTGAGCTCGATCTCCGTGACGTTGCGCGTCCACAACGGCACGACCGGTCGCTTTAGCTCGGCGACGAAGTACCCCGACTCCATCGAGATCGTCGGCTTCGCGTTTGTCGTGTGAAACGTCAGCACTTGCTTCTTGTCGAGGCGCTGGCCGAACACATCCATCTGCAGCGCATCGATCGTCAGCGTGTAGGTCGTGTTCGCCTCGAGGAGGCCAGGGCACGCGAGCCCGGGCGGCGAATCGCCGAGGCTGTGGCAGCGCTTCGGAAAGCCCGGCACGGCCGGCGTGATCGTCATCAGGTATGGCGCCTTGAGCGGGTTCGAGAACGCGAGCTTGAGCTGCAGATCGTCGTCGGGAACGATGTCGTTGCCGCTCGGCTCGATGCTGACGAACTTCAACGGGCCGTACGTGTGAAATTTCTCCTCGAGCTTCGCTTCGAGCCCGAGGTTGCCGACGCTGCCGCGCAAATCCGGCTTGCACGTAATGACCCAGTCGCTATCCATCGCGAGCGACTCGCTCGGTGCGATCGAGAACTGTTTCGCGGGTCCTGACTTCGTCTCGGGCGCGAGCTTCACGCCGACGTGCTTGCCTTTGCCATCGAACCCACAGTTCTTCGCGATCTGATCGAACGCGACCTCTTGGTTGAATGACAGTTTGATGATCTGGTCGCGCGTGGCGCGCTCCTTCGAGCCGAGCAACTCGACGGTGCCAACGAGCCGCTCGGTGAAGAACTCGAACTTGAGCGCCTTGTCGAGATGACTGCCGTCGAGCGACTTCGTCTCTTCCGAAACGCTCGCGACGAACTTCGTCGACACTGGCAGACTCTTCGTCGGCACGAGGACCAGCGTCTTCTCGTCGGTCCACGTCGCCTGCCCTTCGATCGCGGGCGAGATGCTGAGGGGATATTTCGCGACCGGCTGCGCGATCTTGTCCTTCGCAACCATCGCTTTGGAGAAGCTCAAGACGACGCGCAGCGGACCGTCGATCTTGCCGGTCGGCGTTCCCGTCACCGTCAAGCCGCCTTTCCCCTTGCTGCCACCACAGCCGAGCAGCACGCACGCTACAAGAACGAGACCGCTCACAAACGGTTTGCGCATCACATCTCCCCTTCGACGAGGCGGGAACGTAACACGACGCTCAGAGCAATCGCTCGAGCCCATCAAGCAACAGATCGAGGCCGAACGTCAGCTCGTGCAGGCCGGTGTGACGGCCCTCGATCACTTCCTTCGCCATGCCGTTCAAGTACGGGAATTGTGCCGGCGGAATCATCGCCAAGAAGCCCTGCGCCGCGGCGCCATAGTCGTGCGGGGCGAACGGAAAGCTCAGCTCGACGAGTGTGTAGCCATACGTGTAGCTGTCGATCGCATTCCACGCGTAGTCGGCGAGCAAGTACGAGAAGCCGGCTTCGCGCAAACAACCGATCGTCGCGTCGACGTAGCGCAACATCGCGGGCCCGACATTCGCGCGCGACACGAATAGCTGCGTCGCCCAGCGGTGACGCATCAGCGCATCGTGCGCGGAGATCGCGCGGCGGCGCATCTCTTGTTTCCAGTCACCGCCGATCGCGGGCACCTCGAGCTCGCGCGCAACCAGATCGACGATGCCATCGAGCAGGTCTTCCTTGTTGACGACGTGCTTGTAGAGCGACATTGCCTCGACGCCAACGACCTGCCCGAGGTTGCGCATCGATAACTGCTCGATCCCCTGCTCGTCCGCGAGCTGGAGTGCCGCCTGGAGCACCCGCTCCCGGTTCAAGGGCATCCGCCGTTTCTTAGCCATCTTCCGCATTTGCCTCGTGCCCTACGATTCCCTCTTGCACATCCTGGATTACGCCGTAAGCTTACACCGTCAGCCAGGAGAGAACAAGTGATGGAAGCGGTGACCTACGATCGATACGGCTCCTTCGAAAACCTCGCGGTGCGCGACATCGCGCAGCCCGCAATCAAGGACGACGAGGTGCTCATCCGCGTGCGCGCGGCGAGTCTACAAATCGGCGACGTGTTCGCGGTGCACGGCGCGCCCTACATGATGCGGATGATGACGGGCCTCTTCCGGCCCAAGCTCGGCGCACCGGGTTTCGACATCGCGGGCACGGTCGAGGCCGTCGGCAAACGCGTGACGCAGTTCCGCGCCGGCGATGACGTCTTCGGCGGCTGTCGCGGCGGTGCATGCGCCCAATACGCGCGCACGCGTCCCGATCAGCTCGCGCTCAAGCCAACGATGCTGACATTCGAAGAGGCCGCGGCGACGACAACCTCCGCGGTCGCAGCCCTCACGGCTCTGCGCAAGGTGGCGAACGTCCAGCCCGGTCAGCGCGTGCTCATCAATGGCGCCTCCGGCGGCATCGGAACCTTCGCGGTGCAAATCGCCAAGGCCTTTGGCGCGCATGTCACGGGCGTGTGCAGCACGAAGAACGTGGAGCTCGTCCGCTCGCTCGGTGCCGACGAAGTCATCGACTACACGCAGCAGGACTTCACGCAGCACCAATACGACGTGATCCTCGACAATGTGGAGAACCGCGCGCTCGCCGATGTTCGCCGCGCGCTCGCGCCACGCGGCACCCTCGTGCTCAACAGTGGCACCGGGGCACAAGGCTTCGCGATGTTCGCGCGCCTCGTGAAGCCGATCATCATCAACCCGTTCGTGCGCCAAAGGCTACGCCGCTTCGTGTCGGCGCCGAATCACGATGACCTTGTGTCGCTGATCCAGCTCGTCGAGAGTGGCGCGCTAAAGCCCGTCATCGATCGCACATATCGCCTCGCCGAAGTCCCGGCGGCTCTCGCGCATATCGAAGGCGGCCACGCGCGGGGCAAGGTCATCGTTACGATTTGAGCGTAGCGGGATGCGCCGTGCCGCGCTCGCTGTCGCGAGAAGCCGGCCACGCGCGCAGCAAGGTCATCGTTACGATCTGAACGGAGTGCGATGCTCCGCACCGGCCGAACGTGAATGGCGACGTCGTTTCGCGGGCGCGGCAAGGTCATCGTTACGATCTGAACGGGCGGGATGCGCCGCGCCGACGCTCGCTGTCGCGAGAAGCCGGCCACGCGCGCGGCAAGGTCATCGTTACGATTTGAAACGGTGAGCTATGACCTTGCGAACATGCGGAACGGCGTCGGCACCTATGCGCTCTTCGCGCGGCCGCATTCGTCCACCCTCGCGAACATGTGGAGCGGCGGCGCGGGGCCCTGCGGCCCTCGCGCGCCGCCGCGCTCGTCCATAGAGTCTTCGCCCTAGCGGTAGGCCCTGTGCCGTCCTGTGGAGGACCGCGAATACAGCGCGATGAGGGCGATGACGCGGTCCTCCAAGTGGCTTGAGCACGGTGGGCTTGAGGACGGTGGGCTTGAGCACGGTGGGCTTGAGCACGGCGGGCTTTAGCACGCGGTGGGCTTGAGCACGGTGGGCTTGAGCACGGTCGCTTTACTCGGTGCGCCGGGGCGCGGTAGGTCGGCGCGTGGCCGGAACCTCCTTGATCGAGATGAGACCGCACTTTGAACGCTTCCACCCGACGCGAAGCAACCACGTTTTCGGCTCGGCGACGCTGCGATCTTCTGGCGGAAACAGCCCCTCGCGCCACGAGTGATCATCCCAGCCGTCGAACCACCACGCCGACGAGAACGGATCGATGCCGTTGCACTGTGGTGGCAGTCGTTCGCGATGATGGAGTGCGTTCTGCAGCACGTAGCACAGTGCATTTCGCGTCTGCGTCGGGTTGCTGAGCACCTCGAGGTGGTAGCGATCAGCGAACACGCTGCCTTCGCGCTTCAAGAATCCGTTAAGCCCGCGCGCGACGCGCACGGCCCACGCCTGGACGCCACGTGCGAGTGCCTGGTTATCGGTGGCCTCGCAGATCATGTGGACGTGATTTCCCTGGATCGAGAACTGGCAGATGCGGAACTCGAGCACGCGGTCGCCATCGACGATGGCGCCGAACCGACATCCATAAACGAACGCGCGCCGCACGACTCGACCGATATCCCAGCCTCGTAGTCGCGCGACATCGGGCCGCATCCGCGTCGTGACGTGCGCAGCGAATCGGTCGCGCATCGCGGGCCGCACGCGGTGCTTCACGCGCGGCTTACCGGGGAGCGTTCGCTTGCGGCCGGCGCCTTCGCGGTAGCCGCCTCGCGTCGACTTCGCATCTGGATCTTCCAGCTGGAGATATAGCTGCGCTTGCGCCATGAGTATGATTGGGCAGAGATTATATGAACTCGTAATTGTTGGCAACCGAAACTTCGAAACATCTTTTCGGAGATCGCGCGACCACGGCGAGCGATGAAGGCGAACGTCGACGGCCTGCCTAGGTCGAGGCCTGCGGATTGCGAACGTCGACAGCTAGGTCGGGGCCTGCGGATTGCGAACGTCGACGGACTACCAAGGTCGGGCCTGCGGATTAGCGACGCGGCGGCGCGGAACTCCGCAGGGATTTCGTCGTCGGTCATGGCTGTTCGGGTGACGCTGCCAACGCCCACGCATGCATCGCTACGCGGCCGCGACCGCTCCGATGCCGCCCTCGAGCTCGCCGTCGGCGCTACGCAAAGATGCCTACGCCGCGTTCCATTACGCCAGCAATCGCTCGAAGCCATGCAGCAGTGCGTCGATACCGAGCTCGAGCTCGCGGTCTGCGTTCCACTTCTGCAGCGCGCGCTCGACTTGCTTGACGTGCGGCGGTGGCGGCTCGTCGATCACCATGACCTCCACACTACTCGACCACATCGCATGGCCGACCACGAGCTGCGCGACGAGCTGCACGATCGACAGCGCATCGACGGGTTTGAACCCGGCGCCGAGGAGCACCTGCAGGTAGCGATCGAGCTGCTTGATGGCAGCTGGGGTCGCGGCCGGCCGCGTCGCGAAGAGAGGGATCGCGTTCGGGTGCGTGTGCAACGCGCGATGGAGCGCGAGCGCCTGATGACGCACGAACGATTGCCAGCTGCGCGCGTGCGGCGGTGGATCGAGCGACAGCAGGATGCGCTCGTGGATGCCGTCGAGGAGCTCTGCCTTGCTCGGGATGTGGTTGTAGATCGACATCGCTTCGACACCGAGCATCGCGCCGAGGCGGCGCATCGACAGACCGTCGAGACCGTGCTCATCGAGAACATCGATGGCGGCATCGAGGATGGCGTCGCGCGTTAGCGCCTGCTTTCGCATCGCTTGACAACTTACAGCATAAGTTTACACTGTAAGTCTATGCGGGCGTTGATCGAACGATTGTGTAGCCGCGAATGTGCGGGGCGGCGGCCCGGAACACCGGGCGGAGAGGCAGCGCGTCGGATCGTGATGGAGGCGTTTCGCGATGCCGGGCTCGATCCGTACGAGCAGCGCCTGCCGGGTTGCGGCGGTGCGAATGTGCTCGCGAAGATCCGCGGCGACAGCAAGCGGTACGTGCTCGTCGGCGCGCACTTCGATCACCTCGGCGTGATCGGCCGCGATGTGTTCTGGGGCGCAGACGATAACGCCGCGGCGGTGGCGGTACTCGTCGAGGTCGGGCGGGCGATCGCAAACGAACGCGAGGGCCGCGGCGTGATCATCGCGGCGTTCGATGCCGAAGAGCCGCCGCACTACTTGACGGGCGCGATGGGCTCGCGCGAGTTCGTGCGCGCGAATCGCGATCCGATCGACTTCATGGTCTGCATGGACCTCGTCGGTCACCGCCTCGGACCGGCGGAGGTTCCGGACGAAGTGGGCGCATCGTTATTCGCACTCGGCGCTGAGCGCAGCACCGGCACGACGGAGTTGCTGTCATCGCTGCGGCGCGCCGAGCCAGGCGTCGTCGTGCGCGCCGCGGATGCCGAGATCGTGCCACCGCTATCAGATTACGAAGCGTTCTGGCAGCACCGCATTCCGTTCTTGTTCCTCAGCGCCGGTCGGTCGCGCATCTACCACACACCCGAGGACACACCCGACAAGCTCGATTACGCAAAGATCGCCGCGACCGCGCGGTGGCTCACGCGTTTCGTTCGCGTCACGCGCACGCGCGAGCCGACGGAGCTCACGAACGCGCGTTACGACGTCGCCACACTCGACGAGCTTCGCGAGTTGCTCGTCGCGCTCGCACCGCTATCGCCGGATGCCGAGCTCGGCCTGCACCACGTCGCGCAGCTGCGCGCGAGCTGCGATCGCGATGGCAACCTGCCGGTGCGCCAGCGCGACGCCCTCGCGCAGCTCGTCGGAATGATCGAAGCCGGCCTACAGTGACGCGCGCAGCGCGAGCACGGCCGCGAGCCCCTCATCGCACGTCGGCCGGATCTGGTCGGGTGGGATGACAAACCCGCCGCGGCCTTTCGGGCGCAGCTCGATCGTGAACGACAGCGCGTTGCCTTCACCGTACATGAAATCCGACATCGTGCCTGCAGCCGGGTAGAGCTGCACGCCTTGCATCAGCGTGTAGCGCGTCTCGTGCTGCGCGAACATCGCCGATGCCATGCGATCGCCGAACGCTGCGTAGCGGTCGCGATCCTTCGCGCGCGTCGCGGTGTAGTTCCACGGATAGAGCAGCAGCTGGCCGTACGCGTGAAAATCCACGTGCGCCGCGAAGTGCTCGCGCATCGCGAGATCGCGCAGCGCCGCCGTCTCGGGCTCGGAGAACGCGTAGTCGCCGCGATAGACCTCCGACCTCTTGTTGCTGCTCGAGCCCGAGCCGCCCCACGCGACGGAGAAGTTGCGATTGAGATCGACGCCGTGGCGCTCGCGTCGGTTCTTGCGCCAGTAACGATCGGTGCTCCACGAGTACTGGTAGCCATCGGGATTGACGACGGGCACGACCCACAGCTCGGTGCTATCGACAAACGCGCGAATCGCCGGATCCTTGTCGTAGTCGCGCACCAGGCGGTCGGCCACACACGTTGCGACCATCGCCGAGATCCACTCGCGCGCGTGCTGCGTGCCGTTGATCAGCATCGGCGTTCCTTTGCCGATGCGCAGCGCCCAGATCGTGCGGCCATCGATCGAGCTGCCGAGCGGTTGCACCGCCGCTCGATCGGGCGCGAGCTCGGTGAGCTCTTGCAAGTGCGTCGCGATCGCGCGGTAGTCGCGGTATTCCGCGAACCAATCGGCCGGCTGCACGGCCGCGTGCAAGCGTGCTGACTCTTCACGCGCAGCCGCATCGATATCCGGCACGATGACCTGCCAGCGCACGCCGGCCGCCGAGAGCGCCTCGAGATCGGCGCCGCGTACCACGACATCGAGCGGCAGCCCGGCGCCGCGCTGCTCGCTCCATACATCAAGTGCGAGTGATTCGGCGAGCGCGCAGTGGCTCGCGACCGCACAGTCGACGCGGATCGCGACACGCACGCGGCGATTCGCAGGCGCATCGCGCAGTCCCCAGCACACGAGCGAGACGAACGTGAGCAGCACGAGCGCGGACCACGGCGCTCGGGCTCGAATGTGTGGCGTCACACCGTAAGTCTAGTCCGTGCCTGCTTGCGGGTCGAGCGGCAGTCGCACGACGAAGGTCGTCATCGCCGGGTCGGACTCGACGGAAATCTTGCCGTGATGTGCGCGCAGGATTTCACTACTGATATAGAGGCCGAGGCCAAGCCCATCGTGGCCCGGACGCGCCTCGCGCTTGAACGGCGAGAACATGGTCGCGAGCTGGCCTTCCGTGAGCTGGTGCTTGGACTTATTGCGGATGCGCAGCAGCGCCTCGTCGCCTTCGCGCGCGGTCTCGACCCAGACGGGCGACGCAGTTTCGCCGTGTTGGATCGCATTGCCGACGAGATTGACGACGACCTGCGCGAGCCGCTCCGGGTCCCACGTGCCGCGAACCCGACGCAGATTGCGTTCGAAGTGCGCGCTTGGGTACGCGAGTGCGAGCTCCTGAAGCACCGATTCGACGATGTTGTCGAGATCGGTTTCCGCGGGCGTCACCATGATGCCACCGCCGAGCCGCGCACGAGTGACATCGAGGATCTGCTCGATGATTCCCTTCATGCGACGCGTCGTCGTTGTCATCAGCTGCGCGAACTGCATCGCCTTCTCGTTGTCGGCGGCATACAGCTTGATGCAATCGAGACCCATCAACATCGTCTGGATCGGCGTCTTCAGATCATGGCTGACGATGCCGAGCACGTATTGCTGGAACTCGGCGGTGCGTGCGCGTTCGGCAGCGGCCGTCACCTCGCTCGTCACGTCGTCGAATGCGGCGACCGCCGCAGCGACCGTGTCGCGTGCGTCGCGAAGCGGGACGGCGGAAGCGCGGATGTATCGAGTCTGTCCGCTGCGCAGCAGGACCTCGAGATCCTCGTTGCGCACCGTCTCGCCACGCAGCGCCATCGCGAGCGGCGTCTGCTCGGGCGTGAGCGCTTCACCTGTCGATCGCTTGAGCACGGCGTAGTCGCGGATGTCTTCGATCGTGTGCGCACGATGAACGCCCGGCAACAGCTCCATCGCGGACTGGTTCACGTGCGTGATGTGCCCTCCCGGCTCGGC
>Ga0070698_100001313_pt1 | contig 27665 bp, 23 predicted proteins | sample KBSK1502metaG_FD_65477 | JGI IMG/M metagenome (GOLD analysis project Ga0070698, IMG submission 65477) | Corn, switchgrass and miscanthus rhizosphere microbial communities from Kellogg Biological Station, Michigan, USA - KBS K1-50-2 metaG | ecosystem: Host-associated > Plants > Roots >...
CAATGGGTCTGGAACCTCCGCCTGGAACTGGGGCAGACGCTCTCCCCGTCAGAGCTACGCACGACGGAATTTGCCAAAGCCATGGTCATCGAGTCAGCTTCTGCCGTCGAGCTTGCGCCTTCTCAGAAACCAATGCCACAGGTTCAGTATGGCCCGCTCCAATGGGCACGTCCTTCTTTTACGGGAGGCTTTCCCGGTTCCGCTTTTACTCTGCAACCCAATGGGACGCTGCGTTGCCCCGCTGATTGCCCTCTCTACCCACAAGAGCGCAGGCCGGAGCGCGACGGCTCCCTTCGGGTCTTTTATGCTGCGCGCATCGGTCATTGTCGAGGCTGTCCCTTGCGTTCACAGTGTCAAGAAAGCAGTTCCAGCGTAAAACCCCGGCGGGTGAGTGCGGTGCTTTGGCCACTTGCTTCTGAACACTCAGATGCTTCTCCTCCTCTCGAAAGCACGCTTCTCCCACTCCCTCTTGCTCCGGTGTTGTGGAAAGGCTGGCCTCGCTGTCATATCCGACGAGTATGGCTGAAGACCATGCGGAGTGAAACGGTTCGGTGGGAAAGTTCCGCCACGTCAGCACCATCGCCAGCCACCACAGAAACTTCAGAAGTCTCCACCCGAGCGCAACGCGCCCACTGGCGTCTCTCGTGGGATCAGCGGTTGACACGCAATGCACGTCCGCCTGGTGCTTCTCCGCTGACGGTTACGCTCCATGGTCTCTCCGCTCCCTTTGCACACTCCTTCGGTTTTGAGTTCCTCGCCACAGCGTAAGTAACAGCCATGAGCCTGATTTCTTTCCTCGATGTAGTCTTCCCTGGCAGCTTCTTTGCATTGATACTCATCAGTGGTTGGTGCTTTCCTCTGCTTTTTCCCCGCATCGCGTCAATGGTGGCCTCCTGCTCTCTTATTTGTTTGAGCTTATCTCGTTGCGCATCCCGTGGGTTCCTATGCCACAAGAGCGACCGCTCTCATCTGCGAATGCTTCAGCCACCAGTCAGGGCACAGCTAGACTGGCTGGTTGATCGATTACGCTCGGTGGTCGCAAACGTTGAGAGGAGTTTGCGTATCTCTTGCGTGCCACAACGGGGACAGGTCACCGGAGGATGTTCTGCTTGCAGAGGAACTAGTTGCTCAAATCGCTCATCACACTCTTTACAGCGATACTCATAGATAGGCATCGTCAGACCTCCTCGGTTACGGCAAGTGATGTCGCCATGCTCGCCCGTTGTGTCAGTTGCTGGAGTAAGATTTCGCGTGTGATATGGCAGGCTTCCAGGATACGCGGGTCGGCAAGGGAATAATGGATTTCCGTACCTGCTCGTTGGGTATGCACAATGCCGCGCTGGCGCATAATCGCCAGGTGTTGGCTGATTTTCGCCTGACGCTCTCCCGTCGCTGTGACCAGGTCCTTCACCGGTCGTGGCTTTTCGCCCAGTAATGAGAGGAGTTTCAAGCGTGTTGGGTCGGCGAGTGCCTGGCAGAGGTCTGCTTGCAGTCGATAGAGTTGTTCTTCTCGCTCTTGTTCCATTTTCTTCCCTCTTTGCTGTGTGCACTTATATTAATATATTCGAATTAACGAATATATTAACGACATATACAATGGATGTCAAGCTTTCATTACTCGCAAGGACTTATGTGAATATCCTATGAAAACACATCTCACTTTGAAAGTGAGAGCAATCACTTGTAATTGCCCTCACTCCCCAAAAGAGGAGAAAGAGATCATCAGACCAGTCCCTGTGGCACAAGATGCCAGTACGCCCGGTTGAAGAGTTGCTTCTCCATGTGATAGTACAGGCTGGGACGTGGTGGATGGGGTGGATGCTCATAGTTGAAGACGAGCTGGGTCGCTTTGCTCTGTCCTGTTTCTAAGAAGCACATCACTTCTCCATCATAGTTTGCCTCTCCATTCGCCGGCTCCTCACCGTGCATCTCCGCAATGAGACGATGGGCCACGACTTTGGCCTCAAAGTGCGCTGCCGAGCCACTCTTGGAGACCGGGAGGTCTGTCGCATCACCTAATGCATAGATGTGAGGCTTCCCTTTCACTTCTAAGGTTGCGCGGTCGGTAGGCAACCAGCCCTGCTCATCACCTAACCCGGACTCTTCGATGACTTTGGCACCACGATGTGGCGGCACCAGTACCAGCAAGTCGTACGGAATCTCCTCACCCTCTAAGGAGGAGATGATCTTGCGCTCGGTATCCACTGCTTCCGTATTAAAGAAGATGGTATAGTTCACGTTTCGCTCTTCTAAGAGTGGCGTGGCTACTTCTGCCACTGTCTCAATGGGAAAGACGCGTGGGAGCGGATAGAGATAGTGCATCTCGGTCCGGTCTCGTAGACCTTGCTTACGTAGCCACTCATCAAGCAGGAAGGTAAATTCCAGCGGGGCTGGTGGGCAGCGATAGGGGATGCCACCAACTGTGATCACAATACGTCCACCCTCAAAGCTATTGAGCGCCTCTCGCAGTCGTAATGATGCTTCAGCGCTATAAAAGTGGTGCCATTTTCCTTCGCCTTCGACCAATCCCGGCAGGTCCGAGGGTTCCAGGCGCGCTCCGGTCGCCAGCACCAGGTAATCATAGGGATACACTGCTTCGCTCGCTCCACCTGTGCCTACGATTTCGTCAAAACCTGCACTGTGACGAATACGGAGTTCACGGTTCTGGGTATCGATCTGTTGCACTTCACCTGTCACGAGGTTGGCATGATGGTTCAGCAAGTCTCGCTCGGGGTGGATCAGCTGGTCACTATCAGCACTGAGATGGTTAAATGGCATGTAGAGCCAGCCAGGCATATAGGCGTGTTTCCCAGTGCTATCGATCAGTGTAATTTCTGCTTCGTTGCGGTGGAGAGAACGCGCCAGGAGATTGGCGACAATCGTTCCTCCTACACCGCCACCGACAATCACTATATGTTGGGGCATGGAATTGCCTCCTTCGTCTGTAGTTAATGTGCCTTCCGCGCTACGAAGCGTGTGTAGCCTTGCTCTGGGAAGGCGCCGATATATTCATGTTTGGCTTTTTGAATCCAGGCTGGGATATCTTTTGCGGAACCTGGATCGCTGGAAAGGACGGCCAGTACGCCACCGACTGGTAGGGCTTTCATGCCGCGAATGAGTTCCATGAGCGGTCCCGGGCAGAAGCTGCCTCGTGCGTCAATTTCTTTATCGATGGTGATATCTGTGAGTTCTGGCATGGTTGTAACTCCTTTCGAGTGTTAAGAGGTGTTCAGGGACCCACTCTTGCATCCCCCGGATGCGCGACCCCCGATACCAAGCAGTGAGCCGGGCGACCGTAAAGGTCGCCCCTACAGGTATTAGATGAACAGGGTGATGCGTCCCTCTTTGGCGCGCTCAACGAAGGTAGCGACTCCAGTGACTTCGGTCACGATGGGTTCCAGGTCTTCGAGTTTCATGTCAAAGAGTTCCATGGTCATGCTGCAGGCAAGGATTTTCACCTCCCCAACCTCCATGGCGCCCTTGAGGTTGTCCATCCAGGAGGGGACTTTCTTCGCTATCATCTGCTCCATCATGACCGGGGCATAGTCTTCGAAATCTTTGCTGACGCGCATGTTGGTTTTGTAGGCGTCCTTGCGGAACGCTTCCAGGCCCCAGGTGGTCAGGAAGAGTTCAACTTCCATGCCCATTGCAGCCCCGCCAGTGGCGAGAATGGATGCAGCCATCAGTTTATCAACGGTTCCGGAAAAGACAATCAACGACATTCGATCTTCCATGATGTTACTCCTTTGTGTTCTTGTACTCTCTTGATCCTCTCTGTCATCCACACATTGAGGGTCAAAATACCTTCACTTTTTTGTCTAGGAGGTGGTAGCAGTGATGACAGTTTGTGTCTCTGCTGCCTCGACAATACGAAATGTATGGGTTAAATGAGCCACCTTCCCGAGCATCGCACCCGCACCACAATACCGTTCCTCGGAAAGCTGAATGGCTCGTGCTAAGGCTTCTGGTTGTATGTGATGTCCGGTGACGATGTGTTCAACGGTGATCTCAACAAACACCATCGGGTTCTCTTCCGCACGTATACCTGAGACGTGTACTTCATAGCCGGTCACCTGCTGGCGCTTCTTGCGCAGAATCGAGATCACATCCATCCCGGTGCAGCCACCCAGGCCGACTAAAAGCAGTTCCATTGGTCGAAAACCGGCGTTTTGTCCTCCGCCGTGCTCTGCTGCATCGAGGGTAATGTGATGCCCAGAACCCGCCTCAGCATCGAAACGCATCCCAGTCTCCAGTCTCACTGTTGCAGTCATTTGCTCGGCCATTGTTTTGCTCCTTTCATTCGTTCATTCGAATATTCATTTGATGCTATAAATATGCAATGGAGAGATCACTGAACAATCACGATGGAGGCTGGTTTTATCACAGGGAAATCACATTTCTATTGGCTGGATGGAATCAGATGTTGCAGACGAACCGACCGAGCCCAGAAATTTGGTGATGCCAGGTTTGACGATCCCAAAAGCTCGGCTTTCTCCAGAGAAAAGGAGGGAAGTCTGCTCAATTTGTAGGAGAGGGGAGATGAGAGAATGGTCGACGTCTTGCTCCATTTTGGGAGAGTGAACCTTACTGTGATCCTAGAAACGACCGGAGGGATAGAAGCGTAAGATCAGCATTGTATCCTTCAAGTGAGAATAGAAGGTTTTCGATGAAAACAGTGGTAGATCAGGGTATGCATACATATGCTCTACCAAAAGACCATGAATCATCCCGAAGACAGTACGAGCGGCAGAATAGACTAAAGCAACTACACCAGATGCAAGATATGCGCAATCAGAGTTTTGCCGTTCTGATTCCGCCTGCGCTACGAGGCTTCAGGGAATTGCCCACAATACTAGCTGTTGTGACGCAAAACAAAAATTACTGGTTGAGGTCGATGCCTTTATCCTTAAGCGCATAGGCGAGGCGAGAAAGAAAGGCGTCTTCCTTTCGACCACTGTTTCTTCATGCGCAAGGAGCAGAAACTGCCCCGCTCAGGCAGTGAAGAGTAAATACCCTGCAAGTACAATACCAATCAGACAGGCGAGTAATGTGAGGACGATAGCAAAGCCAGCAGGTGGATGAAATTGCTCGTTGTCAATAGCACGACGATTTTGCAAGTAATTGACCAATGCGACAACGATCATCGTGACACCCAACAACGTCAAGGCAACCCCAATCAATGAAGAATAGTGCACGGAAAAGATCGGGGTCAGGTTGCCCTTGAATCCTAATTCACGCAGGAGCAGTCCAAAGCGTTCTACCACAAAGCCAAAAATAATGGTTGCCAGGCCAGTGCGTATCCATGCTAGAAATGTACGTTCATTCGCTAAGTGGTCGGTCACTTTTTTGCTTGTTCTATGTAGGCTTGGTATCCTGCCCATTTCCTCCCTCACGAACTACATCTTTTTGTTGATTCATCTTTCTCTCCGTTTTTGTTCCACCTCATCCAATACCTTTCCTTGTTTCACTGTCTATTATATCAGATACTGGACACCAATAATGGTGCTCCTGAGTTTCTACGCGCTGAAAACACGGATACGGTGTACCTGATGCAGAATCAACGGAACTAATCAGGTAGAAGGTACCAGTATTAACCCATCAACACAAATGTCGTCCCGACACTATTGGGTGTAAACGCATCCGGCATCACCTGGGCAATGCGTTGAGTCGCACGCCAGCCTGTGCAATGCGCAGGCACAACCACCTCCGGCTTGATCTGTTGCAATGCCTCCACGGTTTGGGGAATGATTGGCTCGAAGAGCGCCCCGGTGAGATGGAACCCTCCCAGCAAAGCATAAATGTGCTCAACGCCTGTCTGCGACCGTGCTTGCCGTAAAATGTTAATCACGCCTGCATGTCCGCAGCCAGTCGCCACCACTAGGCCTTTGTTGCGCACATGAATGACAATCGCCTGGTCATCATAGACCCATGGATCAGGTTGCCAGGTCCCATCGATCTCCGCCTGCTGGTTCTTTATTCCTTGCTCAAAATCAGTGGTACGCTCGATTTGTCCCGTGACAAGCAGTTTGCCATTGATCACAAACGATGGGCCACGTTCTACCAATAGCTCTATCCCCTCCCGCTCCAGGTCATGGAGGGATGGAGGTGGTAAATCCAGCACGCTATTATCGTTGTAGATGATACGCCGTTTGAGGAAAGCATCTGGATGGAGCAAGATAGGCATACGCCGTTTGCCAAGTTTGTCGAGGAAGCCATCCAGTCCATGCGTGTGGTCAGTGTGGCCATGGCTCAGGACAATCGCCTGAATGGTGCTGAGATCGATGCCCAGCACCGCCAGGTTGTGCAATGCTCCTTCGGGTGTCACTCCGGTATCGAAAAGAATCGTCTCACGCCTTCCCTGGTCAATCATGGTGATCAGCAGCGAGACGCCATGCTCTGCGCGTAACTGAGCACGCGTGAAGCCATATTGCGGCAGCGGGAAACGACGTGCCAGGGGTGTTGAGGACATCAAGAGATCAAGCGAGTTATCCATGATGGTGATTATTTCTACTCCATCGATGGCAGGCAATGCAAGTAGCGGTGACATGATAAAAGCTCCTCTCAAAAAAATACAGTAAGCACACACCTCCTTGCATTGTATCCCAAGGAGGCCTGGTTAAGCAGCTTTCCAGACTCGTTTTTGCGCATTGTGACCTGATCGTTATTTCTTAAGGCGTGGTTCAAATGCACTTGACAGTTCCGCAGCAACAGAAAGGTGCAGCCCTGTCATGCTGAGCGCAGCGAAGCAGCTCGCTGCCGCTCGTGCCAGACCCTTCCCCTTCGCTGGCGCTCAGGGCTTCGGCTCTAGCGGAGTTTACCCTGAGCGAAGCGAAGGGCGGAGGCGTGACACGGGGTGACGGTTCAAACGGTCAAGGACTCTTCTTCACAAGTGAACCTTGCCTAAAAATGATACACAGTGCTTTCTTGCGCTTATGATGTACTATTTCCAAAGGGAGAGGTCCAAGCCAGAGCAGAAAGCGAGCAATAGCATGAAAAACTCTGAAGATCGAAGCGACGGTGGAATACGCATTACCGACAACCAGGTGCAGATCCATCTGGCTCCCGATGAAGCCTATGCTTTATGGCAGTAGCTGTCCGCTCGTAAGGACGCCTTCCAGGCACATGCTCGTGAAAAGCAACTGGAGCTGGAAATTCATTTGTACCAACCAGGGAGACATAGAGCAAGAACGCAGGATGCCCCTTTTCCTACTGTCCCCGTATCAAGCATCGACGTATACGAGTGTGAGTCATTTGTGAAACTAGCTCCATGTTCTGTGATGATGCTGTAAGAGTGGACTGGTATGTATTCTGGTAGAACAGATTTTTGTGGATATGATAATGCCATAAGGCGTCGTACGACACGTAGCTTTCCTGACGAGGAAGGGTTGAATCCAGTATTCATGCCGATATTATAGATGAACGATGCATATCATCATGAGGGAGTAAGACGATGTTGCAACGAATCCTGGTTCCATTAGATGGATCGGCGCGCGCTGAGTACGCGCTGCCGGTGGCGGCACGCCTGGCACATGCCACCGGTGGTACGCTGATCTTGCTCCAGGTGTACCAGGTCTTGCCATCTGAATTTGTCTTGAGCGACTATACTGCTGAAGCCGCTCCGGCGGCTGCTTACCTGGCAGATATTGCTACACGAGAAGATCTGGCGGGTATCACGATTGAAACGATTACGCTGGCCGGTGCCGTTGCACGGACGATCCTTGACGCAGTGCTAGAGTACCAGGTAGATACGATTGTCCTGTGCAGTCATGGGCGTTCCGGTCCGACACGCTGGGCGCTAGGCAGTGTGGCAGAGAAGGTCGCACGTCACGCTCCTGTACCGGTACTCGTGCTGCGGAAGCCTCATGACGTTTTCCCCGGCCGACGAACTAACACTGAGCGTCCGCTGCGTACCCTGGTCGCGCTGGATGGCTCCTCATTCGCTGAGGCCGCACTGGCACCTGCAGCACAGATGATTCTGGCCCTGGCCGCACCTGCACCCGGTGCGTTACACTTAGTACAGGGGGTCCGACCCTCTGCGAACATCGAGGATAGGCCATATGAGCAAGATACTCTTTTAGAGAGTGCTGACCGATTGCAGGGGCAGGCACAACGGGATGCGCAGGATTATCTGCATGCAGTGGCCGAACGTGTGCGCACAGGTGAGCTGGCGGGATCCAAGCTTCAGGTCACCTGGTCAGTTGCTGTAGCCGAAGATGTGGCAGCAACGTTAGTTCAATTGGCTGAGGAGAGAGAAGATACTGTGTTGATAGCCCTGGCATCACATGGGCGCGGAGGATTACAACGTTGGGCATTGGGCAGTGTTGCCGAGCGCTGTTTTGCCTCTTCACGGGGTTGGTGGCTGTCTATGATTAACCACACGAATCCTGAGCCGGAACCATCGGTGTCGGCAGGGATCTCGCAGAGCGGCGGAAGCTCTCAATTGTCCCGTATCGAGACAGCAGCAGGCCTCAGTACCCAGGAAGCCACGAGACGTCTCCAGCAGTACGGGCCCAACGTGGTCGCTGAGGAACGCACACACCCCTGGCTGGCTATCCTCAGAAAATTCTGGGCACCGGTACCATGGATGCTCGAGCTGGCGATCGTGCTCGAACTCGTGCTGGGCAAATTCGTTGAGGCGGTCATCATCGCAGTCCTGTTGCTCTTTAACGGGGCAGTGAGCGCTGTGCAAGAGCGCCGCGCACATGGAGCGCTCGCGTTGCTCCGCCATCGTTTGACGATCCTGGCGCGAGTCCAGCGTGACGACCAGTGGCAAACAGTTCCCGCTTCAGCGCTGGTTCCCGGGGACATGATTCACCTACGAGTGGGGGATGTGATACCAGCTGATGTACGGCTGGCTGCCGGGCAGTTGTTCGTCGATCAGTCAGCCCTCACAGGCGAGTCCCTCCCTGTCGACATCGAACCTGGCAATACCGCTTACGCGGGAACGGCTGTCAAGCGCGGCGAAGCCACAGGCGAGGTGACTGCCACCGGAGCCAGCACCTTCTTCGGCAAGACTGCCGAACTGGTGCGCACGGCGAAGACGGCCAGCCATCTGGAGCGCATTATCCTCCAAATCGTGCAGTACCTGGTCGGCCTCGATGCGCTCCTGCTTGTCGCTGTACTGGGCTATGCATTAGTCATGCACATCAGCCTTGCGGAGATTCTCCCTTTCGCTCTGGTGCTGCTGATCGCTTCGGTTCCTGTGGCCCTGCCAGCAACCTTCACCTTGACCACCTCCCTGGGTGCTCAAGAGTTGGCTCGTAGTGGTATCCTGGTCACCCGCCTCTCCGCTATCGAGGAGGCGGCTGGAATGGATGTGCTCTGTAGCGACAAGACCGGGACGATGACCCAGAATCAGTTGGCAGTGGAAGCGCTACGGGCGTATCCGCCGACGACGTCGGATAATCTTCTGCAACTGGCGTCGTTCGCCTGTGACGAGGCCACCCAGGACCCGATAGACCTGGCCATCCTGAAAGCAGCGCGTGAACGCCATCTTCTTCCGGCTGATGCACAACGCCTTGGCTTCGTCCCGTTTGATCCCGGCACGAAGCGTTCTGAGGCAACCGTGCGAAAGGCCCGCCAGGTGCTGCACATCGTCAAAGGCGCGCCCCAGGTGATCGCCGACCTTGCGGGGACCTCATGGACGAGCATCGCCACAGATGTCGAAACGCTGGCTTCCAGGGGCTTTCGCATCCTGGCCGTGGCTGCGGGTGCTGATGATACCTTGCAACTCATTGGCCTGGTGGCCTTGACCGACCCGCCGCGCCCGGACTCACGGCAACTGGTGCAGAGTCTTCAGGATCTAGGGGTGCGAGTGCTGATGGTGACCGGTGATAGTGAAGCGACAGCTCGCATGGTCGCAACTGAGGTTGGCATCGGCATGCGATCATGTTCGCCCGCAGCGCTGCGGGAAAACCCGGAGACAGCAGTAGCTACGAGTGATGTTTTTGCGGGTGTGTTCCCGGAGGATAAAATTCACCTGATTCAGGCCCTGCAGCGCAGCGGCCATGTCGTGGGCATGACGGGCGACGGGGTGAACGATGCCCCTGCGCTCAAGCAAGCAGAGGTGGGTATCGCCGTCGCCAGTGCGACCGACGTCGCGAAGGCTGCCGCCAGTCTGGTACTAACCTCCGCCGGACTTGGCAATATGGTAGCAGCGGTCGAACTGAGCCGTCGCATCTACCAGCGTATGCTGACCTATACGCTGAATATGAGCATCAAGAAAATCTCGATCCCGCTCTTCCTGAGCCTGGGACTGCTTTTTAGCGGCGTGTTTGTGACCAACGCACGGCTGATGGTGCTGATGCTGTTTGCGAACGATGTGGTGACCATGTCGATCACCACTGATCGAGTCTCCCCGGCAGGCAAGCCGGAACACTGGGCAACGCGCTCACTGATCATGGCAGCGTTCAGCCTGGCTTTGCCGCTGCTCTTGCTGGATTTTGGCGTGTTCTGGGTTGGTCATACCTTCATCCAGCTAGCACTGCCACAAGTGCAGACTTTCGTCTTCGTCTGGCTAGTCTTGAGCGGCCAGCTCACGGTCTACCTGGTGCGGGAACAGCACCATTTCTGGCGGTCACGGCCCAGTCGCTGGTTGCTGATCAGTTCCATCGCCGATGTGGTGATCTTCAGCCTGCTGGCAACCCAGGGATGGCTGATGGCAGCCATCCCGATGTATCTCGTTGCAGCGCTGCTTTTCCTTGGCTTGATCTACCTGGTCGGAGCAGATTTCTTGAAGGTTCGCATCTTCCATTGTTTCCAAGTACGTTGAGCCCTTAGAGAAGCCGGGGAAGAAACACACACTCCTGTGAAAGGTATCTCATGTGCATCGAAACGGCGCACCGGGTCAGCATATCCAATCCTGAAAACCGTACCCTAAGCAGCACAGTGTATATTAACTCCCCAGAAAAGCAAGACCTCATGGATGCTTCCTTTGACTCTGCTGTCGGTTGTCCTCATCCCCAGTGACTGGACGCAAGAGAGCCCAAAAAGCCTGCGCTGCTCGTGAGAGGTGTTTGTCCATGCGCCGTACCAGACTGAGCTGAGGACGTAGGTTGAGTCCTACAATTGGAACTCGTACCAAGTCGCCTGCTGCCAGCTCGCGCTGCACGGCAAGGGCAGAGACGATCGCCGCTCCCACGCCACTCATGACCATTTGCTTGATAGCCTCATTATCCGGCACTGTAAACAATGGGCGGACTTGCACGCACTGAAGGCGCAACGCTTGCTCGATCACCTCGCGTATGCCGCTGCCCTGCTCACGCAGCAGCAACTCTCCTTCCCGTAGTGCCTCTGGCTCCACTGCCTGCAGTTCTCTCCAACGATCATCAGGGATCCAATTTTCCGCAACATTGATGTCCTCTCTTCAGCATGCTCTCACCACTCGTGTTTTAATGTATCAGTAGTTTGTTGGCTGGGGAAATCGCATCTGATTTCGGGTGTCTATCCTGAGCAATTTGAGCTCTAATGGTCACTATGTAATGGGTTTAAAACGAGACAAAATCCCAAGTCATCAAACTACCGGTATGGCTTGTAGCGGATGTTTTGATCCCATTTGCAAAGCTCACCCTCCAAATTTCAATGACCGTGCGTCTATGCATTGAGAGATCATCCCTACCTCTGTTGTAGGAATGACGATGACGATGCCGTAGACTCCGAAATTGAAGAGTGAGTCTGCGGTACAGGTTCTTGCCAGGAGGGACACAAACATGATCGACGAAGAAACGATCAAGGTAACGCGTGCAGATTTCGAGTCGGTTGGGAAGAAGCTAGAACACTTTGTGAGCGGGTTAACGCCTGCCGAACAAGAAGTGATGGCTGGGATGATGCAACTTGCAGCGGGAGTACAGCCATGGTGGAATCCCGTTGTCAGGCTCCATTACAAGCCGAGAGGTGGAAAGGAGGTCGTCTTTGGTGGCGCTGATGGACTCCTCGTGTTATTCGGGTATCACGGCTTTAGGGTGGTTCACCCTGAGGGCCCGTTACCAACAGAACTTCCACAGTTCCTGGGAGCGACCCTGGTGGTAGGCGAAGAAGAGCACCTTGGGACATGAAGATAGCCCGATCACCAGGATCCCGGACCTTCATATTACGCGCCTGAAACGGGAGGGAGGCCATCACCCACCGCTGTCATTAGGGAGAGCCTTTTTGCAATCGGCGCAGTGAGAGTGAAACATAGTCGGTTTGAGCCAGTAGCCCATCAAGAACGAAGCTATGCCCTACTGCCACCAACCAAATTCCATGTGGAGCTACGGTGTGGCAGTAGGATTTCAACTGCTGGCACTCTTTACCCAGCAGTTACGCCACATGCAAGGTCTGGGCAAAGCGAAGTACTGCATTGGTGGGTTGGTGAAGCCATCTACATAGCACTGTTACTACCAGGGCCGCTATTAAGCCATCGATGCCACCACCTAGAATATCCACGGGATAATGGAGACCGACATAGACCCGCGCCAGGCCGATACCACTTGCTATGACAATCGCTCCCACTAAAAGGAACAGGGGCACAATGAGTACGGCAAAACTCTGGTTTTGCCATCCCTGACCCCGCCTACGCCAGAGAGAAACCAGCAACGGAAGGGTAAGAAAGAGGAGCATGCCGACCACTGCAAATGACCATGCGGTATGGTCGCTGGGAAATGAAGCATCGGCAGGATGAGTCAGAAGCAGATGGATGTTGTGGTTGACGAATGGACGGGGTTCGAAGATTATATGCTCAAGAAGAAGGTTCAAGAGATAGGCAAGTACGCACGCGATCCCTATCCATAATACGACTGCGCGCCTTTTCTGTATCATTTCAACTTCACCTGGGTGCAACGTCTGCTTTCGCCAGTGAAGCGGTCTCCCCCACACGAGAAGCAGGAAAAGCGGCCAGCAGAAAATCAGCGAATTGGCGCAAAAGATCATCAGCGTGTCAAGCAAAGGAAATGTCCCGGCATGGACATTCATAGCTCGAAAAAGAGTGTAGTTGAGTTGTAATAGCTGCGAGATCATATTGTCCTTTCTTTCTCACTATGCTTTTTGGATTGGTCAGCTATACATAATGAGGCTCTAAGCCTGTAAACCGATTCCTACATAAATAGTCAGCCAAAGGATTTGATCAGCGACCGAGTCGACCGTTTACGAGCCTTATCTAGCAGGTGGAGATTACTTTCATGTGTCCGTGCAGTTCACGTTTCCCCGGTCGCGAGCTGTCAATCGCTCGCTTCACGTTCGTTGGTAACTGATACCTTTGCTGCTGACTTCTCGCTACCGGTCTCACCTTTGGCTGCCGGCTTTTGTGGAATACCATAGGTGGCAGCTACTTCACCGTTTAGGATCGGCTTTGAAGAGCGTAACACCAGGTACGTGATGGGAAGGAGCACGATGAACACGACTATTGATGTCCATTGGGCCTGCTTTAAGCCCCAATTCAGACCGAAGAAACTGACAATGAGATTGTCGCGCACGAAGAAGAGCAAAAATTGGGTGAGCGCGTAGCTATACAGGTAAACAAGCATCAGGATCCCAGGTCTACGCACCCGACGCGCCAGGTAGAGCATGAAAGCCAACAAAACGACATTTGTCAGCAGTTCATATCCAGCGGCAGGCTGTACCGGTACATTACAGGTCGTCGCAATCTGGCAAGCCCAGCTACTGGGATGCTGGTACACGGTAGACCAGGGGAGTGTACTACGATACCCAATGATATCGCCATTAATCAGATTGCCAATGCGCCCGAAGATCTGTCCGGCCGCTGCAAACAGCACCCCAGCGTCGATGAGCACAAGTGGATTGATGCGTTCGGCGCGCGCACGCCAGATGAGCACGGGAATGATCAGGAAGATGGCGCCAAAGAAGGCCATGCCGCCCTCCCACGTAGCGAGGATATGTTGAGGGTGCACGAGATAGTAGGACACAAAGTTCGGCTGCTGTACAACAAAGTACAGGCGTCCACCAATAAGACCAGCAGCAATACACCACCAGAGCGTGCGGTAGATGATGGCCTGGGTAATACCCTTCCGTCTTGCATACCTCTGGGCCACGAATAAGCCCACGAGAATGGCAACAACGTACATCAATCCATACCAGCGCAGGGCAAAGGGACCAAGATGGACGATGACGGGATCGATATTGATATAGATGTAGGGTGGACCGATACGTAACCAGCCCCAATCAATGACAGAGGCGAACAGAGAAATACTTCCCATCGATTGCTCCAATTCTGAAAACGAGACACATTGCTCGCTATTCTACTACATGGGTGCAATACCCAATCCACGCAGCACCATCTCGAGCGCAATAATGGCCATGACAGGGAGGAAAATCAGGCGCAGCGTTTTGTTGCTCAAACGAGCGAGCAGGCGAGTTCCTAGAAATGCTCCCAACAGGACGCCCAGCGCCACAGGAGCAGCTATCAGGGGAGGAACATCACCGCGCGAAAAGTAAATGCCCGCGCTGGCAGCCGCCGTCACGCCGATCATGAAGTTGCTGGTCGTAGTGGAGACTTTCATCGGGAGCCGCATCATGGTATCCATCGCTAACACCTTAAAGGTGCCACTCCCAATGCCGAGCAGTCCCGAGATGATTCCAGCTAGATACATCATGGCCATACCAAGCGGCGTGCGGGTCACCTGGTAGGCAACCCGTCGTCCCAGGCGTTGATCTGGGTACGTGCCAGAGAGGCCCAGCCAAGTTGCCATACGATCGTTCTTCACCCCCTGCGGTAACTCCTCGCCGATCTTGAATACCAGCGGAACAGCAGAAATCAGCAAAATAACCCCGAAGAGCACAAAGAGCAGATTGGGAGCGAGCAGTCCTGCCAGGAACGCCCCTGTAATTGCCCCGGTCGTTGTCCCTAGCTCGAGAAACATACCGACACGTAAGTTGGTTAAGTGGTCTCGCACATAGGCCGCAGCAGCGCCACTCGAGGTCGCTATGACTGAGATGATACTCGCCCCGATGGCAAAGTAAATAGGCAAGCCGAAAGCCAGTGTCAGGAGAGGGACAATCAGCACACCTCCACCCAGTCCTACAAGCGAGCCCAGCACTCCTGCCACAACCGATCCTACAAAAATGAGCAGGACGACCACCAGGGAAAAGTTGAGGTGTTGCATCGTAGTGTGGCTCGTACTGCCTACAAGAGTGCCAAGCAGGACATTACTGAGCAGGAGTATAGCCAGTACAAGCGCGGTGATCACCACGAATCGGAGATCCCGCTCCAATGCGAACGCCACGATGGATACCGCGACACGCAAGACCGGTGTCGCGATCAGCAGCAGCAGTCCCAGCGCGATGATGGCTTGTGGGTGCAGAACCAGCAATCCTGCCCACACCTGGCTGAGCGTTTGTGGAAAGCTGAGGAACCTTTGGACAGAAAATCCTCCTGGTCGCAGTGGCAGCATGAGCAAACCGATCAAAATGATGCTTGCGCTGAGCATGACGCCACCTTGCAATATCCATCCGATCAGCTTTGCAGTAAACTCCTCTTTAGCAGAGGGGATATTCTGACGGGGCTCAGGTGGGGTATCTCGCGAATGTCCCTCTTGTTTCGGCGTTGTTACGAGTGAATGGTGAGAAGTAAATTCTTTCATGGTATGGTGTCTATCGCTTCCGTTGTGAAAGTGCAATTCTGACCTAAAACTCTCATGTGTTATCAACCACTTCTTTAGAGTATTTGGTGATGAGACTTCTTTCGTCCAATGACTCATTTTCTTCGCTCAAAGAGTAGCACTGTGGTATCCCAATGCCATCACGGGGCAGGTAACGACGATCACGAAGCGTTCACAAAGCGTGATGTGAGTGTCAAATGAGCCTTGACCCTGCTATACTCAGTATAGTCCAACTTTTTTCATTCTTCCAATATATGTTTCTTATGAAATACATAACTCATAGGAATGAATACTTAAGGAGATGACAAAAGCACACAAGAAGTGCACAGCTTCGGTACCATGACTGGCGATCTGCTGCAATAACTCGACTGGGGGATGGCAGCCAACTGCTGCTGTGTGACAATGAAGAGCACAAGGGGCTTTCTATCCCTTTATGGAGGTGACAATTCATGTTGGGAAGGCGATTATCCAGCCAAATCAAAGGGCCTCAATAGTCACCCTTCGCCATTTCAATACGTGATCAAAGGATCTCATCTATTTAAAAGTGGCACTGCCGACAATACCGACGAAACAGGAAGGCCTCAGCGTGATCTGAGGAAACCCGACCTACTCAAGGGGACGGGAGGATGTCAACTGCGAGTCGCCTCAACTAAAAGCATCGGGATGAGAAAGATGTAGAAATCCCGCAGGCTGACGATATCGAACCCTGCCGCTGACAACGTGCGAGCGGTATTGCGGTTCCAGTAGCAATTGCCGTTCACAGTTCGCGAGAGCGGTGTCATGATATTCTGTACACCCGCCAAAAAGGCGTTACGCGAGCGCACGTGTTCGAGCATGTAGAGCGTGCCACCTGGCTTCAGCACGCGCATGACCTCGCGGAAGCCGCGCAGGGGATCATCAACGGAGCAGAAGACCAGCGTGACAACGGCGCTGTCAAAGGTGGCATCGGCGAATGGTATGTTTTCGGCGGCGGCCTGCGTGAGATGAACCGGGACGCGCGCGTTCTCGATGTGATTGCGAGCATAGCGCAGCATGGTGGCGTCCGGCTCAGTCGCCTCGACGCGCTCAACCTTTGTCGGATCGTAGTAGGGGAAGTTCAGGCCGTTGCCAGCACCGACTTCCAGGACAACGCCTGAAGCCTTGCCCGCCGTATCCTGACGCAATGGTCCCATAAAGTAGCTTTCAGCTAAACCGCGAAACAGCAATTCGTAGAGCGTGGAAAAGATGGGATGGCTGATCGTCGTTTGTGTATCGCTATCCTTTACCTGGCTCATCTTCACCTCTACTCCCGCTTAGAAGTTCTCTCATCTCTATCAAGATATATTCATGCTAGCACTATACAATACATCTGGTTGAGTTGTCATGTGAGGAAGGAGATCCCACTCTATGGACATTTCCTGAACGGATAACGTAGCAACCACGAGAGCACGCGCATAGCGAGCGGGTACCATTGCATGAGAAGTTCTGGTTCCTCTTGCTACGTTATGCGCCTGCTTCCAGGTATAAGAGTACCTACATGCACTTCAGCTCTTTCCAGGAATCACATCGAACAAGCACTGTCTGAGCAAATTGCCCGAGTGTGCTGCTTGACTGCTCCGCGGCCTACTCTGCAACCAGATAGGGGCCAGTGGCCCTTGTTTGTTCAAGAGCACCCTGGTGGTCGTCCACACAACCAATCCAGGAGGAGACGTGAGTCTGGCCAGAGCCACCCGTTGCATACGCCTCTCCTGCGAGATCTCCGGCGCGACACACATGAGCACTGGCAGCATCGAGCACTCTCTTGTCCATTCCCGCGAGGAGATGTAGTGTGCATAGGAAGTGAACTTGACCGCCAGATCGCGCACATTCATGGTACCGCGATCCCACTCCAACCAGAACCGCATCCGCTTGGCCCCCACACGATATTCCGCTAGCGCATCGGGCCTCAGATTGTACCACTGCTCATTTAGCCGGTAGCGGCGTTCGCATACTGGCCCCGTCTCCCACCAACAAAGCGCGTGTTCCGATTCTTGTCTTGCGGCCAAGGCCAACCTGGCAAAGAAGCCGTAGATCCCGGCAGTGTGCTTGATACGCTGAAGCAGCCAGGCTTCTCCTCGCTGTACCACTGTTGACGTTTCGCTCTCCGCACCATCATCAGACATTGCTGCAATGTTGCGAATATGCATATGGTTCGCTGCAGCGATCAGGCGCAACCCGCGCTTACAGAGATGCCAGCGTTTCCCGGCCTCATTCGGAATCGGCTCGAGACAGCCCAGCTGATGGAGATCATACAGCGAGCAACGCACCGACTTTTGTTGGAGATTCAGGAACGCCGCCAGTTCCTCATCAGACAGGAACGGGTGTGCCAGCATCAGGCGCAAGATATTCCATTGGCAAGGAGTCAGCCGCAGTCCCAGCAGAGCGATCCCCTCCTGTTCTTCCAAATCTTCCTGCGCGACGTGTGCAGCGCGATTGGCAAGGTCTCCCACAATGAAGCGACCGAGACGAGCGGGTGCTCCAGAGGATATAGTCGCGATGGAAGCGTTCGAGGGTAATCGTGCGTCGCGCTCCTCTTCTTCACCTTCCTCCAGACACAGTGAGGGAGGGAAAGTCGCGCGCGTCAGTGGCTTCAGCAGATCTTGCAGATGACTGGACACCTCGGTAGTAAGTGTGCGCCAGTTGAGCAACCAGGGATTCATGTGGGCGCTTTCAGGTGGAGGAAGGCAGGCCAGCGCTCCAGCAAGGGGATCAAGGCGCAATTTCAGCGATGTGGCCTCGGCAGCGCGCTGCCAGTGGTCGCGCTGCCGCTGCGATCTCGCCAGGATCAGCACTGGCAACATGTGCTGATAGGACGACCAGCGTTCGGGGGACTCCCGCCAGCACAGGAGGCGTTCTATGCGCAGGCACATCAACCGTTCATCGTCCAGCTCTGTGGAGAGGATGAACAGGCCATACCACTTGTCCACCACGCTGTTCTCGCTCTGCTGTGTGCGAATACACAAAGCGACCGCGCCATCAGCGAAGAAGCGCATGCTCTGCTCACGATACAGGAAACGGTGCGTCACATCACGCTGCCAGTTCCAGCGCACGAGCCGGGGCCGTCGCCCCTGAGTCGCCATGGCCTCTGCCGCATGCATGACCAGGCCATTCACCACCTCCTGGAGCACAAGCAGCGTGGGCAGACGCGGTAGCAAATGCAGCAGCCCCGCTTCATCGGCCTGCCACCTGCGTGCGAGTTCGCGGGCTGGTCTGTTCATATGCCTTGCCAGCAGATGCAGGCCAGGATTACTCAGGTAGTAGAGCCGCTTCCCCGTTCCCGGCGTTTTCGGCAGGACGCTTTCGAGCAGTCCTCTCGCTTCCAGTGCTTGCACATGGCGATAGACCGTGGCGCGGCTCGCCCACCTGGCTACACCCACCACCAGGTCATCGGCACGTTGTAAGGGATAGCGCAGCAGCCAGTGTAGGAGCCGCCAATCGACGTCTACCAGGGACGCACCTATCTCCACAAGCGCCCCTGCTGTGAGCTTGCGTCGTGTCCGGCGTTGTGCTAGAGAAGACTCAGGCATCGGAAACGTCCCTTTCCTCGTCCTCTTGGTCGCGAGTTGATGCGCTTTCATCCTCTTCGCGATACATCAGATGCATGTGCGAAGGAGCCGTGACTTCCCGTGGTGTGTTGTGACCGCCACTACCACGCTTCTTCCGGCGTCGCGCGCCTCCTGCCTCTCCACCTGCATGAGCACTGCCGACCACCGTTTCCTCCTCCTCTCTCCTGATTGTCGCTCGTTGTTTGCTAGGTGCAGCGCTCCGCTGGCGTGCCTGGATCTGCCGGATCAGGTCGTCTACTACCCCAACAGGGCGTGCATCACGCGCTCGACTGCACAGTCGTACCAGTTGCGCCACCTCCTCATCAGGTTGAGGTGGAGGATCCAGATTCAGCGAGAAAACGGGCAGGCGGTGACCGTGCAGCGAGAGCTTCACGTAGCACTGATAATCATCCAGGTTGATCACATCCTCCTCTGCTATGCCATCCAGTTCATGCAGGAGCCTAGCATCCTCACCGGCCATATGGAAAGCAAAGAGGTGGTCGATATTGGCCAGCACCGTCGCTCGCAGCGTGCGCTCCAGCCGGTCCAGGTAGGCCAGCGATTGGGTGGCGAGGGCGAAACTGCCGCCGTACTTGCGTAACTCCGCCAGCATGCCCTGGTAGTTCGCGCCCCGGTAGACCTGGAACTCATCGATCAGCACCAGGTAGCACCTCCTCCGCTCCGGTGACAGGGCAGCCTGCTCGGCGAGCGCCGCCTCGAAGAGGCCCAGCAGGACGATGCCGATCAGTTCGGAGAGGTCGGCCCCGACCACACCGCTGGCCGTGCTGACCAGCAGAAGCTTCCCCGCGCGAATGACCTCGCGCAGGTCGATGGTCGAGCACGGCTGCCCCAGAATACGCCGCGCCACGCGCGAGCTCGCGAACTTAGAGAGCTTGGTGATGACCCAGGAGGTGATCTCGCGCTGCTGGTGGGCATCCATCGGCTCGTAGTAGTGCTGCCACCAGTCGAGCAGCAGGCTGTCGCGCACCTGCTCCAGGACCGCATGGCGGAAACTGATCACGCGCAGGAGCGGCACCACGTTGAGCAGAGTATACTGTTGGTCGGGTCCTTGATACGGATCGCTTTGGATGAGCCACTCATTGGCCCCGGCCAGGGACTTCAACGCGTATTCGAGGACGTTCTCTGTACGCGAGCCGTAGCTGGCCACCCACAGGTGTTCAGAGAGCGTGATAAGCGTGTCCACCGCCTTATCGCGGTCCCTGCCGACCATATCGAGCGGATTGAGGTCCACCGGATAGTCGGTATGCGCCAAATCGACCAGCACGACGTTGTCCCGCTCGCTCGCGGGAACCAGCCCACACAGGGCGTGGATGACGTCGCCGTGCGGCTCGATGAAGGCCAGACCTGGGGCTGATGCCCCGCCTCTATCAGCCCGCACCGCACACACCGCCTGTGTGTCGCGTACCCGAAGAGGCAGTATGTTGCAAGGGTTGTGAGGCAGTATGTCACTGCGCACCTTTTTGCACAATACAAAACCGTCCTCTGCCGTTCCTCTCGCCGGTTGGTTGTTCTCAACTGGCTCTAGAAGCGCTTGCAAAGAGACGGTTTAACAAAAAGAGCGGGAGACGGGACTCGAACCCGCGACAGCCTGCTTGGAAGGCAGGTTGCCGCACGATCACCACTCGCTTCTTATGAAACGGCTCCACGAGCGGCTTTCGCATTACCGCACACAGTGTGAGCGCGCCCAACAAAAGTGTTCACAAGCATTTTGATACATAACGACCTGCCCTTACGTGTCGCAAATACCTGCTTCATGTTCCCACTTCCTGACAAAAGTGTTCGCAACCTCGCAGAGGCAGATTGTTCGTCACTGGAACTGCTGCTTGAGCAACTATATACGATGCCTTCAGAAAAAACAAGTGAGGCAGGTGTTCCCTCGGAGACTCTGACCAAAATCAGTAGAACCTTAGTAGAATCACCAGCATTTTTGCAACACAACCATTCATATCTCGTAGAACAAGGGGACTTGCATGGCAGATGACAGCTGCCTATGCTCTACTTACTAGGACAAAGGAGGTAGAAGATACCCAAGATGGCGGAGCAGATCGAACAAGCACCACCACCCAGCAGTGATTTTGGCCAGCCCTTGATCGGCATTCCGTTTGCGGAAAACGGGCACGAGGTCATCCGCTATTTTACCGATGAGGCAGCTGCAGATGCGGCGGTCCGTGAGCAGGCGATTCAACGGGCCGTGAGTCTGGCTGGCAGTTGGGGCGACCTGGATTGGGTCGAGATGGAAGCGGCCCTTGACCGTATCCGAAATGTCTGCCCGCCGACCCCACCCATCACGCTATGAGACGCTACCTCCTCGACACTGGCCCTCTTGGGGCCTATCTCCAAGGTCGGGAGCCTGCCGTTGACCTCATTGTTCCCTGGATCAGGCGCGGAGAAGCAGCAACGAGTATCCTGGTCTATGGCGAGCTCATCGAGTACATCAAGAGCTTGCACGACTATCCCACCATGTATATGGGGCGGAGGCGGTCTGCCAGGCGCAATTTATCCGTATTTCCTCACCTACTCCATCCTGGAACGCTATGCTGAAATCCGCCGTACGCTCCGATCTCCTCATGGCCCTGGACTGATTGGCGATATCGATACGCTTATTGCAGCCACCGCTCTGGAACGCAACCTGATGGTCGTGACCACAGATGGTGATTATGAACGGGTACCCGGCTTGAAGGTCCGGCGCATCTCGCTCAAACGCGTGTAGGGAGTGTGGAGAGTGGACTGCACCCCATGCACCATTCAAGTGATCATGAGCAGTGCTGACGACCACCTCCCATCGCAGAGGCAAGCACGAGTTGCTGATCCCCTCGCCCCGGCCATCGATCCCTGGCACGCAGAACGACACGCCGGGCTCGCTGCGCGACCTCCAGCTTTAGGGTTGTCTGAGTCCGGCTTCCCTGAGGGCCCGTTCAAGTAAATCGCCGACTCCCAGGGCCGCAGCCCATCGATCGAGGTAGGCGAGATCGAGGTTCGCTCCCTGCCTCTTCAAGATACCGAGCAGGTCATTCCACTGCCGGTCCGATACCCGTCCCCCCATCTCGTACCACTCCAGTTTATTCACGACCATGTTCTCAGGCGAAGCCAGAACAAATTCACGTCCACCTTTCACCAGCGGCTGCCGCTTTACACCGCGTACGGCGTCCCGATCGAAAGCACGCAACTTGGGAAGAAAGACGTCCACCTTCATGAAGGTCTCGTTGGAGATGAGGCTAAACGAGGACCGCCGCCGAATCGCGTCGCGCACCGCGTCTTCATCGATGTAATAGTCCTGATCGAGCAGTTTGACAAAGGAGCGGACGTGAGCAAGTCGCAGGTCTGCCACGATATCCACGTCCTGCGTCGGCCGAAATTCCCCGTACAGTGAACTGGCAACCGATCCTCCGATATGATAGGGAATAGCGAGCTGCTCCATGGCCTCGACAACCTGCGTAAGGGTCCGCACAATGAGGGTGATGTCCATCGCCATCAGCACGCGCTCCTTTCAACAGGGAAATAGATGATCCGGGCTCAGAGCAACACATCTGCCACGGCAAGGCGGCGCAAGCTTCTCTTGGACGATCACGCGTCTCTGAGCCCTGCATCAACCAATGCTCGAGAGAGCAGTTCGGCGACGCCAAGGAATGCTGCCTGCTGTATCAGGAAAGGCAGATCCAGGTCCGTACCCTGGACTTTCATGATCCCCAGCAGGTCGTACCAGAGATCATCGGCCCGCTCGTTGCTTCTCTTGAAGGCCTCCAGCAACAGTAAGATCAGCTGTTCAGGCGAAAGCACCGAGACCGAGGGATCTCCTTCAACGAGGGCAATCTTTCGCGCCTGATGAAACACCTGTCGACCGGTGGCGAGCATCCCAGGGAGTGTGACGGTGATTTTGAGCAGTGATTCCAGATGCACAAGTGTAAAGCAGGTTTTCTGCCGAATGGCTGCCTCTAGCTCTTCCTGATGAAACAAGTACAGGCCACTCAACCGAGTGCAGAAAGAGGGGAGATGCTTCCGGCGAAGATCGGCAACGAAGTCGAGGTGCAGCGTTGCCCGCTGCAGACCGTAGAGCGAGCTCGCGAGCGAGCCAGAGAGCGCGTAGGGAATATCCAGCTCTTCACATAGCTTCGCTAGCGGACGGATCGCTCTCAGGTAATCGGCAGGAGCCGTGACCTGCATAGCATATGCGTGCAGGCTCCAGCGGAGCTCATTGGCCAGGTCCTCCCCGTATTGACGTTCAATGAACAGGAGTCTCGCTTCTTCGTCGCTGGCTTGTGGCTGCAGTTGCCGGACGTACTGGCTTCCCGCTTCAAGCATGGAGGCCGTCCATGCTTGGACAAAGGCAAAGCGCCTGCTCATTGGGGCCTTGCGGATCATCCCAATGAGTACCAGTTCCGCATCCAGGCTCGTATCTGGCGATTGTGTCTTCATCGTTGCTCTTCCTCGGGCCCATTCACCTGTAGAGAGTGTACCGAATACCAGGGAGGAAGTCAAGCGCTCTTTTCTGCATTGCCTCACCACGAATCTTCCGCAGTCGACGCACGAGAGCCACTTCCGTACGTTGTGCAAAGGAGCATGAGCGAAGAGGTGATCTTGGTGCAGAGGTGGCAAATACTTCAAGTGGAGGTGGTTTGGTAAAGCGTCCAAAGGCAGATTGTTCGTGAGGCAATGCACCCTGCAAAAAAAGGAGTCTGTTGGAAATAGACAAAGCGATCTTGCTGCTCTTCAATATACCTCACATCCACCTAAAACCCGCGTTCCACAGTTCGATTACCCATTTTTTCCGAAAAATTGGTTGTGTGGGGAATGAACTGCCTTTGTGAGAGCAGCGAAGACTCCCCATGACGATGCTCTTAACGCTTTCATGACGCCTCCTCCTTAGAGTAGTAGCAGGCAGGACAAGGCACGTCGGCTGAGGAGTGGTCCGAAATCCTGCCGGGTAGGCCTTTGTGGTATACATGCTCCCAGCATTCCTTGAAGCTCATACGCAGTTTGCCTGAGCAAGGGCAGGTGTGGAACGTGTTTGATCTCCTGCTGATTCCTGCACTCATGAGGACGCCTGTCGTCTTCGTCCCCACCCGCCTGCTGTGGATACTCCATCATCGGGCACGTGTCTTTCGCCAGAGAGCGCTCAAGCTAGTAGGCATCCTGTTGCTCGCGGTGCTGGCAAGTTGCTACATTGCCCCGGGCACGCGTCTACCGCGTTCCAGAGTGCCACCAAGGATCGTTCCCCTGCTATCCTTCTCGCCTGACACGCTCTCGCTGCCTGCTTTGAAGAGCAGCGACTGGCCCACCTATCACCACGATAATGCCCGCACCGGCTACCTGCCAAACGAGCCCGATCCAAAACGACTCATCGCTGCCTGGACAGCGAAATTGGACAATGCTGTCTATGCCGAACCGCTGGTCATTGGGGAGCACGTCATCGTTGCCACCGAGGGGGATAGCCTCTACTCCCTTGACGCCCGCACAGGGCGGGTGCAATGGCATACCACCATCGGGCAACCCGTTCCCCTGTCAACGCTGAACTGTGGTGGGAAAATCGATCCCCTTGGGATCACCGGCACGCCTGTCTATGACCCTGCCACCGGGCTGGTCTTTGCGGTTGCAGAGGTCACCGGTCCCGTGCACCTGCTGGTGGGCGTCGATCTGGCCACCGGCAAGCTGCGCATCCGGCGCCAGGTGGATGTGCCGGCAATGGCTCCCCCTCGGGTGTATGAGCAGCGTCCAGCACTGGCCCTCTCCCATGGTATGGTTTATCTCGCCTTTGGTGGGCTCGCCGATGATTGCAGCCCCTATCATGGGACGATCGTCGCCTCGCGGACAGATGCGCAGGGGCCCCTACTCTCCTATCAAGTCCCGACTCAGGATTCAGGGGGCATCTGGGCACCTTCGGGGCCAGCAATAGATCAGCAGGGGCGGGTGTATGTGGCGACGGGCAACGAAGACCACATCAGCGGGAAATGGGATTTGAGTGATGCGGTGCTGCGGCTCTCGCCAACGCTGCAGCTGGAAGATAGTTTTGCCCCCGCCCAGTGGCGGGAGGAAGATACTGGGGATCAAGACCTTGGTTCAATGGGGCCAGCACTGCTGCCGGGCGGCCTCGTCTTCATCGCTGGCAAATCTGGTGATGGCTACCTGCTCCACGCCAACGCCCTGGGTGGAATAGGGGGTCAGGTGGCCACGGTGAAGGTCTGCAATGGCTTGGCCATGGGAGGAGCTGCCTCAGTCGGCTCACAGGTCTTTGTGCCTTGCTCCGACGGCCTGCGACGCGTCCTGGACGCGTCGGGAACCAGGCTGGCGGTTGATTGGCACGCCGATGCACAAATCAATCTGCCGCCCATCGTGGGGGGTCAAACGCTCTACAGCCTTGATCCTGGTGGCATCCTCTATGCGCTCGATAGCGACACCGGCCTGGTGCGTGCACAGCTCTCGCTGGGTGTTGCGCTTCCTCACTTTGCCGCGCCAACGCTCTCCCAGGGACGCATTTTTGTGGGCACGCTACAGGGGGTGAGCGCGGTGACGATCGCATGAGCTTGTGGTCTCCGCGAGAATATGCTCCAGGAGGAGGAACACATTGCTCCCCACTGGAGCGCACGCTCAATGCGCTAGCTCATAGCCCTTGGACGGCGAATGCAGCTCATAACGAGGCACGCACATTCGAGTACGAGCGCCCTGGCAGGACAAAGAAGCTCAGCAGAACCAGTGCGGGAATGCCAAGCAGGGCCACCAGGTACCAGGAAATGCCGACGCGCCAGCGCATGTACGAGCGCAACAGGCGCAAGACCCCCGCGCTCCCTGAAGTCGCGGCGGTACTGCCCCTCTCGGTGGTGGATAATTCGGACTTCTCTGCCAATCGCTTGACAGCACCGGTGACTCCCCTTATCCTTGCTGCTCAAGGAAGCTCTTCATGCTTCCCATTTGGAACAGCGAGGATGATGATGGCGCTTCATGTGTTCGTGTTCGTATTCCTGCTCGTGGTCTGCCTCTTCCTCTCTCTGGCGCTGCTTTGGCGTCTTGACTGGTTCCATCGTCGGCCTTCCTATTCACAAGGACTGGCCAAGCGCACCACGGCGCAACGTCTTCTCAAGCCCCGCTCCCCAGACGATTGCCCCGCCTGTCGTCTCGCCTCCACTGCCTTGTCGGGTGGAGAGCCTGTGCCTGGGCCTGTGCGTCCCTGGCGCGAGGTCAAAAGCCGCCGGGGAGCACCCAAACAGATACACACCGAAGGCTACGCCTGTCCCAATCAGCGGTGCGCGTACTGCGGGATCACCGACGCTCACATTCATGCGCTCGTTGGCGATGGCAAGCATGGTCAATCTGAGCGGATCCAGACGTTCCGTTGTCAGGCTTGCCGCACCACGTTCACCGCTCGACGTCACACCCCCTTGTATCGACTGAAAACCCCCACGCACCAGATCGCCATGGTGCTCTCTGCGCTGGCCGAAGGGCTGGACCTATCTGCGGCCGAACGAGTCTTCGGCTACCGACAAGCCACCATCACCACCTGGCTCACTCGCGCTGGGGAGCACGCTCAGACGTTGCACGAGCGGTCCTTCTGCCATCTCCACCTCCCACACCTGCAGTTGGACGAACTGCGCACCCGGCTCCGCTGCGCCAAACAGGTACTCTGGCTGTGGCTGGCCATCGACCCTTGCACAAAGATTCTACCCGTACTCCACCTGGGTCCCCGCACACAAAACATGGCACATCGGGTCATCCATTCGCTGCGACAACTCTTGGCGCCTGGCTGCCTCCCGCTCTTTACGAGCGACGGGTTAAATCTCTACTTCTATGCGCTCACGGCCCATTTTGGACACTGGCGCCAGATATGTCGCCGAGGGCGCAAAGTCCTCCGGTGGCAGGTGGCGGTGGGCTTGATCTACGGCCAGGTGAAAAAATGCTACCGACGACGCAAGCTGGTTCGGGTGACCCACGTGATGCGCCTGGGGACACAAGCAGAACTCACGTATCCCTTACAGAGGATAGGTCTTTCGGGACGACTGAACACTGCCTTCATCGAGCGGGTCAATCTCACGGTTCGTCACGGAGTAGCAGCTCTGGCACGTCGAACCTGGGCCACTTCCCAACAGGCCTCACAGCTTCTGGCTCACCTCGAGTGGTGGCGAGCCTATTATCACTTTGTGCGCCCTCATGAATCACTGCGAGTGGCGCTCGTGCAACCACAAGAGCGAGGTGGCAACCTGGCGGCGCAACGCTACCGACAACGTACACCTGCGATGGCCGCCGGCAGAACCAACAGACGTTGGACAGCGCGCGAGGTGCTCGCTTGCCCATTGCCGCCAGTTTCCGCTTGAGTGCCTTGCAAGCCTGATGTGGGAGGAGTGCCATATCGCGGGGAGATGGGTGAAGGTGCCAGCAGAAGAACTCGAATGGAGCCTCGCTCCAGGATCAGGGGGCCTGTCCGGACTGCCCACTGAAGAAAAACAGCCTGAAGGAGGTTTGCAGAGGACTGAGCGATTTATCCACCATGTTCAATCACTGCACC
>Ga0070698_100001314_pt1 | contig 27660 bp, 26 predicted proteins | sample KBSK1502metaG_FD_65477 | JGI IMG/M metagenome (GOLD analysis project Ga0070698, IMG submission 65477) | Corn, switchgrass and miscanthus rhizosphere microbial communities from Kellogg Biological Station, Michigan, USA - KBS K1-50-2 metaG | ecosystem: Host-associated > Plants > Roots >...
TCAAGTTTACCTTTCATATCTACTAATAACAATTGTTCCATTCTGACTTTGCGTCCATTGGGCGAAGAAGTTTTATCATTTATATCAAATGTAGTTTCCTGCGCAATGAGTGCAGGGTCGCTGGCAAAATTAGAACCAATGATAGCAGTGTCTTTACTTCGCCAAACACGATAATTCTTTAATCCCAATTCAAGTTTTGCTACTTCATTTGTTTTTGTATCACCGATCAACCAGTCATTGGCATAACCACCATTGTTACCTGTAGTAAAGATATTTATGACATCATCAATGCTGTTGGCGTATTGCGAAGCCTTTCTTGCCCGCATGAATTCAGGAATACCTGTTGAATCAAAACCTTTGAATTGAGTGATAGTAGTTTCTGTGACCAGGATACCATTGCTGCTCACAACAAAATCATCCCCGCTATGAATAAAACCAGGCATACAATCCATTAGCATATGGTTTCCTTTTTCAGGAACAATGTCTGCGATCACATTCCAATGCTGACCTGTGATATAGGATGTCCAGTTATTGTGACCGATCACGATCTTACCATCTTTAGTATAACTTCCAGTGGCGATAAAAGCACTGCAATTACCCGGGGCTTTATTGTCTCCGCTCCCCGGCTTTTCTTTATCCATTAACAGTGGCACATAATAATAAGCGAGTTCTTCCATGGCATTGTAGGCGGTAATATCAAGACTGTCATAATTTATTTTTTTGGCATGCAATCCTTCAACGATCCCATTGATCTCATCTTTATACTCCTGGTCAAGCTTTGGCCATAAAAAATTTCTCGCAGCGCTACGGTAAAATTCCCAATCCCTGTGTGTATCGTGCTGCAACAAATAAGAAACAGCCTGGATGCTTGTATCAATATCATTTGCCAATAAATAACCATGTTGATAACCGATATCTGATGGCGAACCTTCCAGGTGTACATATATCCAACCATTTTTATTTTCCCTTGATGACCCGGCAAGACGATCTTTTTTTTCGGGAGCGTTAGTACAACTATTCAAGATCAATGAGGATACTGCGAAGTAGAAAAAGTATTTTTTCATGATGAAATGAATTTAGTGTTCCTGTTATTCTTTAGTACCTTTTTCACCCACAAACCAATGCTCCTTGTTTTTAAACAATACATTAAAGGTAGTCAGTGAGCCATAACAACGTGTAATGTATTGCTGCAGGTCCACTTTATCCTCATCACTCAATTTTTTATTACTGTTGATGTTTTGCTCGAGCACCCTTAGCCTGTCTCGCAGCATCACAACCTTATGAAAGAAATCTTCAATAGGAATTTCTTTTGGCTTTAAACTTTTATCAGCGGGTTGTAATAGCATCATGCCATGCTGCCAGCGATCGCCAAGATGAACAGTTTCATTTAGCCCTCCCCATAATCTTAAAATTTTTAGCAATGACTTTTCAACTTCTGAATGTGTTTCTATTTCTTCAGTTACATTTTCAGGAATAATTTCATCCAGCTTATTATCTGTTTTATCAATTTCTTTTATGCCATGATTAATGAAAGAGATCAGATAAGTGGCATAACGAATGCCCACGATCACACCTGGGCCGTATTGAGTATGTTGTAACCTGGTGCCGATACCGAGAGTAGTTTGTTCCATAGATGAATAGTTTCAATTAATTTTTCTATTTCAAATGATATTCTTTTTGAAGATCTGCCAATAAGTCGATTGCAGCTAAATTAGTGGGTTCAATTATTTGCTGCAAACGAAATTGCCACGAACCCTGTCTTAAAATTATCTCATTTACCAGTTTTTTAAGAAGTAATGTATCACGGTTCACCAGTTTAATATTTTTTTCTTTAAACGCCACAATATCTGAAAGTGCAGATAATTTATTGATCTTGTTGATCGCAAGAATTGTTTCTGCGTCGAAGATGCCGGTCATGATCTCCCGTGAGATCCTTGAAAAGTAAATTTCGTTTTCCTGTCTGGCCGACAGCTCTCTTGTCATACGATCATACTCGGAAATTTTATTTTGAAGATCTGTTGGGAAATAGCGAAGATTACCAGAATTTTTTAACTGTTGAAGCGTGGCATCATGAAAGATGATAGCTATCGACCAGATCACAGGTTCACAATAATAATACAAAGAACCTCCGGGTATTTTGCTGATCGGTTTCGACTTTAGCAGATTCCTGAAAGTATCTATCTTAACAATATCTCTTATATAGCTTTGCTTAAGAACATTGAATGCGGAAGTATCTTTTTTCAGATCGTCTGCCAAAGACAATGCATATTGCTTTGTCCTTTGATGTTCTACATAGTGTTCCCGCTGATTCTCGACAAAAAAGCCAAGTGTAACAGCCAGGAATAACATAAAGAATTCCCAGAAATAATGATGCCATTTTTTTCTCCCGATAGCTATCGGGACAGTATGTGAATGATGATGAACTTCCATGTCAATAAATTTAGAATTTAGAGTTATGAATTTTGAATTGATGATATGTCATTCTTAATTCTACATTCATAATCCATAATTTCTCTCACTTCAGCGCCTGGTAGATCAGCGGTTTTATTCTATCACCATAATCCCAATGATCCGTTGGCCATATGTTGCGCATAAAAACAACTACCATTTTATTTTTCGGATCCACCCAAAAATGTGATGCAAACATTCCATCCCAACCATAAGAACCCGCCGGTATCATCATTGTTCGTTCAGCATATTCAGTAAGAATTCCAAAACCCAAACCGAAACGCCGTGTTTTATTTGTATCGCCCCACATTAAATGATCACCAATTTGATTAGAAACCATTATCTGTATTGTGCCGGGAGATAATATCCTTTTGCCATTTAATTCACCGCCGTTCAAAAGCATTTGACCAAACAAGGCATAATCATAAGCAGTTGATGCAAGCCCTGCGCCACCTGAAAAATAAGTTCCATTTGGAGTTTTTGGAAAGTCTCTTGAAAAAGTTCCATTCAAACTTATCAGCGAATCCTGGATCTTAAGTTTAGTTTGACTGCCCTGTTGTGTATATAATGAAACCAGTCTTGCCTGTTTTTCTTTTGGTAAAAAGAAATAAGTGTCTTTCATACCAAGCGGATCAAATATTTTTTGCTGTAAGTATTTATCAAGCGGCATTCCGCTGATCACTTCAATTAAATAACCGAGCACATCTGTATTTAATCCATACATAAAATCTTCGCCGGGTTGAATGAATAAGGGAAGTTTGGCCAACCGGGTGATCATATCTTTTAATGTTGAATAAGGAGTGCCGATGCCGCCATTGATCTTGTTCTTATAATAAATCGCATTAGCCGTAGCTGAACCTATTTGTGCATATCCAATTCCTGATGTATGTGATAAAACATCACGCATCGTGATCTCTCTTTTTGCAGGAACAGTTGTGTAAGTTGTATCTGCGGCATTGTATTTATCAAGTACAAGAGGGTTTTTAAATTCAGGAATAAATTTTGAAACAGGGTCGGTCAATAAAAATTTCCCCTCTTCATACAGCATCATGGCAGCAACACTAATGATCGGTTTCGTCATTGAAGCAATTCGAAAAATATTATCATTCTTCATGGGGATATTCTGCTGCTTATTCGCAAAACCAAATGCTTTGTAATAAACAATTTTTCCATTACGAAGAATGATAGCCGTAGCACCATTCAGTTGTTCTTCTTTTATCCATTGAGTGATATTTACATCGATCTGTTTTAGTCTTTCAGATGATATGCCTTCTGTTTCGGGGCTAACTGATTGTAAAACGCTTTGAGAAAAAGATGTGACAAAAAAAGTAAAAAGGGAAACAGATAAAATAACAGGCTTCATGTGTCTTATTTTAATTAATACTTGTGCTTATAATTTTTTCTTCATGGGGTTAAATATGAGCCGCATGATGATGGGTATGCTTATCGGAATCCATACAGCGATAAATGGACTGTACAAATAAACAAATGAGAAAATGACAAAAATGGTTGGTACGGTCAAAGCTCTTAAAGAAAAATATTTGGCCAGTTTTGGAGTAAGATTTTCAGTTAAATTATTTTTTGGATTGCTGAGGTACCGCCACATCAGGAAATTGGATACTCCAAGTAAACAAATATTAGCCGTATAAAAAATGACAGGTGAAACAACTCCTCTTCCCACATACTCACTATAATAGCCGGTGCTGAAAGGCATCAAAACAGTCGCAAGCAGGAAAAGAAGATTTAACCAGATAAGTTTATCAGAAAAATTGATGACAAAGCCAAACATACGATGATGTACGATCCAATATTGGCCGATAAGTAAAAAGCTGATAATAAAACCAATGAATTTTGGTATAAGATGGGCCAGCTTTTCAAGTAGCAAATGTTCTGTTAGAGTTTCATCTTTCTCTAATTCGGGAATTTTTATTTCTATTACCAGTAAGGTGATGGCAATAGCAAAAACAGCATCGCTGAAAAGAATCATTCTTTCGAGCTGAAACTCTTTTCTTAGTTCGTTATGAAGTTTATTGCTCATAAAGCAGCAAGATTTAAAAACGACAGTAAGTTAATTTTCTTTTCTTAACCAACCGTCGCTTTTCTCCAGCTTATAAACTTCATAGCATTTTTTTATATAGAATTGAAAATCGTATTCGCCTGTATAAAGGCAAAATTCATAAGTAGGCCGGCAACGAAGCATAAAACTATCTCTTGCATCACCGATCAAACCGGTTAGCCGCAGCACAAGTGCTTTGTTGAAACGATGGTCAATAAATTTCTCTCTTTCTTCCGCTAACAATCTATCTCTGAAAGCAGCATTGCTTTTATTTTTCCTGAACTGGAACATGCGGATGATTTCATCGAGATCAAAACCAACGGCGGCACCCATTTCGCCGCTTCCGGTTGCTTTCAGTTTTGGTTTTTGCCAATCGAATGCCTTTGCATAATCAAGGCGGTTTTGGATGGAATCCATTTTATAATTGCGTTGTTTTACAATTACTTCTTTCAGCACAGGTACATTAACATGGATCGCAATATCAAAACGGGAAGCATCAACAATTTTTCCTACTGCATATTTAATTGTAGGCTTATTTAAATAACTGAACCAAACTGAATCTGTTTCTTTTACATCTATTTCATAGTGACCATATATATCAGTTACAGCTCCTTTACCCGAAGAGGTTAAAACGCTTACAGAAATGACAGGATAAGTTTTTGTGCTGTCGTAAACAGTACCACGCAATTTAAAAGATTGGGCACTTGTTTTTGAAGTAATAAAAAAACAGGTAATGACTATTATTATATAGACTGAAAATTTTCTCAAGCACGGCAAGTAACAAAAGAAAATGCAAATAGTATTCTAAAGTGTAGCCAGCAACGCAACGGCAGGGGGAAAATGCCTGTGTTCCAATGACTGTATTTTTTTTGCCAGTGTTTCGGGAGTATCATCTTCGGCAACAAAACAAGTGGCCTGTAAAATGATCTGTCCATTATCATAAACCTCGTCTACATAATGAATAGAAATACCACTTTCTTTTTCTTTATTGGCGATCACCGCTTCGTGTACAAAATTTCCATACATGCCTTTGCCGCCATATTTGGGTAAAAGGGCCGGGTGGATGTTGATCATTTTTCCGGGAAAAGCTTTTATTAATATTACCGGGATCTTCCATAAAAAACCGGCCAGCACTATAAAATCAATGCCGGCAGCTTTTAATTCATCTGTATAAGCATTGCCGCGAAAAAATTTCTCCTTTTCAATTATTAATGCCGGGATATTATTTTCTGCAGCAATTTTCAAAACACCAGCTTCAGGTTTATTACAAACAATTAATGAAACCTTATAAGGAGGGACTCGTTCTTCTCCCCCGTCGGGGGAGATTGAGAGGGGGCCTTCGATTATCCTTTTTGCATTAGAGCCAGCACCAGAAGAAAAAATAGCAATTTGTTTCATCTGTAATTTTTTCACCGCGGCAAAGTTGTAACTTTTCAGTATGAGAAAATTTATTCTTCCATTTTTATTTGTTGCAATAGGCAATATGATTTTTGCACAAAAACAAAATTGCGAAGACAAGCAGTACCCCTCTCCTTCACTCAGCGATTCAATAAAAAAAGTTTTTGAGGCCAATCTTCGATCAGCGGAAAAAAAGTATAAGGCTGATAGTCTTAATGATGAACATATAATATGGTATGGTCGCCGGCTTGCTTACCTGGGAAATTATAAGGAAGCAATAAATATTTATACAAAAGGGATAAACCTGCATCCCGGCAATGCAAGATTTTACCGGCACAGGGCGCATCGCTATATCACTTTGCGCTGTTACGACAATGCAATTGCCGATCTTAAAAAAGCAATTGATCTTATAAAAGATCAGATCGATGAAATAGAGGCGGACGGTATTCCCAATGAAAAAAATTTTCCGACAAGCACACTTCATACCAATATATATTATCACCTCGGGCTGGCTTATTATCTGAAAGGTGACAACAGGCAAGCTTTATTAGCATGGGAAAAATGCCTTGACATTGCCGATAATGATGATATGAAAGTGGCTACCTTAAATTGGCTAAATGTGGCTCTGCGAAAAATGGGAAGACAAAAAGATGCGGAACAACATTTAAAAGAAGTGACTAGCGAAATGGAAATAATAGAGAATCACGATTACTATGATATATTATTAATGTATAAAACCGGCGATGATAGCAAACTGGCGGAAAAAACTCAAAATCAGCAAACACGTAGTAACGCAACATTGGGCTTTGCCCTAGGCACATATAACCAACTAAAAGGTAACAAGGATAAAGCGAAAGAATTGTTTGAAAAAGTAGTCGCCGGCAATCAATGGAGCAGCTTTGGATACATTGCTGCTGAAGCAGAGCTTGCTAAAATGAAATGAAGTTTGACCCTAAAACATTTTTAGCAAGCAAACTATGGCTTTTCACTTCTCACATCTGACTTCTGATTAATGACCTCATTTCTGATCAGTCCTATTCTCTGCCCCAGTTTACGTGTATAATTATAAAAAAACCTGAACTGTCCAAAAGGAAGGCTGATTATTAAAACCATAACTGGCCAGATGATCGTAACAAGCAGAATATAAATGATCGTCCAAAGCCAATCTGCTTCAATGGCCAATATGTTCATTATTTTTTTTGCTGCATAACCTGTCAAACTGCCACCGATCGCAAATGTGCAAAGAATAAGCACCAATTGCAGAACGTTTACTTTCCATTTTTTTCTCAATTTCTCAAACATGCAGAAAATTTTTTGTGACAGCCTGTACCAAAAGCATGACAGCCTCGCAAAAATCGGATAAAACAACAATCATTAGTAACAAAAAAATTTTTGTTTAACAAAGGTTGACAGAGTAGTGACAAAGTTTAATCAGCTTTAGTAAGAACAACATTGAAATCCCGTGAAATGCAGTCTGGAAGCGGATCAAAAAAAATTTAAACGTGTTGAACTTTTGTTGCCTTCATGACTTATTTTTGCAGCCGGTTAAGAGATTTTATCCACATTCTTTAGATCTAATTGCTTCTATGATTTCAGATAAGTATTTCACACCAACAAGATTATTACTCCTCCTTACTTTTTTTGTTTTTTCCTTTTCTAAAATTAATGCCCAGGATGGTAAGACATTATTTCAAACTAAATGTGCAAGTTGCCATAATGTGTTTACTAGAGTTACTGGCCCGGCCTTAGGTGGATTCCAGGAAAGAGAGAATGGGAAATGGTCCGATATTAAAGAGCTTGCCAAATGGATTCATAATCCTAGCGGTTATATGGCTAAAGACCCATATACAACAAATCTGAAAGTCGAAGCTAACGGAGCTATGATGACGGGTTTTCCTGAGCTTAAAGAAGAAGAAATAAAGTTGATTGCTGATCACATCAATACAACTTTTGCAAATGGCCCCGATGGTGGAAATAAGGATAAAACCAAGGAAGTCACACCAGAATCAGGTCGTGGCGGATTAATATTCGGGATCATTTCATTGATCATGGCCCTCATTGCTCTTATCCTGATGCAGGTTAATAGCAATTTGAAAAAATTGAGTGATGATGCTGAAGGTATTCTTCGTCCTGATCCTGTTCCTTTTTATAAGAATAAAGTTTATATAGCTCTCTTCTCAATTGTTCTTTTTATTGTTGGGGGTTATTACACAGCCAGCGCATTAATAGATTTTGGTCGTCAAAAGCATTATCAACCCAAACAGCCCATTTATTATTCTCATAAAGTACATGCAGGCATTAACCAGATAAATTGTTTGTACTGTCACGGCGCTGCCATGGATAGTAAGCATGCAGCTATTCCTTCGGTGAATGTTTGTATGAATTGTCATAAATCAATTAATACTTATACTAAAGGACCAGAACTGACAAGGGAAGATGGCAGCAAAGTAGATGGAACAAAAGAGATCGAAAAATTATATAGTTATGCTGGCTTTGATCCAAAGAATGCGGCTGCATGGGATCCTTCAAAAGCAAAACCTATCAGCTGGACAAAGATTCATAACCTGCCTGATCATGTTTATTTCAATCACTCACAGCATATAAAAGCAGGTAAAGTACAGTGTCAGTCTTGTCATGGTGAGATCACTAACATGGATGAAGTGTACCAGTTCTCAGAATTAAGTATGGGTTGGTGCGTTAACTGTCATCGTAATACAAAGGTTGATTTTTATAAGATCGACAGCACAGGCAGAGCTACCGGAAATAAATTTTATAGCATATACGAGAAATTCCATAATGATATTCAAAGCGGAAAGATGGATAGTGTGACCGTAAAAGATATTGGGGGTTTGGAGTGTCAGAAATGTCACTACTAAACCCCTTGTTCCCCTAAAGGGGAAACTTAGATAGTTGTTTCAATATAGGTTTGAAAAAAGACGCTAAATAAATTTTATTAACCACATCTGAATTATTTGTTTGGGAGTAAAGGATGATTTCGAAATTCAGAGTCTAAAAGTCCCTTTAGGGATTTAGGGTTTATATGAGTAATAAATATTGGCAAAGTTTCGGCGAGCTGAAAGGAAGCGAAGAACTGGCAAAGAAAATCGACAATGAATTCCAGGAAGAACTTCCTTTTGAGGACAGAAATGAAAAAGGCTGGCTTGATGCTACAGCTCCACGTCGCGACTTTCTGAAATATCTTGGTTTCAGCACTGCAGCGGCGGCTATTGCTGCTGGTTGTAAAACGCCGGTAAGAAAAGCGGTTCCATTTGCCAATAAACCTGCCGATATTGTTCCTGGTGTTTCAAAATATTATGCTACTACTTACGTACAGGATGGAGATGTGTTACCGATACTTGCAAAAGTTAGAGACGGTCGCCCTATAAAGATCGAAGGCAACAATGAATGTACTTATACCGGCGGAGGAACATCGGCAAGAGCACAGGCTTCAGTTCTTGATCTGTATGATACAAACAGGTTGACTCATCCGAAAAGAAAAATTGGTGATAAGTTTGAAGAAGTTCCAACTTTTGAACAACTTGATAAAATGATCGCTGATGCAATGACAGGTGTTACAAATCCTGTTTTGCTTACAAGCACTATCACTTCTCCTACTACAAAAGAAATCATTGCAAAATACCCGGGCTTAAAACATATTCAATATGATGCTGATTCTTTCAGCGGAATGTTGATGGCCAACGAAGCAACATTTGGCAAAAGAGCAATTCCTTCTTACAATCTTTCAAAGGCAAAAGTGATCGTAAGTCTTGGTGCGGATTTTTTGGGTACATGGTTAAATCCTGTTGAGTTTGCCCGTCAATATGCGCAAACAAGAAAACTGAAGGATGGCGGTACTGAAATGAGCCGGCATTTGCAGTTTGAGAGTTTTATGAGCATGACTGGTGCAAATGCTGATGAAAGATTTACTCATCGTCCTTCTGAAGCAGGCGCTGTTGCATCAGCATTACTCGCTGCCATTGCTGGAAACGCTGCAACAAATGTCTTAAGTGATAAAGTGAAAGCTGGAATTACAAAAGCAGCTACAGAGTTAACTGCAAATAAAGGTGCAGCGGTTGTTGTAAGTGGGAGCAACGATGTAAATGTGCAGACAATTGTAAATGCGATCAACAATGCTATTGACGCTTATGGTTCTGTTATTGAATGGTCAACAACATTGAATTTTCGCCAGGGTGTAGATGCAGATATCAGCCAATTAATAGCAGACATGAATGCCGGGAATGTTAGTGCATTGATGATCTATGGCGCTAACCCGGTTTACAATTATTATGATGGAAAGAAGTTTGCAGCTGCAATGGCTAAAGTGAAAACGAAGGTTTCTTTTAATGAATATCTTGATGAAACAACCCAGCAGTGTAATTATGTGATCCCTTCACATCATTTTTTAGAAAGCTGGGGTGATGCAGAACCGAGATCAGGATATACAAGTTTTATACAGCCTACTATTCATCCGCTTTTTAAAACAAGAGCTTTTCAAACTTCATTATTAAAATGGAGCCTGCCTACCGGACAGGCAGGCGGTAACAATACAGATTACGAAACTTATTTTAAAAATTATTGGGAAACAAAGCTGGGTTCAAAAACTGCATTTGATGCTGCTTTGCAAAAAGGTGTAGTTGAGCCAGCCGTTGAACTGAATACAGCATTGGCATTTGATAATGCATCTGTTGAAGCTGCCGCTTCTGCAATATCTGGAACAAGAAAAGGTGGAGAAACTGAACTTGTACTTTATCAAAAAGTTTCTATAGGTACAGGTAAGCAAGGAACCAATCCCTGGTTACAGGAATTGCCTGACCCGATTACCAAAGCAGCCTGGGACAACTATGTAATGATGAGCATGACGATGGCAAAAAAAGTTGTCGGTGTTGACCTGATCGGCGGTTCTGAAAGACATATTAACAGCTATGAATACTACCCGGAGAAACCAGTTGTGACAGTTACCGTACCAGGTAAAGAAGCAATTGAGTTACCAGTATTGATCATTCCTGGAATGGATCCAAACACAATTGCCATTGCTGTTGGATACGGAAGAGCAAAGGAACTTGGAAAGGCAGCCGGATTAGTTGGTAAAAATGTTTACCAGTTTTCATCTTCAAACGGAACGTCGAGAGATTATTATTCACCTGATGTAACAGTAAAAGATACCGGAGATAAATATCGTGTTGCACAATCACAGGTTCATAATTCTTATGAGAACAGAACTGAAGTAGTAAAAGAAACTTCACTGGCTTCTTTTGTAAGCGATCGTAAACAATTCAAAAGATTCCGTGAAGAACTTGCTGCAGACTTTGCTCCTAAAACCGGCGACTTCCGCACAGAGTCAACCATCTATCCTAACCATCCTCAACCGGGATTGAAATGGGGAATGAGTGTAGATATGAATAGCTGCACCGCTTGTGGCGCCTGCGTTGTTGCATGTCATGCGGAAAATAATGTTCCTGTTGTTGGCAAAAGCGAAGTAGCCCGTTATCATGATATGCACTGGTTGCGTATCGATCGCTACTTTGTAAGCAATGAAAAAAATCCTGATGATGTAAAGGCGGTGGTATTCCAACCAATGCTTTGCCAGCATTGTGATAATGCTCCTTGTGAGAATGTTTGTCCGGTGGCTGCCACCAACCACAGTACTGAAGGATTGAATCAAATGGCCTATAACCGTTGTATCGGTACAAGATATTGTGCGAATAACTGTCCTTATAAAGTTCGTCGTTTTAACTGGGCTGATTATACAGGAGCCGATAGCTTCCCCAACAACCGTGATCAAAAACTGATCGGCAGACTTGATCCTGTTATTGAACAAATGAATGATGACCTTACAAGAATGGTGTTGAATCCGGATGTGACAGTTCGTTCAAGAGGAGTAATGGAAAAATGTTCTTTCTGCGTACAGCGTTTGCAGGAAGCAAAATTAGATGCAAAGAAAGCAAACACTACGTTGGCAGATGGTAAAGCAAAGACTGCATGTATGCAGGCTTGCCCAACTGAAGCAATTGTATTTGGTAATGTTCATGACAAAGAAAGCAAGGTTGTAAAAACTAGAGCGGAGAATGACGACCGTCTTTTTTATGTGATCGAGCAATTGCACACATTGCCGAATGTAAACTACCTGGCCAAGATCAGGAATACAAAAGAGATGATACCAAGTAAGATAAAGGAAGAAGAGAAAGAGACTGAGACAAAGGGTGAAGAGAAGAAAGCAGAAGCGACACATTGAGTTCGGAACCTGGGAGAGTCGTTAATAGATGACAAGAATTACAGAACGTAGAAGAGTGCGACGCAACGGAAGATAAATAGTAAAGAAAAAGTTGACTACATAAAAAAGCTAAGAGCTTAAGGCTAATAGCTAAAAGCTAAAAAGATTATGGGATTAATCAGATATGAATCGCAGATAAGACCGCCACTGGTTGTAGGCAGCAAAGATTATCACCAGATATCGGAAGATATCTGCCGCCCGGTAGAGGCAAAACCCAGCCGTGCATGGTGGATCGGTTTTATCGTTTCTGTATTGTTTTTATGTTTTGGAATTTTATCGGTAACGATGGAGGTGATATATGGAACAGGCCAATGGAACTTGAATAAAACGGTTGGGTGGGGTTGGGACATCACCAACTTCGTTTGGTGGATCGGTATCGGTCATGCCGGAACATTGATCTCAGCGATCTTATTATTATTTCGCCAGGGTTGGAGAACAGGTGTAAACCGTGCAGCAGAAGCGATGACAATTTTTGCGGTAATTTGTGCAGGCCAGTTTCCTATCTGGCACATGGGTCGTGTGTGGGATGCATTCTTCGTATTGCCTTATCCAAATACACGAGGGCCTTTATGGATAAACTTTAACTCGCCATTGTTATGGGATGTATTTGCGATCTCAACATATTTTACCGTTTCGCTTTTATTCTGGTATAGTGGTTTGTTGCCCGACCTTGCCACACTTCGTGACCGTGCAAAAAAGAAATGGAGAAAGATGTTTTATGGTGGAGCTGCATTTGGTTGGACGGGAAGTACCAAACATTGGCAAAGACACGAAGCACTTTCACTGGTATTAGCAGGGTTGGCTACGCCACTAGTATTGTCAGTGCATACGATAGTATCCTTTGACTTCGCTACATCAGTAGTTCCTGGATGGCACACTACGATCTTCCCTCCTTACTTTGTTGCGGGAGCTATCTTCTCCGGTTTTGCCATGGTGCAAACACTGTTGGTGGTAACAAGAAAAGTATTGGGATTGGAAGAATACATAACAATCGAGCATATTGACGTAATGAATAAAATTATTATTCTTACTGGTTCGATTGTAGGAATAGCCTATCTCACGGAATTGTTTATTGCATGGTATGGCGCTAACCAATATGAATGGTTTGCATTCCGCCAAAATCGTTTGAACGTAAGCAGCCCTCTGGGATGGAGTTATTGGATAATGATGTTTTGTAATGTGGTTACTCCGCAGTTCTTCTGGATCAGGAAAATGAGAAGAAACCTGGTGGTAACTTTCTTCATGTCTATACTTGTAAATGTGGGCATGTGGTTCGAAAGATTTGTAATTATTGTGACTTCGGTTTATCGTGAATATTTACCGTCAGCTTGGTCTACTTATTACAGACCTACGATCTGGGAAGTTGGATTTTATTTGGGAACATTTGGTTTTTTCTTTACATGTTATTTCCTGTTCTCAAAATTTTTCCCGGTAATTGCATTGGCGGAGATCAAACATATTTTGAAAAGAAGCGGTGATGTACAAAAAGAAAAAATGGATAAGTTGGAAACAGAGCCAGGTGAAGAGTTTGCAGAAGAACATTCTCATGATCACGGAGCATAAAAGAAGCTGTGAGCTTTTAGCTATGAGCTATGAGCAAGCAGTTTTAATATAAGTAGATATTTAAAAAGAGTTTCCATCCGCCATGGCGGATCGAAGCTCATAGCTAAAAGCTAAACGATATGGCAATAAAAAAATATGTAGTCGGCAGCTTTGATGATGAGGCGGTACTTTTTCCTGCTGTGAAAAAAGTTCGCAAGGCGGGGTATAAGATCCATGATGTTTTCACGCCATTTCCTATTCATGGGTTGGATAAGGCAATGGGACTTCGTGATACAAGTTTGCATACTGCCGGTTTTATTTATGCTATTACCGGCACAGCTACTGCATTGGGTTTTATTTCATGGGCGTTAACGTATGACTGGCCGCTGAATTTTGGAGGTAAACCATTTTTCTCATTACCTGCATGGATACCTATCACATTTGAATTAACGGTTTTATTTTCTTCGGTGGGCATGGTGCTTACTTTTTGTTACTTGTGCCAGTTGGCACCATTTGTAAAAAAAGATCATTTTAATTTAAGATCAACTGATGATATATTCTTAATGGCACTAGAATGCACTGATAAAACAAATGAGACCGAAGCCGTATCTTTTTTACAAAGCCTTGGAGCAAGAGATGTAAAAGTAGATCGCAAAGAAGATCGTTGGTGGCTTGGCCGTTATGATAAAGAACAAATTCTTGAAAAGAAAACAGATGAAGTAGCAGCATAAATGAATAAAAAATTCAGGATGAAAAAAATTGCAATTATTACCGGGGTTGTTACTGCAGGTTTGCTGTTGAGCAGTTGCAGGGATAAAAGAAACGAAGGGCATGTTTATATGCCTGATATGTTTTACAGCCGTGCATATGAAACGTATGCTGCATTGGACTCATCAAAATTTACCAACGATACTTTAGAGAGAGGTGGAAAGATCTATTATGACAGGACGCCTGTAGCAGGAACGGTTGCAAGAGAAGACCTGCCTGCTTTTCCATTAGCAATGGATAAAATTGGAGATACTGCTGCTACCAATTATAATGCGTCAAGGAATGTTCCTAACCCCTTGCCTGCATTAAGCGCAGTCGATTATTTAGAGGCGGCAAGATTGTACCTGGTAAATTGTGGTATATGTCATGGTGAAAAACTGGATGGCAATGGACCATTATATAACGGAGGAAATGGTCCTTTCGTGGCAGCTCCTAAAAATTTGATCGCTGACCCTGTAGTTTCAAAAATGCCAGACGGGCAAATGTTTTATTCTGTCACTTATGGAAAAAATGCAATGGGTAGTTATGCTTCGCAGCTGAGTACTAAGCAACGTTGGATGATTATTCATTATATAAAAGAAAAACAAAGTGTAGCAACACAAAAGCCGGCGCAGACTGCTGACAGTTCTGCAACAGCAAAAAAGTAAAAGATTTTTGAAGAATAATAAAAGGTAAACTGATGTCTATCCGCGAAAAATTTGAGATACCAAAAAGATACAGCCTGTGGTCATACGCATTGATGGCTGTAGGTATTATATCTATCATTTTGCTTTATGTTACACATGGCGCAAGCAATGATGAACATGAAAGAGCAAGATTTTGGTCAAGCCTTTTGCAAAACAGTGTGTTCTTTTTATTGGTGGTAAATGCCTGTATGTTTTTCTTAAGCGCCACTATTCTTGCATGGGGCGGGTGGACAACAAGTTTCAGAAGGGTATCGGAAGCTATTGCTTCAGCGGTACCTGTTATCGGTGTTATTTGCGGAGCAATTTTATTAGCAATCGTTTTTGGTGGTGATCATGCCATTTTTCACTGGACAGATGAAAAACATCTTGATGACATTTTAAAATACAAATCCCCATTTTTAAATAAAACATTTTTTACAGTTTGGACAATATTGACCATTACTCTCTGGTCTTTTTTGGGTAAAAAGATCAGGAACTTATCATTAAGCACTGATGAAAGAAAAATGAGTGTAGAAGAAGGGAAAAAATTTCAATGGACAAATACAGTTTGGTCTGCGCTGTTTCTTTTTGTGTTTGCACTTACTGTTATGTCAACGATCCCATGGTTGTGGCTAATGAGCATCGATGCACATTGGTACAGCACTATGTATAGCTGGTACACTTTTGCAAGCACATTTGTATCTGGTGTAGCGTTGATCGCTTTGTTTGTTGTTTACCTGAAAAATAAGGGATACTTAGAATACACCAATGAAGAACACCTTCATGATCTTGGAAAGTTCATGTTTGCATTCTCCGTATTCTGGTGTTATCTCTGGTTTAGTCAATACATGTTGATTTGGTACAGTAACCAACCGGAGGAAACAAAATATTTTGAACCAAGAGTAGAAGGTCCTTATCGTGGCATTTTCTTTTTAAATATTATTATCAATTTCATTGCACCACTTTTATTATTAATGAAACGGGGTGCAAAAAGAAATTATACAACCGTTACAATTCTTGCTGTGTTGATCATATTTGGTCACTGGCTTGATTTTTTCCAGATGGTTCACCCGGCTACATCAAAAGATCATGTGCCTATGATGTTGTATGATATTGGAGTTGGTCTTGGATTTGTGGGATTGATCATGCTTATTGTTGGAAGAACATTGTCAAAACATCCATTGGTGCCGAAAAACCATCCGTTCTTTAAAGAAAGTGTGATCCATCATACATAAAGGCCCCTCCAACCTCCCCAAAGGGGAGGCTTTTGGAAAGACTTTAGTTTTTAAACAGTTCTTATAAAAAAAGATTTTTCAAATAGATGGCCTTGTGCTCTGGTGGCCTCCTCCTTTGGAGGAGGTCGGGAGGAGGCCGATAATTATAAATTGAACTAAGAATATGCAAACGACTTTCATTATACTGATCTTGTTACTTGGCTTTTTGATCACATTCCAGATTGCCAAAGCAAGTGAGTATGTATCGGTAATGCGTGGGGAAGAAAAATCAAGAAAGCAAAATAACAGGATCAATGCATTCTTATTATTGGCATTTCTCATTTTTGGTTTGATAGGCGTTTATTATTGTAATGAAAAATATGGTGGAAAAATTCTGCAGTTTGGCCAAGCAGCTTCCGATCACGGACATGATGTTGACAATATGCTTAAGATCACCCTTGTGATCACAGGTATCGTTTTTGTTATCACCCAGGCAATTCTTTTTTGGTTTGCTTTTAAATACCAGGAATCTGATAATAGAAAAGCTTACTATTATCCGCATAATAATAAGCTGGAAGTTCTTTGGACCGCTGTGCCTGCGATCGTGTTAACAGTAATGGTAGGATTCGGTTTATATTATTGGTTCAGAATAACAGGCGAAGCTCCGGCCAATGCTATGCAGGTTGAAGTAACAGGAAGCCAATTCAAATGGGAGTTTCGATATCCGGGAAAAGATAAAGTGCTTGGCAAAAAATTCTTTAAGGCAATTAATGAAGGTGCAAATAACCCGTTAGGTCAATTATGGGACGATTCTACAAATAAGGATGATATTTATATCCCACCAGGTGACGACATGCACCTTGTCGTTAATAAGCCGGTGCGACTTATCATTAATGCAAAGGATGTAATCCATGACGTGGGTCTTTCACATTTTCGTTTGAAAATGGATGCTGTCCCCGGTACGCCAACTACTATGTGGTTTACCCCGACCAAGACCACAAACGATATGAAAAGAGAAACCGGCGATCCTGATTTCGTTTTCGAAATTTCTTGTGACCAGCTGTGCGGACAGGGACATTATAAAATGAGAGGAACAATTGTTGTTGAATCACAGGAAGAATTTGATTTTTGGATGGCAAAACAAAAACCAAAATTTTATTTGGCGCATCCTGAAAAGGATCCGGATGCTATGAAAGCAAAAGCTGATACAGTAAATACAAATGCGGCAGTAATGCAGCAACCGAAATAATAAATTTTTGATAATCCGCCACAAGCGGAAATCTAAAAAAGTGAACTATGAGTAACGAAGCAAATATCCATGGACATGACGAAGTGGTTACCCATCATGAGGTACATCATGATGAGCACCATGTCCATCATCATAAAGAAACTTTTATTACTAAATATATTTTTAGCCAGGATCATAAAACAATTGGTAAACAGTTTTTGATCACAGGTATTATATGGGCAATCATCGGCGGTTTGTTTTCCGTATTATTCCGTTTGCAATTAGGATTTCCTGAACAAACATTTCCAATACTTGAAACTTTTTTTGGGAAATGGGCAGCAGGTGGAGTAATACAACCTGAATTCTATTATGCGCTGGTTACTATTCACGGAACAGTGCTTGTATTTTTTGTGTTAACTGCAGGTCTTAGCGGAACATTTGCCAATCTTTTAATTCCTCTTCAAATAGGTGCAAGGGATATGGCTTCTCCGTTTCTCAACATGCTTTCTTACTGGTTCTTCTTCATTGCCAGTGTTATCATGTTCTCTTCTTTATTTGTTCATACGGGACCGGCATCGGGAGGATGGACGTCGTATCCGCCTTTAAGTGCATTACACCAGGCAGGACAAGGATCAAAGATTGGAATGGATCTATGGCTTGTCAGTATGGCCATGTTCATTGTATCATCATTACTTGGGGGCTTAAATTATATCGCAACCATTTTAAATATGCGTACAAAAGGGATGAGCATGACAAGAATGCCACTTACAATGTGGGCTATTCTTTTCACTGCAATTCTTGGTGTACTTTCTTTTCCAGTTCTTCTTTCAGGTGCAATACTTCTTTTATTTGACAGAAATCTCGGAACCAGTTTTTACCTGAGTGATATTTATGTGGCAGGACAAATTTTACCAAATGAAGGTGGAAGTGCAATTCTATTCCAGCACTTGTTCTGGTTCCTCGGTCACCCGGAGGTTTATATCATCTTGTTACCGGCGATGGGAATGGTGTCGGAAATTCTAAGTGTGAATTCCCGAAAACCGATCTTCGGTTACATGGCAATGGTGGGCTCATTGTTTGCAATTTGTATTCTTGCATTCCTGGTTTGGGCGCATCATATGTTCGTAACAGGATTGAATCCTTTCCTCGGGGCATTCTTTGTATTATTAACGTTGCTGATCGCCGTTCCATCAGCTATTAAAGTATTTAACTGGATCACTACATTATGGCGCGGCAATATCCGTTTTACACCAGCTACGTTATTTGCCATTGGCTTTGTAAGCTTATTTATTTCCGGTGGATTGACTGGTTTGTTCCTCGGAAACTCAACCATTGATATTCATTTGCACGATACAAAATTTGTTGTTGCCCATTTCCATATAGTAATGGGTGTGGCATCAATGTTTGGAATGCATGCCGGCATTTATCATTGGTTCCCGAAAATGTTTGGCCGATATTTAAATAATACGCTTGGCTATATCCATTTCTGGGTAACAATGATCGGTGCGTATCTTATTTTCTGGCCAATGCACTATGAGGGTTTGGCTGGTGTGCCGCGTCGTTATCTTGATCTGAGAGAATGGCATTCATTTAACAAGTTCGACGACCTCAATAAAATGATCACTGTTGTTTCCATCATAGTGTTTTCAATGCAATTGATGTTTGTGTTCAATTTTTTCTATTCGATTTTTAAAGGGAGAAAGGTCAGAACTCAAAATCCATGGGGCTCAAATACACTTGAGTGGACTACACCTATCAACCCGGGTCATGGTAACTGGCCGGGTGAAATTCCAGAAGTTCATCGCTGGGCCTATGATTATGCAAAAGATGGAAGAGAATTTATTCCGCAAACAGAGCCAGTTGGTGAAAATGAAAGCACGGATCATTAATCAAAGGCTCTTTGCGAAAAGATATTATTGAAGAGAAAGATGTATGAGCAGTAATGAAAAAAATAGTTCTTTAAATATTGGCAGTAAAATAAAAGATTACCTGAAACTGATCAAGCTCTCATTAAGCATCATGGTAGTTTTTTCCAGTGTGCTTGCATACTTGTTAGTGCCGGATATAGAAAGTAAATATGTAAATCCTTTAAAGATGACCATATTGCTTGCTATTGGTGGCTTACTGGTAACCGGAAGCGCAAACGCCATTAACCAGGCAGTGGAAAAAAATACAGATGCAATGATGAAAAGAACATCAAATCGCCCGGTTGCAGCTGGAAGAATGAGTGTTACTGAAGCATGGGTGTTCGCAATAATTGCGGGTGCAGTTGGAATATTTATTCTCGGGTATTATTTCAATTGGACATCAGCCGGACTTGCAGCGCTTAGTCTTTTTTTATATGCGTTTATTTATACGCCATTAAAAAAAGTAAATGCGGTTGCTGTGCTTGTTGGTGCTTTTCCCGGTGCATTGCCTTGTTTAATTGGTTGGGCAGCCGGAGATGAAACACTTAGTATCGGCGGATGGGTTTTGTTTGGCCTGCAGTTCTTATGGCAGTTTCCGCATTTCTGGGCTATATGCTGGATAGCGTATAAAGATTATAGTCTTGCGGGGTTTAAACTTTTGCCAAGCGAAAAAGGACCAACAAAATTTACGGCATTGCAAACGGTAATTTATTCTTTGTTGCTTTTGCCGATGGGAGTTGTTCCTTATTTTATTGGAATGAGTGGAATTGTGAGTCTTTTATAGTTACTGCTGCAAATCTTTTAATGGTGTGGCAATGTGTAAGGTTATACAGGGAAATGGAAGTAAAAGCGGCAAGAAGAGTAATGTTCAGCAGTTATATTTATTTGCCAGTAGTGTTGTTCGCTTTATTAGGAGATAAATTATAAAAAAGTGATATGGAAGCGGTGAGTATGCAACAAAAACAAAAAATTCATCCACACAAGTTCACGATGTGGATAGCTATAGGCAGCATCGTTATGATGTTTGCAGGGCTGACCAGTGCTTATATTGTTAAGAGTGGCCAGGCCAATTGGCAAAATATAAAAACACCGCAGGTGTTTTGGTATTCAACAGCCGTCATCCTGTTGAGTAGTCTTACAATACAAATGGCATTACGTTCTTTCAAACAAAGAGAAATGAATCGCTACCGTCAATTGATGGTTGTGACGATGATATTGGGTGCCGTGTTCATTGCATTGCAATGGAATGGATTTATGCAGCTATGGAATAGCGGCATTCAGTTTAAAGGTGTTGCTGGCGCCGGGCAATTTTTGTATGTGATATTCGGATTACATGCTTTGCATGTGCTTGGCGGAGCAATAGCATTAATAGTGATGCTGATAAAAGCTTTTTTTGGAAAAACAAAAGTGTATGGTGGTACCGGCATTGAAGTGATGGCAACATACTGGCATTTTGTAGATATTCTTTGGATCTATTTGTTCGTATTTTTTATCGTGATAAAATAAAGCTGAATAGGATTACAGAAAGCACAAGAGTGCGACGCAACAGAAGATGATAAGAATTGATGTCGCCGGGAACAAAAATAAATTGACAAGTAAAGTATAAGTAACCAACATGTCTTCAACTACAACAGCGCAACAGACCAAATGGTGGAACGGGGGCAGAAGCCCGTTCAATGTAGAGTATGGAAAACTGATGATGTGGTACTTCCTGATGAGTGATGCGTTCACGTTCGGGGCGTTCCTCATTTCTTATGGCACCATTCGATTCTCTCAAAACTTTTGGCCCGACCCGAATGTAGTGTTCAATGCATTTCCGGGCACTGGGCATATCAACCTGCCACTGGCATTTGTGAGTGTAATGACATTTATACTTATCGCAAGCTCTGTAACGATGGTGCTTGCAGTGCATGAGGGCCATCGCAGCAACCGGCAGGGGGTTATCAAATGGATGTTATGGACAATTCTTGGTGGTATTGCATTCTTGCTTTGCCAGGCATGGGAATGGCATCACTTAATTACCGGTGAACATGCGGTGCTTGCTGATGGCAATAAAATAGAACTCATCGGGCAAACAATGGGGGGAAATCCATGGGGTAAGCTTATTGAAGGCTCTGCTGTAACTGATGCATTGAAAAATTCATCACATCATACATTAGTTCACCTGGCGCATGAATATCCTAAACCAGAAGTAGCAACAACTGCTGCAAATTTAGATGGATTGGAAAAAATGTCTGCTGGTCAGTTAATAGGAATGATAGATCTGGCACATGCACATATTCGTGAGAAAGGGCCAATTGCATTCGGCGGATATTTCTTTGGTATCACCGGGTTCCATGGCTTTCACGTTTTTTCAGGTGTTATTATAAATATCATAATGCTTATCATGACTGTAAAAGGTGTGTTTGACAGAAAAGGTCATTACCTGATGATAGAGAAAGCAGGTTTGTACTGGCACTTTGTAGATTTGGTTTGGGTATTTGTGTTCTTGTGTTTTTATCTTATTTAAAGAATTAAAAGAAATTTGAAAATATGAGTATGGAACAGCACGCAATGTCAGAAATTACATTTCATCATCACGTTCCGGGAGACGAGAATGTAAAAAGGATAAAGAAAACATTCTGGCTTTTGTCTTTTATTACTATTATTGAATTGGGGATGGGTTTCAGTATTTATTTCATTCATAAAGATCCTGATTATAGCCACGGCCTTGTGCTGGGAATAAAAGGCGCCATTGTAATTCTTTCACTGGCAAAAGCATTTTATATCGTTTCTATTTTTATGCACCTGGGCGATGAGATCAGGAATATGATCATGACGATCGCTGTTCCTTTAATGTTATTCATCTGGTTCATTGCTGCTTTTTTATGGGATGGAAATTCTTATAAAAATCTTCGTAACAAATACGATAAGCATTTCGAGGAAAGAACAATTGAGAAAAAAGATACGGGTGGCCATTGATAATATTTATTTCAAATAATTGCAAGACCGCTGCACCTTTGCAGTGGTTTTTTGTATAAAAAATTTCTTGTGAACAAAACAGCTTTATATGCATTGATATTAGCGCTGCTGCTACCATTAACGGCTTATTTTATTATCAAGCAGCTCAGCACAGATGCAATACATATTCCACAACCTGTTTTTAAGGATACTACTATTTCAAAAGTGGTAAATGGTAAAATTGAAAATGAAATTATCTGGCATAAGCTTCCTGATTTTACATTAACTAACCAGGAGGGAAAAAAAGTTTCATTGCATGATATGGTGAGAGTCGATCCCGAAACTGGAGATACTGTACCCAAAATTATAGTGGCAAATTTTTTCTTTACTCATTGCACCACTATTTGCCCGGGGATGACGATGAACATAAAAAAACTTCAGGAGTCAATCAGGAAATCAGAAAAAGTCGGCGATCGCACTGCAGACTTTGTACAGTTTCTTTCTTTTAGTGTTGATCCCGACAGGGATTCCGTTGAGGCGCTGAAAAAATGGGCAGATCGTTTTCAAATAAATCCTGAAAATTGGTGGCTGCTTACCGGCGATAAAAAAACTATTTATGATCTTTCACTAAAAGACATGAATCTATGGGCACAGGATCCATCAGGAGTTGATACAGGTTTTTTTCATACAGATGTGATGGTGCTGATCGACAGGGACAGGGTGGTAAGAATGCCAAGAGATGAATTTGGAAATCCGGGAACTTATAAAGCAGGGGAAGAAAAGGATCTCATGAAACTTTCCGAAGACATTATTTTATTAATGCTTGAGAAAGACAAAAAGAGAAAAAGTTTTTTTGATGGTAAGCTTGAACTGCTTGGGGTTGTTTTTTTACTTACGCTGGTGGGTTTAGGAATATTTTTACTCGTATTAAGAAAAACAAAGAATAAATAATGCTAAGTGCTGTTTGGAAAAAAAATGATGCAAGAGCAAGAAGTCTGATTATCGCAGTATCAATAATTGTTTTCGGAGCTGTAGTTGCATTGGGCAAGGTAAAGCTGAATGTGGAACTTGGTTTTGATGAACACATATTTGCAAAGATCAATGCAGCCATTAATTCAACTGTTTCTGTTTTATTACTGGCTGGACTAATTGCTGTTAAAAATAAAAAATATCTTTTGCATAAACGGATAATGATCGCCGCGATAATTCTTTCCTGCCTTTTTCTTGTAAGTTATATCTGCCATCATTTATTTACAGGCGAAACAAAGTTTGGCGGCGAAGGAAATATCCGTTACATCTATTACTTTATTTTAGGAACGCATATTATACTTGCAGCTATTATTCTTCCGTTTATTTTATTTACTGCTTATCGTTCTATGATCGGGGAATTTGCAAGACATAAAAAATTGGCAAGAATTACCTGGCCAATCTGGTTTTATGTTGCGGTAACAGGAGTTATAGTTTACTTAATGATCAGCCCATATTATACCAGCTAAAAAAAGTTTTACTCTTTATACGGGGAGTGTTCCGGAATATTTATTCATAACCGCTTTTAATAATTGTTGAGATCATTTTGAACCGGCCATTTGGTTTTATGAAATTGGATAAATGCGCAGGTATGATAATGCCCTGCCCGGCTTCAAGTACATGAGATACTTTATCAATAACAACTTCAGCCTTGCCTTCAATGATCTGAACAAAAGTATCAAACGGAGAGGTCTTTTCTGTTAATCCTTCCCCGCTGTCAAAAGACATGACACTTATATTACCGGTTGATTTCTTAATGATCGTTTTTATTACTACTGAATTTGACACATACTCAATAATTTCAACAATAATGTGTGCTCTTGATTTTTCCAGTTCTGAGCTTTCAATTTTTTCGGCTATTATTTTGTCTTCCATGATCTCAAATTTTATTTAGAGGTACTATTTTATTCAAAGGATAATTTTTTAATCTCAGTCTTATAAAGATATCTTATTAAAAAAGGCGGGATAAAAATCCAGCCCCAATTAGTATCCACAATAATCTTAAATGCAGCATTAAAGGTAGAGACCCAGTATACAATGAACATTACATGATTCTGAAATTATGTTATATAATTCATACATTTTCGGGGGTGGAATATTTTTATTACTATCATTTCCACGGCGGGTAGTTGCAAAAATTTTAAATAGGTCTTCTGCCCTGGATAACTCTGAGTAATACGACAATAATAGCAATAACAAGTAAAACGTGAATGATATTTCCGGCATGAAATCCGAAAAATCCAACCAGCCATCCGATTATAAGGATGACGATAACGACATAAAGTAAGTTTCCCATAAAAATATTTTTTAAATCAAATGTTGTTTTCTCAAAATGATAATGCTCTAGTAAACTCAGTAAGAGTTTTCAACAGGGACGGATCTTATAATACTTCGATGATTTTATGCAATTCTTCTTTGGTCTTGCCCAGTTTGACCGCGATCTTCCCTAGCATTTCCTCTTTTTTGCCTTGCTCAAACAACAGATCATCGTGTGTCAATACTGCAAACTTTTGCTTAAGCTTTCCTTTTTGCTCAAGCCAGTTTCCTTTTAATTCTGATATGTTCATTTTTAAGATTTTATCGTGAAAGAATTTTTACTTAATAAAGGTTATTCTTTTAATCATAGAAAGCATTACACAATTATGGGAAAGAGTTATATCATTCACACCTTATTGAATATGTATTTACTATAGGAAGTTTTTGGATTGAATTGTTAAACAAAGAAAGTCCCTGTAAAAACAGGGACTTAAACCAAAACGAACTGATATGAAAATAAATTTATTATTGCGATGGGTACCTTGTAAATCGAAGATTATTCCTGTATTCAATTGTTGTATGTAACACTTTCAATTTATCAACGATTCTATTTTTAAGTTCACTATTAAACCTGACTTTCTTCGCTTCATCAAGAGCGGATTCATAAGTAATGATGGCTTCTTCAAAACGGCCGTCATTCTCATTTTTTTGCGCCTCAATAAATAATTTAACGGGTAAACTTTTTTTCTTAACAAAAAGAGAGGTGATTATAAGTATAATAATTAATGCTATCATAAAGAAGGGGGAATATTGAAAAAATAACATAAACCGATGTTTATTTGTGTTGAGATGATTATTTTATAAAGATGGGTTGCTTCGCAGGCATAATTGTTATATAACTGCAGGTAAGAGTTACATCTTTCACAGGTTTTCCAGCATGTTTAGCCTTTTATCTCTTAGTTGTTTAAAATGCGAAGGGGTCAGGCCTGTCACTTTTTTAAATTGAGCAGAGAGATGCGCTACACTGCTGTAATGCATCAGGTAAGCTATTTCAGTAAGATTAAGTTCATTATAAACGAGTAGCTCTTTTACCCGCTCAATTTTGTGTGCAATAATGAATTTTTCTATCGTAATTCCCTGTACTTCCGAAAACAGGTTAGCAAGATAAGTGTAATTATGATTTAATTTCTGGCTTAAATAATCTGAAAAATTAATTGTCAATGGCTCTTCTGAATAATGGATCAATTCGATAATTACATTTTTTATTTTCTGGATCAATACACTTTTTTTATCATCCATCAATTCCAGACCTGATCTCAACAGTCCTGCCTTGAACTGATCATGCTGCTCAACTGAAATGCCTTCCATGATCTCCACTTCACCTAATTCCACTGTAGTATAATGCAACCCGAGTTTTTTCAATTCTTCTTTTACTACCATCTTGCAGCGGATGCAAACCATATTTTTAATATATAATTTCAAAGGACGTGTTTTAAAATGACCCTTAGATATATGTGCCCAATGGATCTGGGAGGGAGGCAGATTGCCCAATATAAAAAAGTATCAATATAAATATAAGTATAAATTCCTTTATCGCTTTCAGTTGTTTAACACAGTTGTTTAACAAGAATGAAAGCGAACCGGGATTAATTGAAAGTAGTAAATCCTAAATGTGTGAATTATATAACCTTTTTAAAAAATCGTATAATGAATATATACAGGAAGCTTCTCATCTTTATAATCAGGTAAGCTCTTCGTAATAATAGGAAATAAAATAAATAAATTTTTAAAAATAAAAAAATGACTGTAAAAAAATTCCTACATATGACATCTTTAATAATGCTCATATCTATTGCGTTGCCGGCCAGCTCAGCTATACTTTCTGAACCTGTCAAAACTACCAGTGCAACAAATACAGAAAACCCAAGAGCACAGGCGTTGCTTGAGCGACTGAACAATATAAAAGAAATAGATAAATCGGAGATAACAAGACTGGAAAGAAAAAGTCTCAGGAAAGAAGTAAGAGAAATCAAAAAAGAAATGAAAGAAGTTAGTGGTGGTGTTTATCTTTCTGTTGGGGTATCATCATTATAATTTTATTATTGATACTCCTTTTATAATTGAGCAATATAAATAACAAACCGTTGACAAAGGGATAGGCAGATGTCATATAATAGAATAAACCCGAAGAAAATGAAACACGAGATACTGAATATTTCGCAAATCTGACACCCTTTCTGAATACAGAATAACTTAGTGAGCTTAGGCTCCGTTAACCTTTGATCCTTCCTTGTGTATAGCCACCCTGACAGTAGTAACCAGGGTGGTTTTCTTATTTCGCAATCTCTGGCGATACTGCTTCTTTAAAATGTATGAATGATATAACTTTTTTATAAAGCTATGTAACAATATAGAGAATAGAACGGCCCACCTTTGTCTTTATTATTCTAAAACTATTATTATGCCTCTACTTACTATTTTAGTTGTACTGATTGTTGCAGGCGTTCTTCTTTGGCTAGTAAACACCTACATCCCAATGGATCGGAAGATCAAAAATATCCTCAACGCAGTAGTTGTTATTGTTGTTGTCATTTGGCTATTGCAGGTGTTTGGAGTTTGGAGTTCTATGAAAAGCTTGCGGGTATAATTAAATTTAGAGAAATGAAACTATTTGCTAATGCCAGTTCACTGACGTAGCTCTTTTAGTAACCGTTTTGTTGGCTGTCAATGCCGAAATCATCATGAATACAAATCAACATTTAATCATCGCGTTGAAAATAACTCCCGTATTTGTGGGGATAATCCTTACTGCAATCGCAACGCTTATAATAGTATATATCATAATTATCTTTAGTAAAAAAGCCCGCAGTTAATATTCACGCTGATCCCTCTGAATCAATAATGTGTGAATTGTATAACTTATTTGAAGTATTATATAAC